>Ga0315314_1000059_pt1 | contig 156309 bp, 159 predicted proteins | sample TDP9_MG_FD_203631 | JGI IMG/M metagenome (GOLD analysis project Ga0315314, IMG submission 203631) | Freshwater sediment microbial communities from Lake Towuti, South Sulawesi, Indonesia - TDP9 | ecosystem: Environmental > Aquatic > Freshwater > Lake > Sediment | place: Indonesia: South... | reverse complement strand
GGCAAATTGTCCGCCTACTGTTTTCTGAGGGGTGAGGTGAGAACCTTCCTCAGATCGAGGATGGAAATCCTACACGCCCAAAACATTCCGCTCAGCTCATAAAAAACATAATTATTACATCCTGCCGACTTGTACTCGTTAGGAACTTGCAAAACAAGTTCCGCAGCAACGCGGATTGAAAGTAGAAATAATACAACAGAATTTACTAAAAATCCTATCCTTGCAAAACAAGTTCCGCAGCAACGCGGATTGAAAGTTTAATAATGCTCCAAATTCAAGTTTTGAATCTGGAACTTGCAAAACAAGTTCCGCAGCAACGCGGATTGAAAGAAAAAATCTTTCCCATTTTCAGTTTTGTAGTATCTAAACTTGCAAAACAAGTTCCGCAGCAACGCGGATTGAAAGACAATTAACAATTAAATTTTTGGTTCCGCCAAAAAATTCTTGCAAAACAAGTTCCGCAGCAACGCGGATTGAAAGGTAATTCCTAATTTTTGCCTCTGTTTTCTCGTGATGCTTCTTGCAAAACAAGTTCCGCAGCAACGCGGATTGAAAGTAGCCGAATCGTTTGTAACGTAATTTTTTTTGTGGTAGCAGGTTTTTGCTACTGGGGTTGAAATCTTTAGATGAATAGGGGACTATTGTTTGCACTAGCTTCTTGGGGGAACTTTTGTATGAGTAATTTTTATGGGGATTGTTCTGTGTGATTTGTCGTTAATATTTTTCTCTGGTGCTCTCGTTACTTGACTGATCTGTGGTTGGATTTGTTTTTTTTTGTTTTTGGTAGGGTTATTAATTTCTCCTGTAGGTGTTCCTTTGATTTGATCCAGGTGAGTTGCTTGGTTGTCTCGTATATGTAAATGAGGGGGATTTTGTGGTCGTCTGCCAGCTTATAGTATGCTAGGGTTGCGGGAACGGTGAGGGAGGTGCAGTCCATAATTAAAATGTAATCCCTTAGTAGGTTAGGGAGGATGGTTTTGATTTTAGATTCCATTTTTTCAACGCTGTTTATATCTTCGTTCTCTACCAGGTGCCATTCAACACAGCTTGGAACGGCGTCTTTCCAATCCTCTCTGCCTTTTTCTGTGGTGATAACCAGAACCTTCTCGAACTTGAAATTCTTTTCAGTGAGGAGTTTGAGGGCGGTTTCGGTTTCGGACTCGGGTCTCTTCTTCTTCTCTCCCAAAAGACCGAGGTAAGCGTAGGGGGTTTTGGGAGAATTGAAAATGTAGCATAGGGGTGTCTTGCGCGTCAACTTGATTGTGTCTTTATCTCTGGTTATAATTCCGTTTTTAATGAGTCTTTCTAGGGTGTTATTGAGTGATGGACTGGGTATTCTTATGCTATTCTCAAGCTTGCTTTTCTGAATCTGCCCTCCCGCCTTGACTAACTCTTCTAAAACAGTCCTCTTTTTATTATTTTCAAGGATTGACTTGTAATCTATCTCCTTTAAGGTTTCTTCCTCTACCATTTTGTTCAAACCTCTAAAGTTGGTTTAAAACGTGATTCCAGTGAACATCCGGGCAAGCTAACATTGGTGCTGAAGGCATTTATCTACTATTTTCTATTCCAAAATTTTTGATTAAGTCTTCCTTTTTTATTATCCAGGTGAGTTCGCTTTCCTCTTCCTTTACCTTTATATGCACGTAAATCAGAGGAATGCCGTGTCTTTTTGCTAGCTCATAAAGGGCTATGGATGGTGGCTTGGTGAGCGATGTGCAATCCATTATCAGATTATAATTCCGCATTAAATCTGGGAGAATCGCTTTGACCTTTTCTTCAATGGGTTCAATCCTGTTTATTTCTTCGTCCTTTAGTAGATGCCAGTATGTAACATATCTGGGGGCATAGTCCTCCCATCCTGCTATAGCTTTGTAGGTGTTGATGACAGTAATACTCTTAAAATTGAAATCCTTCTTGTTAAGAAACTTTTCAAAAAAATTTTTAAGAAGCTTGATGGCGGTTTCAGTTTCAGACTCGGTTTTATCGTCCCTCTTTCCCAAAAGGCCGAGGTAAGCGTAAGGAATTTCGGAAGAATCGAAAATGTGACACAGAGGCGTCTTATACTTCAACTCAAAAACTCCCCTTAGCTTCCCCTCAATCAGCTTCCCCTCATTCCTTGTTTTATTTTTCCTCTCCCTTGTTTTGCCTCCGACTCGAATAATAATACCTTCATCCTCAAGAGCCTTCAGGTCGTGGTTAAGGATACCCTTCATTTTGCCATCTTTACCGTAACCTTTACCGTACCTTGGACCGAGTATATATTCAAGTTCTGCAAAGGAAACCGCCCTGCCAGCCTTAGCCAAAAGCTCTAAGATATCCTTCCTGTACATTCCTTTAAAGGCAGACCTATAATCCTCTATTTCTGGCAATTTTTCCGGTATTGGCATAGTTTCTGCTAACCCCTTTTTTAATTGGTCAACTTCTTCAAGGCAAATTAAAACTATGATTATATTGAAGTTGTAATATTTTAATATTATTTGAACAATTAAAATGAAAGGCTGTGGATTCGTGATTTTTTATTTATGGTGCGGGTGGGTTTTCGTTTTAGGGTTTTGATTGGGCTGCTGTTTTGAGAGCTTTGGTTACTCGTTTTCTCTTAGGTACATTTTGAAATCTTCGCGCAGTCTGGGGAATTGTAGTCCCTGCATGTTTTTTTCGAAGTCGGGGATTTCCTCTTTCAGGAGGTTCTCGGTTAGTTTTTTTAATCGTTCAAAGGATTCTGCTGATATGGGTGTTACGCCGTTTGCCATTATTGATTGTTTTCTCTCGTGTCGGATTTGGTTTAGTGCTTCAGCGAGTTTCTCGTCGTATTGTCTAATTTTTTCTAGGTCCGCGTATAGTGTTTCTGCCTCGTATTCTTTCTGTAACCTGTATTGGGCGAGCATTCCTAATAGGCGGTGCAGTCGTGTGACCGCGTCATCAAAATTCGTTTCTTCTGCTCTCCTCAGGGCGTTCATAAACATGTCAACTATTAGGGGATACGATAACTCTTCCGTTTCTTTCATTGCTCCTAGAGCGTGGCTGAGCGTCTCCAAATTTGTGTTAACGTGGTCGCGGAGTTCCTTGAGTGGGTTGGAGGGGCGGCTCTCATAGAAGCTGCGAAGGTCGTTTAAGGCTTTTTCCAGTATTCGGAAGGCTACTCCGTAGTGGAATCGGTCCCAGAGCCCGTAAGCCTTTGCCAAGTCACGGAGGATAGTAGTTAGTTTTTTCTCTTTTCCCTCTTTGAGGTTTGTTTGTGCCTCTTCAAAGACTTCCTTGGCGGTTTTCAGCCGATAATCGTTGAAGAGTTCGAGTCCCCTTTCAATCTGTTTGGCGGCGAAGAATTCGTAGGGGTTGTAGGCTGGATAAATTTTTCCGTCTCCAATAACGCGGCCGAATTCGTCTCGGAGTTCTCCTCCGACATACACGATTGGGCTGTAATACTTGACGGCGGCTATGGTCAGTCCCGCAGACATCACCTTCGTTCCACCCGTGATATCGACGTAGATGTCCCTCGCTTGGAACCCTTTCTCGAAAAGCTCGTTGAAAGCCTGCTCAGACACCTTTGAACAGTGGTTAATGTCGTTAATGTTCTCAATTTGAAGGAAGTTGAATTCGTACTGCTCCTGCTGAGAACCAGTCTTGGTCAAGACTTCGCTGAGTTCCTTGATCACATCCTTAGAGGACAGAAAGCACACGTACTCGGGGCGGAAATGTTTAATAGTCCTTATTAGCGGCTCTGGAGTCTTGCCCGTAGTGAGTATCATGGCACATTTTTTGCGAAGCTCATCATACTTTTTCTCGAATTTTTGAACAACTGGTTCAATCACTTCATCCGCGTCCGCAAACTCTGCGGTGTTACCACCCCAACGCTCCAATACCTTCTGATACTTACCCAAAAAGGCACGCAGTAACTCATGAAGAAGAGCCTGCATATCTGATGGATCTAAAGGATATACCGTCGAAACACCGACGATCACATCGTTCGCTTCCTTAATGTGGAAGGTTCGATTTACAGCCCGAATCTCTTTAACTTCCTCCCCCATAGCCGCCTGGGATATGCTTCCAATGGCTGAAATAATCCCGGAGAGCAAGTCTCCTTCAACTCTGATCTTTTCATACTGTTTGAAGTAAAGGTTTAAACCGGCCTTGTTCAGAAAGATAACCATGCCCAACAAAATAGGCCTCACCTCTCGCGAATCAGTTTATAGTGACCCGAAAGGAACCTATAACCGCTAATAGCTTTTCTAAAGCGATTTAAATCCTTTTCCCTCACATAGCATTACAAAATCGCATTTTATCAAGTTTATTCGAACAACGTTCTAAAAAAATAAATTACCTCAGCTGGATGGCGCCTCCCAAACAACTGTCCCAGATTTTAAAACAATGAATTTAGAGTCGGCGACCACAGCGCTTGGTCGAATCTTCCCGATTGTAAGCAGGGTTACAGCGCTTTATATACAAATCAAGCGCGCCTCGAGCTAAAACAGAAGGTTTAGTTGCTATTTCTCACCAGCCTCCCAGATATAAGGCTGCATCTGGAGAAGTAAAATTGCCAGTATTAGCTAGACCCACTAATCAGAAAGAGATACGAGCAGTGGTCCCTATTAGTAAGCTTATCTATCAATTGGCTGTCGAATTCTGCTCCATAAAACTCACATGGGACAATGAGGAAGTCGAAATAATATGTGATGAAGGAGGCGAAATATTAGACCATTAGATTTATAGAGACCTCAGAATAGACAAGCCCCATTTTCAAAAACTCATGAAAAACTATAGGCAAGTTGGAAAAGTTTCGTTACCTCATACCTAAAATATATGGAACGAACTAACCCAACGATCAACAGAAGAAACCTAAAATGGAACTAATTCAGAAATAATGAAATTACGAATCTTTTAAACCGCTCCTACGGTACCCAAAAATTCCAATTATCAATTATTATTTTACACTACCGGGCCACCCACCGGTTTTTTCCAAACCTCATAAGCGTGAAACCAGCCCGCAGTTCAGGTTATCACCACAACTGCGGTATCAATATTTAGGATCATCAGAGCAAAAAAGGCAAAAAGCCCTCAAAACGCCAAGAAAAACAAATAAACGGAGCAAAAACCAGAAAAATCCACTATCCCCAAAATTTGAGGCTAAAAAACAGAAAGTAAGAAAAACAGCCAAAATATCGGAAGCAGATTTCCCAACGTCAAACCCACAAAGAGAGGAAACAAAACAGCGCCAGAATAGCTAGAAGAAGATTTAGACGCTTCCCAGTTACTCGAAAAGAAGGCTTTATAAGCCTCCAAATCAAAAAATAAGTAATATAATATAACCCTTGCAAAAGAAGTTCCGCAACAACGCGGATTGAAAGCCGGGGTTAGCTTCCAGAGTACCCACAATCATAAATTCCTTGCAAAAGCAGTTCCGCAGTAACGCGGATTAAAAGCAGAAGACATGATTCCTGTTAAATTTTAGAGGCGATAGGTAGGTACTGTTTTTTATTCTAGAGGGAGTTTAGTAGAGGGAGTGAATGTTTGTTCTCTAAATTAGGAAATGAAAACAGAATGAGTAATGGTTTAAAAGGTTAAAATATTATTTTATGGACAGTTCCACATGCATAACTTTTTATTTGTGGATTTCTCTCAGTTTTTGGAGGGATATCGAAGATGGTAGCTGGTTTGAGCTTCGCAGAAATTAGGGAGGTGGCTGTTGGCTGTTTGGTTGAGGAGCTGGGTGAGAAGCTTATTGGACTGGCTCTTTTTGGAAGTGTAGCACGGGGAGAGGGAAGCGAGAGAAGCGATCTCGACTTCTTTGTGGTTACACGGGGAATGGAGGGAGGTCGTGAGCAAAGGAGGATAAGAGTTTACAATATTCTTGCTCCAGTCAACAAGAAGTTTAGAAGGGACATTTCGGTATTTACTCTGGAAGGAGACGAAATTCGAGATGTGACTCCTCTTCTCATAAACATCGCTCATGATGCAGTGATATTATTCGACCGTGAGAGGTACCTAGAAAAGCTTTTTGAGAGAATAAGGGAAGCAGTGAGGAAGGCGGGGCTTGTTCCCTACAGGACGAGAGACGGAAAAACCGGATGGAAGACGGAGAGAAAACTGAAGTGGGGGGAAGTGATTGAGGTGAAACTTTGAACTCGGAGGAAGAAGCGAAATACAGGCTTTCCCTAGGCGAGGGATACTTGAAAAGGGCTGAGGAAGCCGCAAAACATAAGGACCACCTAGCGGTTATCTCAAACTCTCAACAAGCGGTAGAAAACTCGGCAAAAGCGGTTATCTCCTGCTTCAGAATTCCTAGCTGGAGCCACGACCCGAGCAGTGAACTCTCAGAGGTGATAGAGGATAAAAGAGATAAAATTGAGGAAAAAATCGGAGCTAACACATTCCGTGATATTAACACTCTAGCACTCTATTCTCATAACCTAGCACCAGAACATGGGAGAATGTCTTATGGAGACCCCATCCTGAGAATCCCCCGTGGGACTTAGCGGATTCCCAAAGAGCCAGCGAAGCCCTGAGCTATGCACAGCGCTCTGTGAGCATAGCCAGAGAGTTTGTTAAGAGATGGTTTTAGCTGCGCTTTGGAAGCGGAATCTGTTCTAGAACTTAGCGTTATCGCTCAAAATTTTAACCCCTTATGTCTATCTTTTCCTCCCTTATAGGGGATTGTAATAGGTGTTTGCCGTTATTGAGCATCTGCGAAAGCAGTTTCTTAGCACTCGGAAAAACACAATGCCCCTCTTGCAAAAGAAGTTCCTCAGTAACGAGGATTGAAAGACCGTTGTTTTGCTTGGATTCAGTGTGAAGCTTATACTTCTTGCGAAAGCAGTTCCTCATTAATGAGGCTTATTACTGGTGATTTCTTTATTTTCTGCGATTCTCTATGGTGTATATTATCTTTTTATCAAAATCACTGTGGGGAAGTGGGTGAAGTCTAAAATAAAAAATTAGAGTGTATTAACGTACGGGACTGTTGGTTTAGTGGGTTTTTCTTTTTTTCTGGTTTTTGTTTTTGGCCTTTTTAATGGTTTTGAGGGCGGCGGTATCCTACTGTTCTACTGCGTTTTTCTAGTTTTTTGGGAATTCTAGTTGCCAGTGGTCTGCGATGAGTGAGGAGACTGCTTTGTATTCGGGTTCCAGTACCCATTTGTTTACCTGTGGTGCTGGATGGTTTTGGGTTTAATGTTTCTGTGGGGATGGTTTCTTGGGGGTTTGTTACTCGTTTTTTCTTAGGTATGCTCTGAAGTCTTCGTGTAGTCTGGGGAATTGTAGGTCCTGTATTGTGTCTTCGAAGTGTGGGATTTCTTCTTTTAGGAGGTTTTCGGTTAGTTTTTTTAGTCGTTCGAAGGATTCTGCGTGTATTGTTGATACTCCGTGGGCTAGGATTGAATGGTTTCTCATCTGCTGGATGTTGTTGAGGAGTTCGTTTCGTAAATCGCTTTTTTTGGGGTTGGGGTCTAATGAGTTTAGGAGGTTGTAGGATTCTCTGAGTTCTAGTTTGATTTTTCCTTTTTGGTCTCTCTTTCGGCTTAGTATGTCTGCGAGTTTCTCGTCGGGGATTTTATTCAGGTCTACGTCTGTTGTTTTTATTTTGTAGTCTTCTTGTAATTTGTATTGTGCGAGCATCTCTGTTAGGCGGTGGATTCGTGTTACGGCGTCTTCGTAGTTTAGTTCTTTTGCTCTTCTCAGAGCGTTGTTGAACATGTCGACTATTGCGGGGGGTGCTAGTCCTTTTATTTTTTCCATCGAGTCCAGTACGGTGAGTGCTCCTAGATTGATTTCAATGTGGTTGCAAAGCTTTTCGAGGGCATCGGAGTGTTGAATCCCGCAAAAGTAGCGGATATGGTTCCGAACTTTATCTAATATTTGAACCGCCGCTCTGTAGCGGAACCGATCCCAGGATACGTAAGCTATGGTTAGTGCTCGGAATATGGAAGCCAGTCTTTTCTCTTTTCCCTCTTCAAAATTTTTATAAGCCTCTCCAAAGGCTTCTATGGCGGTTCGCCACCGATAATCGTTGAAGAGTTCCAGTCCTCTTTCAACCTGTTTGGAGGCGAAGAATTCCTGGGGATTATAGGCGAAATAAATTTCCTCTGTGCCAGTAATAACGCGGCCTTGAGTGTCACGCTTTTTTCCTCCCACGTACACTATATTGGTATGGTATTTAACGGCGCCTATACCTAGTCCCACAGCCATTACCTTCGTTCCCCCCGTGATGTCGACATGTATATCCTCGGCTGAGTATCCTCTTTTAAAGAGTTCATTGAAAGCCTGCTCTGATACCTTTAAGCAGTGGCTAATGTCGTATTCGTCCTCAATTTGGTAGTAATTGTAATCGTATCGCTCCTCCTTGGCACCAGTTCCCTCTAGTACCTCAGCGAGGTGTGTAAGCATATCCTTAGTGGTTAAGAAACACACGTATTCGGGTTTGAAATTATTAATAGTCTTTTTGAGCGGTTCTGGTGTGGCTCCTAGGGTGAGTATCATGGCACACCTTTTACGAAATTGATCATATTTCTGCTCAAATTTTTGAACAATGGGTTCAACCACTTCATCCGCATCCGCAAACTCAGCCGTGTTTCCATCCCAGTTCTCTATTATCCCCTGATAACGGTCAACAAAGCCCCTCAGTAATTCGTGGAGAAGAGCCTGCACATCCGACTGATCCAAAGTATACACCGTTGAAACAGCGACAAACACATTATCCTCTTCCTTAAAATATAGGGTTCGATTTTCAAACAGAATTTGTTTAACTTTTTCTCCCTCAATTTCCTTCGACGCAGAAAGAAGAGCTGAAATAAGCCCCGGAACCAGATCCTCCTTATCCTTATCCCTAATTTTCTCGTACTGCTTAAAGTAAAAGGGTCGACCCCCCTTGTCTAGAAAAATTATCCTAGCCAGTAAAATTTCTCTCACCTTCCGAAATTTGCGTGTACCCCAAAATTCACCGACTTTAACTTATGTAGGAATAGTCTATACTAAAAAATATTTTTGTTTCGCACAATTGCCCGAATTGGTTCCTTAGAACCTTTTTGATTACGGTTTACTTTATTTCGCAGCCCACAACTTTAGGGTTGATGGGGTCGTTTTTAGTCTTTCTTTTGATTATCGTTGCTCAATTCTCGTAGTTTCTTTTGCGTTTCTTTTGGGTGTTTCTCCATTTCTTTCGTTGTACCCTTACCGTAAATTCTCAAAATCCTTTTCGCTAATCATTCTCATCTTCCTAGGTATCATTCTGAGGGAGGCGTGGTCCAGGGCGTAAAATGTTACATACTCTCCGTCGGGACGCATTCCGGCCTTAAAAGCCTCCGATATCATCTGGTCACAGTCAAAGATGGGAACATCCATAATCCAACACGTTTCTATTAGCTGCTCCAAAACCCGTGAGATGCGCTCTTTCTCTTCTTCTGTCATTTTGTCCCACTTTGCGCAGAATATCCAATAGGGACTATACTCGTCCTCTTCGTCACTCTTTAGCTTTAAACTAAAGATAACATCTCCAGATTTTTTCCCCACAACACGAATCCCACCCGCTACAACCAGTGAGTCCTTAATATCCTCTATATTCACCGTTTCAAACTCACCCATACCACTTTCCTCCAATTCTTTTTTCCCGCCTCCGGACATCTACCCACCTCCTTTAACAAATTCTATCCCCAACCCCCTTAACAGGAGATAATCAGCATGAAACCATTCTTGAATTTTCAGTGAGGCTACCCAAGATAAGTGGGTTTTTTCACACAATTCGTATATCCCAAAATTCACACAATTTCAGTCGAGAGTAAAAAACAGATACCACGATATATTTTTGTCTCGAACACTGTTCCAAAAAATAGTAATTACTCAGCACACTCACAAGAACTACAGCTTATTTTAATAGATCCCTTATAGGTAGGCTCCAAACAAGAAAATTTCCTTATCGGAATACCGCATTAAAAAATGTTTCAATCCCTTATAGGTAGGCTCCAAACGAAATTAGCAGAGGAGAATAAACGACTGGTAGATGAAGTTTCAATCCCTTATAGGTAGGCTCCAAACGCTTTACAAGGAGCCTGAAAAGGTTCTCAGAGAAGTGTTTCAATCCCTTATAGGTAGGCTCCAAACTTGAAAAAATAGCGGAGCAATATACAAAGATAATGAAGTTTCAATCCCTTATAGGTAGGCTCCAAACGTAATTATTCTTACTTATTATTTGATGATTAAAACAGTTTCAATCCCTTATAGGTAGGCTCCAAACGATGAGTACGGCGAGATAATATCCACACCAAAACCAGTTTCAATCCCTTATAGGTAGGCTCCAAACAAGCGGTCAAAGCGGGGGTTCATATCGGGAGACAACCGGGTTTCAATCCCTTATAGGTAGGCTCCAAACGTTTTCTCTGGACAGGAAAAAACCCTGGACTAAATAGTTTCAATCCCTTATAGGTAGGCTCCAAACTGACAGTAAAAGATTTAGATTTAATTGGTATTAAAAGGTTTCAATCCCTTATAGGTAGGCTCCAAACTCTAATCAGTTTTTCCATAACATTGCGGAATTGTCAAGTTTCAATCCCTTATAGGTAGGCTCCAAACAAATGTAACATGGGAACAGTTCCTCTTAATTTTAAGGTTTCAATCCCTTATAGGTAGGCTCCAAACAGGGATAGGGCGAGGAAGGGGCAACAAAGCGCGATAGGGTTTCAATCCCTTATAGGTAGGCTCCAAACGGAAATCACACCGCCACAAAAAGAGGCAAAGTGCGCGTTTCAATCCCTTATAGGTAGGCTCCAAACTGATGACCGCAAAAGAGGAAGCATTAGAATTTTTAAGTTTCAATCCCTTATAGGTAGGCTCCAAACTTTTCTATCCCTTCGGAGACGAGGCTTTCGTAAAAGGTTTCAATCCCTTATAGGTAGGCTCCAAACGAGTTTGTGCTAGATGTAATGGCAACGGTAGGATAGGTTTCAATCCCTTATAGGTAGGCTCCAAACTGAGCAGTCTTCTCTGTCGTTATCTGGTTCAGCTGAGTTTCAATCCCTTATAGGTAGGCTCCAAACTGGCTACCCCGTGGAGATAAACTGCGGAGCGGACTGTTTCAATCCCTTATAGGTAGGCTCCAAACGATTCATTGCTATAGAAGTAGAAAAGGACACAGCAGGTTTCAATCCCTTATAGGTAGGCTCCAAACATGCCCAGGTTTATTATTGTAGAAAAAGTTGTCGGAGTTTCAATCCCTTATAGGTAGGCTCCAAACCCGAACTCAAGCTGTCAGGGGGTCAATTGGTTAAAGGTTTCAATCCCTTATAGGTAGGCTCCAAACGTGGTTAAAATTGAAAACAGAATCCTATGTTATTAGTGTTTCAATCCCTTATAGGTAGGCTCCAAACTAAGAATGGGGATAAGGACCCCTAACGAGATCCGGGAGGGTTTCAATCCCTTATAGGTAGGCTCCAAACTTTTTTTGATCGCCTGCTTACGGCTGAAACCGTTGTCGTTTCAATCCCTTATAGGTAGGCTCCAAACAATGTACATATGCACCCAAATAGATGAAATTAATAAGTTTCAATCCCTTATAGGTAGGCTCCAAACGAAAAGGAAGGAAAAAGATGCAGCTCTCATTAAAAAGTTTCAATCCCTTATAGGTAGGCTCCAAACCCTCATTTTTTTGGCTTCTTTTGCCAATTGGAGGGTTTTTAGGGCTTCTTTTTGGGGGTTCCTATCTTCGACCTCTCTTGCTGCAATTTTCACGGGGGGTCGAAGGACATCCGTCTGATTTTTGATTATTATTTCTTGTTGTCCGCCTTTTTAAATCTTCGGTTTGGATTGACGCTAATAGGTGGTGTAGGTCTTTATTGGTGCTTGTTCTGTCTGTCGATTTTTGGTTGTGTTGGAGAAGTAAACGCTTTCCCCTCTTGGTCTGATTTTTCGTTTCGTCTTTATTTTTTGGGTGATAAGTTATATTAGGTTGTTTTGAACATTGTTCACGTAATGTTAATCTGTAGGATGCTCACAGTAATCATAGTTTAATTTACATTTTGGAGGTTTGAACAAGATTGGAAGGGGAAGGAACCCTGCGGATTATAGATTATAAGCCTGTTCTTGAAAAAGTTGAGAAGAGGGCTATTTTAGAAAGGTTAGCGGTGTCTGGGGGTGAGGTTCAGAAAAGCGAGCTTGAGAGTATCACGGAAGTACCCAGTCGCTCTCTTGACAAAATCCTGTACAAACTCGTGTCTACCCACGGAATCATAACCATTGATAACGATAGAGTTAAGTTGAGGTACAAGACGCCCCTATGCTATATTTTCGATTCTCCCGGAACTCCTTACGCTTACCTCGGCCTTTTGGGTGAGAGGAAGGGTAGGAGTAAGTGCGAGACTCAAACAGCGGTCGAAGCCCTTGAGGGCTTGGGTTTCAAGTTCGCGAGGGTTCGGGTTATTAACACAGAAAGGGGCATAGGGGAGTGGGTTGGTGCGGTTCCCAGTTATGTTGAATGGTGCCGGGTGGGAGGCGAGGATGTAAGTAGTGTTGAAAGGATGGAATCTCGGATTGAGGAGGTTCTCCCTGAGCTGTTGAGGGATTATATTCTGATTATGGATTGCACCTCTCTCACCGTTCCCGCGACCTTGGCGTTCTTTAGGCTGGCGGGCAAATTTAAAATTCCTCTAATTTACGTGTACGAGGGGACCGGTGAACTCGCTTGGGTCGCGTCAAAGGAAGACATATACCGGGAACTGATGGGCGAGAAGATAACCGAGGGGGCCCTGGATTATAAGTCTGCTCTCGAAAATGAGAATAAGAGGCGGGCTCTAAAGGAACTGGCGCATGCTGGCAGGTTAATGGGGATGAGGGGACTTGAGAGAAGATCGAAAATCCCCGTGTCCACCCTTCATACCCTCCTAGAAGACCTTTGGAGGGAAGGAATCATAACTCGCGAGTACGGAGTTGAAATAAAGGGCAAAATCCCACTGTACGGAGTTGAATTAAGGTACAAATCTCCCCTGTGCCACATTTTCGGTTCACCCAGAACCCCCTACGCCTATCTCGGTCTTCTGGGTGAGAGGATGGGGAGGAGTGATTCCGAAACCGAAACCGCCCTCAAACTCCTTAAAAAGGAGGGCTTCACGTTCAAGAGGATTAGGATTGTCACGACACACAAAGGTGCTGCGGAGTGGGAGGGAGTCACTCTACGCAACGCTGACTGGCACCTAGTAAAGGACAATGAAATAAAGATAGTTGAAACCATGAAATCCGTGGTCGAAGGGATTCTCCGCGATTTGTTAAGAAAATATATTCTGATTTTGGACTGCACCTCCCTAACTAAGCCCGCAACCATAGCGTACTATAAACTCGCGATAAAATACAAAATCCCCCTTGTTTACGTGTATGAGGATAGAAAAGAACTCACCTGGATCATATCGAAGGAAGACCTACAGAAGGAATTATTACCCTCAACTGAAAAAGAAGATTAAGAAACGCAGACTGACCATAGATTTGTTAAGTAATATGAGTTCCTGGAAAAATTATTAACGGCAAACCACGCAGTTTTATTCCCACAAAAATTGCTCAAAAATTTTTCCATTTAAAATTCGCAAATAATAGGTTCCTACTTTAAAAATTTAATTCCGGTTTCTAAAAGACTGCTTTCAAAAAAATTAATTTTTGTTTCAAACGATTTGTATCTTTTTCCTCAAGCCTCGTTACTGAGAAAACTGTTTCTGCCCAACATTCTAAATGGAGTGAAACGCGGATTTTGTAAAAGTTATGCGCCAACTTGATTTACGGGGCAATTTGCAGAATGGGACTTTTTGTACAAGGTCAGCTGTTTTTCGGACTCGTGGATACGTATACTGGTCATAGTGCTGGGTTAAGTTGTATGGGAGCAGGTGTGTTTCCCTCCGACGTTTATAAGTTTTTTAGATATTTAATAGGGAGATGACTTAACCACAAACTCGGAATAAAAGATAAAAAAGAAAAAAAGAGAGAAGTGAGTTGTCTAGCCTTAAGTTACTCCCCATTTTTTCGGACCTGAGCTTATTCCTCCGGAACCCGAACCTATCCCTCTGCGCTTTACGAGATGCATAGCTATACCTGCAATTATGGCAACCCCAATTGTTGCACCTGAACCGATGCCAATCAGAGCGAGGGTTTGCGTTTTTTCGCTGTTATCCAAGTACGAGAGTATCAACCATAAAAGTATCCACTTCCAAATATCGCCATTTTGTGGGGGAGCTGAGGGTTTGCTCACTGTTGTGGTGGCTGTGACGCTGTCAGATTTGCCAGTATCCCCTTGAGATGTTCCGGTAACTGTTATCGCAGTTAAATCACCATCCTGAGCGTCTGAAGGGGCAGTAATGGTTAAAGTGACAATGGTTGAACTTCCTGGATCCAAGGTCACAGAGGTTTTATCCAAACTGACAGTCCAAGGAGAAGAAGAACAAACCAAATTGATCGTGTCTCGGTTGCTGCCAATGTTTTTAACAGTTATCGTGTACGTTGCATTTTCGCCCGGCGCGATGTTCCTGTCTAAATCACTGCAGGATAGATCAACGCCGTATGCGGGGCGCGGCACTACATTCACTGTGACCGTGAAGGTTCCACTTCCACCGTTTGAACTGATGGAGATGTCGCAGCTGTGAGAGCCTTCGGATAAGCCTGTGGTGTCGATGTCAACTGTTATGGTATCATGTTCTCCTGTGGAGGAGCCGCTTGTTGGACGGACGGTAACCCAACCACTGCTCTCACTTAAAGAGTAGGTCAGGGTTTGACCTCCAGAGTTCCAGATTTCAAACGTGGTACTGTCTGTTGCTCCCTCATACCTGTCTCCAAAATTGTGATATGCCGGAGAATAGGATAATACTGGTTGCGGTGCTGGATTTATCGTTAAATACGCGGTAACTTCGGTTGACCATGCACCATCATCGTCCTGAACCTTGAAGTAGATGGTATGCGTTCCCACAGATAGCCCAGATGCGGGTTTGGTGAAAGAGGCCGAGGTGCTTAGCTGTCCATCAATGCTCGATCTCCAGCTATAGGCCACCACAGAACCGTCGGAATCAGTTCCACGACCGGCAAAGGTAACAGTATCTTTTCCCTGTACTGCCGGGTTAGGAGTTATATAATCAATAATCGCAGTTGGAGGCTGGTTTGATGATGATACAGTGGGTCCCGGATATGTTCCTGAATCGGGCTTTCGCACTGTGTGGCCATGTCCGTCGTCGAAGTAGAAGTAGTAGTTGTGGCTTCCCGCTGAAAGGGTTGTTGAATACTCGAAAGTAGCTCCTGATGTGTAATCTCCGCTTATCCATGTCATCGTGTGCGGTGAGTCGTCCACGTAAACGTATCTCGTTGTTGGAGTATCGCCATCAGGGTCTCTGTAGGTAACGTAATAACTGAAGGTCGTGGATGTGTCACCCGAGGAGGGAATTACACAACAATCTGGAAGTGTTGGAGGCTGGTTCGTCGGTGATGATACAGGGGGTCCAGAGTACGTTCCAGAGTCAGGAAGCCGATCTGAGCCACCTCTGCCGTCCTCAAAGTAGAAGTAGTAGTTGTGACTTCCAGAGGGGAGATTTTTAGGGCCATACCGATAAGTAATCCACGAATCTAAACCAGAATACCAGCTCATAGTGTAAGGTGTGTCATCTATATAGACCTGCTTCACACTGGGACTATCTCCATCGGCATCAAAATAAGTAACATAATAATAGAAACTGGTTGAGGTATCACCACTCGATGGTTCTACATAACCATTGGATAGCTCTGGTGGCGTATTTGATGAAACCGTAAAATCTGTATTTCCTGATGTTCCATATTCTTGCCATGCGCTTGTGGCTCCCTTAGAGTCCTTTGCTCTGTACTGCCAGTGATAACCCGCGTTAACAAGACCATAGCGAGTAATAGTCACCTGAGTCCCGCTGGGCACAAATTCGCTAATAGTCTCTTGTGTCGGTACTCCTGTGAAAGCTTCACTTATCTGACGCAGCTCAATCTCCAGCCGAACCTGATCACCATCTGGATCACTAACTGTCCCCGTAAAGATAACTGTGTCTTCAGGAGTAGTTCCTCCTTCAGGGATAACTGTTACCCCGTTAGACCTAAGTTGTGAGAGCATAGTTGGTGGGTTTGGATTATGATTTATTGGGTGAACGATTGCTATCCATTTCTCGTTGACCTTCATTTGACTCCAAGTGTATAGAACATCAGCACCATCATAGCCCCCAGCCGAATTTTTTCCGTAAGGATCATTAACTATATAATACCCGTCATTTGTATACCCTTTAATCACAACCCAATGACCAGCCGCGGTCAATTTGGTAGAAGCAGGCACAGGATATCCTGCATCAAGTTCAGCTTTCACCTGTGACTCTGAGGGATTCATTATACTCCAAGAATCGAATCCATGCTTTTGGAAGTAGTCCACCATCCTCCCCAACTTAGCTAGACCATCAGAGTAATGAATGTAGCCATAGGCACCATAAGCAGGATTATCACTCGCATCTGGAGTCATGGTATTAAAGGTATAGCCATTGTAAGTGTAAATTCGGCAAATATAGTTTCCAAAATTACTTGTATGAGGATAAGGCCATGAACATTGACAAGGCCACGGGGCAATATTTCCATAATAGGCTAAGACCATAACAGCACTAGTAGCTCCACACGCCCAGCTACCATCAAAGTCATCAGGAGTATCCCAACATTGGTGAATATAAGGCACCTGTAAATTCACAACTGGAGTTCCCTTAGCTTTAACTGGTTGAATTCCGAATGCCGAGTTTAACATACTTATCATTGCTAGGTTTCCTGTTGTTTGTAGCTGGTTTCCAGTTTGCACTGTTGTCATTATCAGTGGTATTCCGACTGAGAGAATTAGCGTTGTTAACAGCAACAATGTGAAAATTTTACTGGCTCTGAATTTGCCCATATCTTTCCCTTCCCTTCTTCACAAAAGTTACATGTCCTGCAAGATTCATATTCTTTAATCTCTTGTTTAGAGATAAGAGTCAAATATTATGATATATATTTATCTTGGAACAATGTTCGATTTTTTTCAATTTTTGCTACTTTTTTTATTGTAAATACAGTTTTGTCTTTGCTGTGTATCGCTCCCCCCTCCCAACTCTGCATTCATGGTTTCGGAATCCGGGGCGCTTATCTAGAACGCATAGCGCAACTAGGATAATTTAACTTTTCTAGAACAACGTTCAATATCTAAAACGATAGCAACTAGATTTATGCATAAAGCGCCTATCTTGGTTTTTTGGGTGAGGGAGGTGGTAGGAGTGCGTCTGAAACTGGAACCGCTTTAAACCTTTGTGCAGGGGAGGGCTTCTCGTTCAGCAGAGTTATGGTTGTTACCTCATACGGATGCGCTGCGGAATGGAAAGGTGTAGCTCCTAGTAATGTTAGCTGGTGCTTGCTTGAGGATGAGGAGATAAGCAGTGTTGAAATCATAGAGTCGAGAGTTGAAGCGAATCTCTCTGACCTGATAAGGAATTATGTTTTAGTAATGGATTGCACCTCTGCGACCAAACCTGCAACCATTGCTTACTACAAATTAGCAGTTAACTACCATGTTCCCTTGGTTTACGTGTACGAGAAGAAGAGGGAACTTACGTGGATCATATCGAAAGAAGACCTGCGTAAAAAATTAATTGGAGATACCGAAAAGTAGTTGTCCTCGTTTTTACTATTTGTGTTAATTCATTCCCATTGACGAATCTTCAGCATCATAGAATTGTTTTTGCAAGATAATGCTAACCTAAGCTAAGGAATGAGTTTGAATTCTGGGGGCTTTCAATCCTCGTTGCTAATGAACTTCTTTACAAGGTGAGGAATAGAGTATCGAATTCGCACAAATAGTTCCAGATTATATATAATTGTAAAGAAAAGGACAAATTTATATCTTGGCGTTACATATTGTAACTTGGTGTATCAAAATGCCGAAAAAGAAGAACGACTCGGTGAGAGTCCCAGTCCAGATCCCAAAAGAAGAGTACAAAGAGATGGAAAAATTAAGAGATGAAGTCGGCATCCCAGTCGCCCAGCAGATAAAGCTTCTGCTCCACGGCTACCGCATCGTGAAAGCCGAAGAAGCACTAAAAAAAGATCTAAAAGAATCAAAGAGCTAAGTCTGTTTTCTCTCCATATTCCCTCTTCCTTTTGATTCTTTTTTTCTTTTTCCGCCATACTGGCAATATAAAAAAACAGCACATGTTAGCAAATTCCCTTTCTCTGGGACAAAAACAATGATGAAAAAGGAAAACTAAAATAATTAGAAAACACACAGGCACAGAGCAACTTGCATATTCTCTGTTTATTGGCTTGTGAAAAGGAAGCACCATAAGCTTCCCTTCACAATTCCCAGCTATAGGAAAAATGCTAAGGAAAAATAATTTCACCCACCACACGCATAGAACACGCCCGCTTACATTGCGTCAAAAGCATAATCAAAGGGTAAAATAAGGTAGAAGGAATGAAAATGGAAACATTTGAACTTATAATTACAATTATAACAGCGGCAATCTCAGGAGTTATCGCGTACTGGGCTAACACGCTGTTACATAGAGCATTTGCCATTACAACCAGAAAAAGACAAACTATAAAACTATTTAAAGAGTTGATAAACCAATTCTGTTGGATATTCGAAAGCTACGAAGAGTTAGTGCATTATATGCCTCCCTGTTCGTACAATTTAAGGGAGGATCTGACGGAAAGCTATCAACAGTTGATAGACTTTTACAATGACAACAGAACCATTCTCGTAAACAAAAAAGCAGTAATAGATTCCCTAGAACAAGTAGTCGCCTTTGCCAGCATGTTCAGCGATAAAAATATCTTACTAGGGCAACTCCCAGAAAAGTGCGACACTCAGTGGTATAAAAGAAACAAAACACGAGGAACTAAGATAATCGAAAGAATACAAGCCCCTCTATCAAAAGTTTAATTATCCCTCCTTTTCTCCACTCTTTTTATTTCGCCTAAAAACTATTTAGGTGCAGTGCACTAGTAGTAATAACTCACCATTTTTTTTCTCCGTTCCCCTTGGAGGGGAAAAGAGAAAGGTAACGCTTTTTGCTATTTCTTCTGTAAGACCACATCTACTCTTGGATTTGTTTCTGTAAAAAAACTTCAATCCTCGTTACTGAGGAACTTCTTTTGCAAGGCTCCAAAAGGTGCTAGAAATATTTTTGGGATTTCTGTTTTCCCTTTTATTCGCCGCTGGACGAGAGAGCTTGTTTCGTTTCAGGTCTCTTTTCCTGGGGATGAACTTTAAGCCAATCAATGAATTCTTCTCTAGCAATTTCACTCAGTTCCGTATAGGTTTTCCCCTCTTCCTTTTTCTTCAGAGCGAAAATCAATTCTCTGATAAAATGAAGGTCTCGCATCATAGGATCAGACGGGAAGTCCTTTAAAGCCTTTTTCCACATCTTCTCTTTTTCCTCTACTGGTATCATTTCTTTTCGCTCTACTCAAAAAAATCGTCAGGTGTTACTATGTAAATTCTCGAATAACCTAATAAAAAGTTTATGTTATCAATGAGGTTGTCCCATAATTCTGTTGCGTTGTGTTGATGGGTCGACTAAGAACAAATAAACATCTCGGCTTTCAATCTTCGTTGCTGAGGAACTTTTGCAATTTCACGGTTCTTCCTAGCACTTCTAGCACTGATACTTACTTTCAATCCTCGTTACTGAGGAGCTGCTTATAATATGTAGGGACTGTGAAGCGGATGAATTAGTCTTTGGGGTTTGATATGGAGTCGGAGTTGGTAGTTTTTGCAGTTCCACAAATTAACAGACTAAACTGGTATGTGGTTTTGACCCCAAGGCGCATTCTATCTCTGATCTGATTAGCTTCGAAGGTTTTATATAATTGTTTATGGGTATGTGATATATATAACGTAGGGGTATTGATTAGAAAAGGGTGTTGCGGATGGAAGATAAAGCCGTTGTCAGGGAGAAGATGCAACAGTTGATTGAGATGACCGCGGGATTTTGCGACAAGTATCTTGACGAAGAGTATAAGGAGTTGTGTGAGAAACTTATTCGAAAGATGGCGCGGAAGCGGAGCGTTCCATTTCTTTATGGTAGAATGGAGATATGGGCTGCGGCAGTCATTCACGCCATAGGCAGCATCAACTTTCTCTTTGACCCGAGTTTCGAACCATACGCCAGTCTCAGTGACATAGCCAACTACTTCGGAACATCTAAGAGTACCACCACGCAGAAGTCGAAGCTCATCCGTGATATGTTCAAAATGAGATACTGGGACAGGGAGTTTTCCACAACCCACATGATGGAACATAATCCGTTTTCCAAACTTGCAATGATAGACGGGTTTATTGTTGGTATAGACTCGTTGCCACCGGAACTCCGGGAAACAATTCAGAGGGATCGCAACCAGGAAGAATAAACACGGAACCTTTTGGTGTGGAGCCCTAATCTCTCCTGCCAAAGTCTTCGCCCCGATTCCCTGCTCTACAACGACTTCCTTAAACAAGACGGATTGCATTTTTTACATGCTCTTCACTTTTTGAGACTGGAATGATTAGTGTTTTACTTTTCAACATTGACACTTCCCGCGACTAAAGTCGGGGGCTTTCTCGCCAACGATTCACGTAAGAAACGATATAATAGCAAGGCTCGTTCGGTCACCTAGGATATTCTCCTCTTTTTTCATAGTAATCTTTGTAGTGGGGGTCAGTTACACTCGTTATGTGGTGGCGCGATTTATCCGCGTTTATTTACGATGTTTTTCTAAGCATTTTTTTAACAAAATCGATTGCTCCTTCAATCTTTATCCAGTGTTTCCCGACTCTTTGCCAGTAATCATATGCTTCGTCTGCTCCGCCCATTGTTAGGTATCCCTTCATCACGCTTTTTGGTTTCTTATGTTTTGTTTTTGCTAGTTCTTCTGCAACTAATGGTAGGTATTTGATTGCGTTCTTCATAGCTTTTTCAGCTTCGCCCTTTTTGCCAAGTTGGAATAGTGCTAATGAGCGACCGTACAATGTATCCGGCATTATATCACCAGGATACTTATCGCAGATTCTCAAATTTTCTTCGGGTCTATTTAAAGCAAGATTACATTCTATTACTAAAGCACGAATTCCTTGATTGTCATCGGGATTTAAAGCCATTATGTTATTGAAAATAGAGAGAGCCTTTTCAAAATCCCCCCTCCTGAGATATGCAAGTCCTAACCCATCATACGCGCGTAGAAAGGGCCTGTTTTCAAGAAACCCCCACTCAAGAAGATCCTTTCCCATAGCAAAATTTTTGGGAAAACACCGCATTCCAATATCAACCGCATTCTTCCATAATTGAAAAGCTTCTTCCTCTTTTCCCTGTAAACTTAAGAGCATTGCCAGATGATGAAGGGCATCAATATGTTCCGGAAATTCTTCAATGATGGAGCGGTAAACTTTTTCAGCCTCAGCAAGTCTCCCCTCATTCTTTAAAGCTATACCCTCATACAATTTTCCTGAGAGGTGTAATGTTGACTTCGGATATTCAAATTCCCATCTATTATCATCTACCGACCTAAGCCTCAACATTCTTCTCTTCGTATTCGTATTAATTCCTCCTCATTCCTATTATTGTAGCGAAATTCATAACAGTTTGCAAGTGAGCTACCGTTCTGACCCGCGATAACTTTCGTAACTTAATCTTCCTTCCCCAACTTTATCGCTACGCATTACCCATAAGCCTCGCTATTTTGGAGATACCCTGAAGTGGAGTAGTAACCATGTTTTCAGCGTTGTCATAGAGACGACGTAAGCCACACAGATGATTATCACACCTGTTTCCTTATCTCCCTTACGGTGAGCTTGTCCCACAATTCAGCTAGTTCCCTTGATAGACTTAGTTTTGTAGCATAGTACTAATATTCATATTTTTGGATAGTGTCCACACTTTATCCATGAATTTTCGTTTGCGGTTTTACTTCGGGGATTGGTGAAGGTTTTCGGCTTAAAACAATCGAACCTTTGGTTTTTCCCAATTCTGGGATGTATACGATATCACTTTTTACCCTTAGACACGGTCCCACTTGCAGTTAACAACCAACCTAACAAAGTAATTTCCTCGCCCATAATTTCCTTCGAAATAGAGTCGAACACTTTTCCTTTCATTTTCTTTCACCATCTGCTCTTTGAATCGACCTTGTAGCGCGAGGTGAATCATGTTTACAACATGTACTACTGCTTCAAATTTAAATTCAATCACAAAAACTTTTAGGGTGCTTCAAGAGAATATAGTACTAGGAAAAAGAGATGGACAAAAAATTAAATAAACAAAGCAAGGAAATGCCTGAAGCAGTGGAAAAAATTCTAGGCGAGTTGGTGGAACTACTAGAAGACAAAGAAGCGAGCATACGGACTAATGCCCTATTTGACCTCGGCGTATACGCTTATAATGGGCTTGCAATTAAATCTGCCCTGCCAAAACTCGTGGAACGCCTAGATGACGAAGATGAAAGTGTACGGATGAACGCTTTAGCTGCTCTCAGCGATTACGCTTCTTTGGGTCTCACGGATAATTCCGCTTTACCAAAACTCGTAAAACTACTAGAAGACGAAGATGTATGGAGCGCCGCTGCGAGTACACTCGGCGATTATGCTTCTATGGGGCTTACGATTGAATCTGCTCTGCCAAGACTCGTAAAACTACTAGAAGACGAAGACAAAAAGAAAGACGAAGACATGTATGTGAACATTGAGTATGCTCTCAACGAGTACGCTGAGAGGGGGCTTAAGCACCGACCATCTACCAATAATCGTAAAACCGCCAAACAAAAACGGAAAGGCATGTAAGAGTAATATGTCCTATCAATTTCAAGTTAATGGGGTAGACGAAATATTCCCCCCTTTATTAAAAGTGTAGTATATTCTATGGTGTAGGGTGACTTGCTCATATTTTGCTATTCCTATTCGAATATATTTGATTCTCTTAGAGCTTTGTTTAGTTCTTGTTTGAAGGCTGAATAGTGGCGATATTTTTGGCGATATTTTTCTATCAATTCCGCACCGTCCGATTTCATGCCGCGATTGGCGAGCACTTCAGCCAGAGCCACGAGTAGATTTGCCGCCTTATCGTAACTTTTTCGATGCTTCTCTCCTACAATGGCATCCACTCTACGTTTTATCTCTTCAGTACACCAGCGTATGTATCTGATTTCTTCGTCTTCTGAAAGCTGAACGGATTGAAAAACCTTACCCATCGCTTGCTGGAAGCGATCCGCTACATCCCGCCTGCCGTAGCCATAACCGCTAATAGTACTGCCAGCAGTGGTGGTGACTGCTTCTTCCCATAGTTGCTCCAGATTTTGTGTGGAGTAGAGATTTTTTCCTTGGGAGAGAAGCCGTAGGAGAAACGGAATTATCAGACCTTTGGGGTTTTCTCCGTAACTCCAACCTAGTGCTCCTTTACTCTTGCAAAGGTTCAAGGCGTCCTCAATCTGGCCAGCCAGTAGGTACGCCGGAGTCAGTAGACTCTCAGACGCTGTAGACTCTTGCTTCTCGCTGTCCTCTGCGAAGGAGTAATCTTGGTATTTTTTCTTTCCTCTGAGCAGTGAGACTACTCTTGTGATGGCTGTATCGATTTCTTCTCTGTAGCGGTCTCTTTGTTCAGCCACAGAAAGGAGGGATAGGAGACGGGAGAGGGAGGGATTTGAGTAAAATGCTTCACGCCAGCCCAGCAGTTGAGCCTCCACATCATTGAGGTGTTCAGCTGCACGGACTAATCCTTCAGCAATTTCGCCTCGGACGGCGTAGTCTCTTGGCACATTCTCAAGCCCCTCTTTTGCTGCTTCGAACATTGAGTGGTAATTTCCCTCCCTCTCCAAGGCTTCTATCCATTTTACGTATGCCCTTGGATAGCGTTTACTTTCCTCACGGGCTAACTTCTCGATAGCTGAGGTTCCTCCAGATAACATAGCTGCCTCATAGAGGAGGTAATGAGTCCAATGCCCACTTGCCCCTTTTAGCAAATCAAACCAGCGGGATAAGAATTCAGGGAAGTCGGGAAGTGGCTCCTGCCCGGCGTTGATGACGCTTTTCAAATTTAAACTATCGCCAGCGTAGAAACTAAACCTCTGTATTGCTTCCAGCAACTCGGCAGGGCGCTTATCGATAGGGGATGATAAATAAACTGATCGAAGGTAGCATGCTCTGGCATCATTAAGGTCGGTTTTCAACATTTCTGTTGGATCAGGGCTCCCGGGCAGGTGTCCTGGTTCTTCACCCATTTCCAATATGTCAAACAGTTGAGCGTATGCCTCCTTAGCCAATTGGTAATTCCCCGCCATCATGGCTTCACAGGCCCTAGTGAAAAATTCGTCAGTCTCGTCCGCCCAGCTTTCGTCTCCCCAATCCCTCTCATCACCAATCTCCTCGTCCCATCCCCATCCCTCACAATAATCGCCATTCTCAACCCGCTTTGCTAGCTTACTAATCTCTTTTAACAGTTTCCTGTCCGGCGCTTGTTGTTTTAGTGATGGAGGGATAAGCATAGCTAAAAATTCGTGTCGCTTCGAAGGATGGGTATTCCTAGCCCACTCCATGATTATTTCACGCAGAGTTTCAGGTGAATATGCTTTGAGGCGTTCCTCTACCTGATCCATAAACTCTTTGAAACTAATATTAGTGTTCATTCTCGTTCCTCCTACTTAAAGGATAGTGGAGCGTTGACAGGTGGCATTAATAATCCCATTCTTCTTCATTGTCCTCTTCCTATATGCTGTTAAATTTTGAATGATACAAGATCTCGCTTTTCAAGCGTTCGTAGACGTTGAATACTATTGGGCAGATGGAGTAGTTCTGTATTACTGTTATTGTTCTAAACACGAAGTCTTCTTTGTGTAAGTGGGGGTAGGACTCGCAGTCCTTGGGGCGATACTCTTTATATGAACATGAGTTCTCCTTGAGGAGTGGGCACGGTTTCCTGTTGAAGGTGTATCCACCAAGCTCTTCGTCCTTAACTAAATATTTCTACTTAAACTGCTCAGCGGTTAATCCCATAGCTTTAGATAATCTCTCGATGTCTTCTTGGTCTAGTAGGGGTTGTAGCTTTTTGCAACAGTTTGCGCAGGTTTTGCAGTCTATTTTTGAGGATACTTGTCGGTACAATTTGTGCACAATCGAGTCTATTTTCTCAGGTGAGAGGTCGCAACACTTTAGGAAGGTTCGAAACTTCCAGTTTTCGTCCTCCCTTTTCTTCGCAATGGTCTCAATTTTATTGAGATTGGTTTCTATGCGAACCTTCAGCAATCGTCGAGTTGGTTTCCAATATCCACCAACCGCCATAAGAATCACCAACCTATCAAACACGGTTTTTATATTGCGCCGTTTTGGTTCCTCAGCAGAATTCCAAGTAGCAGAGGAGAAGAACCATTCTTAAGGTGCTAATTGCAGCAGGCTGTCCTGTGGCTGTCAATTCTAGCTTCTGGGGGACGGTTTTTTGTGGTGGAGTTTTCAACTAGTTCACTTAGGACTTTGCTTATGGCTAGTTCGAGATCCTCCCTTTTTTTGATTGGTGGGAGCCCGTTTAGTTCCCTGAGTTTGTTGAAGCGTTGGAATACTTCTTCCTAAGTCTTTAGGGATGGTCTTTTCCTGTTTCCCCCTCCTTCTGCGGTTTTTGTCTGTGGTTAAATCCTGTCTCTCGATGTTGAGCAAACAGTATATCATGTTGTACTGGACAACCTGTTTTCTTAACTCCATGTTTTCAATCTCTTTAAGTTTGTTGTTAATTTCGATTTTGTAAATTCCACCTATCTCCACCTTAGCCTCTGTTTTACTCTCTCCGTGTAGCAGTAGAGCTACCGCATCAATGTCCTCCAGCCTCTTGATATACGCTTTAACTCTGCTCACCACTCTTTTGGGTGTCGGGAATACGCGACGGTTATAACATGTTTTTTCAGGTTTGGAAACACCCTCATACATTCGCCCAGCCACTCTGAACACTCGTCCACCACATTCAACACCTCTATTCCAAATTTTATTTCTTCGATTACCTCGCGAGTGATGTACAGGTTGACTACGGCTTTTTGAAGGGTGCCCAATCTTTTGATAATTACAAAATTTGATAGAACCGTAGCATTTGCAATTACTCTTCCCATTGTTTCGCTGCTTCTTTTTGATGTTTGAGACACACTGGTCCCATTGAGTAGCATTTGCAATTACTCTTCCCATTGTTTCGCTGCCTCTGCCTCAGCCATAACGTCTTCTTTTGATGGCCCCCTGATTGGTACGCCCTTTTCCTTCAGCTCTCTCTGGAGTTCGATTCTGGTTACCCCCAGTAACTCGGCAGTTTTGCTCAGGTTAATCTTCCCATCAACGTATGCTCCAATTACTAATGACTTGTATATTTCAGGGCTGCTCCTTCGAATCTCGCTGATGAGCCGGTTTATGACTTCGGGTTGAACTTCACCAATCTTTTTCAACTCATCTAAAACCCACATCATACAACTCAACTCGTAACTATTTATTCTTGTATTTATATTGATTTAAGTCTTTGCTGTATAGTAGTCTGCTGAGGGTATTGGCTAGAGCGTATCTGGTGGTGCGGCTGGCTTGTTTCTGGCTTTTAGTGTGACGGGTTCTTCGTTAAAGTTCACAAGGTTGTAATCGCTGTCTAGTGTGTGAAAACCTCTCTTCTGAACCCGTTTCTAAAATTTCTATTCGACCTACTTCGTGTTAGTTTGTAACGTGAATGAAATTCTTGAGATTTTTTTCCATTTTTCTGTATAATTTTCCGTAATTGAGAGCGGTGCTATGTTGAAATCGGGTTAATTGTTGAAGATCGATACTCTGTTCGTGTATTTCTTGGGTGTGTTCGAGCAAATTAGAAGGTTTAAGTGATTAGTTCTAATAAAAACATGGTGTTTGAGGCGGTTGTGATGTTCGAAGGAATTGTTTTCCATGCTTCCTATTTGGAGACGTCGCTTTGTGAAGTAACTGTTATTTTTCGTTTCAGTCCGTCTAGGGTTGTTATTAGTTTTTCAAGGAAGAGTCGTCCGAGGAGTGGTTCTTGGCAGTTTTTATGAGTATCTATTTCTATTTGTTTTTGGAGCAAACCCGGAATTTCTACGATTGCCAGGGAGGTTCGTAGCTTCATTCTTTCACCTGTAAAGATTTCGGTGGTTTCTATTAGTTCTTGTGGGATTTCGTAGTCATCTAGTTTTAGCTCGTTGAAGATGTTGATGGGTGTAATAAGGTAGCCGTCAAATCCGGTGTCGATCATAGCGTTTAGGGTGCCTTTGCTAGGATATTTTAAACTTCTTTCAGGATTGTAAACGACTATTTCTATGTATGGTGCGGGAACATTTGAAACTGGAGGAGTGGAGTAGTTCCAGGTTTTCTCTATCACTTGGTTTTCCTCCCTGTGTTGAGGCCCAGAGTTCTTCTCACTTCTGTTTCTCCAACTTTGAAAACAAGAGAGGGTCTTCCAGTAAGCCCTTCGTTCTTTTTTGCTTCAATTATTTCTTCTAGGGAATCCGCTAGTTTAACCACTTCACCCTTAGCTATGAGAACCCAGTTGCCTCGGTGGTTTTTTTCGAGAAATCTCCTCATCCTTCTGAAGGTTGCAATGTTTAGGTCCTGTTCTCTCTCTCGCTCATTCTTTTCGGGAGATTTATTCATCCACGTTTTAATGGCATCCGTCAAAGCTTCTCCAATCTTTAAGCCGAGTTCTGATGCTCGGGCCTTCAACTTGGCGTAGACCTCGCTATCTATTCCCCTAACCAGAACATCCACGCAATCACCAGATATATGATGATATCAAAGATATATAAGTATATCTCAAATATGCAAGGAGAAATGTCAAAAGAAATGCATAGATGTGAAATATGCTTTCAATCCTCGTTACTGAGGAACTTCTTTTGCAAGTATATATTGACCAGCAGCCCCAAAATTAGACCAATTATCTTTCAATCCTCGTTACCGACGAATTTGCTTTGCAAGTAAAATCTTGAGTCAGAGCAGCTGGGAACCAGGGAGCAGAAGTCAGGAAACCCATAAGCCAAAAACTTGCCTAGTTGCAACCGTCCGAAGCCTGTCTCATTTAGGGGGGAAGTTCTTGACTGAACCGTGTAGCGGACAGGATTTTTTGTGACAATATTGCCTCATAGCAGCGGGTAATTAAAAATTAATTTTTCCATTTTAGTCTGAAATGATAGAATTGAAAAAAGTCGATGGATGTTGCTGGTATCAATGATTATTGATCGTATTTTTTTGTGATTTTTCGGCGGGGGAAGAAGGTTTTTAAACGGTTTAACCAATAAAGGGTTTAGACTCTCTCGTTCGATGTGAAAATGGGTTGAGGGTTGAAACCTTTTGGGCGGTGTATTTGTTGTTGGGTAAGGTGTTTGAATTTGGAGGATGAGTGTTCGGAGTGGATTGATGAATGTTTGAAGGTGTTTCCAAAACTGGGAAAATACGTTATAACCGCTAGGTATTATAGAATGTCTAAAAAAATGCTAAGTAGAATTAAAATGTATACTCTGAGTTCGAAGGATATTGACGTTGAAGCTTTGTTACTGCGTGGGGAGAGTAAGTCAGAGACTAAAGTGGAATTGAGAGGGTTTTGCCAAATTCAAATCAACAGCAGGCTAAGAGAGATTGAAAATGCAGAAGTGAGGAAGCAAATTGTTCAGCACGCTATGATTCACGATTTGCTTCACGCCGAGAGGAAAGACTTTAAAACCTCAGGAAAAAATAAGAAGGCGAAACAGAAAAAGGCCTACGAGAAGGAATTTGATGAAGAAGTATTCCAACGCTTCAACAAACTCAGGGAACTGAACGGGCTTCCAGCAATCAAAAAAAGGGAGGATCTCGACCTAGCCATCAGCAAAGTCCTAACGGAACTAGACGAGAAAACCTCCCAGAATGCAAAAAAACCCGCAAAGAAGAGGATTAAAAGTTAATTGCTTTCGTCCCCAATCAGGCAGGATAACAAAAAATATCAACAGAAACCGATATTGTTAATCAGCACTTTGCCGGTGGTCTCTTTTTTTAGGTTCTCTTCGTTAAAGTGCGGATTGGATGTTTGTTGCGTCTCCTATTCTCTCGCTAATTTTTCTGTGAGGGTTAGGAACATATCGCTCAGGGCGTGAATGTAGTTTTCTTTTTCGACTATTTTGCTTGCTGTGGTTAGCGCGTCTTCGATTCTTCCTCTTCTCAGGCTTTCCTCCGTGATGCGCCCCAAAATTATGTCTTTGGTGTGGACGGGTAGGTTCTTCAATAGTTGTGCGATTTCCTCTGGTTCGCGGTATGACATCAAGGCGGCGGTTCTCCTTATAATAGCTTCCCTATTGTAGGGGTTCATATTTTCGGTGAGGCTTTGGAATTTTTCCAAGTTTTTCATCGTGGCGAAGTATGCTGCGGTTTGAAATAGGATGTCCTCGCATTCTATCCAGTTTTTCTCAATAGTTTCTACCGCTATTTTGGGGTCGCCGCCAGCCACTATGAATTGTACGAAGACGGCTGATAGTTCTAGAGTAGAGAGTTCTTTCGCTTTCTTCATTTCCAATGCGTCTTTTAAAAGGGTTAGTGAGTTTTTACCCTTCATGCGTCCAGCCACTATAGCCATGGAGGGTAAGGTGCTCAGAACTGGGTGCTTGTCTTCGATACTTCTTAGGATTGTCTGCGTTTCCTTCATGCGTCCCTCCGAGGCGTGCTTGGATGCTTTGAAAAATTCAGAAAGCAGTTCTAATTCATCTCCCTGTAAAAATTTTTTCCCCAATTCCACGTTGGATTCATCAGCGGAAGCCAACATGCACATTATAATTGAGTGCAAAGCGTATGACCTACGTGTATCATCCTTGGGGATTTTACTCAGTTCTTCAAAGGCTTTCTCGAAGGCCCTTCTAGCTTGCTCCGCCTTCCCTCTAAGTGAGTAAGCTAAACCCGAGGTAGAAAAGCTAAGAGACTTATCATCTTTCTGTTTCTCAATCAATATCTGAATCAACTCAGGTTCCCCTCTTATTGCAAAAAAGCTTATCGCATGTGAGAGAATAAATGGATCAAAGGAAATTAGAGGATCTAACATTTTTTCTAACTCCTTCATGTAACCTCCAATGTAAGTGTAAGCTAGCGTTTGGAGTATAATTGGATGCCCCAGTTGTCTGTCGAGATTCTGAACAAGCTTAACTAAATCATCAACCCGCCCAGCGACGGGAAGACGGACAAGGAATTCAAACAGAGACGGTTGATGATATTCCCAAGGAACTTCATTAATGATAATTTCAAAAGCGTCCTTTACCTGCATTGTCACCGCTGAGGCGAAGGCTATCATAGTCAAAGCAAAACTCTGTTCATAACGATTCTCAAGTTTCTTAACCTCTCTCCTAGCTTCGTCCAGAATTTTCCTAGGGGAAGACCCCTTAGCATGAGAGGTTTTCACAACTATCGCGGATAGCGCCAGTATTTTAGCGAGCCCAAAACTCTCCTCTCTAGCAACTTTAAGGGCGCCCTCCGCATCCCCCGCCACCAGAAATGTTAGCACCCTTTTTAAGGGTTTCAGGTAGTCGAGCTTTGATACCAAGTTAACCACATCCTCCAACTCTCTCCTACCCTTCTTAGCCAGACTCCCAACCATCGGCTCGAGAATATGGAGTGCGTCTCCCTCATCCCTCTTAGCCAAGCCAGCTAGAACATTTTTAAACAGGTCTTCCCTGAACTCTTCCCTGCTTAAGGCGTTAGCAAAAAGGAGGGAGAAGCCCCTCTCACGCCAATTCCTATCTGGTATTTCATTAGCAATGTTTAAAGCCCTCTCAAAATCCTTCTCAGAAAGGTTATCAACTATACTGTAGAGGGCCGCAGCTCTCTCATCTTGCACATTTATACTCCTAGCTATCTTCAAAGCGTCTTCATATTCCCCCATAACGTTTTTTGATATGGATATTTCCCGGAGCAGGTAAGCTTGTTCCCTCACATCAGGAATCTCGTTAATGAACTTAATAAGGTCGGCTGTGAATCTTTGAACCATATTGGGCACTAAAGCTCTTGCTATAATAAATCGCTGCTTACCCGTAAGCCTCCTCAAATTATTCATCCCCTCCCTGTAAAGGTCCTTAAAGCCTTCATCGTTATTTTCTAAAAGCCTAGATGCATAGCCAATTTGAAGTAGGCTACGAGTAGGCTCAAAGTAAACTCTCTTAACAATCCTATCTAGGAGAGGTTTATTAAGCTCTGGTAAGTCTAAAACAGCAAAAAAAAGCTTAATTAAAACTTCTACATAATCCTCTTCATATAATTCATCCGCAACTTCCAAGATTTCATCAACAGTGTTTCCTAAGAGCGTTCCCTCAAGGCACGGCAAGCCGTCTATTAAGGCTGATACAAACACATAGTCATCAACAATATTTCCAGCTAACTCGTGAGCCAACTCTCCTCTCCCTACGGACGCTAATTCCACAACTGCACTAGCCACCACATCATCAAAGTCAGCACTACACAAGCCATCAGCAGCGTCCAAAGCCTCATTCAGAACCTCCTTGTAACGCTCATTTCCCCGCTCTGCCAGCGCGACCGCCACTTTCATTAAGCCCTCTGAGCGATAATGACTCTCTTCAAATTCTCGAGCAGCCTTTAATGCCTCATCCGCTCTACCAGCCTTGGCGAGAAAGTAAAGCCAATTGAGCAACCGGCAGTTTCCAGACTCCTTGACCGCTCGTCCCACTCTCTCCCCATTAATCCCAAAGCTCTCCAACGCCTCCTCAAACCCTTTATCAACACAGTAAGTGTCTAGCAGAATATCAAGAACAATATCATTATCTTTAACATCCATAAGAACTCTTAAAGCACTCTTACAATCATCCGTATCCGCTAAGAAGAGAGACAATTCTGACAAAAGTTCCAGCCGCCAAGCAGCATCAGGAAAAGCAGAAACAACCTTAACGGCTCCATCAACATCTCCAGCCTCAACCAAACCTTGAGCAATCAAGCGAGTCAACCAAACCTTAGTACAGTAGCGGGACACCAATCCAACCAGATTGGTAAAGTCTATACCATCCAAGAAACAAACACCTCACACAAATTGTGGAAACGAAACTTTGAATCTCACGTTTCGGGTTTAATAAAGATTTGTGAACAGGATTCCAACTTCCTTTTTTACCATACCCTTCAACATAAACGCCCTTTAAATACTTCTCTCATCCGAGTACAAAATACCTTTCCCCAACAATGTTAAATTCTGTGTGAACTTTTTTCGCGTTAAGCTTTTGAGTGATGGAAAGAGGAACTGGATTTAGGGTTTTTCCCTTGAGAAATCTTAACCAGCGTGACGTGTGTCCTTTTTCGGACAAAAGTTTTTCATACTCTATCTATAGTTTTATTTTGGGTTCATGTTATTTTGATCTGTGTGTTGTTTTCTATGTGTAGTTCCTTTTCGCCCTTTGCACTTAGTCGGGTGTAAGCTTCTTTGATGCTTATTTTTTGTCCGTTCTGCGCCTTGCTGAGTTCTTCTGCCCTTTCTCCCCAGGCCACGGCGGGTATGCTTCCAGTTTCATCTGTGAGCTGGAAGTGTATCACCGAGGAGGCTGTTCCGTTCTGCCTCTGAAACTCTCTCAGCTCCCCCAGTTCCGAAATCGTAGCTTTTAGGGATACGCGGGTCATGTGGGGTTTTATTTCCTGAATGGTTTTGGGTCTCGTGTCAAGTGGGGGGAACTGGTTTTGCGGGATGTCCGGGGGGTTTACTTCTATGATTGCTCTTTTTCCAGCGTTTATGGTAAGTCCGTACTGGTCCTCCTTGGTGTAAGCGTTTCGGATGCGGATTATGTCACCCGGTTTCACCTTGGCTACGGTTTCGGCGTTTTTGTCCCAGAGGGAGACCCTGGCCCAGTTTTCTCCGTCTGTCACGTAGAGGTCTGCCACTACTCCGGCTCCTCCTGTGGGGCGGGTGAAAACCCTGAGGGGTGTGGCGTCTGCTACTCGGGCTTGGATGTCTAGGGAGTCTACTCGGGGTCGGATTTCTGGTAGGGGCGTGGGTTTGGGTGCGAGTTTGGCGGCGGCTTTCTCAAGGGTTTTTATCTGGGTGGCTTTTCCCACGTGTACTTCTACTTCTCCCTTGGTTCCTTCACGTGTGTATCCACTTATTATCTGTATGCGGTCTCCTACCTGATGTCGGGACGATTTGGGTGCCTGCTCATCCCAGAATACTACTCTGATTACGGCGTCGTTGTCGACGAGTCTGAGTGTAGATATGCGCCCCTCGGTGCCATCGGATCGGGTGAAGCTTCTTGCCGGTGAGATTTCTGCGACTATGCCTTCGACTGTGACATCTGGCATGCCTACTTCTAGTTCCGTGAGTGGGATTGGTTCCTTGGCGGGCTGGGGAAAGTCTTCGGGTCGAATGCCGGGTGGGTTTGCTATGATTTTTCCGAGTCGGCCTACGTGTAGTTCTAGTTCTCCGGTGCGTCCTTTTCGGGTGAAGCCTCGTAGGATTCGTAGGATGTCTCCTTTGTGTATTTTTCCTTTTTCCACCGCTTCGCTCTGTTCTTCCCAGAGGACTAGTCTTGTTTCTCCGGTTTTGTCTGCGATTCTTACGCTGGCCATCTGTCCCGCGGCGCCGCCTCGTCTTTCGAAGCGTTTTATTCTCAGGATTTCCATCACTATTCCCTCCACCACCGAGACGCTGGTCATTCCTTCCTTCAGGTCTTTGATTTGGGTTTTCTTTTCCGGTTTTTCTTCCTCAGTTTCTCTTATTTCTACGTTTAGTTCTGTGGCTACGAGGACTGCTGCGCCTTCTTCCGTTGCTAGGGATCCCAGTATTTCCTTCTTTTTCTCTATTTGTTTTTCCACTTCCTCTCGGGAAATGCCGGTCTGCTCAACGATGAGTTTTACAATCTTTTTCGGGTCCAAAACAGTCAGCATCCGAATAAAATTCTGGTAACGCCCTTTGTTCTAGTTAGTAACGTATATTCATATAAAGTTATAGGATGACTTTTTCCATCTTTGCTTATTTAAGAGAACTGGCACCAAACATCACACCAAAACAGAGGATAAACATACAGAGGTCGAAACATAAACTTTCAATCCTGGTTACTGAGGAACTTCTTTTGCAAGGGCGTAATCCCTTAAGGAATTACGATAATAACTTGCCACCCTATTGAAGAAAAACAGGTATCTAATCGAGTAAAATCTGGAAGGTGGTTGCATGAAAGAGAGGAGAATTCCCCGAGTACTCTACGATGAGGAAAGCGACATACTCTACGTAGTAATCGCGGAAGGAGAGGAGGAAGGCTTCATAGAACTCGCTCCAGACATTAATCTAGAAATTGGTGAAAAGGGCAAAATAATAGGAATAGAAATTGTCAACGCCAAGAAACTCATGGAAAAGAAGACAACAAAAATACTAGAACAACTATAACCCCCAAAAAAATTCAACTCCCACTAAACCCAAACACACCCCAACCCTCAAACGCAGAAGGACTACTTTTGCTTCCATGTCTTCCTATTTGGTGGCCTCACTTTGCGATGTAACTGTTGTTTTTCGTTTCGGTCCGTCTAGGGTTGTTATCAAGTTTTTCAGGAAGAGTCGCCCGAGGAGTGGTTCTTGGCAGTTTTTATGAGTATCTATTTCTATTTGTTTTTGGAACAGTCCCGGAATTTCTGCGATTGCTAGGGAGGTTCGTAGCTTGAGTCTTTCGCCTGTAAAGGTTTCTGTGGTTTCTATTAGTTCTGGTGGGATTTCGTAGTCATCAAGTTTTAGCTCGTTGAAGATGTCGATGGGTGTGATCAGGTAGCCGTCGAATCCGGTGTCGATCATAGCGTTTAGGGTGCCTTTGTTGGGATATTTTAAACTTCTTTCAGGGTTGTAAACGACTATTTCTATGTATGGTGCGGGAACATTTGAAACTAGAGGAGGAGTAGTTCCAGGTTTTTTCCATCACCTGGCTTTCCTCCCTGTGTTGAGTCCCAGCGTTCTTCTTACTCCTGTCTCTCCCACTTTGAAAACAAGAGAGGGTCTTCCAGAAAGCCCTTCATTCTTTTTTGCTTCAATTATTTCTTCTAGGGAATCCGCTAGTTTAACCACTTCACCCTTAGCTATGAGAACCCAGTTGCCTCGGTGGTTTTTTTCGAGAAATCTCCTCATCCTTCTGAAGGTTGCAACGTTTAGGTCCTGTTCTCCCTCTCGCTCATTCTTTTCGGGAGAGTTATTCATCCAAGTTTTAATGGCATCCGTCAAAGCTTCTCCAATCTTTAAGCCGCGTTCCGAGGCTCGGGCTTTCAACTTGGCGTAGACTTCGCTATCTATTCCTCTAATCAGAACGTCCATACAATCACTAGATATATAATGATATCACTGATATATAAGTATATCTAACTTTAGTTTTTTCGGGGAATTTTTAAGATTAAGATTGTGGGTGCACTAATTATTTTTGTTACGGGTAGCCTTGAATCCTACAAGAGGTTTCGAAACAGAACAATCTCAATGTATCTGGACTTCAAGGTCTTCGAGGAGAAACTGAAACTGCGCGAAAAATACCTGAAAACTCTAATCGCGGAAAGCAGTCAAAAACCTCTCTAGATGGGCATTAATTTTCCTCTTTTCTAAACATTTCTCTATATTTAGTGGCATGCTCTATGAATCTGAACTTAACTTACAATAGGGAACTTGGTTAACAGTTCCCTTTCACCAAAACCCGTAAAAGGATAAATATGGTAAACTAAGAATATTCTAAATTTTCTTTCACTAGGAGTTAAAGACATGGTAGAAGAATATTCAGAAAAAGAACTGAATAAGATTCTTGATAAAGTCTACGAATGGGGAGTAGAGTTCTCCAAAAGCAAATATTTTGAAGAATTGACCGAGGAGCAAAAGCGAGAATCGGAATCCGTAGTTATGTTCTTCACCGAATACATGTATACCCACAGCGGACTGCCTCCCGAAAAATGGGACAGCAAGGAACTCAGAGAGTGCTGCATGCATACGCTACCGAGAAAAGTTACCGCACAAGAATCCTTCTTTAAATCAGTAGCCCCTGTGCTATCCGCGTTCTTCACCTTCCTAGCAGAAAAAGGACTAATAAGAAACGCCCCCGTCCTGGCGGAAAGTGTTAAAGAGATCGATAAGCAGATTGTAAAGAACGCCTCCAAACCAGAAAACTGGGGAATGGCAAAAACGTTCGCCATGGCTGCTTTAAAAGCGGGAGTTGACGTAACCAACGAGGAGGAAATGCAAAAATTCGTAGAGCAGTACAATCGACAACTATCAAAACCAAAAAAGGGCAAGGAATCAAAACACAAGAGACGAAGACGGACTCGTTAACTCAAAGTGTCAAAAACACAAGCTGCGCTCCACAACAGGCACAACCAAAGAAAATTTCCCCATAGCAAGGAGACGAAGCAAACCTCCTTACGTGGGCAAATCCTTGTAGAGTAGAGGCTGATGACCCACATATTGGAGGGTTTTCTCAACCACGAAATAGTAAACATTATATACTTAGTATACCAAGTTATCCATTGGGTGTTTTGGAGTGTATACCACAATAAAAATTCGAAAAGAGACCGCACGCAGGTTAGCGAAACTCGTTGGTAAACTAACTAGTGAGCGGGAGAAAAAAATTTCCTATGACGATTTAATTAATCATCTAATTGATGTTGCCACTGATGAGGAAGCTTCGCCTGAGAAAAAACAAAAGGAATTAAGTTATGCTACCAGAAAGCTACTCGAAATGATTGAACATCCGGTTGTAGGGGCGGGTCCTGAGGATTTCAGAGAATATGATTACGGTGATATTGAAGGGTAGCGATATGAATGTGATGATAGACACGGAAGTTTGGAGTTTCTCGCTTAAGGCTCCGATGAAAGAAAAATTTGATTCCGAAGAAGAATTTAAAAAGGTCCTTGAAGTCCATGCGAAGGCAGCGACCACCGTAAAGAATACCTTACTCAATGATACAGTTTATATGTCCTTGCATCAAGTTTCAGAGTTATACCATGTGTTATCTTTTAGAGGCTCAAGGTTATCTCCACAGGCTGTTAGAAACTATGTACAGAATATAATGGATTCTGATGAAATAGTTAAGGTTGAAGTAACAAAGAAGGATTTGATAGAGGCTATGCAGCTTAGCGATCAGAGTGAAATTCACATATGGGATTTTCTATGTTTTGTTCCAGTGAAAAAGTACATTGATGTCGTGTACACAGCAGACAAACACTTTAAACATGATGTGTTTAAAAAATTTAACATAAAGATAATTAATCCTCTTGACTTTTGGACACAAATATAGATTCTTCTTAAAATGGACGCTAAAAACCTATTCACTCTCCCACAGTATTATTTGCAATCACTTTTCCCATCGTTTCACCGCCTCTGCCTCAGCCTTAATGTCTTCTTTCGATGGTGCCCTTATAGGTAAACCCTTTTATTCATTTCTCTCTGGAGTTCGATTCTGTTTATTCCGAGTAACTCGGCTGCCTTGCTCAGGTTTATCTTCCCGTCAACGTATGCTCCAATGATTAACGACTTGTATACTTCAGGGCTGCTCCTCCGAATCTCGTTGATGAGCCTGTTTATAACTTCGGGTTGAATCTCGCCGATCTTTTTCAACTCATCTAAAACCCACATCATGCAACTCAACTCGTAACTATTTATTCTTGTATTTATATTGATTTAAGCCTTTGCTATCCGCATCAAAAAACGATTCGAAAAGAAGTCACAATACCAAAAACCACTTATCTCACTAAAATTAGAAAAGTTCACTGCGTTAAAGTCGCGAAGTCTATACTCACATATTGTAAGTTTCTAAAAGGGAACTAAGTTTGAATAGGCTTTTTGTTGTGGTTGGAGTTTAGATGTTTGGTTTTTTACTGTTGCAGGTGGGTTTTAGGATTTTGTTGAGGGTTTTTAGGTTGAAGTGAATTGTTCTTGTGGTTTTTGACTAGGGGATAGAACAGTTGTATAAAATATTTAAGTTGGTAATGCAAATTAAAGGGTGTGGAAGCGACGATGGAGAATATAAGGAAGGAGATTCTAGAGCTTAGAAGAGAGCTTGTTAGGGTTGAGATGAGACTTAGAAGGATTGAGAGGGATTTTTCAGCGTGTTCTAAGGTTGAGGATATTAGGAGTGAGCTGAAGCAGGAGTTTCCTTCGCTGGATTTTGACGATGAGCTGCTTGAGCTTGTGGGTAAGCTTCCGTACAATCCCGTTGAGAAGGATCGGGAAGTTATCAGAGAGGCCGTGGAATGGTTGATTAAATGAAAGTTTTTTTGGACGTAAATGTTTTCGTGGATGTACTGAAGAGAAGAAACGGTTGGAAGGCCCCCATTGCTATGATGTGGCTTGCGAGGGCGGGTATGACCGAAGGCTACATTTCCGCCCTGACTCCGCCGATTCTGTATTTCTTAAGAGCTAGAATTTCCAGCGAAGAGGAAGCAAAGAAAGATGCGAAAAAGATCATAGAGGGATTCCGCTTTTTGTAATTCGCTATAAACTATTTAGTTTGACAAATTAATATAAGTCTGGTTAATATTTTGCTTGAAGTGGTGAAATTGGATAATCAGGGCAGAATTGTTCTTCCGAGGGAGTGGAGAGAGAAGTTTGGCAATGAAATGGTGATCGTCACACTGAGGCAACCTCTAAGCAATATCCTCAACCAGAGCCCCCATAAATAAAGCGTAAATCATGTGAAAAAGAAGAGCGCCCCTGTGTAATAGAAAGGGAATGAATACAGCTTCGTTCTTGCCCGAACCAGTTGGAGCCCTTAAAGCAAAGGAAAAATCATTTCAAATTAACTTCTCACAAATCAATTGATGTTGATAAGGACTTAGATCGAATTTCTCGAAACTAAAAGTTCCTCCACCGTGCAATAGCTTCTACTAAAAAACGTTAAGTGTCATTATTGCTGATTTCTTCAATCTTATTAATGTTTTCAAGAAGGATGATCTTCTCTTCCTCACAAGCTCTTCTGAAATCTTCGTCGAAGGAAATTAGATATCTAATCCCGTAAAATTTACATGTTACCAGAATCAAGGCATCGTTTGGCAGCAAACCGTAGTTTTTCATGAACTCAAAAGCTAGATTTCTAATATCTCTGTTAATCTCCAGCTCTTCAAAATTTCAAATAACATAAAAAGTTCTTCGAGTTCTTCCTTTTTCTCAACAATTAGCTTTGCATTCCTTTTTAATTCATAGCTTTTCTTCCCGGTCATAGCCTTGAGATAAACCAGGAAAGCCTCGCTGAAAACGATAGCATTCGAACAAAGTACGAATTTGTCCCTAATCTTGGACAGATCCACATTACCCTCAAGATGGTTAAGGATAACATTGGTGTCAACAAAGGCTTTTAACTCCCCCATTCGTCTTCTACCTCTTCAAGCAAACCCTCAAGATTCATGCCCCTAAATTTTCCATGAAGCTTTTTAAGGTTGTACTCACGCAGTATCTCTCTCTCCAGTCTTTTAACCACTTTATTCAAATCCACTTGTTTTAAGATTTCTTCTGGAATTTTAATTCTGAGAGTAATCTCACCCATCACCAACACCTGAACAATTATTCGCCTTAAACTATTTAAGAATTCTCCAGAACCCAGGTTTGAAAGCGAAATCATTTAAAAATAGTTCTAACCATTGGGAACTCTAGCCCTTTCCACCATTCATAATCATACACTCCTCTAATTTGGTGAGTATGCTCCAATACTTTTTCCATTAACAAATCCCAAGAGCATCAATTCAATCCTCATATCCATCTAATATACCATTTAAAATTTAAAAAAAATACTAACACTGCACCAAAACATAAAAAATAGAGATTGAAACATACAAACATTCAATCCTTGAAGAAATTCTTTTACAAGAAACAGAAGAATAAGCATAGGAAAGCTAAAGAAATGACACCTTTCAATCCTCGTTGCTGAGGAACTTGTTTTGCAAGTAGAGTTTCCATTTCTCGTGGGGAAGATTGCTTTAAATCTTTCAATCCTCGTTGCTGAGGAACTTGTTTTGCGAGAATGGTAGTGAAAACATTGCAGACATAATCCCTTGTGTTTAGGTGACAGTAGTACGTCTAAATAAAGAGATAGGGCTGTGCTTTAACTGGTTAGAATTCGCTCATCTCTATGTTTCTTTCTTGGAGTTTCGTAGCTAGTACCCTCAAGAACTCTTTGATTTCCTCAAGATCATGATGTAGCATATTATATACCCTATTTAATTCAAGCTTGGTGTATACGTGCGCTAAAACGTGTCTAAAACGGGCCATTGCGATGAGGCTCTTGGCTAGCTCTTCCGGTATCAGCTCCTCCTCTCTGAGGACTGTGAACGCGTCGGCGTAGCTTTCAGGTGCTCTAAGAGTAAGCTTTGAGATTGTTTTGAGGGCTATGTCTATGCAGTCCTGCACAGCCAAGTAAAGATACCACAGGACGCCCCCGAGCAAAACGGTGTCTCCCGCTATTTCTTCCACGCTCTTCCCTCTGAGTTCTTCTAAGACCTTAACAGCGTCGGCAACCGTTTCAAAGAGCATCCAGAACCCTCCTCAACCTCTCCTCCCTCATACTGTTGAGAGTCTCTCTCAACTCTAGCGCTGAGACAAGGGTGTCATAAACAAAGTTCTCATGAATCCCTTTATCCTTGACGAACAACAGTTTCCCCTCCCGGACAACATTGTATCTGAAGAGCGGAGGAGCATCATTCAACACTCTAACATCAAACTCAACATCCACATCCACAGGCAGCTCGGATAGCAGCTTCATAAATCCCTCATGACCACTATCCCTTAAAAAAACAGCTATATCCAAGTCGCTAAACCTAGTAACTCTCCCCCTAGCGTAGGATCCATAAACATAGGCGAAGACAACATTATCATTCTCTTCCAAACTCTCTTTGACTCTATCAATAATATTCATCAACACGACCACCGCTCCAAAAACAGAAGCCAACACTACTAAATCCTAAACGGTCGAAACAGCTAACCCGGATCGCAGCCTGCCTACCGGACACTGAAACCATACTAAAAGTTACACAATGAAGTATAAAAACTTCTCCCCAAAACAAAAGAATCAGAACATACACTTATTTTCAAGATTAAAAAATAAAAATAAGCACCCTCTACATTTTCATGTCACGCTCTAACTATTTTATTGCCGTTTTGGAATCACTCCAGCTTGTTGCATCAAACCTAATTGGTCAGAATTCGCCCATTCTTCAACGATTTTGTCACGTACTATTCGGCGTATAGCCACTCCCGTAATTTCAAAACGCTTCCCAGTTATGCGGAATACCCTGAAAATTTACCGTACAAGTAAGTAACTCTACCCATCATGCGAAGTGCAACTTTATCTCTCTCAGCAATTATATCCTCAACCGTTTGTCTAAAAGCGGGAAATACAGCCATAACCACTCTGTTAAACTCGTTATGCCGCTCACGGCTCATAGGAGAACTCCTAAAAAATGGGAAACAAAACGTGTGACAGGAGCTAATAGAGTTTACCTATATCCCCTTCATGAAGCTTCTCAGTGAACTTTTACAAGGAAAAAAATTTTTTTATGCAGAAGCACAATATAAATTCTTCTCAATCCTCGTTACTTAAGAACTTGTTTTGCAAGCACTCCCACGAGTCCTATTAGGCATATAATGCCTCCCATTTCAATCTCCGTTACCGAGAAGCTACTTCTGCAAGGTGCTCCTGTAATATAGTTATTAAATAACACTGAAAAACTGAGTTCAAATGCTTGAAGAGGGAGCTATGAGCGTTGCTCGATCTTTTCTGCGGAGCGCGCCAGTTTAGAGGCTACCATTCTTAGGTCCTTTTCAGCTTCATCCTTAGCTACCTGAAACACTATTTCGGGCTTAACCTTAGGGTATACGTGTACCAGAAGGTTTCTGAGCCCTATCATCTTTCTGAAGGTCTTAGACTCGTCGGCTGTCAGAGCCCCCTGCTTCTCAAAAATTTCCGCTAATTCTCCGTACTCCTTTGGAGTTTTCAACCTTGCCAGCGAGACGATTTTTAGAGCCATATCTATGGGTATCTGAATGCATATTTGAAGGAGGTGGAGAGTTGCAAAGAACCTGGCGGAATCTCCGGTGAGTTCTTCAAAGTTCCCTAGTGGTGAAACAACCTCCCTGAAGCTCTCAAGGTAAACTTCAAGCATGTCTAGATACTCTCTCACTTTCGCAAAGACCGTATATCTCCTCTAGCCTCTTTTTTCTCATCTCCAGCAGGGGCTCCGCGTCAAAGTATCTTTCAACTATGGCAACCTCAAGGTCACTCCTCAAATCCCGATCACTCTCATACAAGAGTTTCCCCTCAGAGAGAGCTTGAAACGCGAAATCTATATCCGCATCATTCAAAACAACTAAGTTCAATTTTTCGAAGTCTACTTCCAAAGCTTCCCGCAAATCTTCCAAAAACTCCAAGAAACCTCTAGCACTAAATCCTTGACAGAGAAGAACCCCTATGTCCCAGTCACTATCCTCCCTAAAATCTCCCCTAGCCCGAGAGCCGAAAACATAAGCCGCAACCACATTAGAGTACCTCCCAAAAATCTCAGAGAGACGATTCGAAGAAGCCACCAAAACCACCAGTAGAAGTTTCCAACCCCAAAACTTATAAAGATAATGCTTACCCAAAAAGCAATCCACCACAAGACCAACCCGCAACAGCAACTAAAAGAAAATCCCCACAGAAAATACCATGGATCCATGTTAATCCGTGAATCCATGTTCTTTCATCTAAATTTTCAATCCTCGTTACTGAGGAACTTCTTTTGCAAGTGGACTGAATATTTATTTTTACCAATCAATTATTTACTTTCAATCCTCGTTGCTGAGGACTTGTTTTGCAAGTTCTCTCTAAATATAATTTAATCGTATCTTTCTGTGTTCTTTCAATCCTCGGCAAAATATTTGATGGTGCTTTGGGTACTGTTTGGGAGTGAATATTTATATATGGTGAAAGCATATGTTTTTTTGGTGTTAGCATATGGAGATTTCTGTCGTTGAGAAGAGTCTTTCTGCTGAGGGAAGGTTAAAATTGTTAAGAGCTTTGGTTGGACATCAAGAGAGCTTGACTATGGGACAGCTTTCAAAAATTACTGGGCTTCACGCCGCAACCGTACACCAGCACTTGAAAATGCTTGTAGAAGCGGGACTCGTGGTAAGGAGGGACATTGCTGGTGAAATCCGATTCAGCGTTAACAACGAGTCCGGGGTGAGGGAGAAACTGATTCAATTCTTGGAAGAGCTTATCTATCATGATATCCTGTTAAGACTAGATGAGATTGAAAAGCTACTGGAAACCAAGAAACCGGCTCAGTTGGAAAACGCTCGGAAAACGCTGGAAAATCTAATCAAATGGTACCCTCATCAGCTTAAGGAAAGGTTCGGAAACGATATAGCGGAGTTAGCGGTGGAACTGGGTGAAAATCTGGAGCGACGGTAGACTAGACCAAGCAGCAAAAACCTGCCTCAACCACATACAATCCTTTCTGCGAGAGAAGGGAATCGGTGTCGAAATCCTGAAACGCCCCAAATACCGGTTTGGAGTCGCAGACCTGCCCTACTTTCAGAGCTACTTTGAAAAGTTGGGATACTCTCAACAAGCAACGGAAATACTCGCGGAGATGACAAACGCCTTAACTATACACAGGGAAAGAATCATTGTTCTAAAAGAGAAATACATCAAAAATTACGACACCATACTACACGAACTACTACACTCCCTAACCTGGATAAAGACACGCTACAAGAGATGGGTCAGGGAAGGATTAACCCGCTACATTCAAAAACTGGTAGCAAGCCATTCTAACATAGAAATCGGAGAAAGCATCTACGACGAGTTCAACTACACCAAAATGTGGGAAGCCGCAACCAGAATAATAGGAGAAAAAACCATCCTCATCCTATACTTTTCAGAATCCGAGGAAGCCCTCAGAAAAACAACAAAAAATTTTGAAAAGGCGGGAATAAACCTACCAGAACTACTCGAAATGAACTTCAACCAGGCTAAAAGTTTCCTAAATAGTAAAAAATAAAAAATTAAGAATAGTCTAGTTATATGCTTTAGAGTTTTAGCATTTTCCTCGTTACTGAGGAACTTCTTTTGCAAGATAATGCAAGGCTGGAATTGTTTGAAGGCATCGTAAATGCCTTTCAATCCTCGTTACTGAGGGACTTTTGCAAGTTATGTTTGCTGTTGGTATTGTGGTTTGGGGTGTTCTATTTTTTGTGTGGCTCCCATTCCGGTGGTTCTTTTGGCTCCGGTGTTGGCTGTGGCGGCGTATCTTGTGAGGATGTTTATCCAGGGTGCGTATTCTTCCATGCTGTTTAATAGATATTCCAGAGTTCCCGTGAATCCTGCAAGTTTTACCTGTTTTCCAACATCTATTTCACGGGTTTGGAGTTGATATTTGCGTATGTAGACATTTTTTTCAATCCAGTCGTGCAGTTGCTGGGTGTCCACCTGTACTTGTGGTGGGGCGTTCTGGTTCCATAGGCGGGCTAGGCTTCCGTAAACGTATCTTGGGTCTGGGAAGAGTAGGGGGAAGTCTCTTCCTATTATGGGGAGCTGGGTCGGTGAGTGGAATCTTATGGTTATTACCGGTTCGGGTTGGGCGGTTTTGACCAGTTCTTCATATGTTGTTCTCTTGAGTTCTATTCTTACCGGGGTGAAGGGGGTTTCTCCGAGTTTTATTTCCGGCCTGCCTTCTAGGATTTTTTGGAAGGTTTTTTCTCCTATGTGGTCTTGTAGGAATCCTGCATGGAATCTTACCTGTTCTCCGGGTTGTATCCACCAGAGGTTTTCGCGTATGGTTCTCTGGTGGGCTACTGGTGTGGCGGGTGTGACGCTGTAGGGTCTCTGCTGGTGGGGTTCGTGAAGTTTTTGGGCTAGGTCGGGGTCGGCGTTTTGGATTAGGTTCAGCAGGGCTCCTCTCACTAGGTGTCCGGTGAAGAGTTTTACTCTTCCAGAGTCGGTGGCGGCCATTTCAATCCATAGGTCGATTATTTTCCTTCTCCCTCCATTTCTCATTGTTACAATAAACTGTGGATACTAGGTTACTTTCCTTTTTGTTTTCTCATCTTATATTTTTTTGTTTCCATTTATTCACTCTTTAATAAAGCGATTGAGTAACAGCGAAGAACTGTATTCAAATAAATGCTCGGCTGGGGCTACGGGGAGTTACTCGATCTTTTCTGCGAAGCGTGCCAGTTTAGAGGCCACCATTCTTAGGTCTCTTTCGGCTTCGTTCTTAGCTACCTGAAACACTATTTCTGGATTAACCTTCGGGTATATATGTACCAGAAGATTTCTAAGCCCTATCATCTCCCTGAAGACCTTAGACTCATCGGCTGTTAGGGCTTCTTGCTTCTCGAAAATGTCCGCTAGGTCGCGATACTCTTTTGGAGTTTTCAACCCTGCCAGTGAGACGATTTTTAGAGCCATATCTATGAGGATCTGAATGCACGTTTGGAGGAGGTGGAGAGTAGCAAAGAACTTAGCAGGGTCGCTGGTGAGTTCTTCAACGTTTCCAAGTGGTGAGACGACCTCTCTGAGGTTCTCAAGGTAAACTTCAAGCATGTCTAGGTACTCTCTCACTTTGGCCAAGTCTGTATATTTCCTCCAGCCTCTTTTTTCTTAGCTCTAGCAGGGGCTTTGCGTCGAGATATCTTTTAACTATGGCAACCTCAAGGTCGCTTCTCAAATCCCGATCCTTCTCGTACAGAAGTTTTCCCTCATGGAGGGCTTGGAAGGCGAGGTCTATGTCCGCGTCGTTCAAAACGACTAGGTTTAGCTTTTTGAAGTCTACTCCCAAAGCTTCCCGCAAATCTTCCAAAAACTCTAAGAAATCCCTAGCACTAAATCCTTGACGGAGAAGAACCCCTATGTCCCAGTCGCTATCCTCTCTGAAATCCCCTCTAGCCCGAGAGCCGAAAACGTAAGCCGCAACTACATTAGAGTATCTTCCAAAAACCTCGGAGAGACGATTCGAAGAAGTCATCAAAACCACCAGTAAAATCTTCAAATCCCAAAACTTATAAAGATGCTGATTCTCTAAAAAGTCAACCACAAGACCAAACCGTAACAGTAACTAAAATAAAATCTCCACAGACGACACAACGAACCCATCGAATCCCTAGATATATGTTATATGTTATTTCATCTAAACTTTTCAATCCTCTTTTCTGAGGAACTTCTTTTGCAAGTTTTGGGTAAAACACTTTTTCTCATTATTGAGAACTTTCAATCCTCGTTGTTAAGGAATTTCCTTTGTGAGAATTATATTTCTTGTTTATTTCTGTTTTTAAGGCTTGTATGTTTGTTGTAGAATACGGGTTTTGTTTGTTAATTTTTTGTTGCATGGATTTTAAAATATTGTTGAGGATTTTTAGATCTATCCTTTTTCAGTGTTGGTGATGTAGATTCGCCCGATTCTACCCCTCATTTTGAGGCTCTAAATCGGAAAAGAATCCCTATAAACGCTCCTTTCGAAGGCGAAATCGAACGAAACTACATCTTCTGTGTTTTTCCGAGTGCTAAGAAACTGCTTTCGCAGATGCTCAATAACGGCAAACACCTATTACAATCCCCTACAAGGGAGGAAAAGATAGACATAGAGGGTTAAAATTTTGAGCGATAACGCTAAGTTCTAGAACAGATTCAGCTCCAAAGCGCAGCTAAAACCATCCCTTAACAAACTCTCTGGCTATGCTCACAGAGCGCTGTGCATAGCTCAGGGCTTCGCTGGCTCTTTGGGAATCCGCTAAGTCCCACGGGGGATTCTCAGGATGGGGTCTCCATAAGACATTCTCCCATGTTCTGGTGCTAGGTTATGAGAATAGAGTGCTAGAGTGTTAATATCACGGAATGTGTTAGCTCCGATTTTTTCCTCAATTTTATCTCTTTTATCCTCTATCACCTCTGAGAGTTCACTGCTCGGGTCGTGGCTCCAGCTAGGAATTCTGAAGCAGGAGATAACCGCTTTTGCCGAGTTTTCTACCGCTTGTTGAGAGTTTGAGATAACCGCTAGGTGGTCCTTATGTTTTGCGGCTTCCTCAGCCCTTTTCAAGTATCCCTCGCCTAGGGAAAGCCTGTATTTCGCTTCTTCCTCCGAGTTCAAAGTTTCACCTCAATCACTTCCCCCCACTTCAGTTTTCTCTCCGTCTTCCATCCGGTTTTTCCGTCTCTCGTCCTGTAGGGAACAAGCCCCGCCTTCCTCACTGCTTCCCTTATTCTCTCAAAAAGCTTTTCTAGGTACCTCTCACGGTCGAATAATATCACTGCATCATGAGCGATGTTTATGAGAAGAGGAGTCACATCTCGAATTTCGTCTCCTTCCAGAGTAAATACCGAAATGTCCCTTCTAAACTTCTTGTTGACTGGAGCAAGAATATTGTAAACTCTTATCCTCCTTTGCTCACGACCTCCCTCCATTCCCCGTGTAACCACAAAGAAGTCGAGATCGCTTCTCTCGCTTCCCTCTCCCCGTGCTACACTTCCAAAAAGAGCCAGTCCAATAAGCTTCTCACCCAGCTCCTCAACCAAACAGCCAACAGCCACCTCCCTAATTTCTGCGAAGCTCAAACCAGCTACCATCTTCGATATCCCTCCAAAAACTGAGAGAAATCCACAAATAAAAAGTTATGCATGTGGAACTGTCCATAAAATAATATTTTAACCTTTTAAACCATTACTCATTCTGTTTTCATTTCCTAATTTAGAGAACAAACATTCACTCCCTCTACTAAACTCCCTCTAGAATAAAAAACAGTACGTATCGCCATTAAAATTTAACAGGAATCATGTCTTCTTCTTTCAATCCTCGTTACTGAAGAACTTTTGCAAGGGTTATATTATATTACTTATTTTTATATTTAGAGTCTTGTAACGCCTTCTTTTCGAGGGTTTCACTCGAACACTGCAAAGAGTGCTTCTTGTTTTGCCTGACTGCTTGGTCTGGTGTTTTTGTGTTTTTGATTTAATGGTTAAGGGTTTTCTTTTGGTGTTTGTTTTTGGTTTTGTGGTTTGAGATGTTCTATTTTTTGTGTGGCTCCCATTCCGGTGGTTCTTTTTGGCTCCGGTGTTGGCGGTGGTTGCGTACCGTGTGAGTATGTTTATCCATGGTGCGTATTCTTCTGTGCTGTTTAGGAGGTATTTTAGGGTTCCTGTGAATCCTGCGAGTTTTACCCGTTTTCCCGGGTCTACCTTTATGGTTTGTAGTTGGTGTTTACGTATGCAGATATGCTGTTCCATCCAGTCATGCAGTTCCTAGGTGTTTTTGAGCAAAGGAGAAGGTTTAATAGATTAGTTTCTAATAAAAACATGGTGTTTGAGGCGGTTGTAATGTTCGAAGACGAGGATGTAAAATTTGACAGAATTACCATAGACCCTAATGTAATGGGAGGGCGACCCTGTATGAGGGGACTGAGGATACCGGTAGCTCTAATTGTTCGGTTGGTTGCTAATGGAAAAACCTTCATAGAAATAGTTGAAGACTACCCCGAACTTGAAGAAGAAGACGTAAAGCAGGCTTTGGAATACGCCGCTTGGGTCACTACAGAGAGGGTAATCCCGGTGAAGACATGAAGTTTCTTGTTGATATGTCCATTTCTCCAAAAACCGTTGAATTCCTGAAGAAAAGGGGTTACGAGGCAGTGAGGGCAAGCGATCTGGACATGGCAAAATCTAAGGACGAAGAGATATTAGGTTACGCTATTGAAAAGGATATGATTCTGATTACAGCAGACCTAGACTTTGGAAACATATTAGCCTACACGAAATCTAAAAAACCCTCAACTATAATATTCCGCCTGAAAAACCCTTCACCCGCATTCGTTAATCAAATATTGCTATCAACGCTACCCAAAATAATGGAGCCGCTTAAAAAGGGAGTGATTGTTGTAGTCGAAGACAGAAGAATAAGAATGAGGGAGCTTCCCCTAATTAGGAGAAAATAAGAATCCAAATTCTAAAAACTCATTTTACTGTTGTTAAGAGAAAATAGTTATCGAATCCATAGACTATTTTTCTTGGTCGCTTTCGCTTTCCTTAACTTTTAGCCGCACGCAATTACACTTCTTAATTGGTGTGTCTATTTTGTTGTTTTCAGTTCACGTTTCGCCGCGGTTTTTGTTGTGATGTTCTATTTTTTGAGTGGCACCCATTCCGCTGGTTCTCTTGGCACCAGTGTTAGCTGTAGTAGCGTACCTTGAGAGAATGTTTATCCAGGGAGCATACCCTTCTGTGCTATTTAGGAGATATTCCAAGGCTCCTACAAATCCCGCAAGCTTAACCTGTTTTCCCACATCTATCTCCCGGGTCTGAAGACGGTACTTACGTATATAGACATACTGCTCTATCCAGTCGTGTAGCTCCTGAGCATCCACCTGCACCTGAGGGGGCGCATTCTGATTCCACACCCGGGCTAAGCTCCCATACGCATACCTCGGATCCGGAAAGAGTAGAGGAAAGTCTCTCCCAATTATGGGAAGCTGAGTGGGCGACCGGAACCTCATAGTTACTACCGGTTCTGGCTGAGCTGTTTTCACCAGCTCTTCATAGGTGGTCCTCCTGAGTTCTATTCTCACCGGGGTAAAGGGGGTTTCCCCGAGCTTGATTTCCTGCCGGTTTTCCAGAATTTTTTGGAAGGTTTTTTCGCCTATGTGATTCTGCAGGAAGCCGGCATGGAACATTACGTGTTCTCCGGGTTCTATCCACCAAAGACTTTGACGTATATTTTTTGGGTGAGCTACAGGTACCGCAGGTGTGACACTGTAGGGCCGGGATTCGTGGGGCTCGTGAAGTTTTTGCGCCAGGTCTGGGTCAGCGTTCTTAAGAATGCTTAGCAATGCTCCTCTTACTAAGTGTCCAGTGAAGGGTTTCACTCTTCCACTATCTGTGGCAACCATTTCGATCCAGAGGTCAATCATGGTTCCTTCTCCCTCCATTTTTCTTATTGTTACGGTAAATCCATGGTAGTAGGATTACTATTTTCTTTTGTTTTCCATACTTTTATTTTTTGTTTTTCTGTTCGATTTTCTGTCTGTTGCAGAATTTTAGGTTTATTTTATGATTTCTATTGTTTGTAGCTTTTTGCGTTATTTTTCACTAATTTTGATTGTCCTAGCTACCGCGGATATGCTTGTTCCTATTGTGGTGACCCGGGTCCTAATTGGCTTCCTAAATTTGGGATGCATTCCGTCAACAAAAACAAATTTAACATAAAAACTTTCACTCCCACTCCTGCACGAAGATAGATGGTTGCCTTGCTGTGTTTAACGGTGTCATACAAGAATTTTTCTGCCCTCAGTCAGGGTGTTTTTCTCTCTACATCTACATTCCCGTTTTCTTCCCACACTCGAATGTAAAACTCGACGTGTAAACAATCTTTAAACATTTTTGGGGTTATGATTCAGGAGAAGGAAGGATTACTGTTTGAAAATTTCGAGGGCTTCTTTTGGGTTTAGTATTTTGATGTACTTGTTTAGGGCATCTTTTGTTTCTCCTTTTAGCAGGTGGTGGTCGTCCACAGTCACAAAAGCTTCACACCTTTCGTCTATAGCTGTGGCTAAGTGGTGAAAGTCGGCGGCTTCGATTCCTAGCCTTCGCTTTAATTCGCGGAATTCAAACATCAGGTTAACAGTCGTGTCAACATACGGGTGGAAGGGCAGAATTACAAGGTTAAAGTTTTCCTGTATTGAGGCTTCTGCTGTGTATATTTTCTCGACTGGCATTGTGGTGGAGGAAGCCAGAGCCCCGGGAAGTTCGATAAGTACGAGAGAGGAAGACACGCAGTTGCTTTTAAAATTTCTAACGCGGTCTGCGATTTGAACAGCTTCCTGATGATATTTTTCTCCTACCCTCTTAATAGAGGCAACAAGCACTCCCGTATCGAGCGCGATTTTCAATATTTTCTACGCTCCCTTCGGACAGCTTCAGCCGCGGTTATCCCTTCCTCAAAATACTTCTCAAGCTCTTCTGCTAACTCGTTGAGGCTTTTGGGTTTAACCCATGGAGGCACATTAAATCTCAGACTCTGAGGAGATTTGAGGTAAAAAACATTTACTCTACCTTTTCTGATGTAGTCGGCCTTCCCGCTTCCCACCAATCGGTGAAGCTTACCGTTTGCAGTAGCCCATGAAACTCCTAACCTTTTAGCAACTTCATCAGGAGTTTTCGGTCCCTCGGAAAGAATTTCCATAATCTGATCCATGGTAACATCCATATTAACACCAATATTAAGATGCATCAAAGGAATATAAAAATATAGGTAAGCTTCCATTTCACGAACCGCACGGCTAATTCAAAAGGCGTTCCGTCTACTCTTTAGACTCTGGAAACATCAATTTTTTGGACGCGTTCAATTTATACGAAGAGTTTATATACTATTCATGCCGAAAAATGGGATGTGGATAAAAAAGAGTAAAAGGTGGACACAAGAAAATGACACAGAAAAAACAAGCACAATTGGCAACGAAACCGCCAGTCACCCATAGGTGTTTCCACTCAGCGGATAGTCCAACAGGGTTACGGCAATGGAATAACAGGGGCACCATAGCCAAGCAGTGGCGTAATAGAGCGTTCAGCGGTTATAGGCAAGAACCGAACTAGACATCCACCGATCACTCAGAGACTGTCCACAAACGCTTTTTCACAATTTTCTACAACAATCACAAACACAAGCAGATTAGCTTTTTTTCAATACCAGTTCCCAAATTTTACCCCCAGTAAATACCATACCATACTATACTATACCGCATTATTTCAAATCATAACACCAGTCCTTCAGTCGGTGAGGGGTGAACGGGGAAACGGAGTCTAAGAAGTTTAGATTAAAGAAGCAGGATAGGCAAAATGGGGATGTAATCCTAGTAGAGAATGCCTGTCCTGTAAACAGGAGGCCGATCGTTCGAATCCGTCCATCTCCATTCCCACAAGTGGTCGAAGGGGTCAGACTTCACTTAACCCTTTAAGAGTTGGATGGACGCCAATCCAACAAAAAAACTCGGGATTTAGCTCAACTTGGTAGAGCGTGTGGCCGTAGACCACTCGGTTGCAGGTTCGAATCCTGCAATCCCGACTGAATCTAACTGAAACAAATTGAATGAATGATGGTAACTAATGCGTCTTTGGTGTTAAAGACGAGCATAACCGGCCTCCAATCCGTTGATGAGAGTTCGAATCTCTTCGGAGCCTTCACACAAGTTAGATGAGGATAGTGGTGTAACGGAAACACTCTGGACTGTGAATTCAGCATCAAGGGTTCAACCCCCTTCTATCCTCCTCAAAACAAAACAAAAACGTAGAGGGTTAGTACAGCGGCAAGTATCGTGGACTTTGGAATTCCAAACCCAAACACAATCTGGAGCTTGGAACGTGGAGAAATCCATGGACAGCGGTTCGAATCCGCTACCCTCTACCAATCCCAGTCTAAGGATAAAATCAATACGCCTCGCTGGTGCAGCCCGGCAAGCATAGTTGGCTCTCGCCCAACAGACAAGGGTTCGAATCCCTTGCGAGGCATCCAAACAAGCGGGAAGGTAGCTTAGTGACAAAGCGCCGCACTGATAATGTGGAGAGCGAAGGCTCGATCCCTTCCCTTCCTATCCAGTGGGCAGGTAGCTTAGACATGGTGAAAGCAGCACTTAAATAATGAAAAAAGACAAATATGGATAACTCAATTCACTAAGGGATTAGCCATCATTATAAAGAAATTGAGGTGTGAGAAATTCCATATAAAGATAAAGAAAAAAATAGAGAATATCAAAGAATATGGATGTGGAAAAAAAAAGAGAAATTTGCCAACAAGAACAACAAAATCTTTGAGTGAACAGGAAAGAGAAGAAAAGAGAAGAGCAAGAGGACGAAGAGGTTCAAAAAATTATAAAGCAAGAAGAAGAGAAATGATAAAACAGGCTTTTGGTAGCGTATGCTTCATATGTGCGGGGACGGCTTACAAAAATAATAATATAGTTATTCATGAAAAAAATGGAAATCCTCATAAAATATTGATACATATGGGAAAGAAAGAATTACAAAAAGAGATTGAGAATAATAGAGAGAATTATGTAGCGTTATGTTATCTTTGTCATAATAAAGTTCATTGGGCTATGAAATATCTTGGTATGAATTGGGCTGAAATTGAAGAAAAAGTAAGGCGGGTAACTCAGTTCGATGTTAGAGTGTCAGTCTTATAAATTTCTTAAGAGAGCTGGAAGTCGGGGGTTCAACTCTCTCCCCGCCTACCATATTTAACAACCTAAAGAATTGAAACATATACGAAAATCAAAGATGCTTTTCATAAGAATAAGGTGAAGACCGCAGGTTCAATCCCTTCCCTGCCTACCAACAAATATCAAACCAAATCAGCGTGCCTCTGTGTTGTAGCCTGGATAAGCATAAGGGACTTTCGCTCCCTAGACACGAGTTCAAATCTCGTCAGAGGCACCAAAAATGGGATGGTAGCATAACACGGATAGTGCCCTTGGCCTGGAACCAAGTACGTGGAGGTTCAAATCCTTCCCATCCCACCAAATCAACACTTGAGAGGTGAAGTATGGAAAAATTAACGGTTAGTCAAAATTTACAACACCTAACAAGGTGGACATGTAGCCTAGCTAGGAGTCGGGTGCTTGCCCTCTAATCAGAGAATAAGGGTAAGAAGCAACCCAATGAGAGTGAGGATAGCAAGAGTACGCAGGTTCAAATCCTGCCATGTCCACCATCACTACCTTACTTGTTGGATGTGTGGCCCAGCCTGGATTAAGGGCGCTTGCCTGCGAACAGAAAGGGTACTTGCCTCCTAAATGGTCGGGTTAGTATCCGGAAAGAAGAAAGCAAGAAGCCGGGAGTTCAAATCTCCTCACATCCTCCACTATAAAATCCGAGTAAAATAAAAACCAAAATGAAACACGTGATTTAGAAGTAAAGGTAATGAGAACAATCTCCTGAAAAAATAACAGGAACCAGCGGAGTGGTAGCCGAGCCTGGTAAGGCGACAGAAAAGTAGAGAAACTGTCGAAACTTGAGTTGGCTTAGTCCAATTCAAATGGCATCGAAACTGGAAACTGGACTGGAATGCTGAAGCTCGGTAGAAATCTGTTCTCCCCAATGTGGAGGCGGCGGTTCAAATCCGTCCCACTCCGCCACTATCCATTATTACACTAGGAACAGAATAGAATTAAGAAAAAAATGCTGAGAAACTCCTATCGATAATCTCTTGATGGTAGGTATTTACGCCGCTTCCGAATTTTTTCTTAGCGGATAACCCACCTCATTGCATACCGACAGTTTAGCCGCGAATTATACTTATTTATGTTTCAGAAAAGTCTTTCTAACTTTTTGAAATGTAACGGGAAACAAATAAGCCTCCAATTTTCCACACGTTTTAATGAGAGATGGATTTGCTTTTTGCTAAGTATTTTAATCAATAGTTTAGATTTAATTTACATTTTTCAAAATTGGCGGGTATATTCTTATCATATTTTTAAAAATATGGAAAAATTTATAATTTAACAATACAGTATGTAATCAGTGAGCATTTGAAGGGGAAATCGTAGCCATTATTGAAAACTTGACTGAACCCTTTCAAAAAATGAAAAGAGGTGTGTTAAGATTTGTCCGAATTAAATTCTTTTTATAATGCGGTAATTTTCGGCACGTTACTCTGCGCCGCGGATAAGATAGGAGTAAAACCCATGTTACTGGGACGACAAGCAGCCACCATACTAAAACCCCTATTGGAAACTCTCGCCAAACAGGCTTTAGGTAAAAAACCCCCATCAAACATGGAGGAGCTTCTAACATATTTCAAAGAGATGGGAAAAACCGGCGGCACATCAGACCCAGAAAAATCAGAAACGAGTTTCTCTGAAAACTGTCTCCACTCAAAAGTAGTTAACTGCATGTATCTCAAAATGGCTGAATACGGAAAATCCATAGGATATACGAGCTGCCCCCTGTGCGCCACCGGCATTCTCGCAATGAGCCTCATCAGCGCCCTAGGTTTCGGTGAAGTTTCAGACTTTAAAGTGGAAACAAGTGGCAACACTTGCGTCACCAAAATGTTAATCGATTAAAGCAGACAATAAGAGCAGAATAAAAGAATTAAAAAAATGCACAAGACCGAGACAGGTTAGTCTAATGTTCTTTCTTGGGCAGCTTCTCACCATGAAGCTAGCTGATTGCGTGTACCTACCTACATGGCTGGCTTGCTTTGGAAAAACTCGGGATCCGTCGTCTGCACCCTGTATGCCCAAGCTCTTATTTTATTCTCTGCCCTTAAAGCCCTAAATGGGGGGAGTACCGACATACTTATTCTTTTAAAAGTTTTACTTTCAATCCTCATTGCTGAGGAATCTCTTTCGCAAGATCGGCAAGGCTGATCTTCTTGGCTTGCGGCTCATAAGGTAATCTACTATCGTTTCCGTGTCTACGCATACAGCCTTTAAAGTTTCATGTTTTCCACAACTCATTCACACTTTTCATTATGTTGTTCATTTCCTAATCTCATGCGCCAGCTAAATCCTGGACGGGTATTACCTTCTTCAAAACAGCCTCACACTCGCCTGAAACTTCTATCAATAGTAGTCGCCCTTTTTTATTTCAAGCTTCCTGAGAACACTTTCTGGTATCGTAATCTGGTAGTTCCTCGTGACTTTCACTTTAGCCAACCGAATTCCTCCAAAAATATTCTGTTCCTAGTAAAAATATTAAATTCTAGTAAAAAAAGGATACTTGGCGCTGGTGCAAACACAAGTTTTTTGGTTCTCCCCGAATCTCTGGCGGAAGTGATGCGGTGTTCAGTATTTTATTCATTCAACCAAAAACAATTATAAGTTTGTGAAAAGTTTATATACATTTGGTTATTTCCATTACTTATTGAATATCAAATGGTTGTGAATTAATATGAATGGTGACCAATCGGTTAATAAGGTTCTTGATGCTCGGGGACTGAAATGCCCTCTGCCTATTGTAAAGACAAAAAAGGAAATAGATGAGATGAATTCAGGAGAGGTTCTCAAAGTGCTCGCCACGGATCCTGGGAGCAAGGGGGATTTCGCATCTTGGTGTAAAAAGACTGGAAACAAGCTTTTAGAAGCGTTTGAAAGCGACGGGGTCTTCACCTACATAATAAAAAAAAAGGGACGTGAGACGGTTGCCGGGTCTTTTGATTCTCTTGTTTGATCCTCCCTTCCAACGTGATAGTGCAGACCATGTTTACGAGATAGCCCAAGCCGCCCTTAGGAAGGGTCACAAGGTGAACATTTTCCTGATGATGGATGGAGTTTATAATCCCGTCATATCGCAGAGCGGTGAGCCCTTCCATATGCGCTCGGTCTCAGAGAAACTGGCGGAGCTGCTCGGTAAGGGAGTCCGAATTACAGCCTGCAGGGTTTGCGCGGAGTTACGTGGGGTAAAATCAGAAATGCTGCCCAAAGGTGTGGAAATTGGGGGCATTTACGATTTGGCGGATATGGTGGCTGAGTCGGATGTTGTGATTAACTTCGTGGGGAGGAACTGAAGTGTCTGAAAAGACGGTGATGGTTGTTGTGAAGTCGAAGCCGTATTCCAGTTTGAACTATTACGAAGCTCTTCGTACGGCTTCGGGTCTTTTGTCGCAGCATCGTGTCATACTGGTTTGGATGGGTGACGGGGTCTACGCTGCACTGAGGAATGCGGATAAAACTCTGACCAGTCAATTCTTTGAAATATTTCAAGGTATGGAGATTAAGCTCTATGTGGAAGAGGAGGCGTTGAAGGAAAGGGGTTTTCCCGAAGGGGATGTTATTCCTGATGCCGAAGTCGTGGATAGAGGAAAAATTTCGGCTCTTCTCTTAAGTGCGCAAGCTTCAATGGTTTTCTGAAAAGGTGGTGTGGTGAAATTATGAAAACTTTGTTTTTTCTGAACAAGAAGGAATTCGACTCCCTGACTCTTGTTGAGAAGTTGAAGGAGAAGGGAGAGGAAGTTGGTGTTGTTCTTATTCAGGATGCGGTTTACCTCGCTCTGGGAAACAATGAGCATTCTGGGGCGGTGAAGGATTTGTTGGGTAAGGGTGTCGGTTTCCATGTCTTAGCGAAAGATGCGGAGAGGCGTGGCGTTCAGGATTATCTGATATCTGATGTGGAACTGATTGATTACGACCGGCTCATTGATTTGCTGTTTAGTGAGGGTCAAAGGGTAATTAACTTGTAGGTCTAGTTTAGTTGAGAGTGGTATGTTTGGACGAACTTGATGTCAAGATTTTGCAGATGCTTTCCAGTGATTCACGGCTTTCCTATCGTGATATAGCGAAGGAGCTGGGTGTAAGTCATGCAAACGTGTCGAGCAGGATAAAAAAGTTAGAGGAGGACAAGGTAATAAGAGGATACATCACTATCTTGGACCCCGAATACATGGATACTTATTCTTTGTGTATCCGTATTTCTGCCAAGACTGGAGCTGACCTTACCACCATTGGACGGGAGATAGCGGGCTTCGATCGGGTCTATGTGGTTTTGAGGGTTTCTGGGGACTGTGACCTGTTGGTTCTTGGAATGTGCAAAAATAGGCAGGAAGCCATAGACCTAATTTCCAAGATATCAGGGGTTCAGGGAATTGAAAAAGTGGAGAGTCACGTGGTTCTGGAGACAATAAAACTGGCGGGTATAAAATTAAAATAATGAAAATGAAATAAGTAGAATTTAAGATTCTGAAAAATGGCGAGGAGGTGTAACGTGTGGAAGGGAAAAAGGTAGTAAAGTTGGGGAATAAGGCCCCGGATTTTTCTTTGAATGACCAGAATTATAAACAGTTTCGGTTGTCTGACTTTAAAGGGAAACGGGTACTGTTATCGTTCCATCCACTTGCATGGACGCCGGTTTGCTCGGAGCAGATGAAGTCGCTTGAGAAAAACAAGGCAGTATTTGATGGTTTGAACACGGTTGCGGTTGGGTTAAGTGTTGACCCGGTGCCGTCGAAGAGTGCGTGGGCGAAGGATTTGAACATAAAGGACACCCGATTGTTGTCTGATTTCTGGCCGCATGGAAATGTTGCAAAACTATACGGTATCTTCAGAGAAAAGGACGGCGTTTCAGAAAGGGCGAACATAATTATCGACGAGAACCAAAAAGTGGTATTTGTTAAGATTTATGAAATATCTAAGCTTCCCGACATAGAGGAAATAATAAACTTCCTAAAAAAGGCTAAGAAATAAGGTGTAAGCTGTTGAAAATGGGCAAAGACAAGAAAGACGCGAATGACGGAAAGATGGGAGTGGGTGACCGCTTCCAGAAGGAAACCAAGTACACTCCTGAAAGTCTAAGGGGGCACTCCCTCGATTGGAGCCATCGTACCCCATCTTTCAAAAACCATGAGTCTCCTATCGCAATAATCTCTCTCCCTGAACCCGAAATCACCGGAGGTCCCAACCTCTGGACAGTACTGAATACTCGAAGATCGAGGAGGACGTATGATGCCGAGCGAACAATTAAGCTTGAATTGCTTTCAGTTCTTCTATGGGCTACTCAGGGAGTAACCTCAGTATATGGAGATACTTTTTTTAGAACTGCGCCCTCTGCGGGTGGACTGTATCCCGTGGAGACGTATCTCAATGTTCGGCTGGTGGATGGTCTTGAACCCGGGATATACCATTTTAGACCGCAAAACTTTGACCTTGAGTTTTTGAAGAAGGGCGATTACTCAGGGGAGCTTGCTGAGGCGGCTTTAGGGCAGGCTATGGTGATGAATGCCCAGGTCACGTTTGTATGGTCTGCGGTAGTGGAGAGGTCAAAATGGAAATATGGTCAGAGGGCTTACCGATACATTTACCTTGATGCGGGTCACATTGCACAGAACCTTTACCTGGCAGGGGAGGCACTTGGGCTGGGCGTTTGTGCTATCGGTGCGCTTTTCGATGAACAGGTTAATATGCTGATAGGTGTGGATGGAATCAGCGAGACAGTTATTTATATGGCTTCGGTAGGCTGGCCAAAAAGAAAAACAGGTCTCGACTTGTGAAAAATGGTGAAAGAAAGAGTCATGCCAGAAAATGGGGTAATTATGGAGTTGAAAGGTGATAAATTGTTTTGAACCTTTTTCTGTTTCTGAAATTTTTCCTGATTTTCTTAATGATAGTTAGGGATTCTCCAAAATGTTTTAATGTTTAAGTAATGCCAATTTTTCCAAGAAACATGTTTTATCCATTTTAGATAGTTTGGAGTAGCTACAATTTTTCTTTCTAAGTGGGGGGTTCTGTGTGGATGTTTATTTCTTCTATTTCTGGGATTTTCTTTTTTATTTTGAGTTCTATTTTTGATGTTAATTCGTGTGCTCTTCTTATGGGCATTGTTTCGTCGAGGGTGCAGTGTATGTAGATGTGGAATTTGTCTTTTGTTTTTTTGATTCGGATTTCATGGCATTTTCCCGGTCCAATCATATTTTCCACAATTTCTTTGATTTCTTTTTTCATTTCTTTTGCTTCATGCGTAACGTCGCTGTATTCGGTTGGGGGTTCTTCTGCTGGTTCTAGGTGTATGTTTACCTCTTCCACCTTGGGTATTTTTTCTCTGATTTCCTCTTCAAGTCTGTCTGCCATTTTGTGTGTTTGTCTTAGCGAGAGTTGGGGCGGGACTTCGAGGTGAAGATCGATGGTTGTTTTCTTCTGTGCTTCGTGGATATGAACACCGTGAACCTTGAATTCGTTTACCAATGCTATGTCTCTAATTTTCTCGGGGGTTGTTACTTCATCTATTTCGGTGGGGTCTGTATGTATTATGACCTCTGCGGTGGGTAGGATTCCTTTAACTCTTTTCTCAACGTCTAGAGCGATGTCGTGGGCTTTTTTTAGGGAATCCGCCTGGTTTATTGAGACGTTTAATACCACAAAGTACTTGGGTCCTGAGGGCCGCACTCGTACCAGAGAGCATTCCTGCACACCATTCGTTTCGCTAACTACCTTTTTCACCCTTTCGGAGACTCCCTTAGGAGCCCTATCTAGAAGGGCGTCCACGGTTCTTTTTCCCAGCCTATAGCTTACGTATATCACAATGCAGGCTACAACTAGAGCAGCAAAAGAGTCCGCGTAGAGCAGTATATCAACATGGAAATGCTCGTATAACAGGAAAAATTCTGGAGTAACGTATTCAAGCTGTTTGATTAAGGGGTACAAGCCTGTGTTTTCAGAAATCCAGACAAGAGCTAATCCGAGAATTACTACGGACGAGCTCCAGATATCTGTGCGAAAGTGCAAAGCGTCCGCCTCCAAGGCTTGGCTGTTGTGTTTTCTAGCCACGCGGTATAATGCTCGTGAACGTGAAAAATCAATTACAATGGATATACTCATCACTAGAAATGTCCATATGCTCACCTCAACCTCCGCCTTTGTGAAAAATATTCTGTTTATCGCCTCGTAAACGATCCATGCACAAGTAACAAGCAAAAGTATTGTTTCCGCGAGTGCCGATAGATTCTCAATTTTTCCGTGACCAAACTGATGGTCAATATCCGCGGGTTTGACGGCGGCTCGCACCGCAAAGAAAGTTATAGCCGCTGCCGCCAAATCCAGACCCGAATGCAGGGCCTCTGATAAAATGCCCAAGCTGTTGGAGAATACCCCCACCACAAATTTAAAAGTTACTAGAAAAACCGCTGCTAGCACTGAACTCAGTGCAACAACACGCATTTCTCTATGAGTATCAACTGGCATTTGCAATCATCCTAAGAATAGGAGAATAGCGCTCTTTTAAGATTTTCTTAAAGCCCCAAAAATAAACACCAATAACATATACTGGATAAACGAACCGATAGTATCATCTGAAAAGCGACGAATAGCTTAATTTTTAGATTCTGAGATTTCCCCTACCTTGTTTTAGAAAGAATTCAATGTTTAAAGATATTTTTATATTAGAAAAAAGGTTTTTTGAGAATTTATAAGCAGCTACTATCTCCCATTGGTTAACCTAGTTCCACACTTATTTCTTTGAACGTAGAACAGATCTGATCAAGTTTTCGGCGGAGAAATCTCCCTCTGTTAGTAGAGCCAGAGAACTATCCTCACCAATAAGCTCCTCGCGAATAGCGGTTACTGAGAGCCCCTTCTTCGCAAGATTCTTTACCCTTTGCGATAAATCTTCAAGGTAATCCGCACAGCTTTGAAGAGCTGCTCGTCCATCCTGAACGATTCTACCTAATCCGGTGAACAGGATAAGCCTATCTGTCGGGAGCTCCATGAGCTTTCTCATCGACCTTATGATTTCCAAGACATCCTCCGCCGGACGGAAAGCCTTTGGCTTCTCTGTAACAAAAAGGTCCCCCGTAAAACACCAACCCTTTTTCGGTTCAACTACTGCTATATGACCCACGGTATGGCCAGGGGTTTCAACTATATTAAAATGGAAATGATCAGTATCTATCCTATCAGGTGAAGGAGAAACTTTAGTCGGCTGTGGATAGCCCCAAACCATATCCTGATATTGGAGTAACTTGGGAACCTGATTGATTAGTGGAACTGCCTTAGTATATGCGAATATTTCGATGCCTAGCCTTTGCTGCAGAAGATAGTTAGCTCCAATATGATCCTCATGATGGTGTGTGTTTACCGCAAACTTGACGTTTCGCCCCTCTAGAAAATTGACCAACTCCTCAGCAGTATGCTTAGGACCAGTATCAATGAGGAGCCCATCAACAAGGTATACTGCAGCCCAATAAAGTGGTTTACCATTCATCTCTCGGCTCAACTTAATTTGCGTAACTTCTTCAAAGTGGTTGATCTCAATCATCCAAAGTTCCTCACACACTTTTGCTCATATCCAATAGTGAAGAGACTTAAATTTATGATAAAAATAAGTTTTACCATTTCAAAGAGCCTTAAATAGGATAAGATATTTCTCTCATATTACTCTGAAAAAAGAAAAACATAGAAAGTTAGTCTTTGAGAAATATCGAAAAGGCACCCCATAAACAACACCATGTAGCAATAGTTATACCTATGAAAGCTGGAATCAATATCTCTAATGTATCAACAATAGCTTTTTCCTTCATTGACCACCCTAAAAGCAAATAGTAGTAGTCCGCCGACTGCTGAAAAAAAATATAATATGAACGGACCCCACCAAAAGGTAAAAAACTGGCCTATATTTAAAAGAGAGTAAAACCCCATGAGTAGCTCTCCCGTGTTAATAATGTAGTTGGCATTGATGAAAGGGAACCCTATAAGATATGTAATAGGAAATGGTAAAACGATAGCCGTTATGGCCAATGTAATAGATAAGTATTTTTTACCAGATTTTTTCTCACCACTCAACTGTTCTCACCATTATTAACGACTTTTTGCTTACGGGCTGCTCTTTTTCGTCCTGTTCCAGTTACGAACGTCTCATCCTTAAATATGACATTGAAATTCAACTATTACATTGCTATAAAAGTTAGCCTACCTCAATTTTAATCTTTCGCAATGCTGTTAGATTCTTCCATATTTTCTTGTCGCTTCTACCATTGCGCATAGGTTCTCTGTGGAAGTTTCTAATACGAGGTCGCATCCCGGAGCTACAAGGCTTACGCCTTCCTGAATTACGTTTTTTACTGATTCTTTAATCTGTTCGGTTGTTCCTTCCACGAGTAGGTCTCTCGGGGAAAGGTTGCCTATTATGGGGTAGTCGGGTTTAACCTTGTCAACTATGCTTCTGGCGTCTCTCATGGGGTTTGTTTCGTCTATGGCTATGGCTGTTGCGCCGCATTCCACCATGTTTTTCAGGAAGGGTACTGTCAATCCGCAGATGTTTATTATACTTGTTTCCAAACTCTCTGTCATATGTTTTAAGTAGGGTTCAACGAGCTGTTCGAACTGTATTTTGTTTATCATTTTTGCATGGGCTCCCATATCGTGAAGGGTGATTATGTCTGCGCCTGCTTCACTGTATATCTTAGCCAGTTCAAGGTATACGGGTAAAGCCTCATCCAGAACCGTCTTTACTTCTTCTGGTCTTCTTACCAGAGTTAGACAGAAGCTTACAGTGTCCAAAATATAATAGCTGAGGCTCGTGAAAGGTGGAATTATCTGGACATTTATCGGCACCCGGCCGCCGAACTCTTCTTTAAGCAGTTTAATCGCCTTCACTATCACGCCCACTCTTCCCCGCCCTTGAATGTTATCGGGAACAATAAGGGGCACGACCCGCTTGCTTAACGGTTTCCTAATAGAGGGCCAAAAACCATACTTGGATTTTCCTTTATCCTCATGATAATCAATGCTGACGCCGAACACCTCTGCCTCCACCACCATGTCAAAGGGAATGGTTATCATTTCCAACCCGCAGACCCGGTGAGCAGCGGAGCCCATCTTAGCCATCTTCTCAGGATTCCTATGCACATCAGGCCACCAGACATCAAAACGCTCCGTTAACTCCAAGGTGCAATTTGAAGAAGGATTTATACAGGGAATATAATCCAATTCCCCCTTATCACCCTTTAAAGCAGCCATAACTCGATCATAAGAGTTCATTTGAAACATCACCCAGAACTGTTTGTTAAAGCGTATTATAGTTAATGTTTGTACTTTTCTGATTTATTTTTGTTTTCTTAACAATTTTCGATAGTTCGGTTTGCTAAAATTTACAAATACACTTGATATTAAAATTGTAGAGTAGCGTATGATTAGTTAATTGAATCTACAAGATGGCATGATTAGTGGTATCTACTAGTTTTAGTTGTCTGGTTTTGCTTGTGCATTGAATTAGACATGTTCGGCAGTTACCCTCGCATCCCTCAATTGGTACAAATTTTTGCTCCCCTTTTCTCTTAACCGGAGGGAATCGGAACCCCTCGCATATTTCCCCTATCCACAACGCATCCATGTCTTCCATACACAGCCCGTAGGTTGTTTTCTTCTTTGATTCCAGTATGCGGTTGCGAATGAGTTCGAGTTTAGGGTAGCGATACTTGTCCCAGCTTATTCGGTACCCGTGAAACACCCTACCCTTTTTGAAGAAAAGCGCCCTATACTTATCCTCCAACTCTCCCAGTTCATTTTCTCTGAACCATAGTTGAAGGTATTCGAAGTGGCTGGGTGAAGAAACCTTAAGACCCATGTAGCTCCCAACGATATGGTCTACTCCTACGTCCAGCGTGGCTTCCGTAAGTTCGGTAATATTCTGGTCGTCGTCTGTTAAAAAGGGAAGGAAGGGATCTTCCCGCAGCACGGTAAAAACACCATAGTCTTTCGCCCTTTGAATATTGTTCAATCTGACTTCTGGCGGCGGAGCGTTGGGCTCAATTAACCTGGCGAGTTTCTCGTCGAGGGTGGTTAGAGAAACCTGCACCGCGAACCAGGGATAATTTTGAGTTATTTCAAATATCCTGTCGGGGATTTCGCCCTTTGTTACCAGATAAAAGGGGATACCGTTATCCACAAAGAATTGAGAGAGTTCAATCATCATCCCGGTTAACTCGGGTGACGCGAGGGGATCGCTGACCGGTGAGGCGTACACGGGTTTGACCACTTTTGAACGATTTATAAACGATTTAACCCTATCCACCATGCCTAAACGGACGAAGTATGAGCCGTGAGGAGGGCTGGGCCACATGGCTCGAGCGTAGCAGTAGGCGCACTCGTGGGGGCAGCCGTCCGAAAGGTTTAGTGAGAACCGGCTTCTCAGGCAGTCCATATTCGCGGTCTTGAGAGCGGGGCTCTTCAACCTCCTATATGACGGGGCGGTCGGTATCTTTCCCCTGCTCCTCCAAAAATTGAAGTAGCACTCCTTGTGCTGAGCAAAAGCAACATAGCCGGATTTCACAGGCTTGTTAAGCTTTTTACCACAAATGGAGCATTTTTCTGGAATTAAACTCCAAACCCAGCTCAAACCATCACCCTTAAACCACCTATCCCTCCAGAACCTTAAAGATTTAACCGTCCACAAGCATGATAACGGAAAATCAGGAGTGGATCTACGTTTCAGACACCCTCAGGCACCATAATTGCCTGTTTTTTCAGCTTTCATTTTAGTAATTATCCTTCTTGCTCTGTTGAGTGGTTACTGGAATAGATTACCTTAAAATTCTACCGAATATTCACTCGAATCCCCTTTTTCTTTTTCCGTGAAACGGATAAGCGTTTACTTCGCTTTTTACTTCCCCACTGCAAGCGTTTACCCAAGAATACCTTATCCATCCACAAGGCTAATCTTTAATTGGAAGGAAAAAAGAATATTAGTAAAATTGTTGTCCCTATTTTAGGAGAGGATTTATAATGAGTGAGAAAGGTTTTTTCCGTTTCCCTGAAGGTTTCCTTTGGGGAAGTTGCATCTGCGACTACCAGGCTTTTGGTGGTGCGGTGTGCGACCTTCCTTTGAGATGGACTGCCAGACATGTGGATTACTATAAACAGGATTTTCAGCTTGTTTTGAAGATGAACCACAACGCGTGGAGAACCAGCATTGAGTGGGCGAGAATAGAATCCCAAGAAGGAGAAATCAATAAGGACGCCCTAAAGTTTTACCATAATTACTTCTCTGAACTTCGAAAAACGGGGCTTAAAACCTGGGTTACCTTCCACCACTTCACAAACCCCAAATGGATTCACAATTATCAGGGCTGGTTGTCCCAGAAAGTGGTGAAAAAATTCGTGGAATACGTGGAGTTAGCAATAAAAGAATTCGGAGAATACATCGATTACGCTGTGGTTATAAATGAACCCCAGATATACGCTCTAAACTCCTATTTGGGGGCGTTGAGCCCCGATAGCGCCTTCCCGCCCTTCCACAACGATATCGGAGAAGCGTTACAATGCGCCGGCAAAATGATAGAGGCCTTAAACGAGTGTTTCGATGTGATACACGCCAATTCCAAAAAAACCAAGGTAGGAATATCCAACTATTGCGGAATATTCGTACCCGAAGACCCCAAAAACGAGGCGCACAAAGCATCAGTCGACCTAGCCACACAGGTCATGAACTATCAGGTTCTGGATGGAATAAAAGACAAAATGGATTACTGCGGCATTGACTACTACCGAAAAAACGTGATGAAAGAAGATAACATAGTAGTTAAAGAGATAACATATCCCGAAGGAATACGAACCCTGGCAACCGATTTATACAAAAGGTACGGAAAACCGGTAGCTATTATTGAAAACGGATTCCCCACACACAACAACGATGAAAAAATCGAATTCATGTTAGAGCACCTCAAAGAGTTTCACGACGCCATAAAACTGGACAAAGTGAAAGCCCTAGGATACAACTGGTGGTGCACCCTCCACAGCTACGAATGGGGCTACGACTACAAACCCTTCTTCACACTAGTAGATGTTGAGGGAGAAGAAAAAGATATGGGCGGATACATTGACCTAGTGGGATCGCTTAAGAGAAAAATTACACGCGCCGGCGAATTTTACGGCAAAATATGCAAGAACAACGGCTTCTCAGCCAAAGATTATGAAAAATACCACAACATGCAGAAACCATTCGAACCGTGGCAAACGTACGGAGAAGAAAAGAAACCCTAAAAACTAATCAACAAACAGCTTAATTCTTTCCCTTAACTTTATCCTTTAGTGTAATCAAGAGTCCAGATATTTATAATTCCTATTTTAATAGAGGTTCAAAGGGTTGTATCAGGGGTAGGAAAGCTTATTTATGAGAGTTATTTCTGTGTGCCTTAGAGCCGTTATGATTAGTTCTCCAAATAACTGAGCGCTTATTATAAGAAAAAGGAGGTGCCCAAAAAATCACAGAGCAACAAGATATTCGCATAGGCGTTTTCGTGTGCGGTTGAGGCATTAACATAGCAGGGATCATAGACATTGAAGCACTGAGAGACTACGCATCTAAACTGAAGAATGTCGTCATTTCAGACACTCAGGGATCAATGTGCACCGAGGCCAGCGCAAAATTCATCAAGGAGAAAATAGACGAGAACAATCTCAACAGAGTGGTCGTAGCAGCCTGTACCCCCAAGACCCACGAGCCGGTTTTCAAAACGATTATCGAGGGAGCCGGACTAAACCCCGGAATGCTGGAGTTCGTAAACATCCGTGAACACGACTCATTTGTTCACATGAATCAACCAGAAAAAGCCCTCGAAAAAGCAAAGGACTTGGTGAGAGCCGCGGTATCCAGAGCCGCCTTCCTTGAAACAATAGCCACAATGGTTATCCCGGTTGCGAAGAGGGCTCTCGTTATCGGTGGAGGGGTCGCCGGAATCCAAGCATCCCTCGACCTTGCGAACGACGGATTCGAAGTTTACCTAGTGGAGAAGAGCCCCACTATAGGTGGAAAAATGGCGCAGCTGGACAGAACCTTCCCCACAGACGACTGCTCAATATGAATTTTAGGTCCAAAAATGTTCGAGGTGGCAAACAACAAAAAAGTGAAGCTGATAACGAACGCCGAGGTACACAGAATCGAAGGAAACATCGGCAGCTTCCACGTCAAAGTCGTAAAGAAGCCTAGATACGTGATCGAGGAGAAGTGCACCGGTTGCGGAGCCTGCGAGGATCCTTGCCCAATCTTCAGGCCGAACGAGTTCAACGCTGGACTTAGTGCGCGGAAAGCAATTTACATCCCCTTCGCTCAGGCTGTTCCGAAAAAGGCTCTTATCGACATGAAAAACTGCGTGAAGTGCAGACTCTGCATATTGTCTTGTGAGGAAGAAGCCATAGACCTTAACCAGAAGGAAGAAGAAATAGAATTAGAAGTCGGAGTAATCATAGTCGCAACCGGCTACGAAGTGTACTGTCCAGACAGGGAATACGGCTACGGGAAATATCCGGATGTGATAACCCAACTCACACTGGAGAGACTTCTTGCACCTAATGGTCCCACTAACGGTGAGCTAGTGAAAATATCCGATGGTGAAAGACCTAAGCGTGTGGTTATGATTCAGTGTGTCGGGTCGAGAGACCTTAAAACGAACACCTACTGCTCAGAGGTTTGCTGCATGGTAGCCCTAAAAAACGCCAAGCTCATAAAACAGGAATACCCCGACACCGAAGTCACAATCTGGTACATGGACTTAAGATGTCCGGGAAAAGAGTATGAAGACTACTACAGAAGAGCTAGGGAGTTCGGAATAAAGTTCATCAGAGGAAGACCGGTGGAAGTCTACTCTAACGGAAAAAACCTAGTGGTTGAAGGCGAAAACAGCCTAACAAGCGAGCTTACACGCACAGAAGCAGACCTCGTTGTCCTCTCCACCGCGATAGTTCCATCAAGAGCTACTGAGACGCTCGCCAACATGTTACGGCTGGAGAGAGGCCCCGACGGCTTCTTGAAGGAGTTCCACTCAAGGTTAAATCCTGTAGAAACAAAAATTCCCGGAATCTACCTGGCAGGGGTTTCCCAAGGACCGAAGTCGATAGCGGAAGCAGTTTATCAAGCGAAAGGAGCAGCCTCATCAGCGGCTTCACCAATGATTGCGGGCATCTACGTCCTAGAGGTTATCTCCGCAGAAGTTGACCACGAACTTTGCAGCGGATGCAGGCTGTGCATGTCAATCTGCCCGTACGGCGCTATCGTTGAAAAGGACGGCAAAGTTGAGGTCGAAGACATACACTGCAGGGGTTGCGGTTTGTGCTTCTCAGTCTGTCCAACTCAAGCGATAACAGTAAGATACTACAGACCCCAACAATTCGAGGCTTACCTCGACTCACTCCTAGAAGTAGAAGCGGGTGCGGAGACGGAAGCTTTTCCAAGAATAGTGGCGTTTCTCTGCTGGAAATGAGGCTACGGAGCGGCGGACATGGCGGGAACAATCAGGTACCAATACCCCCCATCAATAAGAACAGTTAAAGTAAGGTGTGCGGGAATGGTGCATCCAGACCTTGTGCTGAGAGCCTTCTACAGAGGCGCGGATGGAGTACTAATCGTAGCTTGACGATTAGGGGAATGCAACTACGAAATCGGAAACTACACTGCCACAAGCCAAGTTGAGTACTTAAAACAGGTGCTGAAAACGACGGGAATAAACGAGGAGCGGCTGAGGATAGAGTACTGCTCCTCAGCGGAAGGCACAAAGTTTGCAAACATAATTAAGGAAATGACCGAAAACATTTCCAAACTCGGCCCCAACCCACTGCGAACAGTTCCAAGCGTTGTAGAATGAATCTCGCGGGTAAACACTTGACCGTGAGGCGACTACCCCCTGAAAGCGAGGGGAGCCACCCAACTAAAATTTGAGTTCCACACTAACTAGGTTTATTATTTTTGCTTCCGGTTTCTGTTTCTGCTTTCCTTTGTAATATCCATAGTATTTCTCTGGCTATTATTCCTGTTTCTGGAAGCTCAAGCTTTTCTCCAATTTTGATGGCCTTTTCGAAACTTTCTTTTGCCTTTTTTAGGTCCAAGTTTCTTTCGTATATCAGACCCATTTGTTTATAGGATTGGAATTGGTTCCTTTCGTCTCCGACCTTTTTTGATATCTTTTCAGCTTCCTGTGCATATTCTAGGGATCTGTCCAATTCATTATTGTCCATTAGAAGATTGGATACAAGGAATAAGTTCTCCAGTAAACTCGGCCAGTTTTTCAACTCTTTCTCAAGCTCAACAGCCTTCTGGTAACACTTCTCAGCCTTATCCCATTCCTCGTAAAATGTGTAAACGTTCCCCATCTGCTTGTAGCACTTTGCAATCTCTGGTTTCAATCCTTTCTTGGTATAAATTTCTGAAGCCTTTTCCAACCTTTGAAGAGCCTTCTCCCCATTACCTTCAGATAAAAGTCTAACTCCAGCCAAATACAAAATCTCTGCTGCGCTCTCCTCAAGTCCCGTCTTTTGCGAATCCATCCAACATCCATCCTAGTTAGAATATCTTTGAAAATACCTTTTTACATCTTTCTAATTAATTTTTAGGACTTAAATAAGAAGCACTGAACAAGATGCCATAGTTCCTGAAACTCATTATTACACGCCGCCCCAAAAATTTGAACATACAAGAATTCCCATAAATAGTCCAAATATTAACTCCATAAACAAAAACTTCTGTCAACTAAAATTCCATTCAAAACATAATTTTTATTTTTGAAGGGAAGACATAAATTACAAAAAACCCTAATTTAATCTTAAGGAAAGATTTTGGAGAAAGCGAAGGATAACCAAACGACAAAAAACCAAAAAGATTCTGCTACTGTTAACACTTTTCAGCATCTCACTGCTATTGGCAGCACCTCTCGCAAGCAGCTCTCTCACGCAACCCAGCAACGCAAACCTCTTCCTCACCACGATTTCGGCAGCCCAAACCCCGGGAAGCATACCCCTAGGGCAAACCTGGACCTATCAAGCCACATATCGTAATGGAAGCCTTAGTATATCCTTTACCTACGTTCAGCAAAGTGGCGGCATAGTACCCATAACAGACTGGAATGGCAGCACCCAGCAGTGCTACGCTCTCGTAACCATAATTGATTTACTTCAACTATATACAGCTATGAACATGACTCCCCCATATCCAGGTATTATTTCAAGCGGTATTCAAATATCGTGGATCTACATAAACACAACAAATTACTCCATCCCCCGATCAGACGCCCTACTGGTTGCGGGGTTAACGAACGGCACAAGCGCCCAAGCATTTGGAAGTGTGCTAGCTAACGTAACGCTCTACCTCTATAAGTTCCCGCTCTCCTCACCATGGCAAAATGTGGCGAATACAAGTCTTTCTGGATGGACGATAGACGCTAATGGTTACAAACAGACATATGGACCATATACTGGGAATTTGACTAATATTTCTGCCTCGGTTTCTGCCCCGACTTCGGTTACTGTACCAGCCGGGATTTATGAGGCTTACCCAATCAACTACCTTACGGGCGATTCCCTGGTTCTGCTCTTTGGGGGTGTTATAGGTTTGGCTCTCAACCTGACATCACCACAACAAATACAGGGCTGGTATTCTTTGGATGCTCAAAACTTTGTCAAGATTTTCCTGGATTACGGTTCCAGTGGGAATGTGACCGTTGAGCTGCTCTCTACTAGTAATCCTCTTCAGACTTTGATTTTGCTCTCCGCCTCTTACTTCTTCTATAACGCTCAGCAACAGCAGGGTTTCTCCAGATTGCTTCTAATCGGTGGCGGAGTCGCGGCGGCAGTAGCAATTGCTGCGATAGCAATTTTCCTCTTCAGAAGAAGAGGCTAACCTCTCCCATTCCATCTTCTTTTTTTTCTGAAAAATATACGCTTCTAGAATACTTTAGTACGGGTCTAGTATGCTGTAGAGTTTCCCTGCCTCAAAAAATTTCAAATACTGACCTTTGGGAAAACTTATAAACATACATATGCGTATGCATAGTATGCCAACCAAGACTATATCCATAACTCTTGATGCATATAATCGACTCAAGAGAGAGAAATTAGAGGGTGAAAGTTTCAGCGATGTAATAATCCGACTTACTGAGAAGAATAAGAAAGATTTGCTAGAGTTCGCTGGAGCTTGGAAAGAAGATGAAGAAATCGAGAGGATAATACTTGAGGGGAGAAGAGTTTGACAGGCACGCAAAGATACTGCCTTGAAACATCGTTCCTTATAGACTTTTTAAGAGGAAAGGATTCAGCGGTTTTGAAATAGGGACAAATTAGTTAATATGAACTTTTAACCATTTCAATTGTGGCATGGGAAATTTTAAGGGGCCCAAAACTTGCTAAAAGGGCGAAGGAATATAATGATGCTGTAAAGCTAATTGAAAGATTGACCGTTTTGCCCTTCACATCAGCTTCTGCGAGAATAGCAATGGACATTGAATTCGAGTTAAAGAAGAAGGGTAGGGAAGTAAATCTTATAGATGTTTTGATCGCAGCTGTTGCTATAGAAAACAATTCAAAGCTTGTTACAAGAGATGAAGGGTACATGCAAATTGAGGAACTTCAAGTGGAATCCTACTTTAAAGAGTAATACAGTCTTCTACTTGTAGTCTTCTCTTGGTGGGCTGAAAACATCTATGATTATTGATTCTTCGATTAGCGTTGCGCCATGCTCAATGTTTGGTTGTATGAAGTAGCTGTCTCCCGTTCCCAGCAGGTGTTCTTTTTCTCCTATCCTTAGTTTGACTTTTCCCTTTACCACGTATCCTACCTGCTCGTTGGGGTGAGTGTGGGAGGGTACTATGGAGCCTTTACGGAAGGTGAATTCAACCAGCATCATTTTTTCTCCCACAGCCAGGGTCTTGCGATGGACTCCTTCAAACATTTCAACAGTTTTTGCCTGTGCTGATTTTACTATCATGACTGCACACCACTGGATAATTATTCTAAAAATAATGCAGGATTGGACTATTTTTCCATGTTTAGTGGGTTTATTAGTTTTGGGGTTAGTGATATGCGTGAAAATGTTTGTTTTCATAGATAAAGGCTATGGTCTAAAACCGGGGAGTTTAAGAGTAAAAATCTGGGTTAAGAATAAATATTTCTGAAAAGTGTTATAAGGTAAAGCCCAATAATTAGGGGGTCTTCTTATTGATGGAGAAGAAGAAAAAGGAGTACTACTATAAAGGAAAGGAAGTTAAGGCAAAGAAGAAGAAAAAGTAGTTTAGAACCACACTAAAACCATTTTTTTATATAATTATACTCAATGTGAATATTGATGATGAACTTTCTCTTTGTGTCTTCTTTTTTAATGGATCCATTAACCATTATAAAATCTATTTCTTGAAGCAAAAAACTGTCTTTCCGATATGTTTAAATTTTCGCTTTGGATAGTATCAAAATCAAAATATTTGTGATGATTAATGGAGTGAGATATGTAAACACTTTCAGATTCAAACGTATTCTCTTGAAATCAAATCTTAAGGCGGAGTGAAAAACTCCTTTTTTAGTAGTTCTCCTTATGAAAGCTACTATGGGGGTTCCATAATCGTCTAGTTTACAACTAACAATTTGGGTGGAATTTCCTTGGAAGATGTCATTAGTCTGCAGAACCAAGAAGTTTACGAAGCTCTTGAAACTTCTCCTGGGGGATTGACTGGTGAGGAGGCTAGCAGACGACTTACCTTTTACGGCCCCAATAGGTTAATTTCAGAGAAGCGAGCGTCAATGGCCTACAGGTTTTTTAGGAACCTGAAAGACCTCTTCAGCATTCTTCTCCTTGTAGCAAGTGTACTTTCTACGATAAGCGGTAGTTTTCAGATGGCGTATGTCCTTGTAATTGTGGTACTCATTAACACGGTTTTCAGTGTTTTCCAAGAGTGGAGGGCGGAAAAAGCTACGGAAGCTTTAAGACACTGGATGCCGGAATACGCAAAAGTCATTCGAGACGGAGAACTCGAAAAGGTACTGGTAGAAGAGCTTGTTCCCGGTGACATCGTAGTTTTAGAGGAGGGTGATCGTGTTCCCGCGGACATCCGCCTAATTGAAGCCTTCGATTTATGGACGAACAACATCCCCCTGACCGGGGAGTCAGAACCGCAACCGCGAAATGCGGAGCCAGCCAAGATCGAAGAAACAGCCTACTTGTATGCTCCGAATCTTGTTTTAATGAGCACAAGTGTTGTTAAAGGGCGAGGAAAGGGGGTTGTATTCGCAACGGGAATGAATACAAGATTTGGACAGGTTGCAGGCTTAACTCTGGCTATAAAAGATCCATTGAGCCCACTTCAGAAAGAAATCGGTTTCACCGCAAAAACCACTTTTACCATATCACTTACTTTGGGAATTGCCTTTTTCCTATTGACTACGCTTCTGCTTGAAGTAGATATTTTCACCAGCATAATCTTTATGATAGGTGTAATGACAGCTTTAGTTCCCGAAGGCTTGCAAGTCACCGTGTCAAGTGCGCTTGCGATAAGCACCCTGCAAATGTTGAGACAGAACGTTCTCGTAAAACGCCTATCCGCGGTTCAAACGCTCGGCAGCGTGACTGTGATAGCCACAGATAAAACTGGGACAATTACCACAGGCGCGATGACTGTTACAAAAATATGGGTTCCAGATATGGTTGTAGAAGTTTCCGGTATCGGGTATTCTCCAGTCGGCGAATTTACGGTTGACGATAGACCTTTAGAAAAAGAGAAATCAAGCCAAATCGATAAACTCCTTGAGGTCTCCGCCCTTTGTAACAATGCTAAAGTGGTACCCCCATCAGATAAAAATCCCCTCTGGGATGTTATTGGGGACACAACCGATGGAGCGCTGCTTGTGGCAGCCTTAAAGTATGGGTTGAACGTACAAAATACGCTAACACAAAAACCTATCATACAGATGATACCGTTTACCTCTGAGCGAAAAATGATGACCTCAATTCACGAGAACACTGATAAAAATTATGTTTACACAAAAGGTTCTCCAAAAACCATTCTCTCCATATGCGATAGAATACTTGTTGACGATAAAATAGAGAAATTAACTGATAAACGGTCGAGTTTTATTGGGGAAAAACTTTCCGAATTCGCAAGCGAAGGCCTACGCGTAATAGCCGTAGCGTATAATGAATTACCAAATAGCGGGTCTTTAAAGCTTGAGCCCGAAAACGTTGAGAAAAACATGATTTTCCTAGGATTGGCAGCCATGAAAGATCCACCCCGCCCAGAAATTAAAGAATCGCTAAAGATGGCGAGGCAGGCTGGAATAAGGGTCATAATAATAACTGGAGATTATGGTCTAACAGCGCTGGCTATAGCCCGGGAAATAGGCCTCATAGATTCAAATAGCTCAGAATCAGATAATAGCTGCCGTGGTTTGATAACTGGTAGCGAAATTGAACATATGAGCGACCAAAAGATTGTAAAGGAAATAAAGAAAGGATGTTCCATCTTCGCACTGGTTACGCCGATACAGAAACTTCGAATAGTGAAAGCTCTTAGACAGAATGCAGAGATCGTTGCTGTTACCGGGGATGGAGCTAACGACGGTCCTTCACTAAGAGAGGCAGACATAGGCGTAGCGATGGGTCTTTCGGGAACAGACGTTGCACGAGAAGCTTCCGACATGGTTCTTCTCGACGACAGTTTTGCATCAATAGTCAAAGCAGTAAGAGTCGGACGTGCGGTATACGATAACTTGAGAGAATTCATCACATACGTTTTCACGCATAACTGGGCGGAGCTAGTTCCCTTCGTACTCTTCATCCTGCTCGGCATACCTCTCCCACTAACCGTCTTACAAATATTGGCCATAGACTTGGGTATAGACATTATTCCGTCCTTAGCCCTAAGCCAAGATCCGCCGGAGGTGGACATTATGGACTACCCGCCGCGAAGCATTAAGGAGCGATTGTTCAGCAGAGGAGTTATTCTCCGCTCGCTTTTCGTAGGATTAATAATCGCCACTGGAGCCTTATTCGGTTGCCTACACACGTGGTGGGCCGGCGGCTGGTATTTAGGCCAGCAACTGAGCACAACCAGCAGTCTCTACATTAAAGGAACAACCATGACATGGGCTGGCATAGTTGCCGGCCAAATAGGTAATGTTCTCTCAATGAGAACGAGAAAAATATCTTTATTTAAAACAAATTTGTTGGACAACAAATGGGTTCTTTTTAGTATGGCTTTTCAAATCTTTGCCCTATTCTTCATAAGTTCGGTTCCATTCATGCAAAACATTTTCGGTACAACTGCTCTAAACTGGACTGATTGGGTCTATCTAGCACTTATCCCCTGTGCGGTAATACTTGGAGAAGAATTAAGGAAATGGGGTGCAAGAAGACAATCAAAAAGATCAAGTAGAAAACCATCAAAGAAATGACCTGTTTCCCAATTTGAAACAAAAAACCTCCCGTTTAGATTACTTGTAAAATACAAAATTAACCCGCTACACTTTTAGAAATGAAGGAAAACATTTTCTATCCTTTCTGGGATCAAAACTTTTTATTTTCTCTAAGTTTAGGGGGACGCAGATTCTGGAGACCATCGCGTGTAGTGAGTAAGGGAGCCTTATCAGCCTCATTTCCCCGCTTGTCACCCAGGGATCGATGGGATACTTCTTCGCCCATTTTTCGGCTATTTTCTCCCTCTCCTTCTTCCCTGTCTTTATCGCTTCCCTGTCCAAAACGTGGATGTGGAACCCTCTGCCCGAGTATACGAATCTGAATTCGGTGTACTCCCTGCTCAGTTCCTCGTGGAGCTCCAGTGTTTTCCGTCTCACTGTTTTGAATTCGTACATACAGAAGCTGAGTCCCTGGTGTTTCTCCATTTTCTTTTCAATGTTTCCGTGGTAGGGGCAGACCACATTCTCTGGGTCGAGGTCGAAGGCCAGTTCCTGTCCTAGGAAGTATTTGCAGTTCCAGCAGTCCCCGGGCTCCATTCCACACTTGCTGCATGCTTCAATGTCCGAGTAGAGGTTTCTGTCGTAGTAGACTCCCTCCGGGAGATACTGGATAATGTACTCTCTGAGACCTTCCAAATCCTCGTAGTCGTCAACGACGACGGTGTTGTTTATTATATCCTTGTATTCGGGGAGAACGATGCCCGTGTGTCTTCCCGGAATCATGGTGAAAACAGTGTTCTCTCTACCTTCGAACCACTCTGCGACCTTTTTCAGGGGAAACTCCTTCTCGTAGTATTCCCTCCTCTCTTCTAGTGTCGAGTATCTCATACCCTTAGGCATTCGGTAATGTGTCATAATAAATTGTATAAGGGAGGATTGCTAATATCTTTTTGGTGGTGAGAATGATAATAGCGGAGTTAGTAACATTTCCTGTAGGGGAAGGAACAAGTTTGGCCAAATACGTTAAAGGAGCGATAAAAGCATTAAAGGACTCAGGCGTAAAGATTACCCCAGGAGCTACATCCACTGTGATAGAGGCAAAAACACTGGACGAAATCTTCCAAGCCGCCAAAACGGCACACGAAGCGATTCTCAAAATGGGAGCCAAGAGAGTACTAACTACCCTAAGCATAGACGACCGTAAAGACAAAGAGGCAACTGCCGAGAGCAAATTAAAAGCCATAAAATAAAGTAATATTAACTTCACAAATCTTAAACTGGTCAAATCGCCATTAAACAGAGTCTAGAACTTTTTCTCTTTTTCTCTGATGCGTAGAGTAGAATTGTCTCTTTCAACCAGCCAAAAATTTTATATATGTTTTTATATGTCCTAAGCAAATTTAACATGAATAAATATAAAAACGAGATTCTAAAAACGAATCTGAAATTAAAAAGGAAGGAGATGAGGTATAAATGCCAACAATGAAGGTTAAGGATCTTGAAATGTACTACGAGATTCACGGGGAGAAAAACGAGGTTCCCCTGGTTCTAATTATGGGTCTGAGTGGCGATGTTACGGGCTGGATGTTCCAGATACCGGAATTCTCCAAGAAATACAGGGTAATCGCCTTCGACAATAGAGATGCGGGGAGAACCTCTAAAACAGACACCAGCTACTCTATTGACACCATGGCTGAGGACACCTACAATCTTTTGAAGCAGTTGGGAGTTAAGAAAGCCCACATTTTCGGTGCAAGCATGGGCGGATGCATCGCACAATCCTTCGCTTTAAAACACCCGGAAATGTTGAGGAGCCTGATTCTCGCCTCCACAATTCCCCGCGCACCCAAGGGGGTAAACTTTCTGAACATATGGCCGGAGATGATTAAACTTCTCCCCCAAGAACTATTTTTAAAGCAAAACCTCCTCTGGGCACTTACCAAAGAAAGCCTTGAGAATGATGCCTTAGTACAGATGGGAATACAAATGATGAAGAACAATCCCTTCGCCCAGCCTCCGGAGGCTTTTATCCGACAGTGTCAAGCATCACTAAAATTCGATGCACTGGAGCGACTAAAAGAAATCAAGGCTCCCACACTCGTCGTAGTAGGAGATAGAGACATCCTTACACCCGTCTGGGAGGCAAAGGAGATAGCTTCCAGAATTCCAAAAGCGGAGCTGAAAGTAATCCAAGGATGCGCACACGGAATGACCCTTGAAAAATCGCCGGAACTCAACAAAGCAGTCCTCGAATTCCTCGAAAAACACTAAGAAATACGCAGCGTCCTAATTTATTTCTTAGCCGAGTGGGGGGATATTTTTTCTGCTTTCTTTAAAACCTCAATTCGAGCATTGCAAGCTTTCTTCGATTTTTTTTGGTTAAGAAAGTAAGTCAGCAGACTGGATTTTCCATATTCTAATGAAGAACTGTTTTCCCAAGGAAATATTGATATAATAACTTCCTCAAATACAAGTAACAAAATTTTAAAATCAAAATGATTAGGGGTGCGTAATAAATGACTATAATGAAAATTAATGATTTTGAGATATACTATGAGATTCACGGGGAGAAAAACGAGACCCCCCTAGTTCTAATCATGGGACTGGGTGGCGACATTATAGGATGGACCTTCCAGTTACCGGAATTCTCCAAAAAATACAGGGTAATCGCCTTCGACAACAGAGACGTAGGAAGAACCTCCAAAACAGACATCAGCTACACTATGGACACCATGGCCGAGGACACCTACAACCTTTTGACCAAGCTGGGAGTGAAGAAAGCCCACATTCTCGGCCTTAGCATGGGTGGCATGATAGCACAGACCTTCGCTATAAATTACCCCAAAATGGTGAGAAGTCTCATCCTATGCGACACAATTCCACGAGGATCCAAGGGGCTAAGCGCCTTAACCATCTGGAAGGAAATAATCAAAAACATGCCTCGAGAACTATTCATAAAGGAAACCCTTGTTTGGACATTTACCAGTGAATCCCTTGAGAATAAGGCTTACGTAGAAATGCTAGTAGGAGAGTTTTTAAAATATCCCTACATTCAACCCCCGGAGGCATTCATCCGCCAGTGCAACGCGATAGATAAATTCGATGTACTGGAGCGACTAAAAGAAATCAAGGCTCCCACACTTGTCGTAGTAGGAGATAAAGACATTCTCACACCCGTCTGGCACGCTAAGGAAATAGCCTCAAGAATTCCCAAAGCGGAACTGAAAATAATCCCGGGATGCGGACACGCTTTAAACTTTGAAAAAGCGAAGGAATTCAACGAAGTAATTCTCGAATTCCTCGAAAAACACTAACTACACACGCATAAAACAAATTACTCCCCTAAAAAAATTTGATTCGAGATGCAACATAAATGCCAATAGTGAAGATTGACGATTTTGAGATGTACTACGAAACCCACGGGGAAGAAAACGAGATTCCTCTAGTCCTGATTATGGGTCTAGGTGCTGATGCTCGACTATGGATACTTCAAATACCAGAATTTTCCAAGAATTATAAAGTAATCGCCTTCGACAACAGGGATGCCGGAAGAACCTCCAAAACAGACATCAACTACACTGTTGACACCATGGCTGAAGACACCTATAATCTTTTGAAGAAGTTAGGAGTGGAGAAAGCTCACGTTCTTGGTTTTAGCATGGGTGGCATGATTGCACAGTCATTTGCTTTAAAGTACCCCGAAAAAGTGAGAAGCCTGATTCTCTGCTCTACTACCCCACTCGGACCAAAGGGATTGGGTGTCATAAAGATGTGGAATGAGTTAATTGAAACCATCACCGGGCTTGCAAAAAATCCCATTGTGGAACAGCTTTCAAAATACTTCTACATTCAACTGCCTAAGGAATTTTTTCGTCAGTGCGAGGCGGTAGAAAAATTCGATGTAATGGGCCGATTAAAAGAAATTAAGGCCCCCACACTGGTTCTGACTGGGGATAGAGACACCGTTGTACCCATCTGGTCCGCGAAGGAGATGGCCTCCAAAATCCCCGACGCGGAGTTTAAAGTACTATGGGGAAGTGGGCACGCTATCTTCCTAGAAAAATGGTGGACGTTCAACAAAGCTGTTCTAGAATTTCTCGAAAAACACTAACCATACTGCCGTACACGAAAATACACGTTCTTAAAAATGAAATAGAATTTAGTTGCAGTATGAACATACCCTAATTCTTATAGCTTTTTTAAATTCTTGGATTATATATTGCTTTCCCCTTTTAAGCTTTTAACTAAATAAAAAATTTTTTCATTCTCTTCGTTTGAGAGTTTTCTCAACTGATTAATAAGACTGTGACAGTGTTTGCATAACAATATCAGATTATGAGAATCAATGAATCGAACAAAATCATCATGTTTCATGTTCCAGATTGAAATATGAGAACAACCATCTGCTTCATGAAGTATTAGATTTGAATCAGTGTTGCAAATCCCACAACGATTTCCAAATCTAATTCTTATTATGTCTCTCCTCTCCTCACATTTCTGTTTCTGATATTCGGATTTGTTCTTAGAAATTTTATGATAGTAGTTTCGGTTGTAATCTCGAATATGTTTTCTGTTTTCGATTCTCCATTTTCTCATGTATTCTCTTTGTTCGGTTCTGTTCACTTCCCCACTGTCCTAATTCTGCAACTTTTTCATCCACATCTTCCATTGGGTATGCAATTTCTAATAAGGCTTTTCTCCTGAGCTTTACTCCAATCTTCGGTTTACTAGATGTGCGGTAACTTGAACTAGGTTTCTAAGATTATTGATTCTTACGTCTCCTTAGTAAAGTCTTGCATCGATGCCAAAGAATTTGACAAAGCCGATGAACTCAGAAAGCATTTGAAAGAATTTAAAAACATGATTGAACCTCTCACTCAAAAGACCGACCGGGAGCCTTTAAACGATAAGAAACCAAGTGGTTTACATTGCGCCTATTGTGGAAAAAAACTGCCACCAGGGGCAATGTTTTGCTCCAATTGTGGAAGCTCCCAAGAATGAAATACTAATTTTTAAAAGTATATAATTAAATTTTAAATGATTTTAAAATCAAAATGGTTAGGAATACACATTAGAGGGCTATAATATAATGAAAATTAAACTTTAAAAAAGCGAAGGAATTTAACCAAATGGTTCTTGAATTTATCGAAAAACACTTACCCACCACATTAATATAATCCTCCACAAAATTCTTATTTGAGAGCAAATAATGTAGTTTAAAAAATAAGTTAATATTTAAATACCTTGAATTTCTAAGGAGGATTTTAATGGGCGTAGATAAAAAGGTCGAAGAAACTCTAAAAGTCCTAAACTTAAAAGTAATCGAGCAGGGAATGGATAAGATTGCGGGAGTCTTTGACCAGTATACAGCTCAGATGAGCAAAGAATTGGCTACAATAAATCAAAGAATATCAGATATTGAATGCAGACTAGACAATCTCGAGAAATTCTCCTCATCTATGGGAGTTAGTAGCGCTGCTGCTTTGCAGATACTACCTGAAGCTGGGGCGTCTTCAGTAATCGAATCAAGTTTAACTCCGCCTCCTAAACCCAGACAACCAGTGAAACGGCATCTAGAACCTGTTACTTTTGCCAAAGAAAACGTAAAAGCAGAGAAACTCCCAAGAGAGGGATTCGGAGGATACCGTCCCACAAGAGGCAGTATAGAAGAGGAGAAACACGTCAAAGTCTCGGTCTTTTCAAAAGAACTGGACAGACGCAAAGAAGCCGCTTCCGCAGCAGCTGGTGGAGAAAGAACGGTCGTCATATCCCACACCGTGAGAGAGGACACGACACCTAATGAACCCATAGACGTATTCAGACTTACTCCAAGAGATATCGAGTCTAAAAATAAGGAAGAAATAGAGCAATGGTTATGCAAAACTGAGGAATGCTTCAATGGATTGGAGCCAAAAACACAGGAAGAAATTATGATAAACTATACCCAACTAAAAGCATTTCTCTGCAAAGAGAAGAGAGAAAAAGTTCCCTCCTGTACACGATGTCTCGTCCAAAATACCATCGTTTGCCCGCTGTACAAATTCTAACCCTAAGCATGAAACAGAAAGCGATATGGATTGATTGATCATTGGCACAGTTTTAAACCTACTTTTGAGAAGAAGCTACAATTAAGTTTCCTTTAACTTAAGCCATTAATTGCAAATTATCCCTTCCTATAAATAGTTCATTTATTCCATAGATTGATACTCAAACATTAAGGCATTGAACATTAATTTACCCTGTCAGTAGCCATCCGAGAATGGGGACGGGGTTGCGAGACCTAGAAAAATGTTAATTAATCTGGACTCTCTTTTTTTTAAGAAAATCGAAGCTAACTATTTATTTTGGAGGATAAAAATTGCGTTTGCTTGAAACCAATGCCGGAAGTAAAATGGTTCAGGGAAAAGATTTACTATTTTACAGTGTATGTATAGAAAATGAGCACCCCGATATTTTTCGGGAGTTCAGTGAGGTTAGGACTCCACTCTGGGCTTGCTTGGAGCTTGAACACATTAACATGCTGGTTTACAAGATAGCCTGTATGCTGAGACTGGATGAGCCTCCTAGAAGTATTTCTATTCTCACAGTTGACGGTTCTCCTCACTGTATACAGCTACACTATGCTGTGGAAGAAGCGAAGAAGATTTCAGGTTCCGATATAGAAGTAAGGCATTTTGTCCTTTCCAAGGGTGAGGTTGAGGAAGTCAGCTCTCAAACGGTTAAGAAGTCAAGGTATTTGGGAAAATTATCATTAGACTAGTCTTGAACTTCGACCTCAGAGAAGCGTAAAAAGGGTTCTTTTTTCAAGTTTTTGGGATAATTTAATCCACAAGATTTAAATATTTAGGAGAGCCTAAATTCTATGGAAAAAAATTTAAGCGAACCTAAATTTTTAATTAGATAAAGAAGATGGTCGACATGGTGAATGCGACCTCAAGCGAAGAGGAATATTTAGAAAGAATTTACCGTTTTGAGGAGTCTGGCAGGAAAAGAGTCAAAACCACCGATTTAGCCAAAGACCTCGGAGTTTCGCCAGCCTCGGTAACAGAGATGCTCTCAGAATCTCTGAGCAAGAAGGGTTTAGTCGATTATGAGCCTTACAAAGGTGTCAAGCTAACAAAAAAGGGTAAAACCCTCGCCTCCTCAATGATGCGAAAACACCGTTTAGCGGAGAGACTACTTGTTGATGTGGTGGGAGTCAACTGGGATGAATCACACGAAGAGGCTTGCAAACTTGAACACGCATTGTCCAAAGAAGTCCTAGAAAAACTAGACAAGGCTCTCGGCAACCCTGCTAGCTGTCCACACGGAAACGTCATACCCGACCAAGATGGGAAAGCCGAACCAGACGACTCGCACCCATTAACAGATTATGAACCTCCCTCAATGGTTGAAGTGACCAGAATTTCCAACGAGCGAGCCGATCTACTGAATCAGTTATGTTCTATGGGCATCTTTCCCGGTACAAAGCTCAAACTAATACAGAAGACTCCTATGGGAGGACCAGTGCTTGTGGATTTAGGTAAGTGCCAGATAGCCGTAGGGAACGACATAGCGAAACTGATCCGAGTTAAACCCGCATAAAAAATTTTTTAGAAGGGATTGTGACATGTCGCGATTCAGGAAGCGTAGGAGATGGGGTGGATCAGGGTCTACTAGTTGTCACCAGATCGGTCTTTTTCCTTCTGCTAAAAAGAAGGAGCGTAAAGACGAGTTTATAAAAATATATATTGCAGGTAATCCCAATGTGGGAAAATCGGCTATTTTTAATAAACTTACTGGAATAAACGTCATTATTTCAAATTATCCTGGAACAACGGTAGAGGTAATGGAGGGCACTATGGAGATCAATGGCCAAAAAATATTGTTTAAGGATCTTCCGGGAACCTATTCTCTCGGTGCCAGTTCCAAGGATCAGGAGGTTGCTGTTAGGGCTATACTTGAGGAGAAACCCGATGTCATAATAGATGTGGTTAACGCTCTTAATCTGGAGCGTAACCTGAATCTTACTCTTCAGTTATTGGAACTGAATGTTCCGGTGGTTATTGCTTTAAACCAAGTTGACTTCGCGGCTAAGAGAGGTATCTCCATAGATGCGGAGAAGCTTGAAGACATTTTAGGTGTTCCCGTGGTTCCCACGGTGGCAATTCATGGTAAGAACATTAGGAAGCTCCTAGAAACTGCTCTTTTAGAAGCTACTATAGAACACAAAAGGGAACATCAGTATCATCACCATGGGCTTCATCACCTTCATGACCACTTACATGATGAGCACCACTTCCACGAAGAAGGGGAACCCCTGCGGCTCGTAAACGAAGTGCCGGAATGTAACCAAGAAAATTTTCCCTCAGAGAGTAGATTATTTGGAAAACTTTTCAGAATCCGTAGAAGAAGGGGAAAAGAAAGTGCTGGAATAGAGAAGGAGAGCGAAAAGAAAATTGTAAAGCGGAAGAGAAAGAGATAGAATGCTCCGAAGGAAGGTGAATAAGCAGATGGAGGTCTTGGAATGGGAACTGAGAGAAGACGCATACGTCACAGGCATAGATTCAGCGACATAGGTTACACTCCGGACATTGAAAGATTAGTTAGAAGATTGGAAAAAAGAGTAGTGCAGGAGCTTCGTACCCAAGACTTGGCCTCTGCTAGAGTGGTTGCCAAGTGGTTGTTGGAGGGGGATTGGAAAGCAGCGGAGTTGGCTTCTAAAGGAGAGATTTCTCCAGCTCTTAGGCAGCTGGTTTCAGAATTAAGAAATGAAATAGAGTGGAGATACGGTGAGCAGCCTACAACGCGTATCTCAAAAGAGAGGTACGCTCTTGCGGGGGAAATCGCAAAAAAGGTGACCACGGAGCGGAGTATAAAGCCTTCTTTCAGAGAGAGACTTGACAGCATAACCTTATCCTATTACACGGGAATACCCTTCCTCCTACTAGTGGTTGTAGGAGTATTTGCTTTACTATTTTTCGGTGGTGGCTATTTAGAAGGAATTGTTTCCCGTATTTTTGAGGATGGAGTCATACCGTTCATAGAAAATGTACTCGGATACACTTCATTCGACCTTTACACGCAGTTCCTCTACTTGTATATTGACCCGAACTATACACTTTTGGTTAAACTTCTTTTACCTCAGGTTTATCCTTATCCATTTTTAGTAAAGGATTTGCTCATTAATGGAGTTGTGGTAGGAGTGGAGGCTATATTTGCGATCGCTATTCCATATATCTTAACATTTTACATAGTCTTGGCTCTTTTAGAGGACACTGGTTATCTCACTAGAATAGCTTTCCTGCTCGATAATATAATGCACCGGTTTGGGTTACACGGAAAATCCGTAATCCCTCTACTGGCTTCGCTGGGTTGCAATGTTCCTGCATTAATGAGCACCCGTATTTTGGAGAGTAGAAAACAGCGTTTAATTGCATCGTTTCTAATAGTTTTGATACCCTGTTCTGCCAGAACTTCGGTTATCTTGGGTTCTGTGGCTTACTATGTCGGGATACAGTACGCCCTAATGGTTTATTCCATAATATTTGGAGTTGTAGTAGTGTGTGGTCTCGTTCTCTCCAAGATTCTACCCGGGTCTTCGCCGGGACTGGTGATGGAGATGCCTCCCTATCAGATTCCTTCTATAAGTGCCGTACTCAAGAAAACCTGGTTCCGAATAAAAGAATTCGTATATATTACCTTACCCCTAATGGTTGTAGGAAGCTTAATACTGGGCGTATTATCCTACTTTAAAATTCTAGACGCCATTATTCAGCCCATGCAACCTTTTATGGCGAATTGGCTCGGTCTGCCCTCCATGACCAGTATAACTCTGATTTATGGTCTGCTGCGGAAAGAGATGACCATTCAGACCCTGCTCGTGATATCACAACTAAAACTAGGAATAACCAACCTGGGTCTCCTTTTAACTCCGATGCAAATGCTCATATACGCTGTGGTAGTAGCCCTTTATTTCCCCTGCGTTGCGGCTTTTTCGGTTCTAACTAGGGAAATGGGACTCAAGTGGGCGATCACTGTTTCCCTAATCACCATTGCTCTCGCCCTACTCATAGGTGGTGTAATTTGGCACCTTTACCTGTTCTTTACTCCCGGAATATCTTTTGATCAGGTGTGGCTGTATTATGTCAACTTTTTGACTTCCATAAGCGTAGGTTAAGCTTTCCTTATTCTCTCTTCCATTTTTGTTTGCGCCTTTTCCACTTCTCTCTTCTCACTGCGTATCCGAGACAGGAGGAATATCCCCACCACTACTATAACTAGTCCAATTATTTGGTAAATGGAGGCTTTTTCTCCCAAAAATATCCAAGCTAGAATAACGGAGAAAACGGGGTAAACCCCCACAATAGCCGTAGCCTTGGATAGATTTATCCGCGTTATGACCAAATACCACACAACCACCGCACCCACAAACGCAGTAAGACCCTGCAACAGAAATATGAGCAGTATCCCCGGATCAGTTAAGAATCCATAATCATTAAAACCCGGAATCAGAGTCAGGGCAAAAAGCAGTAATCCGCCATAAAAAACTCTGGAAGCGGAGACTACATATAAACTGGTTCTATCAAATATTTTCTTGGCAAATAAATGACTTATCTGCCAGAACAGAGGAGTTAGTAGCACGAGGACATCTCCGATGCTTATGGACAGAACGCCGTTGTATAGTACTACTATGGCTCCGCTGAGGATGAATAGAGTTATCGCTACCTGTTTTTTCCTGATTAGTTCTTTTAAAATGAAGAAACTTAAAATAATAGAGTATATCGGCTCCACCTGGAGCAGAATGGAGGAATTTATTCCACTGGTCATGGTGGAACCAAAGAAGAAGGTAACCGATGTGGCGAAGGTTCCGAAGAATCCTATAGGAAAGAGGTATCGTAGGAGTTTTCTTGAAAACAGTTGTCTTAGCTCTTTTCTAAATTTCAGGATGATGAGCATGAATCCGGACCCGATAAGGGCACTTATCGCGGCGAAAAATACCGGGTTTATGAAGCCTACACCGTATTTGGTAATCACTGGAAAAAGTCCCGATAAGAAAATTTCGGTTATAGCGAAAATGGTTCCTTTCTGTTCAGTGTCGAGTCTCTTCACCGGATTCACCTTTTTCTAAAATTAGTATAGTGAAGAAACTATAGGTCAATTTATTTATTCTTTTCCAATCAAATTAATAAACTAAAAAGAATGGAAGGTTTTTTAACCTTATAGTATCTAAATTGATGTATAAATAATAAAGTACCCCCCCAATCTAGGTATGTGATTGTTTTTATATTTCTATGCCCATTATTTAGGTTGTTTTTGGGAGTTTAAGAAAAATAAGAAGGTGGAATTCTTGGAGATATCTAAAAAAGAATTCTCTGAAAGGGTCAAAAATCTTCAGGAGAAGCTGGAACAGGAGAATTTGGATGCTTATCTTGTGAATAATGGGGAGAACTTTTACTATCTAACCGGTCTTGCCTATCGTCCCTTTGAGCGACCGTTTTTTATGCTGGTGCCGAGAAGCGATTCACCCGTTCTACTCGTTCCCAAGCTGGAGGAGGAGCACGCTCGCGACATCGCCGGAGTGGGAGAGGTGCGTGCTTACTGGGAGTTTCCAGCGAAGGAGGGGGATAACTGGTTTGATGCTCTCATAGAGATGGTTAAGGATTATCAGACTTTGGGCGTGGAGTCCGGTCTTCCCTTAAAGTATTTGAGGTATCTGCCGGAGGTTGTGGCGAAGGATCTGGTTGAGGATTTGAGGCTAGTTAAATCCAGGAGGGAAGTGGAGAAGATTGTATTCGCCTCTGAGGTGGTTGACAGGGCTGTGGAGATTTTGATAGGAAACTCTGCGGAGGGGATTATTGCTCTTATGACCATAGCTAATGTGAGCACCGAGGTTTACATGAAGGTCTTGGGCAAAATACCTAACGCCAATCTGATGGTAACCAGCGGTTTGGGAGCGGTGTGGCCTGCGCCTATATCTTCAATGCCTCATAGGGCTCCGGGACCTTTTGACGTAATAAAGGCGGGTGTTCCTAATGTTGCTATGGCTGGGGTGCAGGCGGATGGCTATTCCAGCGAGTGTGAAAGAACCTTTTTTGCCACAAGGGTCGAGGATAAGGCTAAAAAAATCTTCGAGGACGTGATGGAGGCTCGAGAAAAAGCCCTAGAACAGGTCAGAGAGGGCGCAGTCTGCTCAGAAGTCGACCTCGCGGCGAAGAATCATCTAATCGAGGAAGGCTACGGGGAAAATCTTCTTCATCGAACCGGACACGGTATAGGCATAGGCACCCATGAAGCCCCCTGGATAGCCGAAGGATACGATAAACCCCTCAAAGAAAACATGATTATAAGCATAGAGCCCGGAGTCTACATAAACGGCTACGGTGGAGTCAGACACTCCGACACCGTACTTGTCAAAAAGAAGGGCTACGAACTACTCACCAAGTTTCCCAGAGAACTGGAAAAATTAGTCATTCCGAAAAAGGGAAAATAATCATCAAAGAGTTTATCGAATAAATAGAAGGCATAGTTAACTTGGCGTTTACTGCCGTGAGTTGTGGCTACATAACCCCCTAAAGAGAAAAGAAAACAGGACAAGAGCATAAGAACAAAAAGAAACGAAAAACGGGGAAAAGGAACCTAAAATTTAAACTATAAACACCACGAGAACCTTAACCAAAAAAGGGGAAAAAGGAAGATAAGCGAACACCCGTAATAGCGAGTTAAGGGTTCACAAGCTTCCATCATTCATCACTGTTCTTATCTGGATTACACCCTATGGCGGAAGTAGTATGCTAATTCTTAACAGTTATCGGACTAAACTCGCAAAAATGAGTGAAATGGACCAAAGTTGTGGGTTTTAGGTTGTAAAAGCAAACACTTGTAAAAGAGGTTGCTCAGCAACGAGAATTGAAGTTTTCCATCTTGGTACTTCTAAATCATTTGCTGTTTATGACTTGCAAAAATAGTTCATCAGTAACGAGGATTGAAAGTCTTATTTTTAAGCCTTTGTGGGTTTTATCCTCTGTTTTTGTGCAGTCTCAGGATTATTCTAAATTTTAGATGGGTATATTGAGGCTTCTTCTACCGTTTATGGTCCAAAAGAGAGGGTGGAAACGAACGATTCTTAATTGCTATAAATTGGATGAAAGGAAGAGATAAAAACGGGATCCTTACTTTCCTAGTATTTGCACCAGTTAGCATCATTTTTATACTAGAATTTAGTATTTTTACTAGAAACAAAATATTTTAGGAGGAATTCGGTTGGCTAAGGTGAAGGTCACGAGTAACTACCAGATTACAATTCCGGAGAGTGTTCGCAGGAAGCTTGAAATCAAGGAGGGAGACTACGTGTCAATCGAGGTTTCAGGTGAGGGTGAAGCTGTTTTGAGAAAGGTAATACCCCTCGAGGATTTGGCTGGTGCATGGGACGAAGAAATGGATGACATAATGAAAATTGTGAGTGAGTCGTGGAAAAAATGGAAGTTGTAAAAGCTATATGCGTTGACACAGATGTGGTAGTAGATTATCTCAGAGGTCGCGAACCAGGAAAATCCGCTTTTATCGAATGGACGAAAAAGGCGGACATATCTATTACAAGCGTAACCGCTTTTGAACTCTTGCTGGGTGCAAATCTCTCCCTGAAGCGGAATGAGAATAATCGAAGTTGAAAGCCTACTTGACCAGCACAACATCTTATCATTTACTCGTGACAGCGCCAAAAGGGCGTCCGAAAAGGGGGCAGAGTTAAGAGCTAAAGGTTCATCCATCGAAATTAGAGATCTCTTTAACGCCTCCATATGCTTGTCAAAAGGGGCACCTCTCTTGACAAGGAACAAAGCACATTACGAACGAATCAAAGAGCTAACAGTGCTAGAGCCCTAATAAATTCTCCACCTTGTAAAAAAGTATCAGGGGTAAAAAGCTGTACTTTTCCTGTGGTCATCGCTTTCAGCGATATAAACACGCTGTTTCAAACTTTAGCTTATTTGGTTCTGTTTTTTTGGGACCTGGGACAAATCTTAGTTTATTTCCTACTCTTAGTCTACAACAAGCTCTATTGAGCTTTTCTTGGAGTTCAGCTTTTAAACTTCTGTCTGATCTTTAATAGATTTTAGGAATTTAGTGTTTTTGGTGTCTAGTCTTTCCAGTCCAAAAGTCTCTTTTGTCCTTCAAGCTTCTTAATATCCGTCACATCTTGTACTATTTCCATAGTTCCCAAATACTTTCTATCTTTGCCTCTCACCGCGAAAAATCGTATGTAAACTAGACGATTGTCCATCGTAATCCAGAATTCAGCCAAGTCCTTTTTGCCTGCTTTGAATGCTTCAATGATTTTATTCACCATGTGGATGCTTTTCTGCGGGTGGCATTGCTGCACTTTTCTGCCTATGACGGACTTGGTTCGTACGAAGATTCTTTTCTCAGCCTTGTTGAAGTATTTTACGCTGTCGTTTTTGTCAATAAAGGATATGTCTATTGGTAGGGTGTCTAGGATGGCTTCAGCTTCCTCTTTTGAGAGGCTTCCAGTTTCAAACTGTAACACGCCTTCGGGCGCTATCTCTGTTCTTCGTTTTTCAGTCCTTTCAGCCGGTATTGCTGCCTTCATTTGCGGTGGTGTGTAGAAGCAGTATCCGATCTCGTCGAATTCCTTTCTGGCTTCTTCCCATTCTTCGGGTGTTGCCACTTGCACCGCTGCTGGGAAAGGGATGTTGTTCTCCTTGTAAAAGTGGCTTGGAATAATGCTGCACAAAGGCTTGGCAGCCTCGCCCAGTTGTCTCTTGAAGTCTTGAAATTTCAGTGTGTTCCATTTCTCGGTCAGGTCGTGGAGCTGTTTCTTTTTTTCTCTTATCTGGTTGTGTTCCATCCACATTATTGCTGGAGGCTCTGTGATTCCGTGTTTTTCCATAGTGGGAAACAGTACGTTTTCTTCCCGCAAAAAGTGGTTCTCTGCATCTAGGAAAACCTTCACTATGCTTTGCAGCTCCGTTAACGCATCGCCAGCATGAACCTTATCACGCGCTTCTTCAATCGTCTTCGCAACAGTTCCCAGTCTCTCTGTGTGTTCTGTGAGAATCTTATGCTCTTCCATAAGGATGCTGATTGGATGCCAAGGGGGAACCTTCAGCTCTCTTTTTTCCAACTGTTCCCCAAAAACGAGGAGATGAACATCGCAAAGCCTTTGGAGTTGCTCTCTCGGCATTCCTTCCATAACAAGTTCCTGCTCAATCCTCGCAATATCCTCAGAGCTGGTGCCCTCCAAAACCTGCTTGAATTTTTCCTTAACTTCCTGCGGCGACGCTCCACCATGTAACTGCATAATTACCTCTTTCAACATTCTCTTCTTGTCCTCAGTTATCTCACTCATTCTTATGCCCCTTCTCAAACAGTAGTTTAAGTAATTACAAATATTAAAATAATAAGATTTTTGCTCATATATAAAAATGGTGTGGCCAGCCCTCAGAATGGTTGCTTCGGGGCTCTCGTGGAGCAAAGGAAAAAGAAATAATTATGAATATGAAACAAGGCAAGAAAATGCAAAAATTTTTAAATAAGTGTTTATGAGATTTTTATCTGGAGGTGAGGTATGTGCCACCACATTGCGACACTATGGATGGACCCGTTGTTAAGGCTGCGAAAATGGCTTTGGAAACGGGTAATGTTAACCTGATACTTCCTTGGGTGCCTAAAAAGGCTGAAGCTGAATTGAAGAAGGCTTTTCAAAAGACTCTTCGTGTAAGAAAACAGGATAAGGACGCTGCTGAGCTCGCCGATTACTGGTTCTTTGAAACCGCTGTGCGTTTGCACAGGGAGGGAGAAGGTGCGTCTTATACTGGGTTGAAACCTGCTGGATTGGACTGGGGTCCTGTAGTTCCAAGGGCGGAAAAGGCTATAGAAAAGGGAAATGCGAAGGAAGTTATAGATTTCATTTCGCATACTGTTGAAGAGGAATTGCAGGAAAGGTTCAAGAATGCTGTGGCTCGTAAGAATTACGATGTGAACAATGTGGCTGCTGCGAGAGAGTATGTGCAGGCTTATCTGGGTTTTGTCTTGTACTCGCATCATCTGTTCACGAACGTGAAGGGCGGCGAGGAACACGGCGAAGAAGGAAAAGGCGGACATGAACACTAGCTAAAACCTGAGAAGGTTGTAGGTAGGGCTAAGCAATATGGCAGAGCAAGCTACTGAAACTCGCGGTATAAAGATTGCTTTGGTAGGCTACTTGGCGCTGGTCGTTGTACAACTAGTAACTTACTTTTTTACCAACATTACGGTGATGTTGGCGCAAGCTTTGGAAATGTTAAGCGATGTTCTAATTTCCGCTTTTCTTTTGTTATCTATCTTTTGGTCGCGGAAACCGGCGGACGAGTTTCACATGTTCGGTCATGGAAGAGCCCAGAATGTTGCGGCACTGGTTTCAGCTACAATTTTAATCTCTTTCATGAGCATTGAAACGTTTCGAGAAGCTATTCCCAAATTTTTCGAAGCCGAGGGAAGCTCATCTCAAAGCATAAACCTTGCAATGATAGTTATATTAGTGGGCATGCTCGTGGTCGCCGTTCCAACTATAGACATTTTAAAGGCGAAGACGAGAGGTGCTTCACTAAAAGCGCAATTTGTATCTCTTCTCAAAGACGAGTTTTCCTACGTAGTCACTTTGGTAGCAGTATTCCTCGTTTCAGAAGGGTATCCCTTGGCAGACCCCTTAGCATCCACAATTGTTGCTTCAATCATCGCTATCAGCGGCGTATACCTCTTTAAGGACAACTTCCACTACCTCGTGGGCAGAGCTCCCAGCAAGCAATTCATGGAAAAAGTGAAACTAACCGCAAAATCGGTGAGAGGCGTTTTAGGCGTCCACGATTTAAGGGCTGAATATGTAGGACCAGACATTATTCACACAGGTTTCCACATAGAGGTGGCGAAAGGCACTCCGATAGAAGAAGCAGACCGAATAGCGGAAGAGGTTAATGAAAAAGTAAGCCGAGAAACAGGCTGCCAACACTGCGTAATCCATGTCGACCCGGCAAATAAACCATCAAAAAGAGTATTATAAAAGCTAGCCACAAAAATTTATTTAAGAGCGAAAAAGTTGTTAACAGAATTTCTAACGAATATTGGGAAGGTTTAATAATGGAATTTGAGATTCCCAAACCTTTGAAGTTAGAGCATGAAGCGCTCCATTTGGAACTCGTCGAACAAAGAGATCGGAGGGTGCAATTTGGTTGCAGAATTAGTATACTTTAAATTTTGGCAATTCTCTTTTTTTATTCATAAATGTATTAATTGTGGATGAAAAAATATATATCATTTTTAAGTAGCTGATTTGTGATAAATATATTATACATTTTGAGGTCGATGAGAGTATGGATAGGTCGGTTGATGATTATGATGAGCTTGCGAAACTGCTGAGGCAAATTGGTGATTTTATTAGTGAGGATAAGTACGATAAGTTGGGTGGTCTTTTAGCTCGGGTTAGAAGGTTAAGGAGGAAGGGAGTTAACGTTGATTTTAATATGGTGGCTCCAGTTTTGGAAGCTTTTACTAAAGCGATTTCAGATTACATTGAGGAGGGTGAGTACGATGATGCTACGGAAACGATAGATGACTTGGGGGAGTTTCTTGAAACCTTTGACTTGACCATTGGGGAAGAAAGCGCTTCCCGCATTTCGGATGCCTATGTTAAAGCGATTTCAGATTACATTGAGGAGGGTGAGTACGATGATGCTACGGAAACGATAGATGACTTGGGGGAGTTTCTTGAAACCTTTGATTTGCCTATTAGAGAGGAAAGCGCAAACCGTATTTCGGATGCCTATGTTCGCAAAATTTCTGAGTGTATCAAGGGTGGGGAATACGATGACGCTGAGGAGTGGATAGATGACTTGGGGGAGTTTCTTGAAACCTTTAGTCTAACCGCTGATGAGAACATGGTTTCTAAGGTTATTGATTCTTATACCTCCTTGGTTGAGGCTTACATTGGCGCTAAAGAATTTCACCGGGCTGATGAAATTAAGGAGCTTATTGGAGAGTTTAAAGAGGGGGCTAAGCCTTTCAAGTGGAGTACTGGTCCAGAGCCGAAGGTTGTAAGACCAGCGGTAAAAACAGCGGGTTTGCGTTGCGCGTACTGTGGAAAAGAACTGCCGCCCGGAGCGTCTTTTTGCCCGAATTGTGGGAAACCGCTGAACTGAAGAATTAAACCGGTTAAACGCAACACTTAATCTTTTCGAGCCTGATCGGTGTATTATTTTTGGTGATGCAGATTTATTTGGTTCTTTCTCTCATAAGGCTCCAAATTGCGAAAGAAGCCTTATAAACGCCTCTTTTTGAGGCGAAAACGAACCATTCTCTATCGCCTATTATTCTTCACGGTTATTTTTTATTAGATATGTCGAATAAAGAGCATTTTTTTCAATAATGTGTACTAGTTAATACTGACTACACAGATTTTACATAATGGTGTCAAAATTTTTTTAAGGCTTCGCTGATTCCTATTATCTCGGTGGATGTGACGTGTTTCGGGGTTGTCATGGAATCATAGATATTCTCTATTTTTGTATTGTGTTTCAGAACCCCGAAACCATGTATGACTTTTTAAATAATTCTAAGACGCCTAGTCTGGAAGCACTGTTTTGGAGAGAGGTGGCTGGATTAGATGAACAAGGACATCATTACAGTTTACCTATTATTAAAGTCGAAAAGAGAGCTTAATTGGGAGAATTTGCTGGAAGAATCGGGTCTCGATTGTGAAAGACTCTTACGTATGGTTATGTTACTTCAATTGAAGCAATATATCAAAAGAGTGGGGGATAAATACGTATTCCTGGGTAAGCGTAACAACTTTTTGGAAGAGGATGATCGTGAGATTTTGAAGTGTACCGATTACTATGATGAGCGGTTTAAAAATGAGGGGGAAACTGGGTGCAATTATAGGAGTCTAAGTGAAATCTTGGAATTAAGGCTTAAGAAGTCGTTACCTCTCGAAATCCCTCTTGATGGAAAAACGTTACACACGAATTTGGGTATTAATCTAGACAATGGGGATGGAAAAATTGAGATAGTTAATGGTAAAACTGTGCTGAATATTCCCCACTATATTGATTCTGATTCCCTGATGCTTGATGTGTATGAACTGTTTCAGTTTTATAAAAAGTATGCTGGAAAAGAGGGTATTAGTTTCCTAATATCGAAAGCCTATGGTTTATTTCACAAGATTGCAAACTGCGAACTCGGCGAAGAGTGTAAACTATCTCCCTGCAATAATGTAAGCCAGCTTGAGTTTGATGCCGCGTCAACCTGCATCCAGATTTGCCGCGCAATAACCGAAACCCTGAATATAGACAGCGTTACTATAACTATTGACACCATAACTCGAGCCTGCAAATTCTCAAGCAGGGGAATCGAGGAGTTGAAGAAATTAGAGTTCTTAAAGAAGCACGAAGTTTCCGCCGCATACACCTTTCCACTCTCACCCTTCGAAATTGGAATACTGGTAATGGGAAAAGGCGGGGGTCCCCTTTGTTTACTAAGAGGCTACGATTTATTTGCAAGAATCCCGGTTCGCGAAACAGGCAACTTCATTGAAATCGATTTCTCACACGTGGTTGAAAAATACGTAGAGACTGCAAAAAATAATAATGGAGCCACAGATTTAGATGTGGACAATATATCCCGATTATTCTTTTCTATGTTTAATGAGGAAAAAAATACTCGTGAACTTGAGGAACTACTAAACCAGCTTAAAACTCGAGAAGAAATGGATCTACTGAACACCTTGTATCTTGTGAGTTCACTTACTATGGAAAATCAAACAAAAGACGTTTTGGCAAAGATCCGCTGTAGGCCCTGAAAAGAGCGTTAAAAACACAAGTTTAAATATAATTTTCTCGCCTGCTTCACGACTCTCGTTTTACAATCAAAGATGCGGCAGAACTCTGGGTTCAAGCTAAGTCTGAGGGATGTGCGGAATCACGTGTTGCTATTTGCCAATCCTAAACGCTAAGAAAATAAAAGGGGAAAGGATTTTATTCAAAGGCTTAAAATAATATAAAATTATACTTCCCTTCCACACAACCCACAATAACTAGCACCCGCAGGTATTTTAGCTCCACAATAGGGGCAACGATCTTTACGCATTTCCTCTGCGTGCTCCTCTTCTTCTTCCTCTTCCTCTGGTTCTAGGTCTTGTTTAAGTGTTGCACCGCAGTATGCGCACAATTTCCATTCTTTTTTGACTGCTTTGTTGCAATTTGGGCATGTTTGTTCGAGTTTTTTGATTCCTATTTGTGTTCCACAGTTTGGGCAGATGCTCCAGTCTTCTTGTATGGGTTTACCGCATTTTTTGCAGGCTTTTTGTGGCATTTTAAGTTCTGGTTGTGGCATTTTATGTCCTGGTATTAGGCTTTCCGTGGGAACGGTTCCCAATTCTATGATTCTGTTAACAATTTTTTTCATGTTGTTAATTATTTTCAGAGTGGGTACTTTAGTATCCAAAATGTCTCCAACACATTCAGTATCAACTTTTAATCGTCCTGGTGTTTTATACTCGAGTGAAACGGTGATTGGATTAGGTATACTATAGGATTGCCCTCTAGTTAAAACAAATTGGTTGGATTTTGCGCCCTTCATCACGTCTAATCCAAGATTTGAAAAGTAGGTTTCTAATGATTCCTGCAACCAGCCTATATCTTTGTTTGTTTTAATTACGTACATTTTTCGCATTTTCCTCACCCATTGCTGGGGATTACTGTTACTAAATGCGTATCTCCTTTTAAAAATATATTCTAACAGGCAACTTTTAATTTTCTGTAACAATATGAGTAGGCTTGGTCTGGTGGGTGTAGGGTTAAAATAGTATCGTGGTTACGAGTGGTGGTTTTTTAGATTCTGTCTCTTGTTACGACGATTTCGCCATTAACGTCGACTGTTAAGATGTTTCCGTTTTCGAGTTTTCCCACATTGCACACGATGGTTTTGCCGATTTTTGCCTCCCCTCTGGCTTCGTGTATATGGCCACAAACCATTAATTCGGGTTGTGTTTTTTCAATGAAGTTTCTTATTTGGGTGTTTCCTACGTGGCTTCCGCTCCAGGTTGCGTCCAAGCAGTTTTTTGGGGGTTCATGTGACACTATTATTAGCTTTTTATTTGATTTTTCTATTTCGCTGAGAAAGTCGTAGCCCCACGCGTTGCCACTAAGCCCGATGATCTCAATGTCCCCGAACTCGGTTTTTTTACCATGAAGACATGTGGCGTTGACTTCTTCGAGCTGGAAATCTGCATTCACTCGGTCCATATTCCCCCACACATAGAAAATCGGTGTATTGGTTACTGCTAGTGTTTCAATAATTTTTTTGGCTTCCATTCTTCCCCCGGAATGTGTTATGTCTCCGCAAATGAGCACAGCGTCGGGACTCTTCTCCTCAATGTACTTTCTAGCCCTTTCCGCCGCTTCAACATTACCGTGAATGTCCCCTAAAACAACAAACCTCAAATTCCTCACCTTTAACATATTTCAAATCCAAGGAACCCTTTTTGTATCTTATGAAGCCACCATCCGGTGAAGATAAACCTAGCGTCACTCCCTTGATTTTTAATCATTTTTTGGGTTTAAATATTTTAAGAAATGGGGATATTAATTTTTCTAATTCTACACTGATAGCGGGTTAAAAACCGGTGAACTTTTCTACGGCTATTTTACTAATTTCCAAGACTACCTGATTATTACAGTGGGGACAGGTGAAACTCGTGTCACTCACAATTTTCTCCTTTTTCTTCTTCAAACTCATAACGTAGTAAATACCAATATTGTCCTGGCAATGGGGACACTTCATAACCGCAAATCCTTCAGTCACCATGAAAAATACACCCTAAAAATTTTGAAAAACAATTCTCCAAATATACACTCGGTTTTTCCAATATTTAAGAAATCCCCAAACCAAAATAAAGAAAGAAAATTAAAAAGGAACCAAGCTTATTTTCGTGTTGATGACTTTGATTCTTGGAGGCGTAAGGATGGAGTTATTCACCAAACAGTTTGAGGTAAAAACCGGTGAAAGAATCGAACTAAAAGACATAACCAATCAAGTTCAATCCATCATAAATGATTCTAAAGTAAAACAGGGAATAGCCTTCGTTTATACACTCCACACCACAGCCACCATAATAATAAACGAAGCTGAGAGAGGACTCCTGAACGATATTAAGAAATGGGTGCAAGCCGCCTTCAGCAGAACGGACTACGACCACGACAAAATCGACACCAACGCAGCAGCACACATAGCAGCAACCTTCGCCAAAAACGCGGTCACCATACCAGTAGACGACGGAAAACTAGCACTAGGCACCTGGCAAAGAATCCTCCACCTAGAACTCGACGGGCCGAGAACACGCAGCGTAATAGTACAAGTTATAGGGACGCCCTTCTAGTTGCACTTAACTAACAATTCAGTATCATAGGTGAATGCTTTATCATGAAAAAAGTTTTGCTTATTGCCCATAGGGGTGCGAGTTTCTACGAGCCTGAAAACACTCTGAGAGCCGTTAAGAGGGCACTAGATTTTGGTGTGGATGGAGTGGAGATCGATGTCCGGTCTAGTATAGAGGGAAACATTGTTGTCATCCATGACGATACCGTGGACCGAACCACAAATGGGACGGGGAAAGTGAGAGATATGTCACTTGTGGAACTCAGAAGCTTGGACGCAGGTGAAGGGGAAAAGATACCCCTCTTGGAAGAAGTTCTTGAACTAGTTAAGGACAAGGCGTTACTTGTAATTGAGTTGAAAATCAATGGCATTGAGGAACGAGTGTTAAAAATAGTGGAGGAATACGGTGCGCTCAATAACGTTTTACTAACTTCCTTTATTCATAGGAGTGTGAAAAGGGTTAAGGAATTAGATCCGAGAGTTAGGACTGGTGTAATCTTCCGGGAGGCTCCGATCAATCCCAGTAGGCTAGCACTCGATGCTGATGCTGAGAATCTCTGTGCTTTCCATAAATATATTACTTGGGAAATGGTTCAAAACGCCCATGACCATGACTTAAAAATCTATGCTTGGACCGTGGATGAGCCCTCCACTATTGAAAACCTAATCATGCTGGGTGTGGATGGGATAGTCACCAATAAACCAGATATAAAGATTTGAGGATTTAATCAGCGTTTATGGAACTGGGGGTGAGGAACTGTGAAAAATTCTATGGAATTTTTTGGTGAAGCATTATACGCGTACTGGAAAGGGGATAGAAACTCCAAGTTCTATTTAGTATATATTTCTGGTGAGAAAATAGATGAACTGGATAAATATGAGCTTGATTTGGGAATATATTTTAGAAATTATGACCAGCTTAACAATCTGGAGAAAAAGTTAATTTCTTTATCGCACGGAAAGATATTGGATGTGGGTTGTGGAACGGGTTATTATATTCCAGAGTTAATGAAGAGAGGCGATACCGAGGGAATTGATATTTCTGAAAAAGTGATTAAAATTGCCCGAGAAATGGGGTTAAGAAATTGCAAACTTGGGAACATTTTCGAGTTCAAGGCTGATAAGAAGTATGACACCATTACTTTATTACAAAATAATATTGGGATAGCAGAAACTTTGCCCAAAGCAAAAAGACTCTTGAAAATTTTATCTAACCTGCTGAGTAGAGAAGGGCAGATCCTGAACATTTTGAGAAAATATTTTGTCAATGATTACATTATTTATGAACGGTATTTTGAATGGAAAAACAAAAGAAGTTCTAAATTTAAATGGATTACTTTTAACGTCGATTTCTTGTCTAAACTTTGTTCGGAGATAAATTTGAAATTAGAGATTATAGACGAAAATGAGGATTTTTACTTGATTAGAATGTCAAAAAATGATTAAGCCTCCTTTTCGAGCAGTATCGCGTGACCCTGCCCACCACCAGTTGCCGAGGAGGCTATTCCGAATCGACCATCCTCTTTGTTTAAGATTCTTGCCAAGGTTCCTACCATTCTCACACCGGACATTCCGGTGGGGTGCCCTAAAGCTATTGCGCCACCTTTCACGTTAACTCTCTTAGGATCTATTCCCAGCTCTTTTATGGCAACCAGCACTATTACCGCGAATATCTCGTTTATCTCCCAAAAATCGATGTCTCCCACATCTAGTTTCGCTCTTTCCAAGACTTTTCTACAGGCGGGTATGTCTCCGTATCCAAATATTGTGGGGTCTACACCTGCCCACCCCATGGACCTTACGGTTGCCAGCGGTTTGAAACCGTACCCCTCGGCTTTTTCTTTCGACATTAGAATAGCTGCTGCCGCGCCATCGTTCAGGGACGTGGAATTTCCCGCGGTTATCACTCCGTTCTCTTTGAATGCTGGGGGCAGAGCGGCGATTTTTTCAAGGGTGGTGTCCGGTCTAACGTTCTGGTCGTAGTCCACAACTTGTTTTGTTCCGTCGTCCAGAATAATCTCTATGGGTAGTATTTCCTCTTTGAAGAATCCCCCCTTTCTGGCTTTAACGGCTCTCATGTGGCTTTGGAGTGAAAACTGGTCCATTTCCTTTCTCGATATTCCAAAATCTTGGGCGAGTTTTTCAGCGGACAGACCCATACTTAAAGCGATTATCGCGTCAAAGGATTCCAGTTTTACAAATTGGGGGCTGGGATTCACACCGGATCCTATAGGTATGTGAAGCATATGCTCCATTCCTGCGGCAACAGCCATGTCCGCGTAGCCCTGCATTATTTGCATCGCAGCTATGGACACCGACTCAAGTGAGGAGGCACCCTGACGTTCCACTCCCACAGCAGCTACGGAGAAGGGTAAGCCGGCCATGAGGCTGACTATTCTCCCCCCATAAGTCCACTGTTCGCCTCCCTGATTGGAGCAACCAATAATGCACTCCTCTATCTCCTCCGCTCTTACACCAGTTCTTTCAACCAGATTCCTAATCACTAGTGCGCAGAGGTCGTCCGCGCGTATATTCTTGTAAAAATCTTGTTGAGGGTCAGCCTTGGAGATAGGGGTTCTCAAATAATCCACGATAACCGCTTCTTGCAAAAACATTACCTCCTTTACTCCATCCCGAAAAACCAAAATTTTGGTCAACTATAGAATTCTGGAGGCCACTTATCTTATATTTCTTTTTAGAAACATAACCTTTACTGCCAAAAATCATTTTATAAAAAATAATTTTAAAAAAATTTAAAAAAATAAAAAATGAGACAAGGAACTTGATTGGATTTACCTTGCTTATGCTCTTTCAAGTACTGTGGCGGCTCCTTGGCCTCCACCAACACACAGAGTTGCTAATCCGTATTTGCCGCCTTCCGCTTCTAGTATTCGAGCCAGGGTGCCAACTATTCTGGTTCCAGACATACCGAGCGGGTGTCCGAGTGCGACTCCTCCGCCGTGGATATTTACTTTTGCTGGGTCGATGCCTAGCTGCTTTATAGCGTAGAGTGCGACTACTGCGAAGGCTTCGTTTATTTCCCAGAAGTTTATGTCCTTTGCTGTGAGTTTTGCGGACTTCAATGCTTTCTTGCTTGCGGGTACTGGTCCCTTACCCATGACACTCGGGTCTACTCCTGCCCATGCTATGGATTTAATGGTTGCTAGGGGTTCTAAGCCGTATTTCTTAGCCGCCTCTTTGCTCATCATCATTACCGCACCAGCGCCTGCATTCAGTGGTGAGGAGTTGCCAGCGGTTATTATACCATCCTTTGTAAATGCGGGAGGCAGAGTAGCGAGTTTCTCAGCTGTTGTATCCGCTCTTATGCTCTGGTCGGTGTCGATTACCTGTTTCTTTCCGTCAGCCATCGTCACCTCAACTGGTAGGATTTCACCCTTGAAGAATCCTTCAGCCTGCGCTTTTGCAGCGAGCTGGTGGCTGCGTGCAGACCATTCGTCCTGCTCCTTTCTAGGAATCTTTGTTTCTGCTGACAGCTTCTCGGCTGTTAAACCCATGTTCATGGCGGTGAGCCAGTCGAATCTCTTCTCAGCAGTCAAAGCCTTTTGATTCGGGTTGACTCCTGCTCCCATGGGTACGTGGGTCATGTGTTCAACTCCGCCAGCTACGACCACATCTGAGAAGCCAGCCATAATTTCCATAGCACCAATGTGTATCGATGACATGGCTGAAGCGCACTGTCGGTCACAGGCCATGGCGGGAACCTCAATTGGAAGCCCAGCTATAAGGCTGAACAGTCGGCCTCCGTAACTCCACTGTTCTCCAGTTTGATTAGCACAGCCAAAAACGCATTCATCAATATTCTTTGCGTCTATCCCGGACCTCTTCACAACCTCTTTAATTACCATCGCCGCCAAATCGTCGGAACGCACACTGTTAAAAACATCTCTTTCCGGCTCTTTGGGACGTGACCTTGAAATAGGTGTTCTCACATAACTAACAATTACTGGTTCTTTCATTCACGTTTCCTCCAAGAATCTTAATATCGATTCTTCCGCGTATTTTTAATTCTTTTGGGTACGAAAAACCGATGATGTGATTTTCCTTATAACTTTTTGCCCATCATTTATTTTAATCAACCGTTCAGGAAACACACCACAAAAAATGGTAGATTTTCACTGGTCTCAGCGAAAAAAGAGTCAGAGATTCCCATCAACTATTAGAGGAGTGACCCGTGAAAAAGTTCCCATAATTAACGAATATACTCCCCTTACACTCCTGTCATGGGGTGCAACTGGTGAAAGGCTTTATACCCGCTTGAGCTAACTGCTTCTGCACCCTAGGATAAAGAATCACCGTTTCATCCTCAAGCTCCGAAGCTAGATTCCCACTTATCCCGGAAAGCCTGCCTATTAACTCCTGCATGTTTTCCCCCGTGCTGAAAGAAGACATCACCGCCGCATTGCACGAAACCCCGCACTCCACCAGATTTTTCAACGCATCCAACTGCAACTGAAAGCCCTCTGGTTTAGCACCGGTAAGCCTAGAAAACTCCACCTCACAAGCCCCCTTCAAAGAAACCCTAACATGAACATTACTAAACTCAGATAACCGCTCAGCAAAATCCACATCCAATAATATACCCGAAGTTTCCAAAACAAAAGTATAATTGGTTCGATCAACCATTTCCAGAATCTTGAAAAGATGCTCCCTTCCCAGAGTAGGCTCATTCCCACTAAGCCTCAACAGTTTATATCCCCGCTTCTCAGCTATATGGGTAAGATTCTGGAAAACCTGCTCCGGAGTATAAAACTGACCATACCCCTTAGGGTTATCCCGGGGCTCAGCACCCCAGCAAAAGACACACCGCAGAGGACACCCACAACAGTCCGCGGTAGCAATACCCCCATACCAATGACCTCCCCTAAAACGGTAATACCTTCTACTTTCTCCTCGCAGAACGATTGGTTCTGTTTTCAAAGCCAATTCTAATGCGTCGAACGGCGTCAAAACCACTCCTTAGCGAGTATTACGAAGGTTAATCCTTCTTACTTGAAGTGTTCAGCTGTATATGATTATATTAGGGTTTTTTGGTTTTTTCCCTCACGCATAGATTTCTTTACAAATTTTTAATGTGTACTCAGCGTATCTTATGGCTTCTTCCGCATCTTTCCTCGTGTAAAGTTGTTCTGGAGTTTTAAGTGTTGCTTCGTCCCCGTAGAATGTCGGACCACGTTTGAGTACCAAGTTTAAGCTTTCTCTCTTTATTTCGGGCAATGCATTCAGTATTTCTTGTGGAGGACTCAGGGTTTGGAGAGTCGCTTCAAGCAAGCTTCCCACCTCATGTTTTTTCGGGTAGTCCCGTCCAAGCAACCTTAAGGTTGCCTTTATGGCTAGCTCCACTGATTCCTGCGCTCTTCTCACAGCTCTATGGTGAAGCCCCTGCTTTAATGCGTTTTTCGCTTCCTGCAGCGTGTACTCGCTCCCCCTGAAGTAGGCTTTTGACAAGTCCTCTGTGTTCATATTTCCAGAACCTCTCCCCTCTTAATTGAAGGCTTAAGCACCCAGTACCAGGAACCGTCCGGGAGGTAAACTTTTTTCGACCCGAGTTCTTGGAGCCGTTTCTCCAATCTTTTTAATACGTTTTCCATAAAACCGTTTCTGTCATATATTATGACTCCGTCCTCAATCATGTCTAGGTAAATTGGTCGGTTTTTCTCTGCCTCTTCTGGACGGAGAGGGTGGAACTGAATCCAGACCTGTTCATCCAAAGGTTTCTTCTCCTCACTCCATAGTTGGAGTATGACATCAACCAGTTTGTCTGTTCTGTGCATGGATTTCTCAAAATCTTCGCATACCAAGAGCACGTCTATGTCGCTGTCCCGCTTTGCCACTCCTCGGGCCACGGAGCCGAAAACAACAATCGAGACCAGTTTCTCCCCAAACCTCGCGCTCAAAAGCTCGGTGAGCCTACGAACAGTCCCCCGATACTCTTCCTGGGGAATCGCCGCAATCCCAAATCTCAAAAAAACCACCTTATGGTAATCGAATGAAAAGCGGCTTTAAAAAACTTGTCGCCCTCATGGTGGAAAATCATTAACACTGCTTTGAAGCCTTCGCGCTGCTTCAATTATGACTTCGGACGGAATAAATGGCGTGGGGTTACACCCAGTTGGAATGAAATTTATATAATTCTAAAAAAATTTTTTTAATAGTTTTTACCAAAAACGTAACATTACCTAAAACCTAAAGATATTTAAGAACCAAACTTGAAAATAAATTACCATAACCATCTTATACTATACAGACATTTTATGCGGAAATGAGAAAATCGCAAAAAAAGAATTAAATATTAAAAAAACTATAAATATCTCAAATATAACAATAAATACAGACAAACTCCCCAAAAACAAGACAACTAAAGATGAAAAAGGTACCGTAAGAGTCTATTAGAATAAATAAAAATACTGGAGAACTTTTTCCGACACTTTAAAAGGCTTAAAATAAACGGGGCTAATTTCTCTCTTTAAATTGTAGGGTGGTCTAATGAAAATAAACAAAGGAAAGAAAAAACTATTGGCAGCAGGACTAATCCTACTATTCCTCACAGTTCTAGGCGTCTCGCTTTTAAACACTAATCCTGCAATGTTTAATGGAACAATGTTTCCAAGCACTTCTAACAACTTCTACCAAAAAGGATCACAAACTGGTTCTGGCGGTCAGTTGAACGCACTGCTAACAATAACCAATAACACAAATTCAACATATGAGGTAACAGATACTAGCTCTGATTTTAATATTTCATGCCAAGCCGGTTGGAATATAACATACGCACAAATAATTCTCTCAAATATTTCTGCACCATCAGTTATCCGACAAATAGAAACCGATCATACTGATTCTTATCCAACAGATAGTCTACTCGATATGTCGTTCAATATAACTACTAGAAAAGCCTATCTTGATAATGTAACAGTAATCCTAAGTGTAACCTCCTTAAGTGGAGGAGACAATTATATAAACTTCTGGGTTCGAAACGCGAGCTGGGATAGTGGCAACCAACGCCCACAGCCATCTTTGCGTATTTCCCCTCTAATACAGGCATTACTACCTGATACGGGCTGGCAGACCATTACTGTCGCATTTAATCACTTAACTCTAGATACGAGTAAAACTAGTAATAACACATTCTTTGTTGAGGTTGTGGAGGATGATACGTCCCCAAGTGGCCCAAGTTGTGGTTGGCGTCAGACTAGTGATACAAGTCCTCCTAGCGGCGATGGCGTTAACGAAGGCTATGCTTATAATTGGGGCACAAGTACTTATCTCGCCATTGACTTCGTTCTAACAATAAGACTCACTCCAAGTGGTACTTCGCCCTACACAATTGCTTATCCTGAAGATCTTTTACTTGCAATTAATGGAACTCAAGTATCAAATAATAACAGTGTTCTCGGAGAAGGAATATGTGAAATGACTACAGTTAACGTGACATCCAGTACGGGAGCCATACTTTTTAACGCTAGTTCACCTTGGTATAGTCCAGTTAGTTTTAACATCACCTATCGGAATGTTACTTACTCTAAGTATCAAACTTCAAGTACTGATTTCAGTGTTAGCAGCGAAGATACTTACGCGAATTGGAATGTTACTGTTGATGTTACAGGGAGTAATTCCTTTGCACCGGGGATGGGAGAAAACTATCATAACTACATTAGTTTAGATCTTCCGGATGACTGGTGGAATAGTACCCCTGAGGCTCTTAACCTATCTGGCGGCAGCGCTCCTTACATTGATCCTGACCCCAATGATGATATTGTAGGTTTTGAAGCAACTAACGGCACATGGATTGTTCAATGCGGTGCGCCAAACTATGTTAAAAATATTACAGTCATAAATCAAGACTTTAATGTTAATGTTACAAAAGCCATCTTGATTGACAACAATTTGAATATTACTGTTGCTCTTAACAACACTGTTAACGGTAACTGGAATGCCAATCTTACAATTTATAATTCAACAAACCCCTCTGTATTTAACAATGAAACTTCTGGTACTGCTGGGTCTTCATTTTGGTTCCCTCTCAATGTTTCTGATGATATTAAGGATCCTGGTACTTACAACATTTCTGTCTTCTTTAATTCAAGCTTTGAGGTAGGAAACTTTGAAATTGTTAATTTCCAAGTGAGTTCCTCTGGGACAACTAGTTTGACCGTGAACAATCCTCCTGAATACGTTAAACCTCCTCAGCTTGCTAACATAACAGTGGGATTTAATAGAACCGATATAAACCAGGGAATTACTGGTCTCAATGAAACCAATTTTGGTCTTATTGGTGGCTCTTTTATTGACTGGGTAGATGGCCTGGGCGGTGGAGTCTACGTTTTGCATATCAATTTCACTTCTGAGGGTTATCATACTTTTAGGGTGACTGTTCAGGGTGTCCCCGGCTATAATAATGCAACTTCTAACTGGATTACACTCCTTTACGGTGTTCCCCCTCCCACTGATATTACTTTTCTTCTGCTTTCCACTTTCCTGTCACAGTTCCAGTCAGGGCGGAATCAGAGCAATATGCTTCTTATATTTTTGTTAGTGGGTGCTGTTGTTGCTGTTGGTTCTGGTGGCTACGTGGCGAATAGGAGGAGAAAGATTCCCTTAAAGGCTATGGCTAGTCTTGAGAATATTCTTGTGGATCATATTCCTACGGGTATTACTTTGTGGGCTTTTGACTTTTTCAGGATGGAGCAGGATGTGACTCTGGTTTCTGGTTTCATGACGGCGGTTAGGACTTTCTTGGGTGAGATGCAGAAGGGTGGTTTGAGGAAGCTTGAGACGGAGTTTGGAACGTTTATCCGTGAGGATGGAGCGTTTCTGACTGCTACCTGTATTACAAGCGGTAACACTTCGTCGGAGGAGAACTGGATTAGGCGGAGATTGCGTAGTTTCTTGTCTATTTCTGAGCAGCAAAACTTGGATGCGCTTGAGAAATGGAAGGGTGACGCCGCGCCTTTCAGGAAGTCTTTTCCAACGGTTCTGGCTTCGGTGATTGATCTTGATAAGACTGAGGAGCTTCAGAGACAGAGGATTTTGAGGTTGGAGAATGAGAAAGAGAGGCTTCGAATGGAGCTTAATAATTTGGGTTCTCAGATGGAGGGTCTGAGTAAGCAGGTTGAAGCTAAGGAAATCAGTAAGGCGGAATTTGAGGCTAGAACTGCTAAGATAGAACCGGAATATGACAGGTTTCAGAATGAATTCATTCGCGTCAGCCTCTTTCTGTCAAGGGCGCCTTCCAAACTGGAAGCGAAAAAGGTTAAGCCGGAAGTCACTGAGGATGTGGAAAAGATTCAGGGAAGGTTCCTCGAAATCAGGATGGAAATAGAGGAGCTGCGGAGGAAAGAGGTGGAGGGTACTATTACCTCCAAGGATCATAAGCGTAGGGATAAACTTCAGACAGAACTAGTGAGTCTCATAGAGAAGCTAGATAAACTCCAAAAATAACTTTTCACCTTTATTTTTTCTTTTTTTCAAGTGTCATGTGCTGAATTTGTTTTGATTTCCAGTTTCATTTTTTCGAATGTTTTTCCCTCCCCGCAGAGTTCACATACTTCCGGTCGTTCTTGGGTCTTGTTGAGCCCCCCGCAGTTTGTGCATCTCCAAAAGATGATATTCTTCATTCGGGTTTCTGCACCTGAGTCAGGTTTTTCTTCATTTCCGGTTTCATCTTTCATTTTTACGCCCCATTCTTAACTTTTTCTGACATTAATAGGAATCCTTTGGAGGAATAAAAAGTTCGTGATATGTGGAATGGGTATGTGTTGCTGTTGTTTGTTTGAAAAAATTAAAAATTAGGAACCCCCCAAGGGATTTTATGGTGTGTTGTGGTGTTTTTTGATTGTTTTTAGTGGTGTGATATTGGGAGGGGTTAGCCTATGTAGCTGCTTTGGTGTTGTGTTTCTTGAGGTTCTCCTTTTAGGGGCTTTTTATCCTTGTGGGCTGTTGGGTGTGTTTGGCTCTTTGTGGGGTTGCCGTTTAGGGGTAGGTTGAAGTATTTTTTCAGTGTTTCAACTAGTGCTTTTGTGGCGTTTGGATCGTTGTTTCCGGTTGAGGCTAGTTGTGCGCTGGTTTCGGAGAGTATTATTGCTCCGTCTATGTTGAAGTTTTGTTTTGCGAGTGCTGGTACCATGCCGTTGGCTCCTAGTATTTCTCCCTCGGTCATGGGCTTGGCGTGGGGTAGGCTGAGGAATTTTTCTAGGTGTTCGGTTTCCTTGTGGGTGGTGGCTACGTATATTTTTGTGGGGTCTTTTCTGCTGGGGGATTCAACTATGTATGCGCCGAGGGTTACTATGAGCTTCACACCATTTTTTGACATGAGTTCTGCTAGGTATTGTGAGATGGTGTAGATTCCTCTTGAGGTTAACGGTTGGTCGTCGCCTGAGATGAAGAATATGTCTTGCTTGTTTTCTGGGTCTTTCCAGAAATGGATCTGGATGACTGGGAGGTGTGGGATTCCGTCGTTGATTATGATTATGGGTGGGAGGTCGTTGAAACCCAGCTCCATAATCTTTTTTGCTTTGAGATTGTCCACGAGTTGTTTTACGGCTTCTGTGCCGACGTTGCTTATGTCGGGGAGTCCCTGTATGCATATGGGGTTGTTGATTTTTTTGGGTACTTTTTTATAGGTTTTCACGGTTATTCCGTACATTGTTTTATCACCAAAAGTTCCACTGGAAATTGACCCGTACTACCTAAACAATCATTTAATCTTTAAAATATTTAAAATACGCTAACACCCACGTAATACGAAAAAAGACAAACAAAATATTATTCCAAATTCAGTAAATAAAACAAATATCCAAAAAATAATATAATTGGAAAATTCTGTAAAAATTTTTCACAATAATTCTCTTTAATAGATAATACGCAGAATTAAAATATCCACATCCCTTCGATAAAAACACAAACAAAATAGAATCCGAAAAACAAAAATTTTTATATCTACAACAAACCCGATAAGGGTAATACAAATAAACCCCTCAGAAAGAAAATTCCCACTACCCAAATAAGGAGAATAAGGGTTATACAAAACTTCAGGAAAGATGTGAAAGTATTTGAGTCCAAAAACAAAATCGAGAAAAATACCACTATGCGAGAAGACGGGCGAAACCATCATCGAAATTGAGGTGCCTCTAACATCACATGTAGACCCGGCCGAAATTAGAAAAGAGCTGGGCTTACCGGATTACATTAACTTGGACTACCTGCCTATGAAAAGGGCTATGATTACACTATGGGCTGCGAAAAATGCTGGGAAACTACACTTACAATATCCACAAGTGATAAGGGACTTTATAGGGAAATCGAAAATCTGTAATGAACCATTGAATGTTTTACTTTTCGGAGGGGGTGCGTTTAAACTGCATTGCCCCAGTGCCAATGCTGAGAGGCGTGCTTTTAACCGTGTTTTGAAAGATTTAGATTTGATCTCCTCCAAGAAGCAGAGCGTAAATGTAAAGAATCTACTCCTGTGCTTGGGCGGGATGTACGGTAGTACGTACACTCACTTTATGCTTATTTCAGATAGGGTTTTCAGCGCCATACGTAGAGGTGAGAGGTGGAGAGTGAGAGCTATCGACTCCATAGACAGTGAAGGAAACCCGGAGGCGGGATGTATGGATATACTGACCGAGGAAATAAATATGCGCCACAAAGTGGACGTAAGAAAAGAGCTCGCCCAGCCCCCAGAAGAAAACCTCTACACCATCGGGCTTGAGAACATGCTTCTATCCAAGTGCCAGTTCATTGAAGAACACCCCAAGGAGGCGACATCCCAACTGGAAGAGGAGGGACTCCTACACAGGATACTTCCATGCAACAGTCACTATAATCCCGCCAAAATTGTTATCGGCATGGAGAACAAAGACATTTTGGATGTATGTGCGCTCCTTCTCGATCACCCTATCGGAGAAGGCCGGGAGGAGATAAACGGTCAGAAAATCGCAGACCTGCTCAAGGATGACAAAAAATTCAGAAAAACTGTGAGACTGAATCTGGAAATGATTGTAAACAATCAGAAGACCTTAAAAGAATTCGGGGCCAAAAAGAAAGAAATTAATAAGATAATTTCCAGAATACAGGAGCTTCTGGCTATCATACCCGAGTCTCCCGAAAAATGGAACAAACCCTGGTGGAACACAGACGTATCCACCGTAGAAGTAGCACGATAAAACCCAGATTAAAAAACTAAAAGAGGATCCACCTTTTTTAATTAATATTTCTACTCTAATTGTTTTTAGGGGAATACTCTCGGGGTTTCGGTGTGGTATCCGTGGTTTTTTCATCCTAGGAATCCTCTTAGGGCTTCGGCTTCTAGGATTTTTTCTTCCATTTTTGTTGGTTCGTTCTGTTTGAATAGTTTCACTATCTGTGTGGTTAGGTTTTGGTGTTCCTGGTTGGTTTCGAATTCGAATTCCTTGGCTATTTCTCGGATTTTTTCTGCTAGATTAGGTGAGAGTAGTTTGAGGTTATCTTAGTTTAGGTACTGGAGAGCTTGGGAGATGTGTTCGTCTAAGCTTTTGTAAATCTCAGCAATCGCCTCCCTGTGTTTTTCGTTTAGCGCAGAGAGGTCGAAGATTTCTGGGGGGATGCCTACATTGTAGATTGGTGCACAGAGGCTTTGGGGATCTTCTTTCTCTCACATCTTCAGATTCACTTTGTCCTTTGCGGCTAGTTGGGGTAGTTCAGTGGTTTAAATATGGAAAAAAATAACAATAACATAGGTATTAAGATAAGATGAGTATAAAAGAGAGTGTAAAACATTGGGCGAAATCTTAATTATTCGCTTTTAGGTTCTCTAAGGAGGTGCTTATTTTATGGTGACGAAGGTAAGGGACTTAACGGTTGAAGAATTGCGGGCCTTGATATCAAATACTATTAAGGATACCTTGGAAGAGTTGATCGAAGACTTGTTTGCGCTTCCAAGTGAGGAGTATCTACGTTCAATTGAAGAAGCAAGAATGGATTACAAGGAAGGCAGAGTAAAGTGCCTTGAGGAAATCTTTGATGAAATGCCATTCACGAAGAACAAAAAATAACATGCACAGTAACCCATCCACACTGTCCCTGTAAAGCACCCGGTAATGGTGATCAACCCTGACAGCAATCCGAATAATTTGGCTTTCATAGGCTTTCATCCTAAGTGTCCCCTTAGGGCTCCGGCTTCTAGGATTTTTTCTTCCATTTTTGTTGGTTCGTTCTGTTTAAATAGTTTTACGATTTGTGTTGTTAGGTTTTGGTGTTCTTGGTTGGTTTCGAATTCGAATTCCTTGGCTATTTCTCGGATTTTTTCTGCTAGGCTTGGGTAGAGCAGTTTGAGATTGTCTTGGTTCAGATACTGGAGAGCTTGGGAGATGTGTTCGTCGAAGCTTTTGTAAATCTCGGCAACCGCCTCTCTGTATTTTTCGTTCAGTGCGGAGAGACCGAAGATTTCCGGTGGGATGCCCACAGAGTAGAGTGCTGCACAGAAGGTTATTGCTCTTGGTAAAACTGCTGTTCCCACTCCCCTTGAATATCCGAAGAGTCCAATGTGTAATTTTCTCTTTCTTCTCTGGGGAATGTGTCGCGCTATCTGGTTTATTAGGGGAGCTACATCCATTATCTCTCTTTCATACTCTTGGGATGCTATCTCCAGTATATTTCGACACAGTTCAGTATCCACATCTTGGGTTTTCCCTCTTTCTCTCTCCTTTATCCTCTTAATTGATTCCACGATCTGTTGTTCGGGATAATCGTATTTGAAAGCTGACTGTAAGGTGAAGGTCTGCACGCTGGGGTACTCCTCCAAAACCTTACTCTCTGAGAGGGGGGTCATTCCTCCTCTGAAGGGTGGAGAGCCTACTCCCAGTATGGGGTAAATATCCACTGATAACTCCTCTTCCAATAATTCCAGTTTGTGGAGAGCTATTTTGTTCATTAGTACCGCTGAAACAAGGCTGTAGTTTAAAGCGGGGTCACTTCTTGCTAGGAAAACCCTCTGATAATCAACTTTTTTATCCTTCAAGTACTCTCTGACTATTTGGTCCGCTTTGAGCATGCTCGGCATGTCTTCAATTAGGGGGATTACGTTTATTTCCTCGGGTTGGAATTCCCCTATCCAACTTTTGATCGGGATATCGTTTTTGAAGAGTGATTGGTTCTGTTTGCCTACGACGAATTCCTTGTAGTAAAAGTAGACTCTGTTCAGCTGTTGGGCGGATTGTGTCATTGGTAGGATGACCTCAAATATTGGTGTACGGTCTTCGCCGTAGAAGATTTTGGAGGCGTCGAAGGAACGCGGTATACTCTCAAGCGCTTCCACCAGTATCTTCCCTTCCGCCTTTTCAATGGAGGGATTTGGCACACGTAGAGTTAGAAAAACATCTTCTCCCAGCTTATTCTCCTTAAAAAAGTAATCATAGTTTGAGAAGAGCTTCACCACGACGAAGTTATCAACCTCCTTCCCCTCCATATCCCACATCTGCTCATCGCAGCCGAGGTGTGAGAAAACATAGTAAGCCTCTTTTATCTCGTCCTCTCCACCTATGATGTTCTGACTGGCAAAAAAGGGAGTCCTAACATTGTCTGGATGCTGCGAACTCATGCATCGGGGAATTCTAACCCTCATAAACATCAACCCAAATTTCACAGACACTGATTTACAATAAATCTACAGAAAACAGGTTTTAACAGTATCCCTCAGCATCCATATTAAAATTAATAGCAATAGATAAAATGCATTCTTTCCAGAAATTGAGGGTTGTGGTGTATCCTTTTTCTCACTTGCTCAGCCTAACCCTAATGTTTTGGAAGCGTTTCATGAAACTTTAGATTTCTTAATTCTTTCTCTTATGTACTTTTTTTGCTCCTCGTAACTCATGTTCATGAACTCTTTGCTCAACTTATCTCTAATCCCTCGCATCATTTCTACAGCATCAAACTTCCTCTTCTTCGTAAGTCATCAACTCCTATGGACTCCTTATTTCTAGTAAGAGATACCCCATTTTCAAGTTTACTGCATTAAAGCCGCGAATTTTAAGTTAACAACATGCTTGAAATTCCAGACTTATTAAAGGCGGCGTTAATCAATTATTTATTTTAGGTACCACAAGACAAGCAACAACCCGAAAAAATATAGTACTATTTCCAAATAATTATGTGAAAATAATTATATATCCAAAGTGTAAACTTGTAGTTTAAACGCAAGCGTGGTTTTATCATGGCAAAAGAAGAGTTAACCAAAGAATGCACGACGTGTGGTGCCGTGTTTGCAATTTCCCCCGAAGATGTCGTGATCACCTGTAAGTATTGCGGAGCAACGTTTGATGTTGAAGGAAAGAAGGTTCCAGATCATCAAATGTTGCCAACCTTGAAAGAGAAAGCAATCAAAGAAAATACAATAAAATTCTTGCAAAAACACGAGGGTGTAACACGTGCATTGGACAAACAAGCCGTGGTAGAAGAAGTGAAGCTAAACTATATTCCCTACTGGGTTTGCCCATTTAAATCAAACACCCACTATTTTGGAGTAAAGCGATCCACAGTAACACGCACAAGAACGGTTCACGACAGCAGGGGTAGGACAAGAACCGAAACATATACTGTTCCGATTTATAGATCGGAGGAAGGCGATTTTCAAAGGTCTGGCAGAGAAAAAGTTATTGCTAGAAAACATACGGTTTTTTACGGATTCGACAACTTTGAGAAGAAACTAAAGCTGGACAGTATCGAGGGATTCGACTTTAACAAAATAAAAAGCCTTAACGCAGAGTTCATAAACGCGGAAGTTGATCCAGTTGAGGCATCTAGACAATCGTACGGCTGGGTGGAAGACGAGAATCGGCGAATTGCCGGCAGCAAACTCTATAAACTGGTGAGATGTGATTCTCAAATTGATATGTACGCTCCTATTTATGTCCATGCGCCATTATGGCAGGTTAGATACAAATTCAAAAATGAGGTATACAAAGTTTCAATAATGGGAGACTCGGGGACAATTTTAAAGGGTGAAATTCCCCTAACCCTCGGGCGAAGGGCCGCCAATTATCTCGCGGGACTATCCATGATTATCGCTGGCGCATTCGCAGGCCAATACGGCTTATCCATCCTGAATAATATCTTTAACACGAGTAAATGGCTTGGCAACGCGTTGATGATTCTAGGAGTTGCGGCGATTGTACTAAGCTTTCTTTTGACGCGTACAGCCTTTAAAATGCAGTTGGAAAAAGATTGAGTGAGGAAGGTGGAAAAATATGGAAATCAATTGTCCAAATTGTGCTGCGGATTTAAAAGTTCGCAACGACGCCGTGATTCACACCTGTGATTACTGCGGCACTGCCATACAGGTTTCAAAGATGGTAGCCGAACACCCTGCGACGAAAAAAGAAAAACAAAAATTCATAGTAAAGGATCATTATATCGTAAGGTGTCACTACACGCCCGATCAAGCCAAAAATCTACTCGGGGCATGGATTAGCAAAATTCCAGGAACACCCACAGACTTCGAGGCAGAAACCAACATTCACAGCCAAAAACTCACATTCTACCCCTTGTGGGTTGGGCAATACGCCGCAGATACCCCATACCGTGGATTAGACGATTGGCCTCAGTTTTCTCATCCGGCATATGATGCACCCGGCTGGTACGAACACGTAAGTTACTACAAAAAAGAGGAAACCGGGGAAGTTATAAGAGAATACCAAATTCCCCTAATCGGGATAAGCCTGCAGAAAGACCAAGAATACTTGAGAGACTACATCGTCACAGTCAGCGGAAAGGAATACTTCGACATAAAACACGTGAAAGACGTTAACGGAGAAATAATCGACTCCACGTTAAGCTACGATGAAGTAAGAAACAGAATGAATCAACACGTTTTGAATTCACAAGAAAAAGAGATACGCAAAGAAGTAATAATAATGCATAGCAGAAAGGATAACATAAAAGAGGAAGCCCTCTACTACATCCATCTCCCAATATACGAAATCCAATACACTTACAAAAGAAAAAACCACAAAGCACTAATCGACGGATCAAACGGCAGAATTATCCACGTAGAAACACCGATCACAAGAGGCTTCAGAGCAAAAACAATATCACTAGGAGCCATACACGTGGCAGTAGGAATCATTCTGCCGCTGCTTTTCTACAAAACGCTTCCATTCCTATCAATCGGGGTAGGCGTAGGACTCATCGCACTGGGAATCCTGTTCTTCGCCATTAACCTGAGAAGAAGGGCCGCAGAAAAACAAGTATAAGAATTAACTTTTCTTATTTCTCTTTTTTTGAATTCTTTCTCCAACACTATATAATTCTTTCTCAAAACTAACAAATTTATTCCACAGTTTTCGAAACAGAACACCGCCCAATATCCCATAGACGTTTACTCCTTAGAACAATTTCTTAGCAGAATCAAACGCCGCAGGGAGTGGATTGATAGTATTCTTTAACACCTACCTCAACGATAATAAAATAAGATTTAACAGACAGAATAATACGATACGCAAATTTTTGGAGGAACCCTCTGGTGTGGAGCAGTAAAAAGGAAATCCGGGAATATGTATGGAATATGATGCTCAAGGAAAAAATCGCCGCGTTTCCACTCCCCCCACACGGCAGGATACCGAACTTTGTAGGTGCTGAAGCCGCAAGCAGGCAGATTAGAAAACTAGACGAGTACAGGAAGGCTGAATGCATTTTCTCCCCACCTGATGGAGTCCTAATACCTTTCAGACGCATGGTACTAATGGACGGCAAGATTCTGGCTTACTCCACTCCACACATGACGAGCTTCAAAATGATGAAACCGGGACTTGGAACCCCGGTGAGAGTATCCATTAAAGATCTTATAAGGAGCGGCGAACCTTTAACGAGTAGCGTGGATATAGCCGTGGTAGGAAGCGTGGCGGTGGATAAAAAGGGTAACCGCATAGGCAAGGGCTCAGGGTACGGTGATAAAGAACTGGCTTACCTGAAAGAGAGGAATCCCAAAATATTGTCCGGAACTCTGGTTCACTCAAGACAAGTTTTTGAAGACTTCTCACACCTAGCACAAGAACACGATATTCCTGTAGACTTCGTATTGACTGAGAAGGAGCTCATAATGATTTAACCCTAAAGCAGTCACAATGAGCTGTTTTTTTAGTAGGCTCCTCCTATTTTCTGGTTCATAGATTTTTACTGATTTGGTTGGTTTTTTGGGGCTGCTATTTATTATTGTGGGAGGGATTCAACCTAATAAAAGCTAATTTATGGAAGCTGATATCTTGTAAATTAAACTGGCTATAACTTTAAGTTCTGGGTTTGACAAAAAATTTAAATATCGATATGTTCAAAGAAGCATAACGTATTATCTCCTAGTTTGGTGAAAATAATGAACAGAACAGAAATAATTCTCGCCGCGATAGGAATAATCTCAATCGTCTCACTAGCAGGTGTGACCGTAGCTTACACTAACCTACTCGCCACACAACAGCAGGAAATGAACCTTCTTCTCTTCGCCTATTTCGGCATTCCACCAACGCCCTACGGCATAACATTCATCGTCACAAACGCAACAGATCCTAACAACACCACAACGATAACAAAGAGATTAACTTGGAGTGATCTTCTGAGGCTTGAAAACACTACTTTCCCTTCCGGAGCGACGGGTGCTCTAGAGATTGGGCCCTCGCTTAATAATATTACGTATTACTTTTTCGGCCTGAACCTAACAAGCCTGAACTTAACAAATCCTAATGCACTGGACATAGTAGTTTTGGGTGCGGCAGGGGGAACAACCGGACTGGGACATCTAGTATACAAAGTTCCACCTTGGGATTTGGGAGAAATCTCTTCGGAGTATCCTATACTTGATTATGCTGAGGGGGGTGGTGGAGGAACCGCTACATATCATGGAACATGTAAATTCTGCGCACCTACTGGATATGGAGGATACCCAGATTACTTTGCAAAAACATATTATGTTAAGGCTGTAAATACAGTAGGAATCACTTTTAACGCCACTATGTAAATGAATTTATCTTTTTTATTTTTATTTTTGAGGTGTTTTCTTTTGATTTTTGTCGGGATTGATGACACAGATATGCCTGACGAGGGCGGAACTGGTAGGCTGGCTAGGCGTGTTGCTAAAAGTTTATCCGAATACTTCAGTATTTTGGGTGTTACAAGGCACCAGCTCCTCCGAGACTCTCGAATCCCCTGTACCCGTAAGAACAGCTCTAAGGCGATCCACATCCGTGATGATGGCAATATTAACAAGGTTTTCCAGATGGTTTACGATATGGTTGCTGAGGAGAGTATTGAGGGAAGCGATCCTGGCGTAGCAGTCTCAGACTCAAAAACAGATGAGGTAGTGGAATTTGGCAGAAGGACGCAAAAAGTTATAGTGACCATGAAGGAAGCGTATACGGTAGCGTTAAGAAATGGTGTGCTGCTTGAGGGCGTGGCGGGCACAAGGCTAGGCGTTATAGGAGCCTTAGCTGCTGTGGGTCTCGCCCAATCAGGCAATGACGGCTGGTTCCTCGAACTCGGAGGCAGAACCCCTCAGGATCCTAAAAGCCTAAGAAGCCTGCCCCGACACCTCACGGTACAAGAACTGAAGGGGATAGGCGTTTCTAGAGTTATTTCAACTGAGGGAATAATTCTGGGTGAGGATGAAGTTATTGACCCGGAGGGCAGGGTGAGACCTTTTTTGGAGGGGGGTGAGCCTGTAGTTAAAGTAAAAAAAGTAAGAGATGATTGGGTGAGCATTGATCCCAAATCAAGTCTTTAGGAAGCTGATTCCCTCTTCTTTTTCTCAGTTTTCAGAAATGGGCTGGCTATGAAGGTTCCTATTACTCCTCCTATGACTCCGAAGCTAAACATTAAAAATATGACTAGGACTCCTTCCAGTTGTAGGAAGTTCGGCGTGTATCCTGTGAGGATCTTGTAGAGTGAACCTCCGAAGAAGTGCGACATGTTCGCGAGTCCGGCCCAGAGTCCGCCCACCAGGACGCCGCCGCCACCTCTAAGGGTTGAAACTGGTAGTGTGTCTACTAGGAAGCCTATGAGCGTATAATGTATGACGGCCATCCCTACTCCGCCAGCAGCTCCCATGCTGCCCATTATGTAGCCTGATATAAAGCCTATCGCTGAGGTGCTCCCGTAGCCTCCAAATAATCGCCTGTCCGACATAACTCTTGGCACAATGAACATGGGAAGCACCCATATTCCGTCGTGCCCGGGCAACTGTAGACCGGGGGTTCTGGTAACAACTTTAAACAGAGCTATTATTACTGAGAATGTGAGAATGATTATTATCTGTCTGCAAATGGTTTCGGGTGCGATTGCGAAGTATTCCCTCGCCTTTTCCTCCACCCTTGGAAGTGTCTCCTCTCGTTGTTCCAATTCTTCTTCGTAGAGTATATCCTCTCGTTGCTCCAACTCTTTTTCAGTAATGGTCTTCATTTGGGATACCTCGGTTGATCTTCACGGATTCTATTTTGATGGTTTTACTCAATATGTATTCTTATTCATATCGTGACGCATGTTCTATAAATACTTTTTGTTAACCTGAGAGTTACTTCCGATTCTCTGGCGTTCCCTTACTTTAGGACTTTCTCTAACTCTTTTATTAGCGCTTCAACTTTTTCTATGGTTAGTCCCAGTTTTTCCGCGATTTTTTCCAGCTTCTCTACATCTACTTCTATTCTTCTCGGCTCGTGCAGCCTCATTGGTTTTAGAGGTTCGTAAGGCTGGTCGTTAATATTTAGTGTTAATAAGTCCCACCGAGTGTAGTGGCCGACAGCGTCGAAGATAAGTTTCGCTATGACTCTTGTTGACATGTCAATATCGGCGTAGAGGATGGCTTCCTTTCTTAACTCCGGTCCCGCTAGATAGTTACCCAGGGGGTCAACGATTGAGCTTCCCCCGACACTGTCCCAGCAGGTTTTCTCTTTGAAGTGGAAGGCATCGGGAACCATTTCCTTTGTGATGTAGCCGCACGCTGAGACGACGAAGTTCTGGGTTTCAAAGGCGTATGCTCTTACCGCTGCATCAATTATTGGCTGAATATTGTAATCTATTTTCTCTGACGGCCAGCCGGGCCAAACCATGCAATGGATCTCTTCACCCATAGCAGCCATCGCATACTTTACGAGGGTCATATGATTCTCGTAACAAACCAGTCCACCCAGTTTTCCAAGCCTAGTGTCAAAGACCTTTAGATCGCTTCCATCTCCCCTGCCCCAGAACATTCTCTCATGCAGTGTAGGAATCAGTTTCCTGTGCCTCCCTAGAATTTTTCCGTCAGAGTTTATGAAGAGCATAGTGTTAAACAGTGTTCCCTTATACTTTTCCTCCCTCTCATTCAGCCCCATAACCACGATGACATCAGCTTCTCTTGCTGCCTCACAGAGTACCCCGGTGTCCTTGCTTGGAATCTCCACAGAGTTCTTGTAGAGTTCAAGCGAGGCTCCAACAGCATAGACAGTGCTTTCAGAATAATCTATAGCCCAGTAAGGATAGGTTGGTATGTAAGTTTCAGGAAAAACTATGAGTTCCGCTCCTTTCTTACCCGCCTCAGATATGAGTCTGCAGGCTTTCTCTATAGTCGCATCCTTATCCATAAACACAGGCGCAGCTTGGACTGCAGCCGCCTTAAATCTTTTAAACTCAAAAACCATCACATCAACTCCCGTCTCTAAGGATAAAGAAACTTCCTGATTATTAATTTTGCCTTACTAAGGATCACCTGTTTCCTTTATGTTTTTACTGCCTTTTGGCTGGTTTGGTTGCCTTTTTTGATCTTCTTAAATTTTAAACCCGAATATCTTTATATTTCCCGAAGCGCAAGTTTCTACATCACATTGGGTAGGAGGTAAAAAAGATGGTATCATTAAGGAAAGGCGAAAAATACAAGTGTGAAGATTGCGGTATCGTTTTGTTAGTTGATAACCCATGTGGATGTTCTGCATGCGACATTATATGTTGCGGCGAACCGATGAAAAAAGTTGAAGCCAAGAAGAAGTAAATTACCGCATCTAGTTTTTATCCCAACAATCCTATTTTTTTCTAATGTAAATGTATTGTCTTCCAAAGTATAATCTGCCAACCAATTATGTGATAAATACTTTTCATTTGTTTGTTATAATCTATTAAACTCGTGGTGAGGATAGGTGGGAGCCGCCTTCAGCTTATGAGTGATTTATGGTGGCTTATTTTTTGGAGGGTTCTTGGGCTCCAAGAAGAACATTAATCCGGTATTTTAAGATAATTCTCAAAAAACTTAAAAATATAAATCGTTTACAAAACCTGTAGTAATTGAACCGAAAAAATAATAACTTATAAAGGACATATCTAATATTAATGATTTATACAAAATTTTTTCGCCCTAATTTATATTTTGGTGGAAAGCGATTTGTTAAGCATTAAAAAGAGTGTTCCAAACGAGATACTTGCTCTTTTAGAGCAGGGAGGATACTCCCTTCATATCAAGGGTCATGCAGGAACTGGTAAGACCAGTTTTGCTTTACAGGTAGTTAAAAGTATATCCTCGAGTGGGACTGTTATTTACCTTTCTACACGAGTCTCACCTGATAGGGTTTTAATTCAATTTCCATGGGTAAAGGGCTTCTTAGATGAGCAGAACATTCTGGACGCCAAGAGGCCTTATGTAACCCCAGATGTTCCAAAAAGGCTGCTGTTCGAGTACACAGACCAGCCTGAATTTATAAGATCAATAAACGAAAAGATCCAAACGTCGGAACGCCGCCCTGTAACTGTTATTATTGATAGTCTTGACGCCCTCAAGTCTAATCTTGACCTTGAAGAGAAAGACATCACCCTTGAAACTATCCTTTTAGAAATTAGTGAAAAGGCAGCCACAAACATATTGTTCATAACCGAAACCAATGAGGCTTGTAGACTGGACTACTTGGTTGACGGAGTGGTAAGACTAGAGAAAGAAATCGTAGATGGAAGACTCGTAAGAAAACTATATTTAGAAAAAATTCGCGGAGGGCAAATGGAACAGCCATATTATCTTTTTACACTCAAAGAGAGCAAATTTACCTCATTTGCGCCCAAGCTTTTCCCCCGCATTAAATACGTTGCTGGGACAGAACCAGAAAAACAGAGAAAAGAGCTTATCCCCACATCTATAGGAGAACTGGACAGCGTACTTAGGGGAGGGCTGAGAAAAGGGACACTTAACCTCATTGAAACAGCAAAGGGTGTGGGGACAGAATACTTTTACCTGATATACCCTATCATATCAAGTTTTGTTCGAAAAGGTTTCCCCGTATTTATGATTCCTTCGCAAAACGCTACAACCAAATTGACTATGGATTACCTAACATCCATCATGGGAGTAGCCAAAGAAGAAAGTATTATCTCTAAACTTAGAGAATATCTTTACTTTTTCCAATTCACAGAAACGACAGAAAAAACCCTATGGAACAAAATTAGCGTTTCAAAAGAGGACATAGCTCACTTTAGCAAAGTCTTCAGGGAATCGGTAACTGAAACCACCGAGAAACTAGGCGCTGAAACCTTTATGTGGTCCCTAGGCGTAGACACTATGGAGCGGATCTATGGAGAAGAAATCTTTAGAAAAACAATAGGAAACTTAGTACTTGAAACAAGCTCTTTAAACGGAATCATTCTTGCCTTAGCCAAGCACGGCATCAAATCTATGGACACCCTAACCCATCTCGCCTCAACCCACTTCATAATGGACAACAGGGGGGCACCAATAATATACGGCGAGTTTCCCAAAACTAAAACATACGCCATAGTCACCGAAATAACAAACGGGAATGATAGAGTAGAACTAGTAGACATCGACTAGACAAAACACGTTGAAAAACGAGAAAGCATACCATCCCCCCAGCAAGCTATAATAATAGACCTGTTCAATCATATTAACTTTGCAATTTCACCTGAGATTTTTCTAAATCTCTCCTCTGTACCTTCTTCAAGTGGTCCCTCGCTCTTCAAAACAATTGCTGAGGAGTAGGATTTGATAATCTCATTCGAAGCCTCTTCAACCCCTTTTCAATTTTTTTAGCCGCGCTCCCGGCAATGCGAATCCTTAATCGGGTGTCAAAGGGTTGTAGTCTAAGTAGTCAAAGGTAGACATACGTAGACTTGGGGCTTCAGCGCATCATTTAGACCCCTCGCGAGTTCATCGGGGTCCCTCCGCTCCGCCCCCATCAAGGGCAACCCACCCGCAAAGAGAGAGTCGAACCACTGTCTTTGCGGGGAAGCTCCTCTCATCCTATGATAAATATTTATGCAGGCATTAAGCTGCCTATCTATGGTCAGGCCGCAGTATAGACACCTGAAAAACCTTTGGCTCCTTAGGGCTTTATTCATTTCCCCGCACCTGCTGCAGGTTTTCGAGGTGTAATGTGGGCTGACCTCAACAACCGGGGCCCCGCCTCGAACCAGGGAGACCAGAAGCCGCCAATCCGCCTGGTTGAGCTCCCGGTTCCACCGTTTTTTGTGCTTCCGGTTCATGTTTTGCTTTTCCAGTTTTTCAAATCCGTGCTGCGCCGGGAAGGAGGTGGCTATGTGTTTGGCGAGGCGGTGTAGGTAGTTTTTCACGCGGTTCCTGCACCTCCGCGCGTATTTTTGGTAGAGCTTTTTTCCCTTGTTTCTGTTTTTGGAGTATAATCGGTTTATGCTGCGCAGTTTTTTGTGGTAGGTGGTGTGCAGAGTGCGTAGGGGTTTCAAATCTATTTTTATCCAGCCCGGGGTGGGTGAGAAGCCGTCCAGTGAGAGCATGTTTGAGTCCCAGCCAATCTTATCTGTGGGCTTCTTTTGTTGTGTGTGGCTGGTTTCTAGGGGGATGTGGATTTTTTGGGGGGTTAGTATGGGTTCCCCTATTCTTCCCTTTATTTTGAAGTATCTTTTGGAGAGGTCTATGGTTGCATAGTGGTGGGGTTTTATGGTGATGCGTAGTTTTTCTCCATTGATTTTCATCAGTGTTTGTTTTACTCTTACAAAGGGACGCTTAACTACTGGTTTTTTCCTTTTGCGGTTTCCTCTGGTGTAGTTTTTCTTCCAGGAGTTTATTATGGAGAACGCGGTTTTTATGGCGGAGTCCACCCAGTGCCTGGCGTAATCCCAGCCCTCCAGGTACTGCTCCCTCATCTTTTTCTTGAAGGCGTAGCGGGGGATGGTGGGAAGCAGCCTCTTCTGTTTCTTCCCCTGGATGACCTTCTCCCTCCACTGTATTTGGTTCCAGATGTCGCCTATCATCATGTTTAGCACTGTGAGGTAGGCTTGGAAGAAGTGGTCTAGTTGGAGGTTGTGGGGGAGGGTGTAGGTTTTCATCACCAAGGTTTCCGCCTTTGGGCCTCTTTGGGTGGTTGGCTTTTTGGCAGCCTCCAATATGATTCTCCCACTTGACTATTTAAGTCCACTTATTTTAAAACTGTTACAAAGGCGAAGGCTTTCTTATCCTTAATCTCCGCGTTTTTCAGTTTTTGGAGGAGGCTTTCACCGGTTTAGATATTCCGAACGCGTGTGTTGGACCACCTATTGCGAGCAAATCATAATTTTTTAATTTGTTAATTTCTACTTTTTGGACGTTAACGGTGTCGACCTGGACTCCTTGTTCTTGCATTCCGGATGCTAATGCTTTCGCAACGTTTTCAGTATTTCCATATACTGTGCCATATATTATTATTGCCTTTTTCATTTTTGTACCTTCAGCATTTTATACTATGTACAATTTTTAGTTTGTATACCTTTTAACCGTAGTAGGTTGGTTCCCTCTGAATAACCATTAGTTGTTGCACAAAAAGGTCTTCAGAAATAGCTCCGGAAAAATCCGTTTTCTCGTTAATGACCGTTTTGGGCGTGCCCTCAACGTGATACTTTTGCCCCAAATTTGGAAATATTTGGATGTCCGTCATGTCTACCCTTACATGAGGGTTTTCAATTGCGAATTTGAAAGCCGACCTAGTTACAACAGGGCAGTAAGGGCAGGTTAACAGGACGAAAACCTGAATATGTGTGTCCTTATTAATGGACGCCAGCTTCTTCTTGTTTTCCATAGAAAGATCGGTTGACCCTTTAGAAATGTCAAGTAATAGCTCAGTAAAGGGTCTAAACTCGTATCCATACGGTAAACCATAAATACGGATGCCATAATCTCTCTTTCCAATAACAGCAATCGCCGGCACCCTAGCAATTTTGTATTCTTTAGCCTTCTCATTGTCCTTCAAGAAATCGTATATCTCCACCTTAATCTTGCTTGATAAGCCAGCAACTTCATCTAATAGTCCCCTAATCTCTGAACATATGGGACATTCGTTCTCTTGGGTGAAAAAAAGAAGCCGGACCTCATCCTTAAACTGCCTTTCAAATAATCCGCTCAGACGCTTCTTATCTCCTTCCGAAATTAACCCCATTTCACCATCCCAACCTATAACCAATTTATGAAACTTAAAATATATTTACCCATAAATAAAATTTTTGAATTACTCGTGCATTCTAACATATTTCATATCGACATTAGTAAATCAATCTTTTCAAAAACTTAAATATATACATTATGATGAGACTCATTAAAGTTCTAATATTTGCATCCTTGAATATCCTTTTTTGCTAAAATCGTAATCTAGCAACTCTATTTTTTCAGGAATAATCTTTAAAATTAAATCTCTTCTTCCCCGAACTATTTTTTGCGCCTCCTCATATCCTTCGTCCCCCTCTCTCAAAAAGATTAATCTTTCCCTTCCCGTGGCGGTAATCTGCATCCCCTGTATTTTACCCGTGTCCATAGGGGTATAAATTCCGATACTCACAACCGGATTCTCCTCGATATTCTTCACTTTTCTCCCGGGAGCAAGACCCACATAGATGTTAAAACCCTCCTTCTCAGTATAAAAATCAATAGGAGTAGCTCGCGGAATATTACCGCTGCAAGTACACAATACCAACTCTTTCCTCTCATCCAAGAATTTTCGAATCTCCCTTCGAAGCTCTTCCTCAGGCATCTTCTTCCCCTTACTCATATAACACCATCCACAATTAAGATTAATTTATTAAATATTTTTACGTTATATGTGTTACCTTTTATTTCACGTTATAGAAGAGTTTATACTTTTTATTTCACCACACAACCCCTTGGAGTTTCTTTATCAAGCTTCTGATGCTATTGCTCTCCTTTCTTCAACTTTCTAACTGCTTTAATGGCATCATCAAGTTCTTCAAGCAGGTAGTATGCTTTTACTCCATATTTTCTTCCATTTTCAACCATTATTCTATCGCAGGAAATGAGAACAGAATTCGTTAACTTTGCAGCGGCTATAAAATACGAATCAACAGCCCTCGGGTGAGCCAATTCAGCTACTTTAAAAGCTTCGTCAAACACAAAATTTTCAGAAAGAACTTCAAAATCAGCAACAAGCTCCTCAATATCTTTTCTGGATAAGCTTATTCCTAGCCTTCTTGCAATAGAGATGAACTCAAGAAGAAAAATCCTTGGAATAAAAATAGCCAAGCCCTCAATCAACTTCAAGAATTCTTTAGATTTCCTGATCCTATCCTCGTTCTTTTCAAGTAGAGAATTCACAAAAACGGAAGTGTCAACAACGATCATTCCTTAACTCCTCTAACGCTCTGTAAGCACCCTCAACTCTTTCAATTTTCTTCTCAAGTTCTGTGAACTTTTTGTAAAAATTTTTAGTAACTTTCTTAGTTTCCTTTATCTCTATCTTCACAAACTCACCCTCCTTTAACCTCACCTTTTTGAGGGGCTTGAAAACCCCATTCTCAAATATAACCTCGATAACTTCATCCATAAAAACCACCAATTGAATGATTATAGTTCCAGCTCAGCTTTAAGGTTTTCCCAACCTGCTTTTCAAATAATCCATTCAGATGCTTATTATCACCTTCCGAAACTAATCCCATTTCGCCAGAACGTATGATCCGTATCTGCTCAACACCAAACGAAAGAAAAAAGAAAGGAGGATTAATATCTGTGGGTGAATGTTTATTTGTTTCGGATTAATGATTGGGTTAGTGGTTTTAGAGGCGCTTGTATGTCAGGTCGCGTTGAGGAGAGATTGAAGAGGATTCTTGACGAGGTCTTGGGAAGCCTAAACCTTCTCTTCTCTTTCTCTTTTTTAAAAAAAGGATTTATCCTAGCTCTTCAATGTTTATTGGTTTTCTTTTTGGAAATTTACTATAAGAGCGGAGAATCAGCTTCCAAAAATGTTGTAAACCCAAATTGGTTTTTTTAAAAAATCCTGAGACCTAGAAGAGAAAATAGAAACATTCAATCCTTTCGATTTAAACTTCCACGATTTTAACACCATCGTGGCGGCTTTACTAAGTAACCCGACAGATTGATTTAACACTGATTCCATTATTATGAATACCTGTTGGAGGTTAGATTATGGGCAGACTAGATGGAAAAGTCATTATAGTTACTGGTGGTGCCAGAGGAATAGGTAAAGGTATTGCTTTGGCTTCCGCCAAGGAGGGCGCAGACATTATTATCGCCGACATACTCGTTGATTTGGCTGAGAAAACGGCTAAAGAAATAAGGGCTCTGGGTCGGAAAGCAATGGCTGTAAAAACGGATGTCAGGGAAAGCAAAGAAGTTGAGGAAATGGTCAGAAAGACCATAGAAAAATTCGGAAGGATTGATGTCCTCGTAAACAACGCTGGAACCGTTGAACCGGGGCGTCTCGACGCTCTCACCAAAGTCCCAAGTCCGCTGGAAATAGAAGAGGCAGACTGGGACACCACTCTGGACACCAACTTGAAAGGAATCTATCTCTGCTGCAAATACGTGGTTCCCCACATGAGAGAACAAAAAAGTGGGAAAATTATTAACATTTCTTCGATAGCCGGTAAGAGAGGCAACCCCACTTTTCCCCAATATAGTGCCTCCAAATCCGGAGTTATAAATTATACTCAAAGCCTCGCCATGATCTTAGGAAAACACGGAATCACAGCCAATGCTATTTGCCCCTATTTTGTATGGACGGATTTGTGGAAGTCCGGAGTAGGAGGTGAGCAGAACAAGGCGGTTTTTGACAATATCGTTAAGTCGCAAACCATCCAGAGAAGGGAAACCACACCCGAAAAAATAGCCGCTCTAGCAGTATTCTTAATGTCGGAGGACGGCGACGACATAACAGCACAGGCGATAGACATAGGCAGCTGATAACTAACTATAACTAAAAAATGAACAAACAAAACCCGAAGTTGAGCACCACACAAAACTAACCAGGTTTAAAACAGAAAAATTAGGAATTAAGACCGGAAAGCCATTAAGCCTTTCCAGTCCTCTCCCTACTTGTTTTTTTAATACGGATACTACCACGCTGCGTCCCCCTCATACTGCTCGCGGGCATATCGCCACATAACGGCGCGACCTTCCACAGTATTACTAGTACTAGTATGAGGGTAGGCCGCGAGAAAACCCCGGGGGGAAGGAGGCCCCGGAAACGGCCGGGAGAGGCGTCACGGCGGGGATTTATGTTAGCTCATGCAAGCTCATTTGTTCACGTAAATTTTTTAAAGCTCTTGTTACTATATTCTAACAAAATTTAATTTATTTCTAAGTGAATTAGGATGGAGTGTATATGTTTTGTTAGATTTTGAAGAATTAGTATTTCTTTTCAGCGCTCCTAAATGGATTTGTAAAGCTGGTAAGGAGGAAATGAAATGCCAATAGATTTGAAAGTAACACCCGAGTACTTGGATTTGCTAAATAAGGGCGTGGCCCGGGAAATCCAAGTATCAGTGCAGTATGTGCTACAGCACTCGAAAATGGAGAAACTCCTGCGCAAGATGATTCCGGAGAACATTCTCCTCGACAAAACAACCTACGAGCAGGTCGGGAAGGTTTTGAAAGATTTTGCTATCGAAGAGATGAAGCACCTCGGCAAGATTATGGAACGCATTTATATTCTCGGAGGCGAGGCAACCACCAAACCAAGTCACATCGAGGTCGGCAACTCCTTGCGGGAATTTGGTGAACTAGGATTGAAGGCGGAGACAGAGGCCCTCCAGCTCTACCGAAAAGTCATCGAAATGGCTGGGAAACTCGGAGACTGGGAGACCCGTGAGATATTTGAGCACATTTACCAAGACGAGGAAAAGCACTTCCTCAAGTTCCAAGACTACAGCGAAATCGAGGGAGAACCAGAATTCCCCGCAGCGGAGGAAGAAGAATTCCAAGCAATTTATACCGACGACTGGATCGCCCTGTTAAACCGGGCAGTCGCCGGCGAGCTCTCGGCAATCATCCAGTACACGAACCAACACGAGAAGGAGAATGCCGAACTCAACCGCCGCAAGAAGACCGCCTTAGAGGTCGTCTCCGACAAGACCAAACCACACGTGTTCTCCGACCTCCTGAAGTCAATCTTCATGCAGGAGATGGATCACCTCGAAAAGATCGCCGAGCGGATTTACGAGATCAAGAAGGAAGCCACCGCGGACGTCGATCCACTACCAAACGTCGGTGCTGAAGTGGACGACTGGATCAAGAACGACCGGGACGCCGAGGACTACGCTATCAATCTATACCGCCAAATCATCAACAAGGCCTTGGAAATCAATGATGTCCGAACCCGGCTCATATTCGAGCAAATTATCAACCAGGAAGAAGAGCACTTCTGGCGTTTCGACGACTTCACGCCTTAAAGCAGCGGGCATTTTTCTTATAGTGAACCATTCAATAGGCTGAAATTTCACTCCTTTCGAGATATACTATATGTTTTTGTGCACCGGCAATTTCCTATTTTTTATTCTTGTTTTTTTCTATTTTTTCAATTTTTCTTTTATCTTTTCTTTTTCCCTTTTTTCGCTGAGTTATTTTCTTTTTTTCGTAATAGTTTTCTATTTTTCGTAAATTGCTTTTGGGCAGTTCGGAGGCAATTCGGTATTACCAGAAACCGAAATCACACACAGAACAAAACATAATAAAAGTGAAAAAGTTAAAAAATTAGAATTTGAAGAGTACACCTTAACAGTCCGGGGTATCAAATTCAAGCAATCGGTAATCTACGCGTTTCTCTGAAAGTTTAGAAACACCTAAACAATTCATTCTTAAAACCCAGCAGAAAGGCGTACCATCATCTCTAAAAAGCTTCTCCGCCTGAACCGTCCTGTAATAGTCCTTATACATACAATTACTAACTTTCAAGTTTAGAGGATCGGAGTCGACTTTTGATAGGAGGTGGAAACCTCAATCCTAATAGATGCAAGGTACTCGAAATATTTTTGAGCAGCATCATAAATATCAGAAATCTTTAAAGGCTCTTTTCCCACCAGACTCGCATCCAAAACCAGCTCCACAACCTTATTGAACCCGTCCTCCCCTCTCTTCAAAGAGCCTCGATAATCTCTATCAGCTTCAAGAAAACCTAGAGAACAGCATTCCAGGAATCCTCAATTTCGTCTATTAATTGAAGTTCGTAGCTTCGGAAACTATCAACCGTCTCAAAGGGCGGAAGCCTTTTACTAGTTCTGCTGCCAAGAAAGTTCCCCGTGTGTCGTAGAACTATTTTCATAGTCTTTTCCCAGAATTTTTTGAATCCTGCCCGCAATCTGCAGAGACCATTGAAACATCAAACCTTATCAACTTCCGCCTCAACCAATCCAGTACGCCCTTTGAATCTTTCTCAAATTTTAACATGTTCTGAGATATTGATTTTACTATGGCTTAAGCTTGCTTGTTATCTCCATTTTCCTCAAGACTCTTTATTCTCATCTCAAGATCTTTTACCACCGATTCGGGATACCAGGTTTCCACCTCTCCCTTCAGAGGCATACCGCACCTGGAGCAATAATCATTAGAGGAAATATTAGCCTCCTTGCAGCGTGGACATATCACCTGACCCAAAGAATTATCCTTAACATCTACACTAATACCAGAAACTCTCAGAACCTCACGCACCACCTCTTTACCGGAGAGATGGCTGTAGACCCCTGGCATGTTGCTCGTAGACTTCCACCCGAAAAAGCCTTTCATAGTCTGGTCGGAGAGCCTAGTTGAGAGTTCGGTGGCCCTGATATGTCTCATCAAGTGTACATAGGTACGTTTACTTATACCTGCTTTTTTAGCACAGTTTTTAATAATCCTCCAGATGGAGACCGACGATAGACGCTTGCCACGGGAACTGACCCATAGGGGAGCACTCTTATCCTTCGGTAAAGTGGATAGGTATTCACCCAAAATTCCGGCACTACTAATCAGGGGTATTGCGCGAGGACCGGTCTTACCCTCCACACTGAGTACGAATCCGTAATTGACCGGGATAATAGAACCAACATTTAATCCCCTAAGCTCCTCCCTCCTTATACCAGACTCTAAAAGCACACTCAAAAGAGCCCTATCACGAAGCGTTCTGGCGCTATTAACAAGCTTAGCAATTTCCTCCTTATCCAGCAAATCCTCCGACTTTATTTTTGTTCTTATGGAAGGAATCTTGATCCAATCCGCTCTAGAACTCTTTTTACCCCTATCCAGCCACTGGTAGAAGGCACGAACGCAAATGCGGTAAAGCCTAATAGAAGAATCGGAAACCTCACTCCTTTCTCTCCTTCGTTCAAGTTCACCGAAAAACTTCTTAAGATCCGCCATTGTGACCTCTTCAAAGTCTTTCCCATGATAATTCACTAACAGGCTTAGAGATTTTTCGTAGTTCTTTAAGGTCAGCGATTTGGCCTGTGACTCAGCTCTCTTCTCGTTCAGAAATTTATTAAGGAGCTCCTTCTGACCTGTGTTAAGTGTATAATTTCTCTGCCGCATGGGTTTTCCCCTTGAAAATTGGTGAAAATTGCTTGAAAAGTATGGTGTGGAACTTCTATATAAAGGTAACATTTCATAATGGTAAATGTTCCTTTGGAGAACATTTCATTCTTTGCAGATCTCCCATTTCCCACCAAATCTACCCGGGTACTCCTCCAGTGGAGCAACGTAAACCCTAATCGGTATGAATCCCCTTGGAACCCTTAAAAGGTTAGGGGTGATTACTAGCTGGTAGAAAGAAGAACGCTCATGGAACAGGTTTAGAACAATTGTATAAAATTCCAGACGACAACAAAAATAAACCAACAAACCAAGATTACAACACATCCTAACGCTAATTTCTTATCATACTTATGTAAAACTAGGAGAGCGACTGTTCCTAAAGCAACCATTCCTAATTTTCCAATTTCAAATAGACCCGCGTTGTAAAAGAAGTTAATCAGTGGATTTAATTCTATGAATCCACAGGCTAAGGCGGTTTTCGTTTCGATTAAGTCTATTGCATTCAACATATTTAACCCAAAAAGTAAAGAAATGAATTTTTTATTTCTAAAAGCAGATATCTCAACCATTTTATTACCCCACGTTATTTAGGTGGAATAGGAAAAAAGAACACTACACTAAGCTCACTAAATATAAAGTGTACAACAGACCAAAAAATATGTTTTGGTACCCCTCCCTACCATTTAATACGAAATAGTACTCCGAAAACATAAAACCAAAATAAACCAAACCCATTGCCGATACACTTTACTGTTCCTCTTCGTGGCGGTGCTGTCTCTCCTCCTATTCTAGATATCTAGTACACTTCATCTATTGCTGTTATGAAAAGATTTAAGGTTATGAAAGATTAACAACCCTAAAAACCGTAAAAACAATTCGGATTAGTTCAGCATTATTTTCTAGGTTTTGGAAAAAATTTTTCGAGACCCATTCAATTTTTGAAAACCAAGTACATTCCTGAACTTTCTATCTTTTATAGGCTCATTTTAGTAATAGTACTTCGTGAAAGATTGAATTGTTGGGAAAGTTTCGATAATTGCCAAGGGGAAATTAAGTTTAGAACGTTCTCCCTATTACTCAAAAACATTTATATCATTTATTAAACCCATATTCTGCCATAAACGGAAATGGATAGTGTAAATATTGGATGGACTTGGAGTCATATTCGGAGTTGCACTTTCTGTGCTTTATCCTTTAATCATCTGGCTCCTGGTAAAGAAAGTGAGATACGAACAAGAATCCTACCGTTACCTTTTCGCAGCGTTCATACTGGGAGCGGCAGTGTTTTACTTGGCTTATATGAGGAAATTCTATGTTGCGTTATTCAGTGGAGCGGCTCTTTACGGTATTGACCTTGTAACTACAGGTTTTATTGAGGAAGTGGCAAAACTTCTGATTCTAATGATTCCCCTCATAAGAAACAGAATAGATGAGAAGAACGGCGCATTCTACGGATTAGTGGTGGGATTGGGTTTCGGAGGCGGCGAAGCCATAATGGTGCTAGCTACAGTGGCGACATCATTCTATCTCAATCAAATCACCCTAATCTTCGATCTAATGATTTTTAATACTCTGTTAACTCTGGGTCTTACGCAGATGGAGATTCTTATTGTTGGCTTTTTAGTTCTTCCCCAGCTTATCTCCGAGATCCTTACGTTGTTATCAGTGGTTTTCTTACCCACTCTAGCGGGGATTCCCCTACTCGCGGTTTATGAGAGACTGATAGCAGTACTATTCCACGCCTCAAGCGCAGCTATCATCGGCTACGGTCTGGTTAGAGGCAAAACGCTGAAGTACTACCTGGCAGCAGTTATTCTTCACATATTGCTGAATTCCTTTGCGCTTCTGTATACTTTCGGTGTTATAGATGTTCTTGCGGTTGAAGCTATAATCACAGTATTCGCGGTGGCACTGTTTGTTTACGTCATGTACAAGACAGTTTGGACAGTGGAGGCCTCTTGAAGTAAAAATGAGGATAGGGCTGGAAAGGGTTTAATGCCTTTCCGGTCTTAACTTTTTACTTTTTTCTGTTTTAAACTTGGTTTTGTGTGTTACTTTTGCTTTTGGTAATACCGAATTGCCTCGGAACTACCTTCAAGATAGTTTTCGAAAAATAGTTAAGATTTTCGAAATATCGGAAATTACTCAGTGGAATCAAGCAAAACTAAAATATAGCTAAAAAATAAAAAATATTTAAAAAATAAATACTAAATAATAAATATCTATTAAAAAAAATTTTGATTTAAATTTTAATCAAAGAATATTCCATGAGGGAAATCCGACTAAACCATTCCACACGTGTTGATCCCCTTATTCAAAGTTCCCCTGCTCTGGTTTCTTTTGCTGGTCTGTTGGAGCGGTTAAATGCAATTGGCCTCCCGCTCACCCGAATCTTTCCTAATAGGAAGAGCAATCCTTCTACTATTATGTTCTATCAGTATGCCATTTTATTCGAAAAATTATTATTTACACATGTTAGTGAGTACACTTTCTTGGTTCTGTTTCCGGGACATGTAGAGTTCATTAATTTTCTAGTTATTTATATAACTTTTTTCAGAGAAGCGACAGGGAGGCAATGAGTCTGCTATTTTTTATGTGGTGATTTTTTTATTGTTTTGTTAATTGCTAATTCCCTCTTTTCTTTCACCTTTAAGGATGTTTTCTTGTACTTCACACCTTCTCTAAGCGTGAAATCCTCCCCTAAACACGGGTCTAAACCAAATGCCTTCCACCGCAATCAACGGAAAAGTGGATGCACAAGAATATAAAAATTAGGAGATAATAAAACATAGACTTATTGACAGGGAGTAATCCCAATAATCTTAGTAAATTTATAGTTTTTTTCTGTAATTATTAGCATTTTAGCTATTTTAAGCAATTGTCGTAGACCCCAAATTTAATAACAATAAAGCTTATAAGTATAAATTCCGAATTCAAGACAATAGCACAGTAGTTAGTGCTATTAACCAACCCCTAGTTTAGGGAAAAAATAGAAGGAGGAAGAAAGCATGGTCGAAGCGAAAGCCTGGACAATCCTGGGGATTATTGGCGGTATCTTCGCAATTCTCGAAGGCATTCTCATCTATATAGGCGGTATACAAGCTCAGAATACCCTAATAACCTACTTCCTTATTTTCAGCGGGCCAGCAATAGCTAGTTTCCTTGGACTAACTGCACTTGCCGCACTCCTAACTCAGATACAAACATGGCTTTTGTTCTATTTGCAGTACATTTCCCCATCTATAGCGACGATCCTCCCAACACTGGTTGGCCCCTTAGGGACGATGATGGGCTGGCAGGGTGGAGGTTATGTCTCAATTGCAGGTGTAGCTATTGCAGTCTTGGGAGTCTTGATACTTCTCGGAGCTATCGCAAGCATGAGGAGCAAGGCGGGAGCAGCTATTTTGATAATCTTCGGTATCCTTGGAACATTTTCACTTAACTTCGGCGGAATACTAGCTCTAATTGGTGGCCTGGCGCTCTGGTTCGAATAGTAGAAACGTAGAGTAACATAATTTTGGTTAAATAACCTTTTTTCTTTTTTTTAATTTAAAATAGAAACACAATCACAATGGTAGTTAAACTTTTAATTCTACGAATTTTATTGGATGAAAATGAAGGAGTATCCCATAAATGATTATGGATCCAGTACCAAGCTAAGCATAAGGGCATAACAACATGTTGCCTAATGGAATTGATTATTATTATAAGAGGGTTTTTTAATGTCTCAAGTTTCACAGATGGGATTTATTCTGATTGGGGGTATTGGCGGTTTATTCGCTATAATTAGTGGATTGGTAATACTGCTCATCGGAACAAGTATCCGGGGAAATATTCTTCTGTTTGTGGGGATGTCTTTCCTTTTTCCAATGTTTATCCAGCAGTTTCTTACCTATATTTCAGCAATATTTCCCCCTGTTGGTTTGATAGCGCTGGGTCCATTAGGAGGTTATTTTGTGGGCCGTATCATTTGGGATATAACTACTTTTGGGATTATTGTTTCGGTTCACGGTTTCGTTATCCTTCTGAGTGCTTTCGGTGCTTGGACGGGTAACAAGTGGTACGCGGCTATTTTAATTCTCTTCGGTCTAATGGGTGTCTTCGCTTTCTTTAACTTTGGTGGTCTAATGGGACTCGTAAGCGGAGTTGTACTGTGGCACCACCTGAAATAAACCAAAAATTGGATTAACTATTTTTTACTTTTAATAGCTACGTTTAAGCCTTTTTTATTAGCTCGTTATGTGAAATTCGTGCTGTGTGTTGTCGTTTCAATAGTTGTTTCTTTTTTCTTTTGGCTGATATTTTCACTCTTCGCCTAGGTTCTGCAAGAGCGATCATGCCTACTCTTTACTAAACTTCCTTAAACATACTCGTAACGTCTGTGTCAACATATGCAAAAAATATATATGAAATAGGGATTAGTTTATATTATAATAACACCACACCACTCTAGAATTAGAAGTGTGGAGGGAATAAGCGTGTCTGAGCTAAATGTGAATAAGCTGATTGAACTCGTGGAACTAAACATTGGCAGTTGGAAGCCCGAAGCAATAGTCATAGTTGACGTAAACTATAAGATTTGGGGTGAAAAAGGAATTATTTTAAAAGAGGTCCTTGACTATTATAGGAAATTCCCCCTTTCTGATATGCATGTAGGGGACATCCTTCACAACAGTAACACTTTTCTTATGAAGATCACGGAAAAAACGGGAATCATAGTTGCAATGAAAGACCCCCAAGTAGCTAAGCTCGCGGCAATTAATCTCGGTGGTAGAATAAATGCCTTCTCAGAATTCTATACTATTGAAAAATTCGTTAAGGAAAAAGATAAAAAATCCATACTTGGTAGAATCCTGGGAACGGGAGATTAAATGTGGTAACATTACCCGCAATCGAGTTACTGCGCCTGCAGATTCAGCCCTAACCGCGAGTGCGCGATTTATCTATCAAAAGCGCTACGCGGAAAATAGCCAAAAAATCGCCTTATTCCTTATCGGTTTTTCATGCTGCTGTCAACATTCTGTATCTCTATTAATCGGATTTATGCAGGTGTTCTTCAAATAGACACTACAATGATATAATATTCTTCTTCAATAATCTTCTTCGGAGCATCACTCCTCATTCTAATATTAATAATTGGAATTCGATAACTCTGCTGACAGCTTGCTGAGTTTACAGTTCATGAAGATAGAGTCAAGTAAAATATAGAAAATCCTATTAGAATATATACAGATTAGTAGTAAAATATAAAAAGCAATACTTAATCTGTATAATAAGATACGCATAAGGCTTTAATTAATACTCTTGGAGGATGGCGTTTTGTCAGTACCCAGTGTAGATGGTATGATTGAACTGGTAGAGATGAACATAGGTACTTGGAAACCCAAGGGATTGGCTATAGTAGATATAAACTATAAGGTATGGGGTGAAAAGGGAAGTTCCTCAAAAGACCTTATCGACTACTACAAGAAGTTCCCCTTATCAGAAATGCATGTAGGAGACAGTATCCACAACAGTAACTCTTTCCTCATGAAGGTCACAGAGAAAACGGGAATCATAGTTATTATGAGGGACATCAACTTAGCGAGGCTTTCCGCAATAAACCTCAGGGGAAGAATCAATGCCCTATCAGACTTCTACTCTTTAGAGAAACTCGTAAAGGAAAAAGATAAAGATAAGAGGTCTAGGCTTGGCGAGGCCGCGAAAACCGAAGAGGGAATTTGGTAAGCATGGATTTATACAGTTTGCTGGTTCTGTTGAGTTCAGTCCTGCCCGCAGTCTGTATGGTTTACCTCGCTAAGCACTTCGCTAAAAGGAAGCAAGTAGTTACTCTGCTTTTAGTAATTTTCTTCGCCATGTTTGCAGCAACCTATGTCGTTTACTACTTGATTCTTATCGATGTTCTACAAATCAACATTACCACCTATGTGTTATTTACTGCTTTACTTTACTTCGCAGTCATACTTCTTGTAGGACTAGTAATGTTGAAAATTAGAGAACTCTACTTACTCCCAGAATTAATCGCCACCATTGCAATAATTCACTACAATGTTTTAGATACAGCCAATATGCTAACAGGCGACAGTCTTCAACTCTTATCATACTACTTCACTGGACAGTTCATCGGGCAATCTTGGTTTTTAATTCCTGATAGAACTTTTAATCCAGGTTTCCTTCAGAACTTGCCATACTTTGAAACCATTAAACCATTCCTAAATCCTCTGAGCGTAATAATTCCAGATGTACCAATAGTGGCTATGGGTATTTACATTATGATAATTTCAGCTCCGACAATTATTCTGTTCTACTATATAGCTTGGAAAAACAGAAGCGGTAGATCTCTGGGATTTGCTCTCGGACTAACACTATTAGAGGTTAATATGGCTTATTGGATACCAGTTGAGATACACGCCATAATAACAGTTATCGCAACAATAGTCTTTGCACTAGGAATATTCGGTATCATCGACAGTGTTATAAAGAAGGAAGAAACCCAAAAAATTGTGTCCCAAACTTAAAAAACCTAAACCACATCAACTCTTTTTTCATTTTCAAACTCAAGCTTAATCAATAAATAAAAGTGGAGCCATTCCCCAACGGAATGACTCACTTGCATTGAACCTTTTCGGACTAGATCTTACCACCGCAGTGTGGACAGAATTTGCCTGACATGTTTGATGGAATAGCCTGCCCGCAGTTGGGGCATACTTGTCCTTGTCTCATTGGAGTTCCGCATTCAGGGCAAAACTTTGCTAACGGTACCTGTTTACCACACGAGAGGCATCTTGTTGTCTGTGTTGTTTGGGCTGCAGGTACTTGTACACCGATCTGTACTGGGACGCCTGCGGGGGGTGTTCTTGCGGGGCCTGGGGGTGCTATAGGTCCTCTAACCGGAGCTCCGCAGGATTGGCAGGAGGTGTTACCAGGAGGTATTGCGGCTCCGCAGTATGGGCATTTTCCCTCATCCTTTTTTGCTTTTACCGTCGCTTTGATTGCGGGCAAGAATTTTACGTTCTTTACTTCAAAACGCACGGAGTCGCCGCTTTCCAGAATTACGGTCAAGCCCTTATTGTCGGATTGAATGTCTTTAACCGAAGCCAGAGGAATTGCTAGGGAGTCGAGCTTGCCATCCCGACCAATATTCATAAAATCGTTTCCCGTCATAGCACCTAAAATCATTCCCGAACCTACCGCAAAGCCGGCACCAGTTATGGCACTTTGAGCGATGCGGCCAGCCCAACCACCTACACTTCTTCCTACGACATGCCCAGCTACAGCGCCTGCAGCACCAACCGCCGCTGCTGCTAGAGCTCCTTTGAGGAGTGCTTTTCCTGTGCTTCTCTTTTTGTACCAAACGATACGGACATCTGATACCGTTAGTGTTCCCCAGTCCTTGTCGAATTTTACGTTGTCCAGTGTGGTGCCTATGTGTTCATAGTTTAGCGGAATGAAGTTACCGTTTGGATCAAAGCCTACGTTAAGAAAAATTGGACGTGACATAAGAGAATATTTCTAATTAATGGTAATAAACATTACTAATCATGAAAACTTTTAGAAAAATGGTTAATTGATAATGGCTCTGATTAGACCTATTTGTATTTTAAGTTTTGTTTGGGTTACTTTCTTTTTTCGAGGAATTGTTTGAGGTTGAAATCATCTTCGAGTAGTTCGTTTTTGACTTCCTCCACGTTTATTCCTTCTGTGATTATTTCGGTCATGGGTTTCACGCTCTTCCGGTCCCCGATCAGGATTGATCCCACAACTTTTCCGTCTTTTAGAACTATTTTTTTGTAGAGACACTTATCGGCATCCATTTTTCGGATTTGTTCGTATTCCTTTGTTTCGGGGTTGACCAGGCCTATTGAGGCCAGGTCGATGCCCGCCACTTTAAGCGTGTTTAAAGCAATTGTTCCGTTATAAACTGTTTCTTTTCCTATTATGTTAGCCGCGGCTATCTGAGCCTGATCCGTGGCAGCCGGTATTATGCCGTACACTCTTCCCCTGTGCTCGGCTATGTCTCCTGCAGCGTAGATGTCCTCTACGTTTGTTCTGAGATGGTTGTCCACAATGACTCCCTTATTCACATTTATGCCTGATTCTTTGGGCAACTCTATGTTACTCCGAATACCGGTGGCGCATACAACAAGTTGCGCAGGGATGGTGTCGCCGTCCTTTACTTTTACTCCCGAAACCTTGGCGTCTCCTATAATCTCCTCTGTCTGGGCTCCGCACTTGATTTCCACTCCCCTTTTTTCAAATTCACCAATGAGTATATCGGAACCCTCATTGTCTATTTGTCGGGGAAGAAGCCAGGGAGCAAATTCTAGTACCGTAGTTTTTAAACCAAGCTTTCCCAGAGCCTCGGATGCCTCTAATCCCAGTAAACCGCCCCCTATCACAACTGCGTTCTTCTTACCCTTAGCATACTCTCTTATGGTCAAAGCATCATCAATACTCCTAAGGGCGAATACTCCCCTCTTATCAGCCCCCTTCACCGGAGGGATAAATGGGCGAGCCCCATTAGCTAGAAGAAGCTTATCATAAGAAACTTTTTCGCCATTAGCCAGAACAATCTCCTTATCGGCAGCTCTAATGGATTTTACGGATACACCCAAATGCAGTTTGATCCCTCGATCCTCGTACCATTTAGCTGGATGAAGAGGAATAGCATCAACGGATGATTCTCCAGATAAAACCCCATAGAGGGAGGGATGAGGATAATAAGGATACTTATCTACATCAAAAATCTCCATCTCAGTCTTAGGGGCATTCATAAGAATATATCTAGAAGCAGTGTAACCAGCCAAACTGAAACCGATAATCACAACCTTCATAAAAAACTCCTCCTTACCAAGAATCCCGTGATAACTTTCAACGTTATTGTTAGAAAACCACACGTAAGGTTAAAATATTTTTCTGAAAGATAAAGTAAGACTCCTACCGTAATTGACAAATACGCAAAATCAATAAGCAAAGAAAACCTATAATACAGACCGGAGCAAAGAGTTGAGTCGAATTCTTTTCTTAGGAGAAATTTAGATGAGGATTGGAGTCTTTTGGCATGATATCTTCGCTAAGAGTTCTTGGCCCGTGATTGGGAACAAGTTTGAAAGTTTTCCAAGGGTAATGGAGTGGGCTCTAAAACTTGAGGGAGTTAAGCTTTTTACTCCCGGTAAGGTTTCTTGGGAGGTTTTAAGTAAGGTACATGATAAATCGGTCTTGGAGGACTTGAAACACGCCTGGTACTGTGAGGGAGCACTCTACTCAGTCGGCGGGTGCATAGATGCTGCGACCAAAATTTGGAAGGACGAGTTGGACAACGCACTGGTTTTCGATGTGGCTGCGGGCCACCACGCCGGGCCTTCACATGTCTGGGGCGGTACCTACGTTTCCTGTAATGGTCCCACCGTAGTTTCCTTGCGTGAGAGATTTGGAAGGGGACGATACGCTATACTGGACACCGACAGCCATCATGGTGATGGAGATAGGGCAGTATTTTTGGGTGATAGGGATGTTTTGCACGTTTGCTTCTGCAGCAAGAATATGGTGGAGGACGCAGGAACCAAGATATGCGTTGACTCGGGCTACGATACGAGTAACCAGGAGTATCTCGGCAAAGTTGAGCGAGAATTCATTCCCAGAGTAAGAGACTTCAAGCCCAACATAATTTTTCACCTTTTGGGACACGACACCGCTCAGGGAGACTACGGTGACAGGGGATTAACCGAACCCTTCTATCTAGAACTGGTTGAAATAATAAAGAGCTGCGCCGAAGAAAACTGCGGTGGAAAGTACATGATTGTAACGCATGGTGGTTCCCGGAAGGACTTGGCGGAGTACATCTTTCCAAAAGTTGTGGAAATTCTCGCCCGCCCGTAGTAGGGTCAAACACAATAAGCTTGTGAGTCAACCCTTAACAAAACGGTAACGTAATGTTTTTATAGCAAAAATCAGTAAAAAATATTAACAAACCGTTTTAATTTCAAACATCAATACAAACAATGCGAATATCTTATTTTGAATTAAGGTCAAACGACCAACAATGTGAGGTGGAGCATATTGGTGAATGTAACCGAAATTAGCGTAATACCCGACGTTAACACAAGCTTGATGGTTTCAAAGACAACCACTGAGGCGGTCGCCAGCATGTTCGGACCGGTATTCACCAAAAACGCCGTAAAATACACCTTGGAGTTTGAAGCCCAAAAACTGGGCGAGAACCCCCCAAAAGGCATCGAAACACTAGACGGAGCGGTAGAGTACATCCAGAAAAACATTAACCGCTACCCCGACGGAGTGTGCAGCATAGTGTACGGAATGGCGAAGACGGAGCGGGTGCTTGAGGGTTACTCAGCTTCGGGATCAAAAAGAATGGCTTTCAACGCCGTTAAAAAAGTCATGGAAGACAGCGGAATGCTAAGCAGCCTCCAAGGATCAGCAGACCAAATCTTTGACGCTATAGCGAAATTCCACGAGTTGAACAGCTTCTTGAAAGTCATTCCCCCAAACCGCTTCGAGAGACAGGACAACGGAGCCAAAATGATTGTGAAAAATTGCACCTGCAAGGACGCCTGCAGGAAACTGGCTGGAGAAGATTTCTCACGCATAATCGGAGGCAAGGAGTGCATCATCCTAATCAACCACTGCGCAGCCGCTGAGATAATCACCGGGAAACGCTGCGACTACAAGCTTGAAAAATTCGACCAACCTGCGTGCGAAGGGAAAATTTACGCGAAAGAAGAGTAGCTTAAGTTAAGAAGGAGAATTCGCAAATATCCCACGCTGAGGCGTGGGGCTTTCTTTTCTTAGGAAAGAATCAATTATGGTTTCTTTTTCAAGTTTGAATGAACTCGTGTTAAGAACTATCCTAAATTATTATATAGCCTTGCCAACATTTTATATATAACTTTTATTTATATAATAATGATGTAGAATGTGTTAACTTATCTCCTCTTATGGGGTTTTAAAATCGGGAAAGCCTTGTGTGCCCTTTTTTTGAAGATAGATCGGGCCATTCTGCATCACTTGTGTAACGTCGAAGTATACATTTAACTAATCAGGGTGGGTACACGTTGCCGGAAAGTATAAACATGGAAAAATTGATGCAAACGGTTGGTGAGCTGGCAGCCTCAAAGGGTCAGGAAGTGATGTTAAACACTTTCAATAATGCGGTAATTTTCGGTTCTCTTCTGTCAGCCTTGGAAAATATGGGTATACCTACCACGCTAACGTCGCGCCGGACGGCGGGTGTTTTAAAGGGGATACTGAAAGTAGTCGATACGGTGCTTTTGGGCAGAAAGCCCGCTTCCACTCTGGAAGAGCTTCCTAAGGACTTTATGGATGCGGTGGTAAATAGCAAATTTGTGGAAAAGGTGGAAGTGAGTCTGAAGGACAACACTATGACTGGAACTTTGACAAACTGTATGTACCTGGGCTTTGGAAAAATAGCTAGAGACCTACTGGGGTACAAGGGATGCCCTATTTGTGCTTTAACCGTGGTAGGAGCCGGTACTGTGGAGGCTTTAGAATTCGGACAGGTAACGGATATGAGTATTACCACTGAAGGGAACATTTGTCACCTGAAAATGAAAATCGAGCCGAAGGAAAAATAGAAGCTTTTTATTTTTCAACCCCCTATTTTTTTTAACTCATTCCCTAAAAAATCATCAATCAACGTGTTCTTTAAGAGTAAAATTTATATAAGTGTTTTATAATATAAAATAAAAGACCATTAAAGAACACGGAAAGACCGCGGGAGAAGAGTAGACCCCCCTACTTAAAAAGGGGGAGAGCTTTCTCAAAGACAAAAAACTAGGACGTATAAATCAATTAAAATAAATTTTGGAGGGATGAAAAATAACCCTGAAGCAAAGTCGGAAAGAAACCAAATCTGAAAAGTCCTCTGAGAAGACGAGAAAAGTAGCAATTGATAGGGTTATTATGAATAAACCCGGTTTTGAAACTCTCTTTGAACCGGTTAAAATCGGAGATGTGGAGATAAGTAATAGAATCGCAATGGCTCCCATGAACCTGCTCTACTCAACACCCGATGGATATGTGAGTGAGCAGAACATAGCCTGGTATGCGCGGAGAGCTAAGGGTGGTTTTGGTTTAATAATAACTGAGGCTATAGTGATGACGGCGCTGGCAGCCCCTTTCATAGTTTACAGAAACCTGTACCTGCACAACGACACGTTCACCGCTGGACTGAATAGGATGGTGGAGGCGGTTCACAACTTTGGAGCAAAGATATTCGCACAGCTTAGCATAGGCTTGGGAAGACAGGGGCGGGCACTCGATGGAACGCCGCCGTACGCTCCTTCACCCATTCCTTACGAAGTGAATGCTGACATGTTGCCCAACACGTTTAAATTAATGCTGGGTAATCCGGATTTGCAGCGGTATATGAAGGGGCAGGCTCCTAGAGAGATGACCGTGGAAGAAATACTGAGTGAGGAGGAGAGGTACGCTGAGGCGTGTGTAAGAGCGGTAACTGCGGGATTCGACGGCGTCGAAATACACGCGCCCCATGGGTATCTTTTACACCAGTTCCTCTCGCCCCGTTCAAACAAGCGAACCGACGAGTACGGCGGATCACTAGTGAACCGCATGAGGTTTCTGGTTGAACTCACTGAACGCACCTTAGAGGCTGTGAGGGGCGCCGTTCCGGTGGGTGTGAGAATGAGTGCCGCTGAGCACCTATCACAGGGACTGACTCTGGACGAAGTGAAAGTGGTGGCCAAAAAACTGGAGGACATGGGGGTAGCGTACTTTAACATATCAGACGGATCCTACGAAGCTCTGAAATACTTTTTCCCAGAGGACATAGAGCATGTCAAAAACCATCTACTAAAGGAGGCTGCGGAGCTTAAAGAAGTCCTAGACATCCCCATAATAACACCATCCATTCACGATCCAGTTATTGCGGAAAAAGCTATCAGTGAAGGAGCAACAGACATTATTTCACTCGGCAGACAGTCAATCGCAGACCCGGACTGGCCCAATAAGGTAAAAAATGGAGAAGTTAATAGCATCCGAAGATGCAACCGATGCTTGCAGTGCCTCATGAGGATAATGGCTGGCTTATACCCAAGATGTGCAATCAATCCCGAGGTCGGCTTTGAACAGTACAACGCGGAACTTTTCCCGAACAAAAGAAAAGGAGAAGTCATGCCCACACCATTCGTCAAGTGGGCCCTAGCCCAAATGATGCAATCTTCAAAGTGAAGCGAAAAGCGTTCTTAAAACTTTAGCCCTTGGGGCGGCTACTGGCATTGCGGTAGCCCGCCTCGAATTTTCTACTTCCTTCCCCCATTATTCAAGGGAATTTCGATGCCCCCCTTACCTGCCAGGGGTTTTGGTTTCTGAAACCATTCTGAGTTGTCAAGGAACAAAAATAAAAACGTGGAAGACGGTACTCTCGGCTGGTTTATTTTTTCTTGCCCTTCTTTCCCATTTGGCGTTGGAATAGGGTTACCATGTCCTCGGTTCTCACACATATGTCCTGCGCCAGTATGGAGTACTCCATGACGCTGTCCATGTCTATCTCCATGGCTTTGTTCGCAATCTTTTTGGAGAGACCCACGGCGATCAGCCCGTTGTCCATAATCTCTTTAGCCATCTCCATAGCGGCGTCCATCAGTTGGTCAGCGGGGACAATCTTGTTCACAAGTCCTATCCTCTCAGCCTCCTTCGCACTTATGATTTTCCCGGTGAAGATTAGCTCCTTCGCTCTCCCCAGTCCAATTATTCTGGGAAGCCTCTGAGCTCCGCCGAGGTCCGGAACCAGTCCGAAGCATACTTCTGGGAGGCCCATTCGGGCATCTTCCGCCGCGATTCTTATGTCGCAGCACAGGGTCATCTCTAAGCCCGCGCCGATTGCCGCTCCCTGAATGGCGGCTATCACAGGCTTCTCCATGTTCTCAAGCAAGCCGTAGTTCGTCTGGCTCTTCTTCGCTAGGTCCCGGAAGAATTGGGATGATACTTTTCCCAAGGCTCCCATGGAGGTGAAGTCTATGCCCGCTGAGAAAACGGGACCCATCCCGGCTAGAATAACCGCCTTTACTTCGTTATCGTCAGAAACGATGCGCGCCGCCTCGCCGAGGTCTCGAAACATCTCGGCGTTCACAGCGTTCCGCTTATCGGGTCTGTTCAAAATTATTTTACCAACACCATCTTCCTTCTCGATTCTTATTGTTTCCAGATTCATTCAATTCCTCCAATGAATTAACACAACACAATAATCAATGATTATGATAAAGGCTAATATAGTTACTCATATATTTTACATCAACGGATAATGTATGGTTCCCGATTTTTCAAATTTTTTGTCAAAATTAGATTCTGCAGCCCACTTAGATGGGAAAAGAAGTAATTAACTCACCACTAAAGGAATATGTCCTCTTAGCTCATTAATTCTTTTTGAAAAAAAGAGAAGAGAATTGAAGAGTTTACTACGTCTTTCCGGGGGATTGAATGTTTCTGGAAGAATAGAAGACTACGGCCCAGAGTATGAAAGTCACAAATATGAGTGCGAAGCCAACGAACATCAGTCCGACGCCAATGAGCGCCCATATGTCTCCAAACGATACTAGTATGTATGGGAAGAGAAAACAGGCACCTAGGATGCTCAAGAATCCTGCGGCTGTGGCAGCCGAAGGATGCGCAGTCGAATTACGTACAGCTATACTGGCAGAACCAAGCACAACGAAAGTTAAAGCTAGTATTATCACACCTATCCAGATAACTAAATGATTCGGAATAGAGAAGAGTAAGGGCATAGTGGAGAATGTGATGAATGACGCTAGAGTATTTCCCAGGATTATAAGTGTGCCTCCGGCTACGCCTCCAATAATTCCGATAATGAGGCCCACCAAACCCATTGCTCCTCCACCCGCTTTGTACACGCCGTAGAATCCCACTCCGGATAGAACGCCGCTTACGATGAAGAGTACCGCTAGTATCAGAGAAATCATAGAGAACAATGCTACCCTAGAAGTCATCACCAAAAAAGGGTAAATATATACTGGCCATATTCTTTGTAAAAAATTTATCAAGTCTACGTGGAAGGATGCAAATTGCAAAGCACCATAAAAAAGTTGGTTCAACCCTTGTAAAACAGTTATGGTATTTGTGAGTAATAGCGGCACTTTACTCCATTCTATCCCTATGCCAGCGGTTACGGCTCCTATTATCCCACCGGCAGTACCGGTTAGCAGCGCTCCCCTAGCCATTTTCCTATCTCCCTTTTTTCCCAATATTCTACTGGTTGGTTTTCGTTCATCCTTCTATTTTAGGTTTATGATATGTGCAATATCGCAGGCGCTAACACACCCTCTTTCTAATGTATTTAAGTATGTCAGGTAATATCTTAACAGTCGGGTGCGCCTTCTATTTTTCCACTTCCACTTGCCTTTATAGACGTAAAAAATTCATTGGTCTCATCTTGATACATCGCTCCCACCCGAGGAATTCCGCACTATGCACCCTTAAGTAGTTTTACTTGTTTCTCAAAGATTTCAGAGCATCCAGAATAATCACGCTTGGATTGAATAATTACTTATTTTGTTGGTTTAGATGGGGTAGGCTCCGCAGGTTCTACAATAGGTGGCGTCTGTTGGAACGTTGGAGTTGCATTTGGGGCAGATTTTTCCTTCTGTGTTTGTGGCTGAGGGTACTCCTATCTCGGAGCGGTATATCTCATAGTAGGTTAAGTGTTCCTTATCCCTGATCTCAACATGGTCTTCTTGCAAGATCTTTTGCCTTTTTTCCTCAAATTCTGTATTAGAAATTAACTCGCCGAATAGTTGGGGTAGGTAAGCTGTTCCGGAGCCCTGCTCTATGGGGGTTTTCACTCTCCAGACGATGTTTTGTGGCAGGACTCCCTCGAAGGCTTTTCTTAGAATCCATTTTCCAATCACGCCATTGTTTTCTTTATGAACTTTTAGTTCGGGGTCTATCTGCTTTGCGAAGGACTGGAAGTCCTCATCCAAGTATGGTAGCTTGGCCTCCATGTTAAGATGAAATGCAATATCCCTTGATGAGAAACGCATATTTTTCCACATTTTTTGTAGTTCACGTTCCAGCTCTTTTTTGGAATAGTTGAAAAAGAAGCTGTAGCCTGCGAAGAGTTCGTCAGCTCCGTCTCCGGTGAGTATTGTGTTGACTCCCGCTTCCTTTGCCTCTTCTAAGCCCACTAGGATAACCACGCTGTTCCGTATCTCCATGGGGTCGAAAGAATTCATCACACGAATAACGGTGGGAAGCTCCGCGTAAATCTCATCCATGCTCAGGTTGTGGATGATGTGTTCTAGTTTCAACTTTCCGGCAATCTGTTTCGCGTACTCGACATCTGGTGAGCGTGCTTCTTCGAAAGCCACCGTGAAAGCCTTTAGCTTCCGGTATCTGGATGCGAGTGTTGCGATTATGGAGGTGTCTAGCCCTCCTGAAAGCAGTATGCCCTCAGCGAGGTTCCTCTTTACGGATTCTTCCAGTAAACGTCTGAGCTCGGCACAAGTTTTTTTAATATCCAACTCCTGCCACCTTAAAGGATATTTATTTATTAATACATTGCTGAACTTAACAATTTTTTCATTTTGTTAGAAGATTACTTTTAGGCTTTGAATTCCGGAAAGTTTTGAAAGCCCTCTATGCCCGATGAGAAAACGGGACCCGCTTCGGTTAGAATTACCACCTTTACTGCTACGGAAATATTTGCTTTTAGTTCATTATTTGTTTTTGAAAAAGCTTAATGAAAGAAACCAAGGGTCGTGAAAACTTGAAAAAAGGAGAAGAGAATTGAGGATTTGCATCTTGGAAATCTCTCCGGGGGATTAAAAGTTTCGTGAGCCAAAGAAAACCGCAGCCCAAATTATGAAAGCCGATAATACTAGTACAAAGGCGATGAGTGTGAATATTCCTCCGGCTATTCGTAAGAGCCAATCTAGGATGTATGGGAAGAAAAAACAGCCACCTATGATGCTAAGTGTTCCTGCGGCTGCGGCGGCCGAAGGGCGGGTAGTACTTCCACGTACAACTCTACTAGTCACACCAAGCAGAATGAAGGAAACACCGAGTATAATCATACCTATCCAGATAAAGAGATAATTCGGCTCAGAAGCAAAGAGTGTTAATGGCGTACCTAGTATATTTCCCAGAATTAGAAGTAGACTTCCAGCTGTGCCTCCAATGATTCCGAATATGAGACCCACCACTCCCATTGCTCCTCCACCCGCCTGGTACATACCGTAGAAACCTACACCGGTTAGAACGCCGCTCATGAAAAGAAGTACGGCTAAAATCAGCGAAAAATCAAAGAAAAGTCCAGATGAAGGCGTCAGAGTTCGACTACATATTTGTCTAAATATAAATTTAGCGGGTTTGTCTACAAAATACTAATGTTTAAAATGGTATATAGGCCTCCACCAGAAAAAAGAAACACATTTGATATCTCAGCTATGTAAAGCATATCTACTATGCTCCATACTATCCCTATGCCTCCTGTTATGCTTCCAATTATTGCGCCAACTGTTCCAGTTAGTAGTGCACCTCTAGCCAATTCCCTTATCACCTCTCTCCTAATATTTTGCCTTTCCATCTCACAGTTCGACGGCTCCTTCTATCATTTTGGCTACACTAATCCAAGAATCTTTTTCAGTAGGCTTAATACGTTATTAACTATGCTGCTTATCGTACTTTTCATGAACCATAGTGGGTCTGGTTTGCTCGTAAGCGTCTTTATATTGTTAAGTAAATCCAAGGTGTTAGCGATGTTCCATAGATGCCAGAAGAATAGAACGCTTACAGCCAACATAGCAATCAGAGAAATTTTTAACCATTTGGAATTCATAATCTCATCTCCTAAATAATGCCAAATATGTTTTTGAAAAGTTGTTCAATAGTTCTGTTAGTTGTTTTGTAAGCCAATCCCAGACACTCGGATAGTAGGGTATATTCAGTAGCGAAGCGATATACGAATATGCCATATTTGTAAATGCGTCATTGAAACTGTTTACGACTTGCCAACAGACATAAAATCCTAAGATGACTGCTAGAACACCGACGATAATTTTTAGCCATTTAGTATTCGTCTTATGTGTAATTACGGACCAATGGCACCGCCGATAGCAGCACCGACGCACAAGACCATCGGGAACCAAGCAACCATATAAGCTCCTTCTGATATGAACCAGATAGCAAAGTCAAATAAGCAGATTGGAACTTTAGCGTATGTTGTTGTTGCCACACTGACTTTGGCGTCAATACCGCCTAATATTTTTCCAGTACTAGTTACTGGTCCAAAGCCAACGCAACTAAAGAACTTGTTGAACCCTAAAATGAACCCTATAATGTACATCTTCCACCATCTGAAAGTATACATCAAAGGGATAGGAATTAACTTGAAACATTTAAATTTTTGATTCTTGAAAGTCGAGTCGTTTAGAGAAAACCAAAGAAATAATAATTCAGACGACAATAAGATTACAAGCACATTTTGAAAATCCCATTTTGAGAGGTGTATAATGATTTGAATATTTCCGGAGGAGATTTACTTCTAAGGTGTATAGCCCAAGAGAAGGTTCGCTACATATTCGGAATCGTTGGAGGACAATGGCTACCCTTCATGGATGCACTATACAGAGAGGGAAAAAACCTAGGCATAGAATACATAGGAACCAGACACGAACAATCAGCCGCACACATGGCAGACGCCTACGCTCGCCTCACCGGCATTCCAGGAGTATGCTTGGGAACCGTGGGCCCTGGAGCAGTCGACTTAGTACCCGGAGTGTACCCTGCATACGCGGACAGCATCCCGATGGTAATACTGACTGTACAAAACCAGACTTGGAAATCCTACCCTGACCACGGGTCTACCCAGGGATTGGACCAGCTTGAACTATTCAAGGGAGTGGTGAAATGGAACGCCGTGATTTCCCACTGGAAGAGGATACCGGAACTGGTGCGACAGGCATTCCGCAACGCAACCGCTGGTCAACCGGGACCCGTGCACCTCGACATCCCCGTAAACATACTGTTTGAGACCGGCCCTGAAGAAAGTGTGCGCATCGTCCCGGCGGAAAGATATCGGGCGACAAAACCCCCTGTGGGAAATCCGGAGCTGGTGAAACAGGCCGCAAAAATGCTCGTGGAGGCAAAGTTTCCCCTGATCCACCCCGGTGGAGGGGTGATGCGGTCAAGGGCCAGCAAGGAAATCGCGGAGCTCGCCGAACATTTGGGAGCGGCGGTAACCGGAACCGTGTGCGCCCGAGACGCCTTACCCAACGACCACCCACTATACTTTGCAGCCGCCACGTACGGAGCACTAACCGCCCAGACGCAGGCAGACACTGTACTGGTGGTGGGAAGCAGCCTGTGTGATTATGATTTTTGGGGTCAACCCCCTGCATGGAAGACTCCTGAGGAACAGAAATTCATCCAGATAGACATCGATTCCCAGATGCTAGGAGTAAACCGAGACGTGGATGTTGCCATCGTGGGAGACGCTAAAGCCACTCTGAGGGCGATAATAGACGAAGTCAAAAAAATGACGAACAAGAGGCCCCCCAATCCCAACATACAGGCCTGCAGGCAGGTCGCAGAAATGCAAACGGCAGGACTGAAGGATTTTGCAGAATCGGATGTGAAACCCATCCACCCCTTGAGAGTAATCAAAGAGGTTAGGGAATTCTTCCCCAAAAACGCGATAAGCATCATAGACGGAGGGAACACTGCCCTGTGGTACACTTACCTGAACAAAATATATGAACCTGGAACATTCCTCCAAGCTGCGGACTCAGGACACCTGGGGGTAGGACTACCCTACGCTATAGCTGCGAAGCTCACGGAACCCAAAAGACCAGTGTACGCCATATGCGGAGACGGCTCCTTCATGCTGCAAATTCATGAGCTTGAAACCGCTGCCAGACTGAGAGTACCAATAGTAGTCATCGTAAACGACGACCGTCAGTGGGGAATGATAAAGGGCGGACAGAAAGCCAGCTTCGGAGAAAGATACATAGGAGTTGACTTCACCGACGTAAGATACGACCTAGTGGCTCAAGCCATGGGATGCTACGGAGAGAGAGTGGAAGAACCAGGGGAGATTCGACCAGCCCTACAAAGAGCGGTAAAATCAAACAAACCCGCCGTATTAGACATAGTAATAGACCAGGAAGCGAATCTCTCACCGCCAGAGCTGGGAATGATTCTTTCAATATGGCTGGAAGGGGTTGAACCACCCAAAGTCGAAGAAGCAGCAGAAGAAAAACCTAAAGTCAGGGAAGGCTTGGAAGAAGCAGCATAAAACCAACTTAATTTTCAACCATTTCTTTTTTTAATTTTTTTTGTGTTACCTGTGCCGCTTTTGTTCCATACGCCGGGAAATTGTCTAACACATTGTCCGGCTTTAATTGAGAGGAAGCTCGTATCGTAGATTAGGGTTTTTTGGTGGGCTTCGATTTTTTCTTCCGTGGTTTTTTTCTAACTTCTGAACTGCTTTTGCGTTTTCTGGTTTTATTTTTGATTTCTTGGCGTGCGGTGTCTGCGTATTTTTCGAAATCGTCTGCGTAATTTTTTGCTATGGTTGATAGTTTGACCAGGGTAAAGCCTACACTCTGTTTGGTTTGTACAGCCATCAGCATTTTTTCAGAAGTGCACATTACTATTACGGAGCGGGGTTTCGCTGTTAATGTAATATTTGATCCAATGGTTAATCCTGGAAAGCTTGATTTAAAAAGCAGGATTTTCTGTTCAACATCGCTTGGCAAGTCCGAGTACAGTATATCGCCCTCTTTTGTTATGAGAGCTAATCCCCTTTCGTCTAACGGGCCGAGGGAGGCTAACTCCAACTTTAATCTATCAATAAGATCTACCTTTTCAGACATTTTAACCCCTCCAAGGTTTTTGAAGGATACGAGTTTAAATTAATAGGTTTTCTCCCAGAGGTATCTAAGTTCAACCGTCCTTCCCTACTAGTCATTTATTCGTAATTACAAATACGAATATATATTATATAGGAGATATAAATTTAAATTTTGTTCATCCGTTTGATTGAATTGATAGAGATGATTATCAACCAACACCGCCATTTTTTGGATGAAAAACTTCGACAATTTCCATACTCAAAAATTTTTGCAGATAAAATATAAATATATAGTCTAGATTCTCGACTCATCTAGAAAAGTATCTTTGATCACTATCCATTCAACAGGGCACTAACGTCGTTTTTGAGGTGTTATCACAAAATGGATTTTGACTTAAACGAAGAACAAGAAATGGTAAGGCAAACCGTGAGAGAATTTGCAGAGAAGGAACTAACTCCGAGAGTCGAGGAGTTTGAAGAAAAGGGCGAGTTCCCATGGGAAGTCATCAACAAGGCAGCCGACCTCGGCTTCCTAGGAGCCATGATCCCACAGGAATACGGAGGATCAGGATTGGACAGCATCAGCGTAGCAATCCTTACAGAGGAACTCTCCAGAGCTTGGACTTCCGTAGGAACAATTATCCAAGTTCATAACGGGGTGTGCTGCTGGCCCCTGAACCGCTTTGGCACAGAGGAACAGAAAAGAAAATACTTACCGAAACTGGCCAGAGGCGAAATGATAGGAGCTTTCTCACTAACAGAAATGGAAGCGGGATCAGATGCCTCAAATATAAGAACCAAAGCGGTGCTCGACGGCGATGAATGGGTAATAAACGGACGCAAACAATGGATATCCAACGGCCTCGTAGCCGGAGTTTACCTAGTCTTCGCCGTAACCGAAGGAGTCGAACTTAGCGACCCAAAAAAGAAACCAATAAGCATTCTAATAGTTGATAGAAACACGCCAGGTCTCAAGCCCGGTGAGCCAGAGAGAAAAATGGGGCAGCACTGCTCTGAAACCGCCAAATCTCTGACCTTCGAAGACTGCCGCGTTCCAAAAGAGAATGTACTGGGAAAAGTGGGCGAAGGATACAAGATAGGCATGATCACTCTCGACCAAGCCAGAATCGGCATGGCAGCCCAAGGCGTAGGCGTAGCCCAATCTGCTTTGGATGAGGCTCTGAAATACTCCCAGCAAAGGGTTCAATTCGGTCAACCCATAGCCAATTTCCAAGCGGTACAGTGGATGCTAGCCGAAATGGCTAAAGAAATAGAAGCAGCCCGCCTCTTGACCTACAAGGCGGCTTATCTTAAGGATAAAGGTGTAAGAATCTCCATGGAGGCGGCGATGGCAAAACTAGCGGGAGCAGAAATCGCTATGAAAGCTGCAAACCTATCCCTCCAGATTCACGGCGGATACGGATACACAAAAGACTTTCCCATAGAAAGAATATTTCGTGATGCAAGAATTATCAGCATATACGAGGGAACCAGCGAAGTACAGAAACTAAGAATCGCAAGTGAACTACCGAAGAAATAAAAAGCGTGTTAATATAAAGTTGCATCTTAGACTGATGAGTAAAGTCTAACTCCCTCATTATTTTTCTCTCGCCCAAAATCCTCATAAAAAGCAATAGGGAAATTGAAGCTGAGCATAGTTACAAGCTCCTAAATTTATTCACAGGGTGGTTAACAACTGGTAGTTAGAGGGGATTTTCAAGGAAAGACTGGGTTAAAAGATTACACTGCGGAAAACTTTGTCACCCGTCTTATCACAATAGTTATCAGAAATATTACAACACCTATAAGAACCACCAACGGCCCTGGAGGTATGCTCTGCAGGGCGGTCACTTTCAAAAAGCTCGTTACTAAATCTAACTCCGGGAGTGGAGGCCAACCTCCAAAGTAGAGGATCGTGTTCAAATAGCTGGATAATAAAATTCCCGAAAACGAACTAACCGCACCAAACACGGCGCTTAATGTGAAATATCGGGACATATTAGAACTTATAGTTTTTGCAGCTGCTGCGGGAGTTACCACCAGAAACCCGACCAATAAAGTTCCAGTGAATTTTATACCTATAGCCACTACAAGGGATACAAGCAAAAGATACAGAAGATTTATTCTACCAACTTTAACACCCTGTGAAATCGCAAGCTCTTCAGAAATTAGGCTCAGAATAGTTTTCTTGTAAATAGTCCTTGTAAGAGAAATGACTACAATTGAAATAATCAATGCGATGATGGTGTCCACTAAACTTATTGTGGTTATGTCGCCAAAGAGAGCCTCAAGCAAGTCTGGTTCCGGTACAAGTAGTATTCCTATTGCTAAAGCCAGCGTGAATATCGTGCCTACGATGGTTTCGAAAGACAACTTCGTAGTTCTTCCTAATTGCCAAATTACAACCGCGGATCCGAAGAGGAAGGCGAACGCTCCCAAGAAAGGATTAAAATTAAACAGAAGCCCCAAAGCAAGCCCCGGCAAAGCAACATGCGATAAAGCATCACCAACCAGTGCCATCTTTTCCAGCACCATAATGGACCCTACATAACCCGCGGAGAGACCTACGAAAACTCCTAACAATAAACTGAAAATCAGTATTTCTATCAACATGAAAATCACCTATCCATAATCTGGTTCTCTTTCAAGGCACACGGGTTCACCAAAAATTAACTTCTGTGTATCTGGATTCGTTATTTCCTTCGATTCTCCGAAAAATGTGACACACTTATTCAAAACCAGCATATAATCTGAATATTCCCTAATAATGTGAATATCATGCGTTATTAGAAGAAGCGCGATTTCATTCTCCCTGGTAAGCCTCTTCAGCATCTGATAAATGGCTTCCTCACCACCAACATCCACGCCAGACGTAGGCTCATCAAACAACAAAACATTCGGTTTATCGATTATAGCCCACGCTATCAATACTCTTCGCAGCTGCCCACCAGACAAAACACTGAGACTCTTATTCATTATACTCCTGCTATCCAGCCCCACAGAATTAAGAGAACTCTCCAAATTCGAAGAACTCCTAATCGATAAAAACTCTTTCACAGAAATCGGTATATCCTTTACAGAAAGAATCTGAGGCACATAACCTATTTTGACATGATCACTCCACACAATTTTTCCAGTATGCGGAACCAAATTCAACAATACTCTAAATAACGTTGTCTTGCCGGCACCGTTGGGTCCCACTATAGCCAGAGTTGTACCCCTCTTAAGTTTAAAACTCACATTATCCAAAATCGTCTGATTCGCGAGTTCCACACTGACATTTGATACTTTCAAAAGATAGTCAGATTGACCTCCCATAAACAAGGAATACAAAACCGAACTATTTAAGAATTTCCGAATACTATTTTTTTAATAATATTTTTTTTGAAAATTTTATTAGTACAGTAATATTTCTTCTGTGGAAGGACTTGCGTACATCTCCTAGACGACCAAAAAACAGTGTTTAGAGCTGCTTTACAGATTGAAAGCCGAGACAGGTATGAGAAGAAGGACATTCTCCGCAACCTTTAGAGTGAAGCAGGAGGCTCTGTACTGCATGTCACGGAAACTCCTTTTTGATTCTAGAAAAAATTTCTCCAAATATTTGCCCTTTTTTAAGAGACGCAGATCATGTTCTGAAAGCCTTCAATGCAAAACCAAATCGCTTGCATAAATCGATAAATCCCTGGTGTTTTACACTTAAGTTTGAGCATGAGCCCCCAATCTTTTATCTTCATAGATTCCAATTTTCACAACCGCCAAACATTTGGTCCACAACCATAGAAACCTTAAAGACTCATCCTAAGCATATCGAGCTGCTGGAGAATGAAGCTTCTTAACAATAAAAAAAGAGTGGATGGTTTGCCAACGTTAATTTGGGAGGTTATATGTTTCTGGAGGAGTAGAAGACTACGGCCCAGAGTATGAAAGCCACGAATATCAGTCCGAATCCAACGAGTGCAATTATGCTTCCGAAATCACCCAGGAAGAATAGGAAGAAAAGGCAGGCACCTATGATGCTCAGGATTCCTGCAGCTACTGAAGTTCCAGAGCGGGTGGTGGTTCCACGCACAACTATACTAGCAGAACCAAGCAGAATGAAGGTAACCGCGAGCATAATCATACCTTTCCAGATAACTGAATAGTTCGGCGTAGAGAAGAGGAAGCTCGTACCTGATAATGGAGCGGACGATAATATTGTGTTTCCCAGAATAATGAGTGTACCTCCGGCTGCGCCTCCAACGATTCCGAATATGAGCCCCACTACGCCCATGGCGTCTCCTCCCGCTTGGTACAAGCCGTAGAAACCCACACCGGTGAGAACGCAACTCACAATGAGAAGTATACCCAGTACTAGTGAAAACACAAAGAATAACAACGGGGAAGTACTCGGCGCAGCCGCAAACGTGAGAATAATTGACAAATTATTATAAAGAAAGGCATCTGATAGGTAAAGCGGTGTAGAGTACCTAAATAATGTAATTATTAGTTGTACGTCTATTATGCTCCATATTATTCCTATGGCTGCGGTTATGGTTCCTATTATTCCTCCTGCTGTACCGGTTAGCAGTGCTCCCCTAGACATTTTCCTCTCACCTTTTATCCCAACCTTTTACTTAGTTTTTGTTCGACTCCTATATCAAGTTTGTGTTTTGTATCATAACTAAACTTTGGCAAATTTTAATTTTTTCTCTGACCTTACCATCTTTAGGTGTTAATTATGTTGCCTATTACATGTCATCCCTGCATTGTTGAGAACTTTCTGCCTCGGCTGGAGGGAGTCTTC
>Ga0315314_1000058_pt1 | contig 156475 bp, 132 predicted proteins | sample TDP9_MG_FD_203631 | JGI IMG/M metagenome (GOLD analysis project Ga0315314, IMG submission 203631) | Freshwater sediment microbial communities from Lake Towuti, South Sulawesi, Indonesia - TDP9 | ecosystem: Environmental > Aquatic > Freshwater > Lake > Sediment | place: Indonesia: South... | reverse complement strand
GATCTTTCTTGCTATGGTATGCCAGAAAGGCCCCTGATTTGACCCTCTTGACGGGGGCTCTCAGGGCGAAATTCTGTTCCCAGGGAGGTATGGGATCTGCCCCCTTTGTTATGTCTGATTTGAACGTTTAGTTACACCCACCTTGACTTGCCACTCCAGATTTTATACACTTGCAAAAAGGCTGAATGAAGGAGAAATTTCCGGAAAACTTCAAGGTCCTGGATGGAGGAGTGAAATGCCGTCCCTTAAAGAGATTGACGAAATACTCAAGGCGCATAAGGAAGAGTTCTATCAAAAATATTCGGTGGTAGAAATCGGAATTTTTGGTTCTATTGTGAGAGGTGAGCAGAAGAAAAGGAGCGACATAGACATCCTTGTCGAATTTGAGAAAGTTCCAGACCTATTAGAGTTCATAGCGCTGGAAGAATACCTTCGAAAGGTTCTTAAAAAGAAGGTTGATTTGGTGAGAAAAGAGGCTGTAAGACCTGAGCTTAAAGGAAGGATTCTGAAAGAGGTAGTTTATATATGAAGAGAGACTGCCGGCTATTTATAAGAGACATTTTGGAAGCCATAGAAAATATAGACGATTTTGTTGGAATCATGGATTTTAACGAATTTAACGGTGATGAAAAAACCAGGAGTGCCGTGGTATGGAAGATAGGAGTAATCGGGGAAGCAACAAAGAATATACCGAAAAATATAAGGGATAAATATAAAGAATTGCCGTGGAGAGAAATGGCAGTGCCCCCTCCTGGCGAGTAGGGACGCCTCATAAGGACATCCGAGAAGGGGAATTAATGATCTTTGGGTAGGCGATATGGCAGTTGGGAACAACAACCAGATTGAAAAAAGGCTTTGGGAGGCTGCCGATGAGCTGAGGGCGAATTCCAAACTGAAATCCTCGGAATATTCCATCCCCGTCCTTGGACTTATTTTTCTCCGGTATGCAGATCAGAAGTTCGCCGCCGCCCAAATGGAACTTGAAGGGAAAGGAACAGGACGGAGACAGATCGGAAAATCTGACTATCATGCAAAAAAGGTCCTTTTTCTCCCAGACGCCGCCCGTTTTCAGAATCTTCTCCAGAAACCCGAGGGATCAAATATAGGTCAGGCCATCAACGACGCCATGCGGGCCATTGAAGCCGAGAACCCTGACCTGAAGGATGTCCTTCCCAAGACCTACAACCGCCTGGAAAATCCCGCTTTGGTGGAGCTCCTGAAAATCATGGCTTCCATCCCCATGGATATCGAAGGAGACGCCTTTGGGAAAATCTATGAATATTTCCTTGGGAAGTTCGCCATGGCTGAGGGTCAGAAGGGAGGAGAGTTTTTTACTCCTACGGCCATCGTCAAATTGATTGTGGAAATTTTGGAGCCGTTTCATGGTCGCATTTTTGACCCTGCTTGCGGGTCAGGCGGCATGTTCGTCCAAAGTGCCCGCTTCGTCGAGCAGCACAAGAAAAATCCATCAGATGAAATCAGCATCTACGGTCAAGAACGGGTAGCTGAAACTGTCCGCCTTAATAAGATGAACCTGGCCGTCCATGGGCTGGCAGGAGACATCCGGCAGGGGAATACCTATTACGAAGACCTCCATAACAGTCCCGGTAAGTTTGACTTTGTCCTCGCCAATCCTCCATTCAACGTTGACCGGGTGGACAAAGACCGGCTGAAGGATGATCCACGATTCCCTTTTGGATTACCCAAGGTAGATAACGCCAATTATCTCTGGATTCAGATTTTTTACAGTGCTTTGAACAAGAAGGGGCGAGCAGGGTTTGTGATGGCCAACTCGGCGGCAGATGCTCGTGCTTCGGAGTTGGAAATCAGAAAAAAACTCATCCAGGATCGGGCGGTGGATATAATGGTGGCTGTGGGTCCAAATATGTTTTACACCGTTACCCTTCCTTGCATGCTGTGGTTCATGGATCGGGGAAAAAGAGGGACGGGAAGAGAGGATAAGGTTTTATTCCTCGATGCTCGCCACATTTACCGCCAGATTGATCGTGCTCATAGGGATTTCACACCAGACCAGATCGAGTTCCTTGCGAATATCGTCCGGCTTTATCGAGGAGAGAAGCCGGAGAATCAGCAGGGAAGCGACAAGTTGATTACCGAAAAATTCTCAAAAGGAAAGTATGTTGATGTTCCTGGCCTCTGTAAGGTTTCCACCCTGAAGGAGATAGAAGCTCAAGGGTGGAGCTTGAATCCTGGACGGTATGTGGGAGTGGCTGAAGGGAAGGCAGATGACTTCGATTTTAAGGAAAGATTGCAGGAATTGAACGAAGAGCTGGAGAAATTGAACGCTGAGGCAAGGGCGCTGGAGGATCGGATTGGGGAGAACGTAGCACAGTTATTAGAGCAGACAGGTTAATGACATCTATGCCTACTGGTTGGAAAGCTTATCGTCTTGACGAACTGGGATTCCTCGGGCGAGGGCGTTCACGTTGTCGGCCCCGAAATGATCCTTCTCTCTACGGCGGCTCTTACCCTTTTGTCCAGACGGCGGACATCAAAGCGGCGAAACCTGAGGCTTAGAGAGTTTACGCAGACCTACAATGAAACAGGGCTTGCGCAAAGCAAAATGTGGCGACCGGGAACTTTGTGTATCACAATTGCCGCAAATATTGCGGAAACGGCGATTCTTGGGATTTCAGCTTGCTTCCCGGATAGCGTAATAGGATTTGTAGCTGATCCAAAGAAGGCCGACACGGTCTTTATCAAATATTATATAGACTTTATTAAACTACGGATGCAACAAGTCTCTCATGGAACCACGCAGGATAATCTGAGCTTGGAAAAGTTACTCCGATTTGCATTTATTGTGCCCGAGGCTCCGTTTCAACGTAAAATCGCCCTCATCCTCTCCGCTTACGACGATCTGATTGAGAATAATCTCCGGCGTATCAAGATACTGGAGGAAATGGCCCAGACCCTCTACCAGGAGTGGTTCGTCAAATTCCGCTTTCCCGGCCGCCAGAAGGTGAAGATGGTAGATTCACCCTTGGGGAAGATACCGGAGGGGTGGGAAGTCTCTACGGTCGATCATTACATAGAGGTTGTTCCAAGAAAGAATAAGATTAAGACCGATGAATACCTACAAGAAGGGGTAATTCCGGTGATAGATCAAGGAAAAGATTTCGTCGCCGGGTACATTGATGACAGTTCTTTGGCATATGATGGTCCTTTGCCAATTATTGTTTTTGGCGACCATACCTGTGTGCTAAAGTGGGTTGATTTCCGTTTCGCTGTTGGGGCTGATGGAACACAACTTATTCGGCCTAAGTATCCTGAAAGACTACCCGCAAGGTTTTTGTTTTATATTCTCCACTTTGTCCCTCTTGAACAATTTGGTTATCAACGCCACTTCAAATATCTTAAAGAAGCTAAAATTATTATTCCGCCTGGTATCCTAGCCCGGAAGTTTGAAGAGACGGTGAACTCCAATACAGACCGCATTCTCAATTTGAAAAAACAGAACTTAAATCTTCGCCGCACTCGTGATCTCCTTCTCCCCAAACTGTTCTCCGGCGAACTGGATGTGTCGGAGCTGGACATCAAGATCCCTGATCAAGGGTCAGAGGATTAAACTCTCCTGCCCTCTACAGGAAGGGGTAGGGTGATCGGAAATTGGAGATATTTTTAATGATATGAGCCGACTCGAATCTCAATCCAGAGAAGATAAGCAATCATTGAATGAGTGGCGACAGGTGGTTGAATCCGTGGCCGCCTTTGCCACGAGTAAGGGAGGTATTGTTCGGATCGGTATTGGGCCAAAAGGGGAAAAAGTTGGGATTCAATTAGGCAGAGGGACTCTGGAAGATTTGAGCAACAAAATCAAACAGAATACCGATCCACCGCAGTATCCATCAATGACGATTGAGGGACCTGAGGGATCAGCTGTTATCGTAGTCCATGTCGAAGAGTCACCCATCAAGCCGGTCTGGGCTTTCGGACGACCTTTGAAGCGAGTTGGACGAACCAACCAGCATCTATCCAGGGAGGAAGGTCAGAGGATGGTGGAGGCGACAACCGGACGCACGTGGGACGCGCTTCCATCCAAGATATTTCGCCTGACTGAGGTCTCCAAGGAATATATCAGGGATTTTCTGAAAAGGGCAGATCAAACTCAAGTTCCCGGGCAAACCCTCTTTAAAAACCTGTCATTAATGACAAACGAGGGAAAGCCATGCAACGGAGCTGTTCTCCTCTTTGCGAAAAATCCTCAGCAGTTTTTCCCTGAAGCCCAGGTAAAGTGCGCTCGTTTTGCCGGAACGACATCGGTCCGGTTTCTTGATGAAATGACCATCGAGGGAAATCTCTTCAGCCAAATGGAGAGTGCCCTGAAATTTGTCAAGCGGAACACCCAGCAGGAAATCCGTATAACCGGCAGGCCTGAAAGGGAAACAATTCCGGAGTATCCGGAAGCGGCTATTCGGGAAGCAATCACGAATGCAATCTGCCACCGAGATTATTCTGCTGTGGGAACGATTCAGGTCAGGATATATGACGATCGGCTCGAAGTATGGAATCCGGGCACTTTACCTCCCACTCTTACCATCGAAAGTCTCTATCGGGAGCACCCATCTTTCCCGCGCAATCCAAAGATAGCTATGGCATTCTATCGGGCACGTTTGATTGAACATTGGGGGACGGGAACCCTGCGTATGATAGATGCATGTGACAGGCTTGGTATCAAGCTGGAATTTCTTTCGGAATCAGGCTTCTTTATGGCCCGCTTTATAAAGCCTGAAAGGAGAATCACGCCGCCAGCAGAGCAGAAGCTCAATGACCGACAAACGAAGGCGCTTGAATATGCCCGTAAGCACGGGCAGATTACGAACCGCGATTATCAGAAGCTATGTGATATAAGCCGCCGTCAGGCCATAAAAGACCTCAGTGACTTGGTAGAGAAAAGTGTATTAATCAAAGATGGAAAGGGGAGAGCGGTCAGATATCTAATAAGCCAGGAGAGTTGAATGCGCAATTGGTGCGCGATTAGTGCGCAATTAGTGCGGGATTAGTGCGCGATTCCGCAGGAAAGATTTTCGGAGGGGGACTTTGGCATCGAGGGGCTATACCGAGGACGAATTAATTGAACGGCCCGCTATAGAACTGCTTGAAAAATTTGGGTGGGATCACATCAACGCCCTTCATGAAACCTTCGGTCATTCCAGCACCCTTGGTAGGGACAACCAGTCAGAAATTATCCTTCAATCCCGACTCCGTGATGCTTTTCATCGTCTGAACCCCGACCTTCCTGCTGAAGCATTTGATCTTGCATTCGAGGAACTGACTCGTGACCGTTCCCGGATGAGCCTTGCCGCAGCCAACCGGGAAGTTTATCATCTCTTGAGAAATGGAATCAAAGTCCATATTCCAGACCTGGAAGGAGATGGAGAGAAAGTTGAAACTGTCAGACTGATTGACTGGGACAATTACGCCAACAACGAATTCCTGGTGGTTTCCCAGTTCTGGATTATGGGGGAGATGTATAAGAGGCGGGCCGATCTTGTGGGATTCGTAAACGGGATCCCGCTTCTCTTCGTGGAATTGAAAGCCTCCCACAAGCAGATCCAGACCGCATTCACGGGAAATCTCACGGACTATAAGGAAACCATCCCCCAGCTTTTCTGGTTCAACGGCTTTATTATCCTATCCAACGGAAGCGAGGCCAAGGTTGGAAGCATTACCTCTGACTGGGGCCATTTCAACGACTGGAAGAAAATAAACAGCGAGGGGGAAGAAGGGTCCATTTCCCTTGAAACCGCTCTGCGGGGGACATGCGAGCCGGATCGGTTTCTGGACATCGTTGAAAACTTCCTCTTATTCATGGAAGCACGGGGTGGAATCTTCAAGGTTGTGCCCAAGAATCATCAATATCTTGGGGTAGGGAATGCGATGACTGCCCTGAGGGAGATCAAGAACCGAAGCGGACGTTTAGGTGTGTTTTGGCATACACAGGGGAGCGGAAAGTCCATCTCCATGATTTTCTTCTCCCAGAAGGTCCTACGGAAGGTGCTGGGGAACTGGACATTCGTCATCGTCACCGACCGGCAGGAACTGGACGACCAGATCTACAGGACCTTCGCAAGTGCCGGCGTCATCAGCGAAGGCCACTGCCAGGCGGAAAGCTCAAAAGATCTCCGCCGCCTCCTCACCGAGGATCACCGTTTCGTTTTCACCCTGATCCACAAATTCCGCACAGAGGATGGCAGTCCCCATCCTGTCCTCTCACAGAGGGATGATATTATCGTCATCACCGACGAGGCCCACCGGAGCCAATATGACACCCTCGCTTTGAACATGAGAAACGCCCTTCCCAATGCTTCTTTCCTGGCCTTCACCGGAACGCCTCTTATCGTTGGAGAAGAAAAGACCAGGGAGGTCTTCGGTGATTATGTTTCCATCTACAATTTCAAACAATCCGTGGACGACGGAGCCACAGTTCCCCTCTACTACGAGAACCGCATCCCTGAACTTCAATTGAAGGACGAAACCGCTTTCAAGGAAGGGATGGATCGACTGTTGGAGGAGGCCGAGCTTGACGAGGCCCAGGAGAAGAAACTCGAAAGGGAATTTTCCCGAGAATATCACCTTATTACCCGTGAAGACCGGCTGGAGAAGATCGCCGAGGACATCGTCGAACATTTCACTGAGCGGGGTCAGCTGGGTAAAGGAATGGTCGTGAGCATTGACAAGGCCACCGCCGTGAAGATGTATGATAAGGTGCGGAAATATTGGGGAAAGAAGATAGACCGGCTGAAGAAGCAGATGGTTGAATTGGCGGGGCCGGAACGGGAGGATGCGGAGAAGAAGATCTTCTATATGCAGGAAACGGACATGGCGGTCGTGGTTTCTTCATCTCAGAATGAAGTGGCGGAAATGAAGGAGAAAGGGGTGGATATCACTCCTCACCGCGCGCGTATGGTTAAGGAGGATCTGGATACGAAATTTAAGGACCCGGAGGATAAATTCCACCTTGTTTTTGTCTGCGCTATGTGGATGACCGGCTTCGATGTCCCTTCCTGCTCCACCATCTACCTGGACAAGCCAATGCGGAACCATACCCTAATGCAAACCATCGCTCGGGCTAACCGGGTCTTTAAAGACAAGGTCAATGGACTCATCGTGGACTATGTCGGAGTATTCCGTGATCTTCAGAGGGCTTTAGCGATCTATGGGTCAGGTTCAGGTGGTGGGGTTCAACCTGGAGAAGAACCGGTCAAAGACAAGGCTGAACTGGTCGCCATGCTCAAGAGCGCCATCGTCCAGACCGTCCAGTTCCTCAAGGAAACAGGCGTCGATGTGGAATCCATCATCGCCTCAAAAGGATTTGGACGGGTGAAGTTGCTGGATGAAGCGGTCGATGCGATCCTGGTCGATGACAACAGCAAGAAACGGTTTATCACTCTGGCCAATACCGTCAACCGAATCTTCAAGGCTATACTTCCAGATCCCCAAGCCAATGAATTTGTCCCTTCTTGCTCCTTGTTCCGGGCCATCCAATGGAAAATAGAGTCTCTCCAACCTGAGGCCGATATATCCCAGGTCATGGAAAAGGTAGAGGATCTTCTGGACGAGAGCATCACGGCCAAAGGGTATGTGATCCGGGAGCTGGTGACCCCTTACGGGAGAAAGAAACTGGTTGATCTCAGCAAGATTGATTTCAAAGCCCTTAGAAAGGAATTCGTGAAAGAACGGAGGCGGATGGAGATCGAGAAGCTCCGCGGGATCATAAACTCGGCTTTGGAGCGGATGGTTCGCCTGAACAAGACCAGGATTGATTTTTTAGAGAAATTCCAGCGAATGATCGAGGAATACAACCAGGGTGCGGCCAATTTGGAGGAGTTTTTCAACCGCCTGCTGAATTTCGTAAAGGAGCTACAAGAAGAGGAGAAGCGGGCGGTTATGGAGGAGCTATCCGAGGAGGAACTGGCGGTTTTTGATCTCATCATCAAGCCTGATATGAAACTCAAGAAAAAAGAAGAGGGTCAGGTGAAGAAAGTGGCAAGAGAACTGCTGCAAACGCTGAAGAGGGAGAAGCTGGTCTTGGATTGGAAGAAAACGCAGGCGAGACGGGCGGCTGTCATGGTGACGGTGATGGACAAACTCAACGAGCTCCCCGACATATTCACCCCAGAAATTTACAATCAGAAATGCGTGGCCGTCTATCAACACGTATTTGAGTGTTACCACGGAGAGGGTCGAAGCGTATATTCCATGCTAAGATCAGCAAATGCATAAGATTTATTATAAAATGGGGTTAGCCATTGGTTTTAAAGTATCTTATTCGTGGGGGTAGGTTTTTATTGAGGAATTTTTTCGCGTCCAGAAAAAAAGAAGATCGAGAATATTGCCTTCCTTACTTTTTGCGGCCTATAACTCCCTTCGGCCGTTGATCTGCCAAATTGGGTCGGTCGGGAATAAGCATTGACAACATTGAATACGGTAGTGCCGGGTTCCTTTTTCCATCCCCACTTGACCACTTGCCTTTCCTTTTCTCCCAGATGGAACTGCCGATTGAAAGTTTCAATTGTCGCCAAGGGACTATCGGCTGTGCTTTCACAGAACATTCTAAATTATTCCCGGTCAAAATCTTAAAAAATATAATGATTCTGCAAATTTAGAAGGTAAATTTTTACAGTATATTCAATGCGCCATAATTCTACTAATGTGTGAAATTTGGCATACAGAATGTATTTTTTATTTTATACGTGGGGGGCGGGTTTGGCAATTTGGAATATTTTCTTAAGATACCTCATGACGCGAAGACCGCGAATCTTCGGCCGCATTTTGGCGTAATTCGCGCGAAAGAAGGATGATCCCCCGCAAATTTCAGCTCAAGAAACTTTGAGCAGAGACGCTTCTACATCAGAAGGGACTTCTATCGCCACGAACCATTCCGCAGGATAAAGATAGTCTTCCCCACTCTCGTCTATAATGCGAATATCTCCTTCTTGGCCCGCTTCTTCGTCTGGCAAGACGCGATATATCTTGTGCAATTCCAAAGACGCAGGATATTCGCTATTATTGATGCAAACTACAAATTTGGGTCCTGTTTTTTCTGTTTTTTCCATAGTTTTAATCCAAATAGCGTTTACGCTTGAATTCCTTTCTGCCTATAGCATGCGCTTCATACCAGTGTAGCTCGGCCCTGCGAATTCTTCCGCTTCGCGGTCGAATCAAGGCAGCTCCTTTTAGCTTGCGCCACCTTCCTTCCCCATATTCTTTCTGCAAGCGAGAAATCTCTTGAATCCCATCTCCGACTGCGATTGTCTCGATCCGACTGATTTCTCCGATTATCTCGAAGTTCATTAAGGCTTATTCTTGCAGAATTAGGGACGAATTTCAAGCAAAAGGGTAAGGGGGGTTCACCTTAGAGAATTCAATTGAACGAGAGCGGCATGCGGTGATACCAAAGCGACTATGCCGCGTGGGAGTAGAGGAGAAGAATGTTTCTTCAATTCTCTTCTGTAAATACCTTATAGAGCTTTTGATTTGACTCTGTGTCCAGCTCTCCTCGTTCTAATTTCTGGAAAAAGAGTAACTTGAGGGGGTCGGCCAATAGGCGGGCAAATCTTCGCCCGACGCTCGGCTCCTTATACTGGAAGAAATCTTCCATGTAGGCAAATACCGAATAAAAGAGGTTGCCAAAGTAATAGTGCCTGTCCAGTAACCCAAAAGCGACGAGCGGAATCACATCCATCACATTTACCCAGTCAGGATAGATTGTGCGGTCCCCTATCATCTTGATCTGGGGTTTGCCGAAAGCTTCCACGGCCATCTTCATATAATCGCTCACCATGGCATCCAAACCCATCTTGGCGGCACCAATCCAATCAGTGGCTACGATGTCTTCACTGCCGATGATGGTCTCCGTATGGTTTGGATTTTTGTCGGCAAAAATCCCAAACGGCCCATCGGCGCTGATGTGGGCATCGATCAAAGCAAAATGGATGGGAAAATGTTTGATGAATTCGATGGTGGTTGAAAAGATGTCCCTTTTATGATGGTACTCCAAAAATTTGTTTTCCATGGGCAAAGCCCCATAAATATTTTTAATAGCCAGGGTATAGAAAGCATAAGAGTGGGTTTTATTCTTGGCGAAGGCGATGCGGAAGTCAGCATTTTTCCATTCGCGATTGACAAAGTGTTTTCCTAATTTCCCGGAGAAGGAATATTCCTCAAGATTTTCTGAAAGGTCGATAATACGATAATTCTTCTCTGTCAGGCCGATATGGCGGGCCACTGTTTTCACTTCCCGATTGGTAAAAAAGATGCCATAGGTACTTCTGGCCTCGGCGCAGGCTAAATTGCGGTAGCCCCGTTCAAACATTCGATCGATCAGATGCTCTACCAGTTGGGGGTCGGTGTACGTGGAAGGGTCTTTTGTGGAATACATAAACATAAAGTTGGGCTTGATGACGATGGAGAAAGCTTCTTTGTCCTTGCCGGATTGTTCCCAAGCTGCATCCAGTTTCCCGTAAAAGTCCGTCATTTCCAGCACGTCATCCAGAGCTTTAAATTTGTCCCGCTCTTTTATGGCTGCCACTTTTACCACTCTATCGCAGTTGACGCTCCCCAGGTTTAGCGTGTCCATGTCTTCTTCCAGGGCATAGAATATTTCTCCCGCCTCATCCCGCAGAGCCACAATCCTGCGTTGCAATACAGCCGTTGGAAAGTGATCGTTATTGATCTCCAGGAGATTATCATCAATGGTTTGGAAAGTCTTGGCTTTCTCAGGGGGTAATATCTCGCAGCCTTTCCCGTTCATTTTAAGGTCGAGATACGCCAGATGGCTGATGATCTTACCCAGCTCCTGCTGGATCTTGTCTAACCCATAGCCCTGCCGCCTTTCCCGCAGCACATCGGAACGGATCTTTACAAAGATATCACCCGAAGCAGGGTTCAGGGCGCAAAAATAATTGTAATAGAGCTTCGGCCACCGGATGTTCTGGAAGGTTGATTTTTCAGCCTCTCCCAGGGTTTGGTCGGTTACAACGGAATATTCCTTGGGCAAAGAATCATCGTAAAGAGTGATCTTCCCTTCACGAACCCGCACTTTATGGGGTGTCAAGTGGAGTCCGAGGGTGTTGAGGTGAGGGAGCCATTCCTGGATGGCGGTCAGGCTCTGGCGCGAAATGGATCGATCGTAATGGGCCATTAAAGAAAATGGCACATCAACGGTCTCATATTTTTCATAATCAAAGAGGATCTCGATCTTAGCCTGCACCCGGCGCAGATGTGGGGGAAGAACGGGCTTCTCCAGCTCACTCTTTGAAACCTGGTATCCTTCCAGCACCTGATAGAGAGGGCCTGAATAACCGTATTTACCTTCTTCTACGTCCAGTTCCAATCCCTCAATGATCCGGTCTGTGAGCACATATCTGGCAAAGCTTGTCTCATCCTTTTGAACGATGAGGGCTATGTCCCAGAAAATGCCCTCATCTCCCCAGGGGAAGTCTTTATCGTGAATTCCCGAGAAAAAGAAGAAGTTCTCACTGACCTCCATATGGGAGGCGAGTTTTCCATGCAGAACCAGGTTTTCGTATCCTGTATAGTAAATGTGGCTCAGCTTGGCCAGGTACGTATCTCTGACCTCTCCGTAGCAGAAGGAGTAGAATTGAGAGAGGGCCTTAAATTTTGCCATCAGGGAAGGGGCATTGATGACTTCGAAAGAAGCGAGCATGGAGGGTAGACTCTCGATCCGAAAATGCAATATGCCTGTCCAGAGAGGGAGCCCTTCACCCGAGGGTCCCTTATGAATTCGGGTAAACAGCCGGGTTAAATCCTCGAACAGATCGCTTCTGTGAGGGTCATCGTAAATAACCTTATACCCGTAAAGGAAGTAATCACTCCCGTCGTAGCCCGCAAAATTGAAGGAGTAGGTCATGTGCCTTTTCCCAGTTTCCCTTTCCGGTCTGAAAAGGCTGAATTCACCGTTGCGGATAGGCAGTTTCTCTCCCAATGGCTTGAACGAAACAGTTCCTTCCAATAGAGCTTTGCGACCGGACAACTTACAAAAATCACTCACATCTTCGATTTGAATCGTTACTTCAAAAGAGAGAAAGTTACTCTGTTGCTTTCCCAATTCTTCAGCCGCGGCAAAGTCCTCCTCCCCTTGGGCCAGATATCCGGACATTCTCTCGGAAAATCGCAAGCCGATCTTTTTGGTTTCTTTGGCGCCTATTACCATGTGAAGACCCTCACACCCTTCTTGTGGAGTAATCGAACTTACTCTACAGGGCAAGCACTCCTCCGTCAAGGGGGAGGGTGGGGGAGCATCAAATGTGTTTGATATGGATGCTTAACTTTTGATTTATTTTTTTAGGGTCGGCTGGCGAATCAGGTGGGCGCGTTGAACGCTATTGTAATTCATTTTCTGCCCGATAGATGTTAATGCCGCTCCAGATCAAAATATCCTTGAGAAACGATTTTAATAAAAAGAGGGAGGAGCTGGGGATCAAACTGACTGCCGGCCTTTCTTTGCAGCTCTCGCAGAGCTTCTTCTCGGCTCATGGCTTCTTTGTATGGTTGTTGGTGGGTCATTACATCATAGGCATCCGCAATCGCTATGATGCGCGAAGGAAGAGGAATCTCCTCTCCTTTCAACTCTCGGGGATAGCCCTTCCCATTCCACCATTCATGATGGGACAAGACAGCTTCGGCAATCGGGGCCAGTTCAGGGGAGGATACAGCAATTCGGTACCCGATCTCGGGATGCTTCCAAATCAGTTCCCATTCTTCGAGGGATAATTTGTCTGATTTAATGAAGATCCCTTCCGGGATGGCGATCTTGCCGAGGTCATGGAGGGTGGCCAGGAGCATCAATTCGTCCAGTTCTCGATCTGACAGCTCGAGGGCGCTGCCCATTTGTAGAGCTAACTGCCGGAGGCGATGAGTATGTTCTTCTGTTTCGTGGCTTTTCTCAAAAAGGATCTTCTGCAGGGAAGAGATAATAGAGGTTCGGACTTTTTTGCTCTCTAAGAGCTTATCCTTGTACATCCTTTCTTCGGCTTCCTTCAATATTTCTTGGATATCCTGGGAAGGGGCATCTTTCGTCCCAGCCCCGAGGGCAATACTGAGTTCCATGGGTTGGGTACCCGCCTGGCTGCAAGCCAGCTTTATTCGCTCGATGACCTCTACGGTTACCCGATAGCTGGTTTTTGGTAGAAAAATGGCAAATTCATCTCCGCCCCAACGGGCGATCACGTCTTCTTTCCGGCAGGAGTCCTTCAGGATCTTGCCCGTCTGGATGAGAAGCTTATCCCCTTCTTGATGACCAAAGGCATCATTGACCAATTTCAGGCCGTTCAGGTCTCCCATGATTACACTGATAGGGAGCTGGCGATCCGTATCCAACCGTTTCAGTTCCTCCTCGAAATAGACGCGGTTATAGAGGCCTGTCAAATTATCATGGAAGCTCAGATACCGGATCTGATCATCTGCCTCTTTGCGCTCGGTGACATCTTCCATGGTGCCTTCGTAAAAGAGGACAGCCCCGCTCGGGTCTCGAATAGCCAGCGCATTGGCCGAGATCCATATTTTGCTTCCATCTTTGCGGTAGACCTGGGCCTCATAGCCCTTGATGAGGCCATTTTCTTCCAGCAGCCGTTGAAACTCTCTGTAGCGTTCGGGGTCCACAAAGTAGGGTCGCTCGGTTTCAGAATCCTGAATGATCAGTTCTTCGGGAAAAGTATATCCCAATATGCGCGCACAAGCTGGATTGGCCACGATAAATCGGCCGTCCCGCGTGCACTGGAAAATACCTTCTACCGCGTTGGCAAAGATGTTGCGATACTTTGCTTCGGCCCGGTCGAGTAAGACTTCGGCCAACTTCTGTTCGGTAATGTCGCTCAGTATCCCGGTCAGACCCACTGGTTGATCGTTTTCCAACAGCCGGCGGCAGGATATGCGCACATGGCGAATATTTCCCTGTTTATTCAGAAGGCGAAATTCGTGGGACTCTGAATTGCCGGACAGAGTATTCTTCAAGTTATTCTGAAACTCGGGCAGGTCTTCCGGATAAACAAACCGGGAAAAAGGCTGCCCCATCATTTCCTCAGCCTCGTAAAGAGCAACTCCCTCGATCACCCGACTGATATACGTAAAGCATCCTCGGAGATCCAGGGAGAAGATCACCTCATTAATGTTCTCCACCAGACTGCGGTATTTTTCTTCAATTTCTTGCAGCTCCTTCTCCATGCGTACCCGCTGCAGGGCCTTGATGAAAATCTCTCCTACCAATCGAAGAAGCGCAATCATCTCTTCCGGCCATGTTTTTTCCGCCCCTATCGACTCGAACCCCAGGAATCCGCGAGAGAACTTCCCATGGATCATGGGCACGAGAATGAGAGAGCGGCACCCCTGCGATTGAAAGATCTCTTTTTCCGCTTTGGCCTCTGGGGGAAGGTCGGTGATACTCGGGATATGTACGATCTGGCCCTTTTTGATTTTTTCCGTTATCCACGAGAGATGCTCAAAAGGTAACTCTTCCGATTGCTTCGTCTCTAATCTATACCCCTGGGAACACCATTCATGGGTTATAGTAAGCCTCGTTCTGTCATCGGAGAAAAGATAAATGTATCCGTGGTCTACACCTGTCATCTCTCCGATGATTTGCAGGGCACTGTTGATTTTGCTATCTACCTCATCGGATTGCAGATCGAGGTGGCGAGTCGAGATATCCATTACGATTTCTTCAAAGGCGAATCGATCTGGCAAGATCTCCTCCACTGACTTCCGCTAGTCCCAAAATTTAACCACGAAGGCCACAGCGCGGCGAAGCCGCAAACAAAAGAAAAACCGGAGCCCCCTTCTCTTAGAAAAGCCATGGAGAATCCGGTTTTCCTGATCGAGCTTCGGCAACCCGGCGATCCTGGAGATTTGCTAAGGATTTGCTCTCGCAAATCCACCAGAGGTTACCCTCAGCTTATGGTTCAGAGCTAAAGGTGAGAAACCAATTGTTGGTTTCTTCTCGGACCCGTGGCTTTCCGCCCTCCGATTACTCGGAGTTTAGCTTTCTCGGTCTCTATTTTAAAAAAATCTGAAAACCAAAATTTAAGTAATTCTTAATAGCATATCCCTAATAAGCAAGCAAGGGAAAAATTTTGGGCAGAATTCATGCGGCAAAATCTAAAAAAAAATGATACGTCAAAAAATTGGCGCCCATGCCAATTCTGTCATTAATTTTACGCTTTTTGGTCTTTTTGACCTATTTTTGTCCTCTTTTCCTTCTTTCCCTAAATTAAAAAAATACCTTAAATAACAAACAGATAAGAAGAATGATGGTTTTTTTATGAAAATTTGGAACTTTTGGGAACAAAATTTGCCAGCTTTACGTAGGCCCCCCTTGTGACAGGTGGGTAGCGCCTCTGGTGGGCAGATTACCGGAAATGCTGAAAAGACAACCAAGACGGCAAGGAGAAATGAGAGATGGATAAGTATTCCGAATTGGGAGATCCGAGATTCGAAATGTGGATGAGAGAGATCTTGACACCCCGAGAAGCAGCAGAATATTTAAACGTCCATGTCCGCACGATTTACCGCTTGGCAAAAAAAGGGGAGATTCCAGGCCGGAAGGTGGGCGGGAGTTGGAGGTTCAAAAAAGTCATGCTGGATGAGTGGTTTTCGGGAAGAAAAAATCCATCTCCCCTGGAAGAGAGATAGAGAAATGGAAAACAGGGTTCTTGTCGTTGACGATGAAGAAGAGATACGGGATCTTCTCTTCCGAGCCCTTACGCAAGGGGGTGGGTTTCATGTGGAATTGGCAGAGAATGGAGAAGAGGCCCTGGGGAAAATTGATAAAGATCATTTCGACTTGATTCTGACAGACCTGGCCATGCCAAAGATGGATGGTCTCCAATTAATAGAGGAAGTTGCCAAGTCAAGACCCGAAGTCCTCACAGTACTTTTGACTGGCCATGGAACCATTGATTCAGCAGTGGAAGCGATGAAACGTGGGGCGAGTGACTATCTCCTGAAGCCTCTCTATTTGGAGGAACTGGTGATCCGGCTGCATAAGGTACTGGAGGAAAAAAAGCGTTTTATTAGCCTGAAGGACTGCATAATCGATTTGGAGAGGGCCAACCGGGAATGGCAGAGAGTCCACGAAATCAAATCTGAATTCATTTCGGTTGCTTCCCATGAGCTAAGGACTCCCCTGGCGGCCATCAAGAATGCGGTGCAGTTGATCCTGAAAGGAAAGACGGGTGAGATCAATGAAGATCAGGCCAAGTTTCTCTCGATAGCCGAAAGAAACATCAATCGCCTCACGGAAATTCTGAACAATCTTCTGGACCTTTCCAGAATTGAGTCTGGAAAAGTGGGGATGAAATCTGAGGAACTGGATCTGAGGGATCCGATCGAGTTCGTCCTCTCGGCACTCAAGCCCCAGGCCGACGGAAAGTCCATTAAATTGCAAATGGAAGTCCCGGAGGAACTTCCCGCGGTTTATGGAGATCGGGAGAAGGTCGAGCAGATTCTTACGAATCTGGCTCAGAATGCCATCAAGTTCACCCCAGAGGGGGGAGAGGTCTCCATCTCGGCCAAGCCTTTTGCCGGAGAGGAAAAAATGGTGGCCATCTCGGTCAGAGATTCAGGGATCGGGATTGCCGAGGATCAGCAGGGGAAAATCTTTGAAAAATTTTACCAGGTAAATGGATCCCTGCATCGATCTGCGGGCGGAACAGGATTGGGTCTGGCCATCACAAAAGGACTGGTGGATGCCCATCAGGGAACGATCTGGGTGGAGAGTGAGGTGGGCAAAGGAAGCACCTTTACTTTTACCCTGCCTACATCCAGAGGAGAGAAGAGGGACCTCTATTTTCGACTGATCCTGGACAGGGAGTTTCAACGTGCCCAGGAGAACCACTCCTCCCTCACCCTCTTTTTGATTGGGGTGCAGGATGAAAGAGAAGAAGTGAAAGACGCCTTGTTAGACCGACTGGAAGATAAGGTAAAGAAATGTTTCTGCCGCAGAGGGGACATTGTGCTGAGGCGGGAGAAAGAAAAAATATTAGCTGCCATGTGTGAGGCCGATATAAAAGGGGCCAGGGTAATCCGTCAACGGATTGAGGAAGAACTGCAAAAACATCCTATAAAAGAGTGGGAGCCACCCCCGATCATCAGAATGGGGATGGCCACTTACCCGGATGAGCTTCTTTCGAAAAAGGAACTCTTCAAAAAGGCCAGAGAACGCCTGGGAGATTAAAAGATGGACGCCAAGAAGATTTTGATTGTCGATGATGAAGCCGATTTAGTCGAGACCATCCGATTTCCTCTGGAGAAGGAAGGATATACTGTCCTGGTATCCTACAACGGGGAGGATGCTTTGAATCAGGCTCGAAAAGAGAACCCCGATTTGATCGTTTTGGATGTGATGTTGCCGAAATTGGATGGGTACAAAGTCTGTCGCTTATTGAAATTTGACGAAAGATACAAACACATTCCCATCCTGATACTCACTGCTAAGACCCAGGAGAAGGACAAAATCATCGGGATGGAGATAGGGGCGGATGAGTATATTACGAAACCTTTTGATATCGGCGCCCTAATGGAAGAGATCCGGTCCTATCTGAGCGAAAAAAAGTAGCTTATGCCGAACTTCAAATATAGAGTCAGGGACAAATCAGGTAAAGCAATTGGGGGAACGATCGAGGCCCCAACCCTCCAGAACGCTGGAGAATGCCTCTACCGGTTGGGCTACTTTCCCATAACGATTGCCGAGGAAAGAAAGCCTCTTTCCCTCGATATGGCGGGCATCTGGGGAAGATTCAGAAGGGTGAAGTTGGAGGATCTCATCTTCTTCAGCCAGCAACTCTCCACCTTATATAAAGCAGGATTGCCTTTGCTCACCGGGCTCAAAAGTTTGGCAGAACAGACCGAGAATAAAAAGTTCAGGCCCATATTAGATGGGCTCAGTCGCCAGATTGAGGGAGGCAGTACTCTCCATGAGGCCATGGCCAGAACTCCGAATTTCTTTGCTCCTATTTATATCAACATGGTGCGAGCTGGGGAGACCTCCGGGAGGTTGGGTGAATCGCTGGATCGTTATGTCACCCTTGCGGACCGGGAACTCAAAAGCCGGCAGAGGCTAAAAGAGGCCACCCGTTATCCTAAAATCGTCATCTTGGCAGTGGTCATCGCCTCTGCCATTTTGATTGCCTTAGTCATTCCCAGGTTTGCTGAGGTCTTTGCCAGGTTTAACACCCCCCTGCCTTGGCCGACTCGGGTGATGATCGGGATCAATGATCTTTTCCAAAATTACTGGTATCTGATCTTTGGGTCTCTTTTGGTCACTGTGCTCCTGATCCAACATTCTCTCCGCACGGAAAAAGGGAGATATTTCTGGGATAAAACAAAAACCCGCATCCCCCTATTGGGCCCCCTTTTCTTGAAAATTGCCCTTTCTCGGTTTGCTTATACTTTTGTCATGTTAAACCAAAGCGGGATTCCAATTCTCCAGACCCTGGAGATTACTTCCACCACCATCGGGAATGTAATTCTATCTCAATTGATCGCCAGGATTCGGGAGAAGGTAAGAGAAGGAAATAGTTTAACCGAAGCCATGAAGGAAAGTGGAAGATTCACCCCGCTTATTATCCAGATGATTTCCGTCGGAGAATCTTCCGGAACTTTAGATGCGATGTTGATGAGGGTGACAGAGTATTACGACCTGGAGGTCGATAATGGTATTAAAAAATTATCCGCTTACGTCGAACCAATGTTAACCGCCTTTTTAGGCCTGGTCGTACTTTTCTTGGCTCTGGCGGTATTTTTGCCCTGGTGGAATATAGCCTCCCTCTTTCGTTAAACAGAGGAGTTATGATGGCGAAGCAATATAAGATTTGGGAATGGAAAGGAATAGAGAGGCGGTTCAATTGCAGATTGGGGAATCGTTCAATTTCAGATTTCAGATTTCAGATTTCAGATTTCAATGCTGGTATGACTGTGATTGAAATGATTGCCGTGATGCTGATCATTGGGATCTTAGCTGCTGTTGTGATACCCAAAGTTGGTCCCCTCGCTTTTACAGGGCCGGCGGTAGATGGAGCAGCTCGGATGGTCGCCTCCGACATTCGCTATGCCCAGGAGTTTGCGATGACCAACAGGGTTTCGAAAAGGATCGATTTCCTCTCAGGTCAATCGTCCTATACGTTCAGCCCCACCAGCAGCCTGGATCCTTCGGGGCGCCTTCCCTCTGGGGTGATAGTTGGGACCGACTTCACGGTCACCTTTAATTCTTTGGGGGAGCCCATAACGGGTGGAGGTGGGTCGGTAGCGATTTCAGGAAATGGACAGACGAAAACGATAAGTGTTATCAACTATACTGGAAAGGTATATTTTCCATGATAAGAGGAGTAACTTCAATAAAGACAGCAAGGAAAGGCAAAAATGAGTAAATATTCCGAATTCCGAATTCCGAAATCAGCATTCCAAAATTGGGGTAGCTTTCGTCTTTTTCATTCCGCAATCCGCATTCCGCAATCCGCAATTGGAAACAGGGGTTTTACACTCATCGAGATCATCATTCTGATTGTCATGGCGGGTATATTGTTGCCAGCCATCGTCGTCCCTTTTGTAACGGGCGTAAAAGCGAGCGGGAAGGCAGAGATGGTCAACACTGCGATGTTTCTCGCCCAGCAGAGGATGGAGGAGTTCATGAAGTTCGACTATAGCAAATCGCCAGAACTCGATCCTACTGTGGGTTTCGTATCATTTAGCACAGGTGACCCCAACTATCCAGGTGAATATGAAATTGTCTATGTGGACAGTAATCTCAGTACTCCCTCCACGGATGCGGGATATAAAAGGATTATTGTCCGGGTTAGAGATCCTGAAAACACTAACTATGAGATTTACTCGGTGGTCACGAATTTTCCGTAACTTGATTTCAGATCGCAGATTTAAAATGTGAAATCTCAAATCTTATGGGAAGAGAGCTCTGGTGGTTAAACTTTCATCTAAAGGTTTCACCTTAATTGAAATGATCGTGGTAATTGTCATTCTGTCCATGGGGGCCGCGATTACTATCTTCTTCTTAGTAGATAGCCTAAGAATCTATACCATGACCGTCAATCAGAAGACCCTTTTAGATGAAGGCAAGCTGGGGCTGGAGAGAATGTGCAGGGATATCCGGGATGGAAAGAGCATTACATCGCCTAGCCCGGGTGCGTCAAGGAGTTCGATCGCCTTTACCAGAACCAATGCCACGGCTCAAGATAGCGCAGACGAAAGTCTCACTTTCGAATTGAATGGAAGCACTCTGCGAAAAGTGAAGGCATCAAACCCCTACAACATGGCTTCAAATGTTTCTACATTTACAGTAACACGCGGTGCAGCGGCAACAAATAATGAGAATGAGATTACATTGGTGCTCACCCTCTCTCTCGTAAGCGGTGAGAATGTAACCTTACGGACAAAGATCTACCCCAAAAACCTTGGCGATAGTGCTACCTACAAAAACTTTAGGGTACCAGATAGTGGAGGCAACTTTACCTCATGGAAAGAGGAGATCAGCAGTTGAAAAGTTCTACCCTTACGAACCAAAAAGGAATATCCGTACTTTTCCTGGTCACGGCCATGCTGCTGATGATCACGATGGGATATCTCCTCTCTTATTTGATTCCCACAAAGCAGAAATCCATTAAATTCCCCATCTTCTCCAGTCAAGCTTTTTACCTTGCCCAATCGGGTATAGAATATGCGATTCGGTATAGTTCCGATCGAGGCTGGAGAGGCACAACGGATACCGGCGTCTATGATCTTACTCATCTGAATGATGTTGGGGTCAATCAGCGAACGCTTGGAAATGGAAGGTTCACCATCAATTATACTGCCGCAACAAATACATTGACCTCGACGGGGGAAGTGACTAATTCCACCGAGAAGAGAGTCATTACGGCCTCTAATTTCACCCCATTTCTCAGGTTAACTTTCGACCCCGCCTCTGCAGCGCCGCGTTGGGTTGCTGGGACTCGAAGGGCTCGATTTTATATCAAAAATGTGCGGGGAACAGATGTGATTCTGACCTCCTTTGCCGCCTCCTGGATACAAACAGGTACTACCAGAAGGATAACAAGGATTGATATGAATGGTGTTCAAAAATATGGTGGATCCTATTCGAGCGATAGCGATCTTTCTCCCCCTGTTCCTTTTAATCAGGGGGGAAATAGCCAGACAATCACCTCAGGTCAGGTGATCAATGTTTTGGTTTACTGGAGTGGGAACGTCACGAATGGTGAAGATTTCATCCTTAAATTCTTTACCGCAACAGATGGTTACGCCTTTAACCTGGATCCGGAGAGCAACGGATTGCCATAAAAGAGTTCGGAGTGTGGAGTTCGGAGTTATGAGTTCATAGTTTATAGTTCATGGTTGATAAGTTAATAACAAGGGTTTTGATATGACAGAAATAATTGGCTTAGACATTGGGTCTCATTCTATTAAATTGGTCGGCCTCAGAATGACCTCCAGGGGCCCGGTCGTTACGCATGCAGGAGTCAAGGAGATTCCCTATGGAGAGAAGAAAGAGGATTTAAATTTCCTTTCGGAAATTGTCAAGAGTCTCTACAGGGAAGTTGGTCTAAAACCTGGGAGAGTGAGATTGATTGTTTCTGGTTCCGGAGTCCATATCGTGCGAATCACCATTCCTTTTATGCCCAAAGGCGAATTGAAAGAAGCTATCCGCTGGGAGATCAAAGGCCATCTTCCCGTCTCTATCGAATCTGTGGAGATCGATTTCCATATCCTCCGTGAGTTTGTGGAAAAAGGGGTGAAGAAATTGGAAGTAATTGCTGTGGCTTGTCCCCATCACCTCGTCGACCGAGCCCTCTCCATAGCCAAAGGGGCCGGGCTGAAACCCACGCATCTCGATATCGGTGCCTTTGCTTTCTGGAATGTTCTGCTGGCTTTTGATGAACTTGGAAAAGAGGAGGTGCTCGCTTTGGTTGACCTGGGAGCGGAAAAAACCGGCGTTTACCTTTTCAAAGATAGAAATTTACATTTCAGCCGGGAGATAACCCCAGCGGGGGCGGATATTACCCGGGCCATTATGGAGGGAATCGAGTCTGAAGAGGAGCCCTATCTCCTTTATCAGCGGGCAGAGAAAATAAAAGAACAGATGGGAATCCCTGACAAGGCTATCCAGGAAAGGATAGATAATAAAACAATCAATTTGTCGAAGATACCTTTTTTGGTCAGGCCTGTTCTGGAGAGGCTGGCAGCAGAGATCAAACGCTCCCTCGACTACTACCGAAACCAGTTTCATGTGGAGCGAATTGATCGGCTCCTTCTGACTGGCGGAGGGGCCAATTTAAAAAATATAACTGCCTATTTGGCCGATGAACTGCGATTACCTGTGGAGGAATTCTGCCCCTTTCGAGACCTTCTCTATGACCCAAAGAAGATGGATGAGCAGGCTGTGCAGAATTTAGATCGGCTGAGTCCAATACTCACGATCGCCACCGGATTATCCCTCCCGGCGCTAAAGAGGATCGAACTCCTTCCGGCCAAAGAACCTCTTTGGTCCAGGGGGCGAATGGATAAATGGATCCCCGTCGTATCCCCTCTGATCACCCTGCTCGTCTTTTCCTGGATCTTCTCGGATATGAGCACACGAGAGGCTGTCCTCAGGAGGGAACGTGATGAAAAGGTAGAGAAGGTCAAGACCCTCGAAATGCTCCAGTCGAAGTTGAAATTACTGAAGCAAAAAGAGATCCAGATGAAACAGGACCTCTCCCTTTTCCCCTCTTCAGTGATCGTCTCTCTCCCCTTTCCAGAAGTATTGGGTGCGGTCAGCAACATCGTGCCAGAGAATGTCACCCTGACCCTTCTTTCCATTCAACCCAAAGCCAGACCCTCAAAAGGGGGGTCAGCAGACAACGAGAGAGGGGAGCTCAAGATCGCCGGACTTGCTTTTGGGAGTGATGGGCAATGCCTCACGGCGCTGGCCCAGATCATTGAACGTCTGGAAAAGTTCCCTCTTTTCAAGAACGCCAAGCTTGTGTCAGCGGTGGAAAATAAATTGTATAACCGGCCTGCAGCTACGTTTGAGATCATCTGCGACGTTGGTCTGAATAACCAGAAAGTAGAGGGAAAACCATAATCCATGGCGATAAAAAAGAGAGAAAAGATATTGATTCTTTTTGTGGGTATAGCTATCGCCATTTGGGCTTTTGATCGATTCTATTATGTTCCGCAGAAGAGAAAATTCGTGGAGCTACAAGAGCAGGTCAGGGCTGCCGACCTCAAACTGCAGGAGTTATTCATGTATACCAAAGGAGTGGAGAGGGCGGAGGCGGAGGTCACCCGTTTGGAAAAGGACCTGCAGGGATTCAAGAAGCGGACGCTGAGGGGTGAAGAGTTCAGAGCCTTCTTAAGGCACTTGGCCAAGGACAGCGATCGCCTGCAGATGAAAATTATCTCCCTCTCCCCCCAGGAAGAGAAAAATTCTCCCGCCGTCGGAATCGAGTCGGAATCGACTCGGTCGTACCGCACCGACTCGTACCGAGAGGGTAAGAAAGTAAACTCTCCTGTCCCATATAAGAGGGTCATTGTCCAGATGGTCCTTCATTCAACCTTTCCCGCACTGGGGGCTTATTTGAGGGGGATTGAAGAACTTCCTTTTCTGGTCACAGTGGATAACCTGCAAATAGAGAGGAACCAAAAGATTCTGCCCCTTTTAATAGTAAAGATGGGATTAAGCGTGCACATCATTTATCCCGGATGGAATGAGGGATTGATGGAGGGATCGAGGTGAGACGATACAGAGAAATCATTTTTGTTACGACCCTTATCCTCTTTTCCATTTTTTTGGGCATAACCTTTGTTGGACCGTTGGTGGCTTATGGGCAAGGCAAGGGGAAAAACCCATTCTTCCTCCCCCCGGGAGTCTATCTCCTCACTAAGAGTGATGCGCCCTCGGTGAAAAAAGAGAAGGCCCCAAAATTGGAAGCAAAACTTCCTGAGTATCACCCCCCTCCTCTGGAAGTCAAAGCCATTTTGATCAGCGACCACGTCCGCCTGGCCTCGATTGACCAGCAGATTGTCACCATAGGGGATGCGATCCATGGTGAGAGAATATTGGAAATCGAAGCTGACCGGGTGATTTTAGGAAGGGGCGATAAGAGAAGAACCCTTTTTCTACCCCAGAGTCCTCTTCTGTTGACCGTGGAGGAGAAATAGAAAGGAGAGGTGAAATGAAAACAAAGATCTTCTTTATATGCTTTCTTATTTCACTGTTGGCCGCGGGTTGCGCCACGGCTCCCAAGAAGGAGGAGGCTAAGTTCCCTTCTCAAATCATTCGGTCTCCCAACCCTCACCCTCATCCAGAGGAGAAACTGAAGGATCTGGTAGTGCCCCAAAGAGAAGAAGCCAAGAGGGTCCCAGAAAAACTTTACTCGTTCTTTGCCAGGGAGGCAAACATCCAGGAGGTCCTCCTGGCTTTCTCCAGGGAGAGCGGACTCAACATCATTATCGAGCCGGAACTTAACGGTAAGGTGACCGTCGATTTGAGGCGGGTGACTTTGAAAGAGGGCCTCGAAGCCATTCTTTCTCCCCTGGGATGGACCTATATCAGCGGGGGAAAATTTATTAAAGTATCAAGGCCCCAAATGGAAACCCGTCTCTTCACCTTAAATTATATCGCCACTAAAAGGACGGGGAAAAGGGAAGTGTATGCCAGCACAGGAGGGGGCCTGCAGACCGGTGTCCTTCCCGGTCAACAGACCACCGCCAATCTCGGTAGTACCCGGACGGGATATAGCGACCTCGTCAGTATAGACGAAGTGGACCTATGGAAAGAGACTCAAAACGGATTGGAGGCCATCATTTTTGGACCGGGGGAAGACAAGGGTAAAGAGGTACCTTCGGAGAGCGGAAAAACCTGGACAAGAGTGGATCAGAAGGGGAAGAAACTGATCATCAATAAATCGGCCGGGGTGATCTGGGTGACTGACTATCCTATCAACTTGAATAAGGTCGCTTCCTTCCTCGAAACCATTGAAGGAAGTTCCCAGAGACAAGTGAGCATTCAGGCAAAGATCGTGGAAGTCATCCTCTCTGATGAGTTCAAGGCGGGGATTAACTGGAAGGTAATCCAGGGTCTGCCCCGTTCCATCAACTTGGCCTGGGGCCTCACGAACGAGGCAGGAACAACGGGATATCCTGGAGGGGCTCTTGGTTTTGCCAATGAAACCGGGGTGGGAGCGATCGCCACTCCAGGAACATTTAAAGTAAATCCTTTCGGCGGGATCTTCGCGATTGGAGCGGCCGGGGCAGAGGTCGCTCTCTCAGACATCGTTCAGGCGATCTCAGAGCAGGGGGAAGTAAAGGTTCTCTCCAGCCCCACGATTTCCACCCTTAACAATCAGAAGGCCATTATCCGGGTGGGGAATCAGGATGTTTTTTTCATAACCGGGGCCGTAGCCACCCAGACTACTGTGACCCAGACCATCCAGCCCATGACGATCGATATTGGAATCATCCTGGATGTGACTCCCCAGATCGCTGAGGACGGTACCATCATCATGAACATCCACCCGAGTATCACTGAAAAGACAGGGGAGAAGGCCAGCCCGGATGGGAGAACGACCTTTCCCCTCCTGAGCGTGAGGGAGACGGATACAACGGTCAGGGTAAGGGATGGCCAGACGATCATCATCGCTGGCTTGATGCAGGAGAAGAAAGAGAAGATCCTCATCGGCATCCCAGGTTTGAAATCGATTCCTCTGCTGGGCGCTCTGTTCCGCTACAAGGCGGAGAAGAAAAGAAATTCCGAGTTGGTGATCATGATTACTCCCATCCTCCAGGTGGGAAAAAAATTGGAAGATTTGGCGCAGAGGTAGGGGGAGAATCTTTTTGGCCTGCAGCCAAAGGTTTGTATTTTCGAACTAATTCTTGTTGAAAGGAAGTCCTATGTATGAACAATTCTACGGCTTAAGGGAGAAGCCCTTTTCTCTAACTCCCGACCCGCAGTATCTCTATCCGAGCAAGGGGCATCGGACGGCCATCGATTCTCTCCTGTATGGAATCTACCACCGGGAAGGTTTCATGATCCTTACCGGGGATATCGGGACCGGAAAGACGACCGTCTGCCGGGCCATTTTGGAAAAATTAGACAAAAATGTGAAGACCGCGGTCATCTTTAACTCCTTCCTCGCCAAAGGGGAATTATTGAAATCGATTCTCCAGGATTTGGGATGCGCCTTCAAGGCGAGATCAAATAAGGAACGGATTGATGCCCTAAACAACTTTCTGCTGCGGGAGTTGTCCCAGGATAAGAATGTTGCTCTGATCATCGATGAGGCCCAGAATTTATCCATTCCGGTCCTCGAGCAGATCCGCATGCTCTCCAATTTAGAGACGGAAAAGGAGAAGATGATCCAGATTGTTCTATTTGGCCAGATGGAATTGGAGCAAAAGCTGCAATCGCCCGAATTGAAGCAGTTGAGCCAACGGGTGGCCCTTCGCCTTCGCCTTCTGCCTCTCAGCCGGACGGAGACGGAGAGTTATATCCATCAACGTCTAACCATCGCGGGTGCAAGGGGGAACGTCACCTTTTCCAGATCTGCGCTCCAAGAAATCTTCGAATTTTCCAGCGGGATCCCCAGATTGATTAACCTTATATGCGATCGAGTTCTTCTCGCAGGTTTCATCGACCAGACATACCGCATTCGTAAGAGAATTGTGAAGAAAGCCAAGAGGAGCCTTTGGGGAGAGAACGGAGGAGTCAAACTTCTCACGCCTCTGCGGGTCGCCCTCCTTACGATCTTCTTCCTCGTTTTGGGGGGCATGATTCTTTGGCAGCAGGAATATTTTCCCTCTTGGCCAAGGGAAAAAAATTTTATTTTCGAGAGGATTGAAGGAATCTATCGTCAAATTTCGGGTGCTCCTCATTCCCCTGTCTTAAGAAGGCCCTCAGATAAGGGAGGGGGGAAAAGTCCCCAGGAGGCCAAGGAGCTGTCCCGGGATTTATCTGGAATTCTATAAGGAGGAAGGTATTTCGTGAGCCTGATCATGGAGGCCATCAAGACGGCGCAAAAGCTCCGGCTGAAAGAGTTGGAAGAAATGCCCTTATTTATAGAACCCGTTGCCCGAGAGGAAAAAAGGCGCTCAGAGGAGAAATATTCTGGCATCTTGCCCCTTGCCGGATTGGGAATTCTTCTTTTCATTTCCTTTTGGGCCAGCCACTCCTTGTCTCTTTTGCCTTCCTCGGAGGAGCAGAGAGTTGTTTCCGTCGAGAGAACAGAAGCTCCTGGATCTACAGAGATAAAAAGGGAGGTTCAGGAACATCGCCAGAAACAAATTCCCCCTGTTCAAATAGAAGATCCTCTGCCGCCGACAAAACCATCCATAAACCTGATGAAAGAGGAACCCGCGATAAAGAAAAGGGCCAAAGAAAAGAAGAAAATGGCGGGAAAATCCAAATTCCCTTCGGCAACCATTCCTGTTCCAGTTCAATCTTCCCCGAGGATGTCTCCCGGGCCTCCAAAGCCAGAGCCAGAGGTGGTCTCCAAACCTTTGAGGGTGGAAATGAAAAGTGAAAAAGGAGGCAACTTGACTTCGGAAATCCTAACCCATTTCAACTTGGGCGTTTCCTCCTATCAGCAACGAGATATTGCCAAGGCCATTCAAGCCTACAAAAAGGTGATTGAGTTAGAGCCTACTCATGTAGAGGCTTATAACAATCTGGGGATCATCTATCAGGAGATGGGCGATTTTGCCAACGCTTTAGAGGCCTATCAAAAGTCCATCGCCATCAACCCCCGATACGAGAAAGGCCATAACAACCTGGGAATTCTCCTTTACCTCACGGAGCGTTATGAGGAATCGATGGAAGCTTTTCAAAAGGCCCTGGCCATTAATTCCCAAAACCTCGAAAGTCATATCAACCTGGGAATCCTCTTTAAAAAAAGAGGGCAAATGGAGAAGGCCATCGAATGCTACCAGAAAGCTCTGGCCATCAATCCCCTCTACGGAGAAGCCCATTACAACATCGGCCTGCTTTATGAACAGTTAGAGAATTTTGAGTTGGCCATCGGCCATTATCAAAGATTCGTCCGGCTTTCCTTGAAAACCTATCCAGATCTGGTCAGGAAAGTGCAGCGGCATTTGGATTATCTGATGAAGGTGAAGAGGGATAAAAGCAAATCATGAAAGGGGTTTGGGATGGCGGAGAAGAAGAAGAAGAGTTTCGGTGATTACCTGGTGGGACAGGGAGTCATCACTGCCGAGCAATTAAGAAGAGCCCTGCAAGAACAGAAGCGAGGAAGAGAAAGGCTGGAGCAGACGATCGTCCGCTTAAGATACGCCGAAGAAGAGCTTGTCCTTCAGTCCTTAGGGGATTACTTCAATCTTCCCTATATCGACCTGGATACCTACTTGATTGATGAGCAGGTGTTGAAAATCATCCCGGAAGAAATGGCTCGACGGCATACCCTGATCCCCCTCTTTAAAATCGGGAACACCTTGACGGTAGCCGTGGCCAATCCGCTCAATATTCCCGCCCTGGATGAAGTAAGGAACAAGACCAAAACTGATGTGGAGATGGCCATCTGCATGGAGGAGAAGATCAAAAAAGCCATCGATCATCACTACGGAGACCCTTCTGCTGGGCTCGAGAGAACCCTCCAGCATTTACTAAAAGAAAAAGGAAATGAACCGGCCCTGGAGCCTGAAGATTACAGAAAGACACATCACCTCACTGACAAAGCGTTCACCCCTGGCCAGGAGGAGGAGATTCCGGCTGCCCGGATGTTCGACCTCATCATGGTTCAAGCCATTCGAGATCGGGCAAGCGACATTCACTTCGAGCCTGAGGAAAAGGTCCTGCGAGTTCGACTCCGCATTGATGGCTTTTTGTATGAATTCCTTACTCTCCCCAAGCAAATCTATCCCTCGATCACTTCCAGGATTAAGGTTTTAGCAGAAATGGATATTGCGGAGACCCGCCTCCCGCAAGACGGAAGCTTCAATGTGCAGCTGGAAAATCGTGGGTTCGAGATCAGGGTTTCCACTTTTCCTACGATCTATGGAGAAAATGTAGTCCTCCGGCTCCTGGATCAAACGAGTCCTCTATTCAGATTGGAGGATCTTGGATTTTCCGAGGGGGTACTCCTGCGGTACAAACGGTTAATCCAAAGGTCTGACGGGATTCTCCTGGTCAGCGGTCCCACAGGAAGTGGGAAGACCACCACCTTGTATGCTTCTTTGAATATGATCAATTCCATGGAGAAAAACATCATCACCATTGAAGATCCAGTAGAGTATCGGTTACCTTTGATCCGACAGACCCAAGTCAATCTGAAAGCCGGGATCACTTTTGCCTCCGGCCTCAGATCCATCCTGCGGCAGGACCCGGACGTTATCATGGTAGGGGAAATCAGGGATCTGGAGACTTCCGAAATTGCCATCCAGGCTGCTCTGACAGGCCACCTCGTGTTGAGCACCCTGCACACCAACGATGCCCTGGAGGCTGTTACCCGGCTGATGGACATTGGGGTCGAACCTTACCTGATCTCATCTTCCGTCATTGGGGTGCTGGCCCAGCGCCTGGTTCGCACTATCTGTCCAGGATGCAAAGTCCCCTACCCCGTTGACCCGAAGACACTGGCGGAAATGGATGAGGAATTTTCCAATTTGAAAGAACCGCTCACCCTCTACCGCGGTAAGGGCTGTAAGAATTGCAAACAATCAGGTTATTGGGGAAGGACGGGGATTTTTGAGCTCTTGATGGTCAATGAGAGAATTAAACAACTGATATCCGAGAAGGCCTCCAGCCAGCTGGTTTCCAAAGCAGCGAGGCAAACAGCGGAAATGATTTCTCTGAGAGAGGACGGGCTAAGAAAGGTATTGAAGGGGATCACCAGCCTCGAGGAGGTGAATCGAGTGGCTTATAAAGAGGTTTTTTGAGGCGGAAATCAAGGATTGGCCAACGAGAGGGGGACCGGATCTCTTAAGTAATGTTTTCTCCGTCTTCTTCTCCCAGTAGCCAGGGCGAGGCCGAGGAAACCCATGATTCCTAAAAAAGTTATCCCGGCCCCCAGCTTAAAACTCCAAGGATCGTAAACAAACTCCACCCGGTGTGTTCCGGCAATGAGAGGCACTGCCCGGGAATTGTAATTTGCCCGATAGATCTTTTCTTCCCGGTCATCCACGAAGACCTTCCAGCCTGGGAAATAAGTATCGCTTAAGACCAATGTGTTATTTCCTTTTGTTTCCACAAGGAGTTGGAGTCTATTATTGCTTTCCGAGACGAATTCCACCTTATTTTCGAGATCAGAGTCGAAGGATCCTCCTGCCCATTTCGGTTCCTCTTCCAGGAGCACTTCTTTTTGGGGATCGAATTCTTTACTGGCGAGTTTGAGCAGAGTTGATTTCTGGTCTAAGACATGGAAGTTTTTGACCAGCCAAGATCTCGGAAGAGCGTTACGATTCTCGTATAACTTAATAGTATTCCCTTGGAGGAGTTCTTCTTTCTCTCCCCGAAGACCCTCCAGCCTGGCATAGATTAATTCAAAGCGAGGGTCTCCCTCTATGGGGGTGATCGATATGACATATTTCACACCATAAAGGTCGGTGATATTGGTTGCCGAAATAGATGAAGCCCCAGTCAGGGTTTTATAGATATCATCCACTTTTTGTAAACGAATCACATCAATTCCCCAGACATCGTGAAGCCGGTAGAGCAGGTTCAATGACGGCAGATGTTTCTCCTTAAAGATACTAAGAAAAGAGGCCTCCCCGACTAAAATAGGGGTATCCATGGAGATGGTTTTTGCTGTGGAAAAAACCCTGAAAGGCCCTTTATCTGAAGAGATGATCTCCATGATCCTGGTCTTTTGAAAGTAGTCTGAAGGCTTCTCTTTTCCATAAAATCCCATATTTCCAAATAGGTCAGCAGTCAAGAAGAAGATCAATAAGACCTTTGCCCACCCTTTCCACTTCACCCCATGACCGACCCTCAGCAGGATTAAGAAAAGGGCAAGATAAAAGAAGAACCTTTTGGCATTGTAGAGGTTGACAGAAAGGTGATTGAATTCCGGAAAATCAAATCCCTTCAATTTAAGGAAAGATTCAACGCCTTTATGGTTCAAGACCAAAAATATAAGAAAAATACCAGAAACGAGAGAGATAAGAAGGAAGAGGTTTAATCTCTTATTTTTAAGTTCTCTGGGATATTCCACCAGCCTCTGATAGCCCAGACCGGAGATAATGGAGAGGGCCAGAATAAAGATATAAAGAAATTTGACGGGATACCGAATTCCGTTAAAAAAAGGGAGGTAGTTAGATAGAAATTTATACAAAGGATTGTATTCTCCCAGGGATAGGAAAAGGGAAAAAAGCATCAAGGAAGTATAGAATTTCCGTTCTTTCCCAAAGATAAAAAAGAAAGAACCCAAAATAAAAGGCAGACTGCCAGTATATAGGGTCTTGAGCCAGCATTGGGAAACCCAGTATCTTTTCATGTCCAAAAAATACCCGTAAGCATCGGGAAGAAAGAATAGAAGAATATCTTTTGGGGCCAAGCTCCATACCGTTGCCTCTTGATAGGAAACCCCTTTGCTGCGGATGGAATGCGTAAAGAGTTCGAGAAAGGGAATCAATTGGATGGCCGAAAGTAACAAAAACCCGGTGCAGATGATCAAGAAGCTTCGCGCCCTGAGTAAGGCCCCCGCCCATTGGCCCCTTATCTGGCCTTCTCCCTCAGGGGGAAAAAGGGAAGAGGGAAAAAGGATCATAAGTAATAGGATAAAGAAATTCCCATAGACAATTTCAATTCCACCCCCCAGGAATGAGACAGTGATGAGAATGGCGGCGAAAAGTTCATTCTTCCAGCCAGGGGTGGCTATCGCCCTTCTGAAAAACATCATGATCAGGGGGGTCCAGACGACGGACAAAAGACAGGAGAGGAGGGAGTGGACAGATAGGAGATAGCCACTCAGCATAAATATGAGGCCGGAGATAAGAGATCCTGTGGAATTTACCTTTAGATCTTTCAGAAAAAGATAGGTAAAAAATCCACCGAGAAAAAAGTGAAGGACAATGATGGCATTGAAGGCCAAATCAAATGGGAGGAGGAAAAATAGAGCGTTTAAGGGATACAGGATGGCGTGTTGAGGATTAGCAAAGAAAGGATGGCCGGAAAACTGAAACGGGTTCCATAAGGGGAAATCCAGGTTTTTAATGCTTTCTACCCAGAAGAATCTCGGGGGAATGAAATAGGGACCCAAGTCCCTCTCCGTGAGGAGGTATCTTCCATTGAACAGATCATAAAAAAAGAGGAGGGAGGGAAAAAAAAGGGCCAAACCAGGTAAATAATCAGACGGTTTGACCCATTTGATTTTTTCTTCTACTTTGTCTATCACAAATTATCTGTTACCATGTAGCAACAGGCCCACTGATTGTTTGTGGGGTAGTTGGAACTGTAACGGTTGTTCCATTTAAAGTAAATGTATAAGTACTGCCACCAATGATACAAGAAAAAGTATTAGCGCCAATAGCAGTTGTACCAACACCCTGAATCTGAGCAGAACCCACAATATCAGCTATAGTATAGGTAGTGCCAGCACCCGGGTTCATTATGCGAGATGCAAATAAGATAGCATTTGCACTTCTGAGAGCCCCCAATACACCCCTTGCTGTCCCATCGGAGGCTTGCGTGGTCAAGTCTATATATCTCGGAATGGCCACGGCTGCTAAAATCCCGATGATTACGATAATTACAATCAGCTCAATCAATGTAAAACCCTTCTGCTTTCTTAGCATGCTTATTCCTCCTTTGGCAGGATTTTAGAATTTAAACAATGAATTTTATCAAATTCTTTTAAGATGCAATATTTATACCGAAAAGAAAAAGAATTTTCTGTAAAAAAAATCAATGAAATTGAAGAGTTAATTCAAAGGGCCGGTGTCAATCTTCAAGCTCTCAATGAGAATTTGACACATTCCTTGACCTCTGTGACTATTTCCAACACTTCCGTATAATATTTATTTAAGCACGCCCAAGATGATCTGCCCTTTCATCTCTCCTTTTCTAACAGGGTGCTGATCCTGGCCCGTAGCCTGGGGCACTTTGAGGGAAACGTAACGATAAACCTCATCCACGGTAATCACCCCATCTCCGTCCAGGTCCCCTTTGCCACGAAGGGCTTCCAAAAGATAATACGTAAAGACACCATGCTTGAGCTCATCTTTTTCCACGCTCACCTCGTTGACGTCGCTGGCGGTGAGGATTACTCTGCCCTGGCCTTGAGTAAGTCTATCAAGGAACCCCCCCGAGATATTCGCCCTTATCCCCAGGACGGGAACCGTTCGGCCTCCACTGGCTCCGCTATAGCAGGTATCGCTGAGGAACACCAATCGATCCGAACTGATCCGCTGGAAGATCCGGGCCATCTCACTCATGGGGATGGCTGAAGCATAGAGATCCTTCGGATCAGCGTTGTGGGGGAGAATGTATTTTTCCAGGCCATCCCCATCCGGACTGGAAGCATCCCTCTCAGTTGCTCCATGGCCAGCTAAATAGATGATCACGGTATCATCTTTTCCGGCCTGGCGGCGAAGGTGGGTACCTAAGATACTCCGGAGTCTATCCAGGGTTGCCTCTTCATCGAGAAGCAACCAGATTTGATCTTTGGGAACCCGATTCACCTCTATCAGGTAACGGTAGAGCTCTCGCGCGTCGTTGGCGGCGTATTTCAGAGAAGGTATGTTTTTGTATCGGCCGATTCCGATGACAACTGCCCAGATTTTTTCTTGCTTCCTGGCCATTTGTAGCGAGATGGTTGTTCTTGAGGTCAACCCCTCTGTGTCTTGAGCGATGACCGAGATTTCGTTTTTCCCCTCTCGCAGGCGAATCCTCTCTGCAAAATCTATCCTCCGGGAATCTTTGACCACAACTTGCAGGTCTCTCTGCCCTTTCCGGCTGAATAACTGATCGTTCACCAGGATTTCGATCTGCGTAATGCCCTTGTCGTCTTCAGCCACCCCGTGCAGAGAGATTGTTTCCGAATCTACGGTGATTCCATCCCTCGGGCTGGCAATGACCACTACCGGGGGATTTTGCGCCTCCTTCAATTTTTCTTCTTCCAGGCGCGCTAAACGAGCGGCAAGCTCCCTCCCTTTTTCCTCCTCCTCCTTTAATTTCTTTTTTAATTCCTCCAGTTCTTTCAAAGCTTGTAAAGCTTTTTGGAGTTTCTCGCTCAGTTCGGCAACCTGTTTTTCCTTATCTGGCCCCTTTATTGCTGGAACTTCTTTTCTTTCCAGGGCTACAATGGCTTCTTTGCTTTCTTCAACCTCTTTTTTCGCTTTTTCCTCGGCCAGTAAAATTTCTTTGAGATTTTTGAAACGTTCGGCAAGAAACTTTAGCTCTTTATTTTTGGGATCGTTGTGGCTTGCCTCTTTCCAGAAATCTGCCATCAGGAGGGGGTCATACTTCTTCCAGACAATGATGTCAACTACAAAGATTCCTAAATTATCGCGGTACCATTCCGGGTTCGATGGTTCTCCATAAGGGTCTACTGGGCCGTCGGCAAGACCCAGATAAATATTCCCGTTTTCCAATAATCTAATTTCATTCTCTCCATAATACCTCCGATAGAATCCTTTTTCCCCTACTCGGTACAATAATTTACCAATTGGGCCAGAGCTCACTCTCTTGGCAGGCCAAAAATCAATTTCTCCTTTGGCCATAAAGGTTAGGTAATCCCCATCCTTAACCCTTATGCCGCTATCATACATTCCAGCTCTATTTCCGCCGACAACGACCGATTTATATTCTTTGACAATATCCGGCATGGGTTTGGGCATTTTGATTACAGGGGCGGCGCATCCAATAAGAGGAAGCAGACAGAGCGGCAAAAGGATAAGGACAAACAAGAAAAAGTGGGCTCTGGAGGGAGCAACAAGTCTGTTAGTCATGATCATCTTCCTTATCACTTGAGTAATAAGGATTATAACTGGCGGCAGGGGTCTTCGCTCGGTTATCCCCAGAATCTCCGAAATAAGAGAAATTGTAAGTAGTTTCTGGTGAAGAATATACCATTATTCCTTCCTATTTCTCAAGAAAAAATTTCTGCTTTCAATGTGATCTAAGGGTATTTGTTGCCTTTGTATTAATTATTCGTTAGTCGTTATTGGTCTTTGTCAAAAAATTCTCTGTGTCCTCTGTGGCAAAGGCATTTCAGAAATACTTCCACAACTCCCGCTTATCCATCGAATGATCTAAAGTTCCCGAAAAAACAATCTCCCCCAATTTGATCACGATCACCCTGCCCGCCACTCGCTTCACCTGCTCGAAGTTTTGCTCCACCAGAAGAATCGAGTTCTTGAAGCGGCGGTTGATCTCGGCAATGTTTTCCAGGACCAGTTGCACAATGCGAGGAGCTAAGCCCAAAGAAGGCTCGTCTAAAAACATGAGAGTGGGTTCGTGCACCAAGGTAAGGCCAATGCCGAGCATGCGCTGCTCCCCACCACTTAATGTTCCGGCCCTTTGTTTCTTACGTTCCTCCAGAACGGGGAATAAGTCAAAGACCTGCCTCACTCGCTTATTCAAAGTCATCTCTTCAAGACCAAAGGCGCTAATCTCCAGGTTCTCCATGACCGTCAGGTCGGGGAAAAGGCCCTGCCCTTGGGGCATGAAGGCAATACCTTCGCGTACGTTTAATGCAGGCACCCGGCCGGCAATTTCCTGCCCCCGGAAGAAAATCTGGCCTTCCCAAGGGACTAAGAGACCGAAGAGGGTTTTTAGGAGAGTCGTCTTTCCAGCCCCATTGTGCCCGATGGTTCCCAGAACTTCCCCATCTTTTACTTGAAAAGAGAGACCCCGAAGAACCTTCTTGTTGCTATACCCGCCAACTAAATTCTTAACCTGCAAGATCATGGCTCTTTCCTAATACCCTTTGCTCCTTGCACCTTACGCCCTGCCTCTCACTCTTCTCATCCCTTCTTTTTCCCGTGGGCTAGGAACTGTAGACTGTGGATGATGTCTCTTTTGGAAGAGCAGACGCAATCTTTTGCCCAAATTACCACAAAAAAGAATTTCAAGTCAAATCATCACCAGCCATACACTCGTGAGAGGTGTTTATCCCTTGACAACCTGTTCCTATATTTTTATAATCCAACCATCAAATGGAATTCTCGTCACGATCTACCGATATTAGAAGATAAGGCCGAGGGAACGACGGTCAATCCTTTTCAAAGCACTCAATGGCTGAGGGTCATGTGGTTTCCAGCGGAATGCTTTGCCATCCAATAGTCTTCTTCGTCAGGTCGTAGCTGGGCCCATCCGGGAGGGGACGTTGATTGAAAATTCGGCCATCGCTGTAATTCCCGAAGGTTTGTAATGAGCAGGTTTTTCGAAGACTTTAACGTGGGTGAACGATACGAAACGTACGGGCGGACGATTACTGAAGGGGATCTTTCGCTCTTTTGTGCCCTGGTGGGGTACCATGTGCCTTTGTTCATTGACGAAGAGTATGCCAAAAAGACGCCGTATGGCGGCCGCATCGTGCCGAGTGCACTTACTATGGCCTTTTCCACGGGCATGACCGAGAGCTTATTCCGCACGACGGTCATCGCGCTTCTGGGCGTCGATCGGGGACGCTTCTTGCTGCCGGTACGTCCAGGCGACACCATCAGAACTGAAGTGCAGGTTCTAGATAAAAAGGAAACCTCTGATCCGTTGCGCGGGATTATTATTTTTCGCGATCGAGTGATCAACCAGCGCGGGGAAACAGTATTCGAGATTGACAAGACAGTGCTCCTTCAGCGGAAAGATCCTAAGCAGGAACAGGGCTGAAATGAAAGATTTGCTTTATCAAACGCCCGCGGCGATCCTTCGGGTTCAGGACGCCAAGCTCGTTAGGATCTTAAGCCTCGGCGCGAAGGGGCACCCCTATTACCGGCAACGCTGGGCAGAGGCCGGATTGAATCTTGACGAAATTCGAGGCGTTGAGGATCTGCGGAAGCTGCCAATAACCACAAAACAGGATCTAATGGCCGACCCGGAAAGTTTCCGGCTAAGGTGTCCGGACCTTCCCCTCCATGAGCGGGCGTTGTGGGAGGTGATCTATACTACGGGCAGTACGGGCGATCCGACGCCAGTCTACAACACCACGCATGATTATGAGGCGTATCTCTTTCAGGCCCGCCGGGCAGCAGAGATTTCGGGGATTACGGATCGGGATATCATTGCCAACTTGTTACCCCTCGCACCCACCGCGATGGGGGCCTTCGTCCGCACTGTGGCGAATGCCTATGCAGCCGGTGCGGCAGTGGTGGGTGCACTCACTGGCCCTGCCCATGGCGACTTTGGTGTTCATCGTTCGCTCGACGAGGCCGTGCGGATGGTAGAACGGCATCACGCCACGATACTTTGGGGCGTTACCAGCTTTGTGCGGCGGGTGATCATCCGGGCGGCGGAGTTGGGTGCTGATTTTAGAAGCGTACGGATGTGTGCGGTAACGGGCGAGGCAAGTTCACCTGGGATGCGGGAAGATATGCGCGAGCGTTTGCGTGCCCTTGGGGCTAAGAATCCGATTATACTGGATCGGTACGGGTCGACAGAAATTGGGGCGCTGGCTCAATGCCAGGAGGAAAGCGATTGGCATAACCCGGCGCCCGAGATCCTCTATCTCGAAGTTGTGGATCCGGAAACCAAGGAGCGCCTGCCCGATGGGCTACGAGGCGCTCTGGCCATTACCCATCTGGATCGGCGCGGGACGGTTCTCCTCCGCTATCTGCCCGGCGATATCGTGAGCCTCACACAAGAACCATGCCCGTACTGCATGCGCAGCGGAGGACGCCTCGTCGGGCCCATCGTGCGAACGAAGGACCTAATCAAAGTGAAGGGCATGCTTATCAACCCGGAGCTGCTGATAGAAAAGATTCGCTGTGTGCCGGGAGTCGATGAATTTCAGGTTGTACTCACGCGCCAGGACCCAGCTGACCCGTATTCCATGGACGAACTTAGGCTGCGGGTGGCAACGGCCCGGCGGGACACGGAGGGATTGGCGGCGGCTCTGATCGCTGCCACTACTGGCACAGTTGGGGTGACGCCGCGCGTGGAGTTCGTCAGCGCCGTGGACATTTATGATCCAGCTAAACAGTCAAAGGTAGATCGCCTGTTGGATTTACGGTAAACTGCCGTAAGGAAAGACTCCGCCCTGAGCTGTTGCTCGCCGATGCTGTATCATCGAAAAAGGATCACGACACGGACTGAGCCGAGAAGTTTAAGCCTGCCAAACCCATTTATTTATCTCGCAGCCTTCTCATCTTCTGGATTCCCCATATTCGCAAGAAAAGTGCTGGAAGGCCTTCTTCCGACGCTAAGTCTGATTGATCTGCAATTTAAGCTTCCCTTAAAGCCTTACTCAAACAAAGAAAATTCCCGTATTGGCTCGACCCAAAATAAAATTCCATCACTAAGGAGGGGGAAAATGCGAAAATTGAGTTACGCGATAGGCGGATTGGGGAAACTCGTAATACTCTTTGCTTGGGCTTCTACCTTATGGGCCAGCGAATTTCCCACGAAGCCGATTAACCTTTTAGTGGGATACGCAGCTGGCGGAGTGTCCGATGTTCAGGCTCGATCCTTGGCCTCTGCTGCCGAACCTTTTTTTGGTCAACCGGTAATAGTTTCTAATAAGCCCGGGGCCACCGGGACAGTCATGATGACTCTTCTGGCCAACTCCAAACCTGATGGGTATACCGTTGCCCTGACACCCGGATCGGTAGCCATCGCTCCCTTTTTTCATAAAGTTCCGTATGATTTAACCCGGGATTTTACTCACCTTGTCGGAATATGCACTATGCAGGAGGGGATTACGGTGCGCGCAGACTCGCCCTGGATGACCCTGAAGGAGGTTGTCGAATTTGCTCGAAAAAATCCCAATCAGGTAAAGATAGGAGTGGCGGGATTAGCGGTTTCGATTACCATCATTGCGGAAAATATCGGTAAACAAGCGGGAGTACAGTGGACGATCGTCCCTTTCAAGAGCGAAAGCGAGGCGGGTACTGCTTTGCTTGGAGGGCATGTTAATGTGGCGACCCTAAGTGGGGCAACCGTTCCCCTGGTGCGAGCTGGGAAATTACGTTTACTGGCCACTGCTACGCCCACGCGTTTAAAAGAATTTCCTGATGTGCCCACGTTGCAAGAACTCGGCTTCGATTATGTCACCCTTACCCTCTGCGGGATACTGGCGCCCAAAGGGTTGCCAGAACCTATTGCCCAAAAATTGGAAGAGGTTTTTGCCAAAGCCAGGAATGGACCTGCTTTTCAAGAAACCATGAAAAATCTCTCTCTAATACCTGAGCTATCCACGGGCAAAGACTTTGAGCGACGCATGATTGAGCACTATAGAAAAATAAAGGATTACTTAGGAAAATAATCGGATCGCCTCCAAGAGTTAGGTCAAAACTGAGGGAGACTCACTTTGAAGGCTCAACCGCGGAAGCACCTTGTGGGAATCTGAACCATGGAGCAAGGTATATGGCAGAATATCCTTTATGGTTTTCAAATAAATTTTCTGCCCTCTAATTTATTATACTGTTTTACCGGGGTTCTCATCGGCACGTTAGTAGGTGTTCTACCCGGCTTAGGTTCAGCGGCAGCCATATCGCTTCTGCTGCCCAGCACCTTTCATCTTAAACCAGCCAGCGCCATAATTATGCTGGCTGGTTTGTATTATGGAGCTATGTATGGAGGCTCTACTACTTCCATTTTAGTAAACATTCCGGGTGAGGCATCTTCGGTGCCCACGTGTCTCGATGGCTACCAAATGGCGCGGAAAGGACGCGCAGGGGCAGCCCTGGGAATCTCCGCCTTCGGATCTTTCATTGGGGGCACGATTAGCACCTTAACCCTAATGTTAGTGGCACCTCCGGTGGCCACTATGGCTTTGAAATTTGGGCCACCCGAATATTTCTCCCTCATTATTTTAGGATTTGTGATGCTAACCTACTTGGCGGCTGGATCTATGATCAAAGCTTTGATGATGGCCACCTTAGGGATCATCCTCGGGTGTGTAGGCATGGATGGGATATCGGGTACCGACCGCTTTGTATACGGAATCCCAGTACTCTATGATGGTGTAGGACTGGTGCCAGTCATAATGGGTCTTTTCGGCATTTCGGAAGTTCTTCTCAATATTGAACATGAAATTAAAGGAAGAGATTTGTATACTACGGCATTAAAAGGATTATTACCAAATCGGGAAGACTGGAAACGGTCGATCGGACCCATTCTCCGGGGGACGGGACTTGGGTTCGTACTCGGATCATTGCCCGGTGGAGGAGCCATCGTCTCTTCTTTTGCTTCCTACACCATGGAAAAGCGCATTTCGAAAAATCCCGAGAAATTTGGCACGGGTATGATCGAGGGAGTCGCCGGTCCGGAGAGCGCCAACAATGCCGCTTGCGCTGGCTGCCTCGTTCCCTTGCTTACTTTGGGTATCCCCTCCAATGTGGTCATGGCTATTCTTATGGGAGCCCTTCTTATCCATGGTGTCCAAGCTGGTCCTCTGCTCATACGAGATGCTCCTGATGTCTTCTGGGGGGTCATTGTCAGCATGTATATTGGAAACGGGATGCTCCTCCTCTTGAATCTTCCCCTTATCGGCATCTGGGTCAAGATTCTAAAGATCCCCTATCCTGTTCTTTTCCCCCTAATCCTCCTTTGCTGCCTCATTGGCGCCTACAGCCTTAACAATAATGTAAATGAAATTATCATCATGAATATTTTTGGAGTCATGGGGTACTTCATGAAGAAATTTGATTATGAGGCGGCTCCCCTTGTTTTTGCCTTGGTCCTGGGTCCTATGTTCGAAAGTGCCCTCAGACAATCGTTACTCCTATCTAACGGAAGTCTATTCATTTTCCTGGAAAGGCCTATCTCGGCCTGTTTGTTGGGGACAACTGGAATACTCCTTCTCACGGCCACGGTCGCCAAAAAGAAGAGATTTTTTTGAATGGATCTTCTATACAGGCCATAAGCGAGCGATGATGGAAAAAAGATCGAACTCCGTGGAAAAATAAGAAAGAGCACCTAACGATATGATAAGTCCTCAAGTGGATACGATGGGTAGGATGGAAAGGAAGAGCTTTAAAGGGTATTGACTGGCATGAAGCGCACGGACCTTTGGAGTGGGATTTTTTGGCTTTTAATATCTACCTGGGTAATCGGCGAGTCCATTCGATTTGGTCTCGGCAAATGGAGTGCCCCGGGGCCGGGTTTCGTCCCATTTTGGTCTGGGCTGGTATTGGCCTGTTTTTCTTTTTCCCTGGTGATCAGAAACCTCCTTAAGAAATCCCTTATTTCAGAAGAAAATCGATTTGAGAAGATCCGTTGGGGGAAGTGGGGTTTGACGCTGGCTTCCCTCCTGGGCTATGCGTTATTGATGGAATCCCTGGGTTTTATCCTTTGCACGTTCATCTTCATGATCGTTCTTTTGGCCTTTGTGGAACCGCAACGCTGGCTTCTGGTCCTGCTGGTCGGGATGGCCAGCACCATCGCTTCCTACCTTATTTTTCAATCGTGGCTGAAGTCCCAACTGCCGAAGGGTTTCCTGGGAATCTGACCGTCGGTACGAGCCCAAGCCTGACCTGGATTTTCTGGCCGCCAGGGAAAGGGCGAAGTCTCAGCGAAAGAAGAAATGTTACGCAGACGGTAAAGGGAAGAGTCCTGCTCGCCAGAAGCTAACGGAGAAGATCCATCAGACTGCCTGTATCCCCAATCTTTTCCAAAGAACTTACCATTTCCACCGTCTTCTCAATACGATGATCTGGCAAGACGAGCCCGGCGAAACTGCTGAACCTCTGCAGGATCTCTTCCTTGGTCAAGGGCTGATTTACGTACCCTTTGGCACTATCCACCCACCGGGAGATCTGCTGGCCATTTTTGAATCGAATGGTAATATGAGTCATAGATATTTGAACGCCCGAGGGCTTAGGGGGATGGGGTGATTCAGGTGGAGAAGGGTGATGATCGATTTTGATCTTAGAGATGAGCCCCCTTACCTGCTGGTCTTGGGTTTTTTCATCGGTAAATTGTTTAAGCGTAGCTTCCCCATCCGTCAGTGTAACCGCTACGATGAAAGGAATGGAATACTTCGCCTCAAGCATATCCTTTGGGTAGATGTAATGCATAATTTTATGCACTCCGGGGTTTAATACCAAATGAACACTCTCTACTGAATCTCCAGAGAAGCCATATTCTTTAACCATCTCTTGCAGCGCCTGGACAAGGACTGAGCCATAGGTGCCGCAGGGATTCCCCTTTATCGTTATGCCTGGAGACTCAATCAGGTAAGGGTGGCCCAGGTCTTCTACCATACGCTCCGCATTCCCATTCTTTCCTCCAAATACTTCGGCAAACCCAAAGGGATTCTCCAGGACATTTTCCACAGAGGTAAACCCATTTTGAGCCAGGCTGGCAGCGAGAACTCCGTTTTGAGCGGCATTTCCAGCATGGAGCGGCTTGGTCATACTTCCCACGTTGTGCCGAATCCCTGAGGCCAGAGATCCCATGATTCCCAGGGCAGTTTCGATCTGCTCGGCCTTAAGGCCCAGCACCTTACAACAGCCCACTGTGGCTCCCACATGCCCAAGGGATCCGGTCGAATGAAATCCCATCTCGTGGTGCATGGGCCAAACCCCCCAGCCCACTTTTCCTTCAGCCTCAACGCCCAATATATATGATTGAAGGATTTGTATTCCCGCGGCATGTTTGTACTCTCCCAAGGCCAACACCGCTGGTAGTATAGCGACTGTGGGATGGGCAAGAGTACGCCAGTCTGTATCGTCTTGATCAGTCGCATGCGCGCTAATGCCGTTAGCCAAGGCAGCCAGGAGTTCGGAAGTCTTAAATCCACCCCCTACAACGCTAGAGTGGGGCTCGCCGCCAGCCTGTTTCACAAGATTTATCGCGATCTTGCCCGTCTTCTCCGTACAACCCGCCAGCATGGATCCCAAAACATTGAGAATGAGGCCCTTTGCCTTTTCCACCACAGGAACAGGAATATCATGGAAACCTGTTCCGGCAATAAAATTCGCTAACTTTTTGGTTGGTCCCATCTAACTCCCCTTTGGTAGGATTCCTCTTAACTAAATATGAAGCCTCCATCAACTATCTTCGTCCAATTTTCATTCTGCCCTGGCATAGGGCATGAAATTTCTTTAGCCCGCACTCCTAGGTTTACGCACAATCATCATAACCAGTAGGTTTCCAGCCACCGCTAACCATATGGATTCATATCGTCAATTTCTCTTCCACCCGCTGGGAGAGTTAATCTTAGGCGCTTTCAAGCTATTTGCGCGCCGAAGTATATCTCGGCCAGCTCAGGTGCGTTCATGATCTGCTCTGGCGTTCCTCGGGCCAGGACCTGTCCTTCATTGAGAAATATAATTTCATCCACCATGGCCCGGATGGCCTCCATGTTGTGCTCCACGATGCAGATGGTCTTTCCGTAATTGACCAAATCCTTGATCAATGGAAAGAGGCTTTCCATGACAACCGGGTCCAGACCAGAAGCAGGCTCGTCCAGAAGGATTAGACGGGCTTCGGTGGCCAGGAGGCGAGCAAGACTTAAAAGTTTTTGTTCGGGAAAAGAAAGATTTCCAGCGAGCTCTTCGGCTTTCTCGGCCAGACCAACAAACCGAAGAAAAGCCATTGCTTTGGATCGATTCTCTTTTTCTTCTTCAAAGACCTGGTGGAAACGGAGGAGGGCCCAAATTAAATTTTCGCCGGACTGATGCGGCCGGGCTACCAAAACATTATCCAGGACCGTCATATGGTGGAATAATCTCAGATCCTGAAAAGTCCGGCCAATGCCCAGTCTGGCGATGCGATGAGCGGGAAGCCCTGAGATGTCCTGCCCCGAGAAGTTTACCGATCCCCCGTCCGGTGGATAGAAACCCGTGACTACGTTAAAGAGAGTTGTCTTGCCTGCTCCGTTCGGGCCGATAAGGCCCACGATCTGCCCTTCTTCCAGGTTGAGGGTGCAACGGTTGACTGCTTTCAGGCCGCCAAAATTCTTGCTCACGTCTTCTAACCTGAGAAGCGCCTCTGTCGGCAAATGACTTGCCTTCTTCTGCTTGGCCCAGAGAACCTTTGAAGATGGTCCCGTTTCCATTGCTTTGGCCAAAGGGCCTTCATGTTCTTCTTTTTCCTTCGGTTCTTTCTCTTCTCTCTTGCGGGGGGTAGCGAATTCGCCCAGAATCCCTTGAGGTCGGAAGCACATGAAGAGGATGAGCACCGCTCCATAAGCGATCTGTCGGGTGAATCCCACGATTGTCGGAGAGATCTCCATAAAGCGCAAGGCTTCCATCACCGAAACCAGAATTGCCGCTCCAACGACTGGACCCCAGGGGTTGGCCGCTCCTCCGACGATCACAACCGCGAAGATGAGAATCGTATCATTAACTGTAAAATTTGCCGGACTGATGTAAGTCATGTAATGGGCAAAAAGACTGCCAGCAATCGATGCTAAGGCTCCTCCACACATAAAGACCCAAATTTTAAAAGCCCTGACATTCTTGCCCAGAGATTCTGTGGCCACCTCATCTTCCCGGATGGCTCGCAGAACTCGCCCAAAGGGAGAATGTACGATTCGCCAACAAATGAGGAAACACAGGACTGCGAAGCCAAACATCAACGGCAGAAAGGCCGTGGGAGTTATGATTTGCTTGCCAAAAACTGAGGGTCGAGGAATCCCGGTCAGGCCCGATGCACCGCGAGTGAGGTCGATCCAGTTCATCAGGACTGTATAAACGATTATCAATAAGGCCAGAGTAGTCACGATGAGGTATTCATCACGCACGCGAATGGCTGGGATGGCAACGAGGAGACTGATCAGCGCGGTAACGACCATGCCGATCAGGATGCCCAGTAAAAAATTTGTTCCGAAGTGTATCCCCAAGAGCGCGGTGGTATAGGCCCCGATGGCAAAGAAGGCCGCATGGCACATGGCGATGAGGCCGGTATATCCGAGAATGAGGTTAAATGATACGCCCAGGATCGAATAGAGGGCGATCATGATCAGGATGTGGAAGATATAGTCCATTACAGCTCCAGATGACTATAAGGCTTCAAATTTGGCCAGCCTGCCTCCTCAAAATCCCCCCAACCCCCCTTTCGTAAAGGGGGGCGAAAGAGGGGGGATTTAATTTTCAGATTTTCCCCCGGTAAACTCTAAATCCCAAAAGGCCCGAAGGCTTTAACAATAAGACCACCACCAGGACCACAAAAGCAATTCCCACCTGCCATTCAGAAGAGATCTTCCAGATGCCAATCGATTCAGCCAGGCCGACAATTATTCCCCCAATGGCTGCCCCGGGTAGGCTGCCTACCCCCCCAATGATGACCGGGACGAAGGCGTAGAGAATGGCCCAATGCCCCAGGTCGGGGGTAGCCCCTCTCTCGATGGTGACCAGAACCGCCGCGGGGGCGACCAGAAATGAGCCCAGGGCGAAAGCTAAAAGAAAAATTTTCCGGGTGTTGATACCAATTACTTCAGCCATCTCCGGGTTGCTGATCACGCCTCGCAGGGCCTTTCCATTATTAGTCCGATGCAGGTAGATCATCAAAGCGGCAAAAAGGATTCCCGCAGTAAGGAACATAAGAACGTGGAGATTGTTGAATCCAACCTGCCCGATTTTTATCACTTTGACCGGGAATCCTTCTAAAGTCTTGGCATCTGTTCCGAACCCCATGGCTATGAGGTTCTCCACGGTAATCAAAGTTCCTAACGCCGCGATGAAGATGACCAAAGGGGTGGCGAAAGCTCGTCTGAGGTAGCGGTAGAGGATTCCCTCAATGGTTATTCCAAACAGTACTGCTGCGCATATACCTCCGAGAGCCGCAAAAATCAAAGGTAAGCCCCACTGCTGAAAGAGATAGGTGAAATAGGCCGCCACCACAAAGGTGGCTCCATGGGCGAAGTGGAAGGTGCGGGTCACCGCAAAGATCAGGCCCCAGCTGATCCCTAAGAGCAGGTAGATGCTCCCCAGGGTTAGTCCGTTGATGGCCAACTGAAAAAAGAGTTCCATGAGTTTTGCTTATATCACCGCCGAGAGCGCAGAGATGGGCAGGAACTAAACAAGAAACTTAAGGGACCAACAAAAAGATTTGGATTTTGCCCCAAATTTTATCTCTGCGTTCTCTGCGGTTAAAAATCCTTCTATTTGATCTCGATATATTTCTGGAAATGGCGCTCTGCACCTTTGACCACAAAGAGAGCGGTTTTTTTCTTGCAGGTCCCGTCTTCGGGATTAAACACCACCTGCCCCCCATAGACGCTCGGAAAACTTTTAATCTCTACCAAGGCATCCCGTAAAGCCTTTCCGTTCCAGTAGTCACCGCCCTTGGCTTTGGCCTTTTTGATCAACTCGGCCAGAATGTACACTCCTTCATAATAATTGGCGGCATAAAATTCTGGCTCCTTGCCGAATTTGGATTTATAGTTGGCCACGAAGCTTTTGGTCCAGGGATCGGGACTTTGAGGGTCAAAATAATCTGCGATGCATTCATAGCCATCTGCGGTTGCCCCGGCGATCTTGGCAGCATCCGGGGTAAACTCGATTCCCAGGATGGGCTTGGTAAATCCCATATCCCGAGCCTGCTTCACGGCAATGCCCCAGTCTTTGCTCCATTGCCAAAGGGCCAGGAAATCCGGATTGGCGGCCATAATTTTTGAGAGGTAAGGCTTATAATCCGTAGCTCCTACAGGATGGGCCTCGGCGGCCACAATTGTGCCCCCCATAGCCTTCCAGCGCGGTTCCACATACTTGTGGGTTCCCAGACCAGCGTCATCATTCCAGAAGAGCGCGGCCATCTTGGTAAAACCTCTTTCTTTAGCCCTCTGAATCAACCCGACTCCGTGCATTATTGCCAGCATGCGGTTGTTGAAAAGGTAAGGGCTGGCCTTCACCAGTTTAGGCCCCACGGCTCCGCCATTCAGTAACAGAACCAGCTTCTCATTGGCCACCGGGACAATGGAAAGAGTAGGGGCGGTAAAAGAAGTGAAGCTAAACGGTACCCTATCCATGGTTACAAGCTTATTGAAACCGCTGATGGCGGCTGCTCCTGAGCCGCTTTGGTGATCCTCAATTACTGCCTTGAATTTTATGCCATCAATTCCACCTTTTCCATTAATCTCATCCATGGCCGTCAGAAAACCCTGGCTCATCACCTCCCCGTACCACGCTCCAGAACCCGTCATGGCCAGAATCGCTCCTATGCGGAACTCCTTCGGGTCAGCGGCCTGGGCCGATGGCGCTAAGGCCAGGGCCCAAACGAGGATAACCACCGTGATCCATGCTCGATGTCTCATTTCTTCCCCCTCCTTTTTAAAAATTTTTTCCGTTCTATACATAGCGGCATAAATAAATGCGCATAAATCGTCATTCCCGCGAAAGCGGGAATCCAGAAAACAGACTGGATTCCGGGGCTTCGACGTGAGCTCAGCCGAACGTCAAGCCCGGAATGACAGAACATATGAGCCTTTTGTAAATATGCGCAAAAATATATGTCGCTCTGTATAGCAATCAAGAGTGGAATAGGTTGTGATTTTATTCCCTTCGAAGATCGATGTCAAGTTTACCTTTCTCTACGGCGAAGACCGTAGCGGACAAAATGGCCAACGGCGGAAAGGCAGCGAGAGGGATGAAAGAAAAGGGGGACTCCTGCTCTTTCGAGACAACGAAAGGCCTGACGGGCCATATTACCGACTGGCCAGCAGACAATCAGGGGTTTTGGCAGGGAGGAATTTAGGGCAGCGACCCGTTCGGCCACGCCTAAAGTCCTATCGGACGTTGAAACGGTGAAGTTCAGGATCAGGAGGTCAAAATTCTTATCCTCGGCAAAGGCCTTCAGGTAGCGGGCGATGGCTTCCGGGTCGTTCATGAACTGGGTGGTGATGTCCATGGGGTTAGCAATGGAGGAAACTGCCGGGATCAAGTCATGAAGTGCATCATGGGTGGGCTTAGAGGGAGAAGGAAGATGGAGTTTGAAATCCGCAGCCAGGTCTGCCAGCAAAGCTCCGCTTCCGCCAGAAGAAGAGAGGATGGCCACTCGATCGCCTGCGGGGGATTCGTACCGGCCGAAAAGGTTGGCTACTTCTAAAAGGTCATCGATGTCCGAAACACGACAGATATTCTTCTGCCGGAAGAGCCCATCGTAAAGGCGATCAACCCCAGTCATGGCCCCTGTATGGGATGCTGCAGCCTGCTGGCCTTTTTGGGAGCGACCTAATTTGAGAGCAACGATGGGTTTACGCACCTGGAAAGCCCTGTCTGCGAGCAAGGCAAATTTCTTCGGATTTTTCAAATCCTCGAGCAAAAGAGCGATGGAACGGGTTCTGCTATCCTCGACGAAGTACTCCAGGAAATCTGCAATTTCCAGGTCGAGCTCATTTCCGGAAGATATGAAATAACTTAAGCCAATCGAGCGATCATTGGCCCTAGTCAGTATGGAATTGCCGATTCCTCCGCTCTGGGTGATAAGTCCGATGGCCCCTGGAGTTAGAGACTCGATCTCCAAGCCACTGGTGAACGAGGAGGCGATATGGTCGTGGGTATTGATAATTCCGATGCAATTGGGCCCGACGACTCGAATTCCTGCTTGCCTGGCAAAGCTTCGAAGCTCCTCCTGCTCTTTCCTCCCCGCTTCCCCCATTTCAGCATAGCCAGCGCTGAAGAGGATGATATAAGGAATTTTTTTGTCGGCGCATTGCTTGAAGGCTGCAAGAACAAACTGCCGGGGAATTCCGATCAGAGCCAAGTCTACGGGTTCAGGAATTTCCGTTAATGTCCAGTAGCAGGGGAGACCAGCAATTTCCCTGTACTTTGGGTTTACCGGGAAGATCTTTCCGGCATAGCCATGCTGGCGCAGAAAGCGAAGGGGCAGCCCGCCTATGCGGGAAAGGTCGTCAGAGGCGCCGATGATGGCAATAGAGCGGGGATTGAATAAGGCGTCCATTAGTCTCATAGTCTTGTAGTCGCGTACTGGCGTAATCGTATAGTCGTGTAGTCGCTCATTTCTATGGCCAGATAGTCTGCTAAAAAGCAGTCGCTAAATCAGGCCTGCTTGACGGTGATATCCAGAATTTTAGCCGTCGAATCATGGGTTTTCCAATTATGGTTTTCGCCAGCGCGAATGAAGTAGGCCATCATGGGTTTCAAAGTTCGTTTCTCCTCAGCGATGGCGATTTCTATCTCTCCTTCTACCACGATACCGCACTGATCAAAAGGGTGACTGTGGGCTGCGCCCTCTTTTTGAGGAGCAATGTCCATAAAAGCCATAATCAAGCCGGCCCCGGTTTCCACTTTACTTTGGATCCCCGGGCGAAATTCCTCCAGTTTTAAGGTCTTAAGATCCCAAAAAGCCATTTTTTTCTCCTCCCTGCAATATTTCCCTAGCCTGTTCTTTCAACTTAAATTTCTGAATCTTGCCGCTCCCGGTCATGGGAAATTCTTTGACGAAGGCGATGTACCGAGGAATTTTGAAATTAGCGATTTTCCCCTGGCAGAAAGATAGGATCTCTTCCGGCGTGGCGGACATCCCTTCTTTTAGCTCAATGTAGGCCATCCCCACTTCGGTTAACCGGGCATCCGGGATCCCGATCACCTGGGCCTGTTTGACTTTCGGGTGCTTGAGGAGAAAGCTCTCCACCTCCATGGCCGAGACATTCTCCCCGCCCACGCGGAGCATATCCTTCATCCTGCCGGTGAATTTCAAGTAGCCGGTCTCTGGATCGATGAGGCCGAGGTCCCCTGTGTGCAGCCACCCTCGAGGATCGATGGCTCTGGCTGTATCCTCGGGTTTCCTGTAATAACCCTTCATCAGGTGGAAGCCGCGGACGCAGATTTCCCCCTCCTTGCCCGGAAGCCGGGTTTCTCCAGTTGCCTGATTGATGATTTTTATTTCTGTTTCCGCGTGCGGCAGGCCGTGAAGGTTGATCCGGCGCTCCAGCGGGTCGTCAACGAAAGTTGTGGTTACATTTGGGGAGGCCTCGGAGATTCCATAGGCGTTTAGAATCTTGGTCATCCCCATATTCTCGTAGATGCTTCGCACGACCTCTGCTGGTCCAATGGCCCATCCTTTTTTCAGCGAGGAGACATCGTGGCGGGAAAAGTCCGGGTGCTGGTACATCATCAGAAAGTGGGTCTCGATGCCGTTCATGGCCGTGCACCGTTCTTTTTCCACGACCTTCAAGCTTTCCGCAGGGTCGTAAGTTTCCAGGAAAGCCATAGAGGCGCCGTGAGTGATAACAGATAAAGTGGAGATGACGGCTCCCCCTACATGAAAGAAAGGGAGAGGACAGAAGAGACGATCCTGAGGGGTTAGGGTCTGCCGCTGGCCCATGCAGAAGGCATTGCGGATGACCCCATCATGGCTGAGCATCACCCCTTTGGGAAAAGCTGTCGTGCCCGAAGTATATTGCAGCATGATTACATCGTCAGGATGGACCTCCTCCATATGGGATTTCAGCCTGGAATCAGAAACAGTCTGCCCGAGGGCCAGGATTTCGGGAAAAGAGAAGGTCCCTGAAATTTTTTTCTCATTGAGCAGGATGACATTCTTGAGGAGGGGCAATTTTCTACAGCGAAGCTGGCCAGGGGGTTGCCTTTCCATCTCCGGACAAACTTCCAGGAGCATGCCAAAGAAGTCGATATTTAGAAAATTATCCATCATCACCAGGCTGGTTGAATCTGACTGGCCGAGGATGTATTCCAGTTCATTCGTACGGAAACGGGTGTTCACCGGTACGAGGACTGCTCCCACCATGGCTGTGGCCAGTTGAGTATAAATCCATTCTGGGGTGTTTCCCGCCCAGATGGAGACTTTGTCTCCGCAACCAACTCCTAAGGCTATAAACCCTTTAGCCAGGGCCCGGGCCCTTTCCCGCAGCCCCTTGTAAGAGAAACGCTGGTCTTTGAAGATCAAAGCAACATTCTCGGGAAATCTTTCGGTGATCTCGTCAAGAACCTGCCCCAGCGTCTTGTTAACCCAATCGGCCACGCCCCGCTCCCCAAATAAATTTCATCTATTCTACACCCTTTTTAAGATCGAGGAGAAAATAATATTGCCATTCCGCGCCTTCCTTGTTATTTTAGGACATGAGGAATGGAGATAGAAAGAGCATTGGTTGTGGAGCTCTGCCCCATCTCCTGATCGCTTCCCTATTTTTCCTGCCCTTTTCTGCCTCTGCGGGGCCTGCTCAGAAACCTCCGAAACAAGGAGTCTACCACACTGTGGCCAAAGGTGTAACGCTCTACCGAATCAGTCTGGCCTATAGGGTTCCCATCGCTAAACTGATGGAAGCCAATGGTCTCTCTTCCCCATCGGCCCTCAAAGTTGGACGCCAGCTCTTTATTCCCGGAGCAAAAAAAAATCTGCATGTTGAGCCATTCGTGCCCCTGTCATCTTGGGAAAGAAAAGATCTGGAGCGTTCCTTAGAGACTAAAGATAAACTGGCGGCCAGCGCAAATTCCATTGGACGCACAGAGGAGAAACCTCCCTGGTTCGGAAAAGAGCTCGATATTATCTGGCCCATTCAGGGAAAGGTTAACTCCCCTTACGGGCCCAGGGGTAAAAGATTTCATTCCGGGATTGACATCGCCGCTCCTTCTTACCAAGAGGTCAAAGCTGCCATGGACGGAGAAGTCATCCTGGCGCGCAACTCCCGAATGGGATACGGAAATGTGGTTGTCATACGGCACGATCTGGGTTTCTCAACCATTTACGGGCACATGAACGTGATCATTGCCAAAGAGGGAGAAGCCGTGCGCCAGGGCCAGGCCATCGGGGGCGTGGGCAGCACGGGAAAATCCAGCGGCCCCCACCTGCACTTCGAACTAAGGCATGATGGGCGTCCTCTTGACCCGCTGCCCCTTCTGCCTAAGACCATAGAGGAACTTTTAGAAAAAGCAAGAAGACGATAGTATGAAAATTGCAGATTGCAGATTTCAGATTGCAAATTTAGATCTGAAATCTTAAATCTGAAATTGAATGAAAGGGAGAGTGAATGAAGCTGGATTCTGATCTCTACGCTTATCCATGGAAAAGCATGCAGGAGAATAACTGCAACAGTTACGTGATTGGGGGAGACATCCCCATGCTCATCGACCCGGGGCACCAGCATCTGGTTAAGAATCTGATCACCCGGATGGAAAAGGATGGGAATCGGTTGGAAGATATCCGCCTGATCATCGCCACTCATATCCATCCCGACCACTTTGAAGCCGCCCCGACTTTTGCCCGGGCGGGAGTTTTAACGGCCGTTCATCTGGAAGAAGAAAAATTCATGCTGGACGTGGGAAAGGAGTTTTATGCGGCTTTCGGCATGGAAATGCCCGAGATCAAAGTGGACTTCTACCTCAAGGAAGGGGAGTTAAAAGTTGGCCAAAAAACATTCCAAGTTCTGCACACCCCCGGCCATTCGCCAGGATCGATCAGCCTTTATTGGCCGGAGAAGAAGGCCCTTTTCACAGGAGACGCGGTTTTTTACATGGGAGTGGGTCGGACAGATTTTCCAGGAGGAGATGGAAACCTCCTGCGAGACTCCATCGAACGGCTGGCGCGCCTGGACACGGAATTGCTCCTCTCCGGGCACGGAGAAATTATCCGGGAAAAAAAGAAGGTTCAGCAAAACTTTGCCTACATCCGAACTAACTTCTTAGATTATTTATAGGCCATTTCTCTTATTTCTTTATCGTTATCGAGCAAAATAACTCAATTTCAGAAGATACTTAACCATTTAGGGACGGAAGCCAAAGTAGAGGGATTCGGATTCTTGCGGATAAAGAAGGGAAAATTGATAGATTCAGGCTAAATTAGGTTAAAAGGTTTAAAGAAAGCGGCGGGCCGAACCGAAAAATAAGTAAAGGAGAGAGGAAGATTTAAGGGCTGGGGATTATTGCCTCGATCAGGTCAAGGGGATTGGTCAGAAGGCTATTGACCAGCCGGCGGGAAAAAAGGCCTTCATGGGCGATGCGGGATTCGAACCCACGGCCTTTGGTTCCGGAGACCAACGCTCTATCCACCTGAGCTAATCGCCCATTCTTTTGCATTAGTTTTTAGCACTTTCGAGAAGATTTGTCAACCAGGGGGGCAAGGGAATTTATGTATTGACGAATTGGACTTAAGAAGAGAAGATATTTTGAGCAAATAGGGAAGAGAACTTATGGCCAACGAATTGGAAGAGGGGAAAAAGCAGATTGATCTAAGCGAGGAGGTTCCGTCTGTCGAGGGGGAAGAGCACGACGAGGCGTTCCTGCAAGCCAGGGATTTGATGAGTACCTTCGTTAAGACGATCAAAGCCTTTCGTTTATATCCCCCGGAAAATCCTTCCCTCGCTGAATTTCAGGGCCAGCTTTTCAGAAAAATTCAATCCTTCTTGAAAAAATACCATTCTTTCGTTTTCCAGATCGGAGAATATGAGTTCTCCTTCAGGGAGAGGATTCTATATGAGAACAAGGATCTGAAGACGAGTCTGGCCTTCCGACTTTACAAAGATGGGTTGAGGGAACTTAGGTTTATAGAGGGGTTGGAGTTGTGGGAGGTCCAGGGACTGATCGATATTCTGAAGCGCATGGAGCATATTAACCAACTGGAAGATGACGCGGTGACCATGATGTGGGAGGCAGATTTTGTCCACATCAGCTTTCTGGCTACAGACCCCTTCTTGGAAGAAACGCCCATCCTCATTCCGGAGAATGTCGAAGAGTTCCGCAAACGCTTGATATTCGAACCATTAGCCCATAAAGTGGAACAGGATTTTCGGGCCAGCATAGAAGAGGAGGAAGACGACGAAGCGATGGGCGTCGAAGAAATTCTCGACAAAATTCTCTTCGGGAGGGCCAGCCCTCCTCCAACCGCAGCAACGTATCAAGGCGTTTATTCCCTCACCCCCGAAGAATTGGAAAGATTGAAGAAGGAGGTAGAGGCCGAAAGCGATCCCACCTCTGTGTTCAACGTCATCGACATCCTTTTTGAGATCCTGGCTTTGGAAAAAGAACTTGAACCTTATCAAGATGCGGTCAATATTCTAAACAAACTGCTGGATGCGCTCTTGACCCTGGGAGAGTTTCAGAAGGCCAGCGACCTGCTGACTCGAGTGAATATCATCCTCAATACCTATCAATTAAGAGATTGGCAGGTCAAGCTCATCCAGCAGTTAATCGAAAGTGCCGGTGAGCCGCAGCGAATCGAACGGATTGGCAAGATCCTGGAAAAGGGAATACGGTTGGAAGAGGTCAACAGTTACCTTTTACTCCTGAAACCCAATTCGGTCACCCCCTTAATCGAGGTTTTGGGGGAACTGAGCAATTCGAAGGCCAGAAGGATGCTCTGCGATTCTATCTGCGAAATTGGGAAGAACAACATCGAAATGATCACTCCCTATATCAACGATCGCCGGTGGTATCTGGTACGGAATATTACCTACATCCTGGCCCGCATTGGGAAAGAGCAGTCCCTTCCCTACATCCAAAAAGCCCTGAATCATGCGGAAATACGGGTAAGGAGAGAAGCCATCCAGGCTTTGGGAATTATCGGCGGTTCTAAGGCCTCTTCCTTATTGGTGAAGGGGCTTGGGGACGGGGATATGCGCATTCGCAGCATATCAGCTCTCAATCTTGCCAAGGTGGGAAAAAGGGCGAGCTTGCCCTATCTGTTGGAAGTGGTCCAATCGAATGAATTTCTCAAGAAGGAGAAGGCAGAGATAAAGGCCTTCTTCGACGCCGTCGGGATGGTCGGTTCCAATGATGCCAATAAGGTCTTGGAAAAATTGTTGGAAAGAAGAAGCTGGTTTGGGGATGAGAAGTGGGCTGAGATTCGCCAAGGAGCGGCCAGTGCTCTGGCCCTGATCGGGACGATGGAGGCAAAATCCATCCTGCAATCAGGGATAGAATCGAAGGATGAAAAAATCCGGCAGGCCTGCCTGCAAGCCACGGTGCGCCTTCCCCTTTAAAAAGGTGATCACTCGGTGATAGGGGAAATAAGAGAAGGGATGAAAAGCGAAACTCCGAGAGAGATGCCCGCCTACTCGGACCACGAACATCTGCCTGCTACCCTGGGGACGGAGTTTGTCTTGCGGTTCTATCGCCTGCTCAAGGGAGCCACCATTTATGATCGAAATAACGTCAACATCCAGCGCCTCACCCAAGACTGCCTCCAAGCCATCAACCCCTTCGTCAGGTCTGAAGGCCAACTTTTCTTGAAGATCATCCGGCGGAATTTTTTCTTCAATAACATGCGCATTCCGGTCAAAGCCGATAAATATTCCATCTTTAAGAATTTCTCCCAAGAGATGGAAAAAAGATGGATTGGGGAGCTGGAATTTTCCTCAGAAGTGTCGGGAGAAAACCTGAAAGATTTTGTTTATATCCTTAGCGGATTGGAGGAAGAAAACGAGAGCAATTACCTTTCCGTCAGGATGCAATTGCAGTCTCGAGAAATTCGGGGAATCAGCGTGGGGAAATTAGAGTTTCTCAGAGACGAAGAGCTCTATGTGGATTCGGAAGAACAGAAACGATATTCGAAAGAGATTTATTTTAAGGCTATCGGATTAGTCAAGGAAATCATGGAAGGTGTAAAGAGTCAGAGATTGATCAATATCCGTAAAGCCAAACACCTCATGCAGAACGCTGTCAATTCCATCATGCAGGATGAATCCGCTCTCTTAGGGTTGGCCAACATTAAAAACTATGATGAGTACACCTTCAACCACTCCGTCAACGTGGCCATCTATGCCATCGCTTTGGGGCAAAGGATTGGGCTTTCCAAAAAAAACCTCTCTCATCTAGGCATGGCTGGGCTACTGCATGACATCGGCAAGACGAAGATTCCCGGCGAAATTCTGAACAAGGAAGAGAAATTGTCACCCCAAGAATGGGTCATGATTCAGTCCCATCCGGTCCTGGGGGCAGAGATCGTGATGCGGGTAAAGGAATGGGGAGACCTCTCTACCCGCTTAATTGACGGGGCCTTCGAGCATCACCTGAGATATGATTTAAGTGGGTATCCCAAACTGGCCCGGAAAAGGAATCTCACCCTTTTCGGGAAGATCATCTCCCTGGTTGATTTTTACGATGCCTTGGTAAGGCCGAGAGCCTACCGTCGATTTCCTTATGTCTCGGAGAAAATCTTGGGATTCATGCTGGAGCAAGCCGGGAAGCATTTCGATCCGGCGCTGGTGAAAGTTTTCATCAATATGATTGGGATCTATCCTCTGGGGACTCTCGTCTTATTGAATACCAACGAGATAGGGATCGTCGTTCAGATCCAGGAGGAACCGGAATTTATAGACCGGCCCAAGGTCTGTGTGCTATCTTACAGCGATGGAGAGTATCAGAAGGGGAAGACTGTGGACCTCAAAGAGGTAGATGAAAAGACGGGGACCTTTCAGAGGTTCATCGTGAAAACTCTCGATCCGAACGAATATAATATCCACATAGCTGAATTTCTCATATAAGGATTCCCCCGCCTTCTTCTTTCATCCAGGCCGCTGGTGATCCAGCGTCTTATTTCAACGCTTTCTGGCCCAGCGTTTCTCTTCGGTCAGGGATACCTCAAATCCCAATGGAAGAGTGTAGTAAGGAAACTCTACTTCTCGCTCCCAGGACGCGATGATGGTCATGGTGGTCCTGGTTTGTTTGATCTTAATGCTCTGGGGGGTAAGTTCAACTTCGCCCTCGCGAGCCTTGGCTATGACTTTTTGCACGATCTCCACTTCCGCCTTCGGTGAACCGGCCACCGCCCAATTCAGAGCCTCCTGGATTTTATGCCGCACTATAAAATAGTTCCAATAAGCTTCCCCTATCCTAAACCCCACATAGGCCAGCAGGCAGATGAGAATAATGGAAAGGAGACAGCCCCCGGTGATGGCTCCTCGATGGGAAGAGCCGCTCCCCTTTTCTTTTCCCAGGAGAACTGCGTCCTTCACCTTCTTTTCTCTCCCAGGGCGCGTCCCTTCTCTTCCGGCCGCTCCTTTGCCGACCAATATTTTTTAAGCTCCCTCTCCTTTTGGACGTAGAGGGCGCGTAGCTTCTCCGGAACCAAAAAAGAGAGCCCGCGGGCGATGGCTAAGGCATTGGGTGAAACCTTAGATTCAGAGAGGATTTTACTCTTAGGGGGTAAGAAGGCTGTTAGCACAAGGAGAATGATGGCGATAAGGAAGATGGCCTTTACAAAACCAAAGGCCGCTCCTCCCAGGCGATCGGCCCAACTCAGGTCCATCTTTTTGACCAGACGGGAGAAGACCTTACCTAAAAGGATGACGGATAAAGCAACGAGAAGGAAGAGCAGGATAAAGCCCAGGATATGCGTAAGAGTTTCATTCTCCATCCAGCGTCTGAGCCAGTTGGCTGCGGACAAGTACCCATAGCTGGCGCCAAAAAATCCGAGGATCAGAGAAAGCAGAGCAAAGATCTCCCGTACGAAACCACGAATGAGGCTGTATAGAACAGATGCTCCGGTGAGAACGAGGAACAGGATATCTAAGGTATTCATGCCTTGTCCTGCCTGGAAATTTATACCGCAACCTCTGAAATTATTCAAGGAGAAAAGACCTGGTAGAGGGTAGAGGCCGAATTTCATGTTGCTTGCGGGGTGGCCTTTTGTTATCTTAAAAGATAGCCCCCCCTTTTCTTATGATCATTTCTCAACTGCCATTTTTTGGCTGGTGAAAAAGTGGGGGCAAATTTCTGTTTTTCAGAACTGCGAGAATTGATAAGGACGAAAGATTTTACTCCCATTTTTTATCCCCGCTCGATTGCCATTGTGGGGGTACCCAGGGGCTTTGAGCCCGGGAGAGTTTTTCTGCAAGGGTTGCTCGACCAGGGTTACGGCGGGAAAATTTTTCCGGTCAATCCCAAGGCGGATTTCATTGATGGACTCCGCGTCTACCCGTCCCTTAAGGAAATCCCCGAGGAAGTCGACCTGGTCATCATCCTCGTGCCAGCCCCTGCGGTTTTGCCAGTCCTGGAAGAATGCGGGCAGAAGGGAATCAAAGTAGCGGTCATCTACACTTCTGGGTTCGCCGAAACTGGCGAGGAAGAAGGAAGGAAGCGGGAGGAAGAGCTACGCCGGATCGCACGCCAGATGGGATTTTTCCTCATCGGCCCCAATTGCATGGGAATCTATTACCCGAAGAACCGGATGGCCTTCTTCCCGGGCATGCCCAAAGAAACAGGTAAGGTAGGGATGATTTCGCAGAGTGGTTCCCTGACCATCCTCCTTAGCCGCTTGGCCGAATCCCGGGGAGTCGGCTTCAGCAAAATGATCAGTTGCGGGAATGAATGCGACCTGAATAGTTCCGATTTTCTCCAGTTCCTGGGAGATGACCCCGAGACGGAATTGATCGGGGCGTATTTGGAAGGGGTGAAGGATGGGCCGGTATTTTTTCGAGCCGTAAGGGAGGCTTCCCGGAGAAAGCCGGTGATCATCTGGAAAGCCGGGCGTACGACGAGGGGAGCGGGGGCTGCCTTCTCGCATACCGGCTCTCTGGCGGGGTCGAAGATGGCCTGGGAGGCATTGAAGGAGCAAGCTGGCGTTCTCCTGGCCAAGAACCTGGAAGAATTCTTGGATTTTCTCGCTGCTTTTTATTTCCTGCCGAAAAAAATGGGGAAGCGACTGGCCATCCTCTCCGGACCGGGAGGCCCTGCTGTGGCCGCAGCCGATGCTTGTGAAGAGTTTGGGTTGCAAGTGGCCGAGTTACAGGTAGAGACCCGAGAACAGCTCAGGGGTATTCTCCCGCAGACCGGGACAAGCGTGTATAACCCGGTAGACCTGGGACTGGCCTCGGTCTTCGAGGTGGACCTCTTCGGAAGGGCGGCGGAGTGCGTGGGTCGTGACCCGGGGGTGGATGCCCTCATTTTTCAGGGGCGCGGTATAACGCCGGAACTGGATCTTAAGTATACCACCCTGCTGATCGAGGCCCAACGAAAAGTAAGAAAGCCTTTCCTGGTTGTTTCTCTGGGAGGCATGTACTTGGAAAAGGAATCGATGGGGGCCCTGCTGAGAGCCGGGATTCCGGTCTATCCCTCGGCTGAGCGGGCTATCTGGGCTTATTCCAATCTATATCATTTCGTGAAGAGACGATGAATTTTAAAAAATTTTGGCCCTTTCCGGCCTCTTGGCCGGAAAAGCCTCGCCTCGCTTTAAACGTCATCCTGTTTGTCCTCACCCTGGCCACGACGGTTGTGGCGGGTGCCATCCAGGAGGGGGTAAACCCCCTGAAAAATCCCGAACAGATTTTTAAGGGAATTCCCTTCTCTTTCACGCTGATGGGCATCCTCCTGGCCCATGAGTTAGGCCACTACCTCATTGCCAAGAAGCATGGGCTGAGCGTAACTTTGCCCTATTTCATCCCGGCCCCCTCTTTCATTGGCACTTTTGGGGCTTTTATCAAAATGCGTTCTCCCGTGCGCGACCGGCGCATGCTTTTGGACGTGGGGGCCGCTGGCCCTCTGGTGGGAGTCGCGGTCTCCATTCCCTTTCTCATCCTGGGGCTTCGGCTCTCGGAAGCTAAACTACTTGCAGGGCAGGTGGGAACTACTCTGGGGTCTTCCCTTCTTCTCTCCCTGATAAGCTGGCTGGTCGTTGGTCCTCTGCCTGATGGTTACGATATCGTCATCCACCCCGTTGGATTTGCTGGATGGATCGGTCTCTTGGTTACCTCGCTGAATCTCATGCCCATCGGTCAGCTGGATGGAGGACATGTGGCGTACGCCCTTTGGGGGGAGAGGCAGAACAAGATTTCCAAATTTTTTTTCTTGGGCCTTTTAGGCCTGGGGGTTTTCGGTTGGCAGGGCTGGCTTTTTTGGAGCCTTCTCCTTTTCCTCATGGGCTTCGGCCATCCTCCTCCATTGGATTGGTGGATACCTTTGGACCCGAAGCGCAAAGTCATCGGGTGGTTAGCCATGGCGATCTTTATCTTGACCTTCATTCCTATCCCTTTTAGCGGGTTTTAAGAAAGGCCTAGTGTCCTGAATCGTAAATTCGTTTACTAATTTGGGGCCATCTGAGGGCCAAGGCGCGGCGGCGTTGCGCTGGCCAAAATGAGGCAGCCGTCCTTCGGCGATGGAGCGGCCGACGCTCTGGAATCTCCCGGCAAATGACCTTTCGTAATGATTATCATTGTCTTATCAACGCTGGCCGCTTTTTCTTTGCGGAGCAAAGCCTCGGGTGATATGGAATTGCCATCCCGGCCGATTTTGGCGGCGCGCATCGCCGCCGCCCCTTGGCCACGTCATAATTTGTCATCGAATTTCTGACTCAGGACACTAGAGCATAGCGCAGAGAGTATAGGGCTAAAGACAATTCTTTTCCGTGCTCTAAGCCCTTTGCTCAGATGGTTTGGAGGGATGGGTTGGAAATCAAAAGGCTTAAGGTGGGTTATTTCGAAAACAATTGTTACGTTCTGATCTGCCCGCAAAAGCGGGAGAGTGTGATCGTAGACCCGGCAGCCGAGGCCAAACGCATCCTGCAACAAACAGAGAAGACAAAGGTCCGCTATACCTTGATTACCCACGGCCACATGGACCATATCGGAGCGCTGGATGAGGTGAAGAAACATACCGGGGCCCCAGTGGGCATCCATCCGGGGGATGCGCGGGCCCTGAAAATACCGCCGGATTTCTTCCTGGAGGATGAGCAGACATTAAGCTTCGGAGATGTTACCCTGAGAATTTTACATACCCCAGGTCATTCTCCGGGAGGAGTTTGTTTGCTCATCGGAAAAATTCTCTTCAGCGGGGATACCATTTTCCCCGGCGGCCCCGGCAACACAGCGATCCCTGGAGCCGATCAGAAGTTGATCCTCAAGTCCATTCACGCAAAAATTTTCATCCTCCCTGAGGATACAACTATTTATCCCGGGCATGGCCTGGAAACTACTGTGGGGCGAGAGAAAGCAACTCCTTTCTACCCTCTTCCTCAGAAGACCACGGGAGGCCAGGGGTGAACGTTGAGGTGCTGGAGAGGAGCACCTTCACAGGAACGCTGGTGCGGCAGTGGGAAGAACTCCTCTCAAACAGCCGCTGGCAGAATCCTTTCCTCACTCCCACCTGGAATGAAATTTGGCTGAAGCATTTCGGAAAATCTTTGCCAGCCAAACTCCTCCTTTTCCGCGACCAGGGGCAAACCCTGGTAGCCCTGGGTGTATTCTCCAACTCCACGGATGAGAGGGGACGGAAAGGGCTTACTCTATTGGGCAGCAACGAGGTTTGCGATTACCGAGACCTGGTCGTGGTCTCCGGAAGGGAAGAAGAGGCATTTTGCGCTTTGGTCCGGTTTTTTGCGGATGGGTCCTGGGATTTTTTGGAACTCAAAGGAGTCTCCGAATTCTCCCCGACGATGCAATTTCTACCCTCCCTCATGGAATCTTCCGGCTTTCGGGTAGTCCTGGAGGTCGAAGAGACGAGTGTTTTCCTGAAGCTTCCCCCAACATGGGATGAGTTTTTGGAAAAATTAGAAGCCAAGGACCGACATGAGCTCCGCCGGAAATTGCGGCGCCTGGAGAGAGAAGCTAATTTTGAAATCTGGAGGGTAGAAGATGCCTCCTCTCTTTTCAGGGGAATGGAAGTTTTTTTTGAGCTTCACCGGAAAAGCCGGAGAGATAAAGCTCAGTTCATGACCCCACAGATGCAGGCTTACTTTCAAGAGATATCCCTTCGGTTTCAGGAGAAGAGCTGGCTGAATTTATCTTTTCTGAAAATCGCCGGGAAGGAAGTGGCCGCGTTTTTTTCCTTCGATTTTGCCGGAATAGAGTATGTTTACAATTCTGGGTACGACCCGCAGTTCGCCCGTTTCAGCCCCGGGATTGTTCTGGCTGCAGAAGGCATTCGCAGGGCTATTGCCGAGCAGAGGGTAGGTGTTGATTTTCTAAGGGGGAAGGAAAGCTACAAGTATCACCTGGGAGGGAAAGAGGAAAAAATCTACCGGATTCAGGTGTTAAAGGAATGAGAAGCATTGCCGTGCTTAGCGTGCATAGCTGCCCTCTGGCCGCCCTGGGGGGAAAGGAAACGGGCGGGATGAATGTTTACGTGCGCGAGCTGAGTCGGGAGATGGGCCGTCTGGGAATACGCGTAGATGTCTTCACCCGCTCGCAGAACCCCAATATCTCTCGGTTGGTTCGTCTCGGGCGAAACGCCCGGGTCATTCACCTCAAGGCTGGGCCCGAGGAGCCTGTCCTCAAGTATGAGCTTTTTCAGTATTTGCCAGAATTTACCCGGGGAATCACTGAGTTTGCCAGCGCCGGGCGAATTTCTTACGATTTGGTACACTCCCATTATTGGCTTTCCGGGTGGGTCGGGGGCCAGCTTAAGCGGAGATGGTCCATCCCTCTGGTACATATGTTTCATACCTTGGGAACGCTAAAAAATGCGGCCCACCGGAGAAAAGAAGAAAAAGAGCCGAAGGGGAGATTGAAGATTGAAGAGCAGATCATGCACTTGGCCGATAAGATGGTCGCTCCCAGCCCATGGGAAAAAGAGCAGATGATCAGGCACCACCGTGGGCACCCCTCAAGAATCAAAGTGATCCCTTGCGGGGTGGATCTTCAGCTCTTCCAACCCATTCCTTCATTGAAGGCTAAAAAGTTCCTCGGCCTTTCACAGAGGCACTTCATTCTTTTTGTTGGGCGCATCGATGCGATTAAAGGAATTGACGTGCTAATTCAGGCCATCCATCACCTTTCCCGTAAACCTTCGAGGGGCAATAAAGATTTAGGGTTGATCATTATCGGGGGGGAGCTGGATGCAGACCCGCGAGCTGAAAGTAAGGAAATGCAGAGGCTGCGGAAGTTGGTGGCCGAGATGAATCTACAAGAAAGGGTGGCTTTCTATGGATCTCAGCGCCAGGACTTGCTTCCCTATTTTTACTCCGCGGCTGAAGCGCTGGTCCTTCCCTCGCGCTACGAATCTTTTGGGATGGTGGTCTTGGAGGCTATGGCCTGCGGGACACCAGTGATCGCTTCCCGGGTGGGAGGACTCCCCTATACCATAAAGGATGGCCACACTGGGTTCTTAGTCCCGGAAGGGAATTGGTTCCTCCTGGCGGAGCGCATCCGGGAGATCATTGAGAGTCCGCATCTAAAAGAGAAGCTTGTCACAGCGGCCAGGACCAGGGTCAAGCAGTTCGGCTGGCCAATGATCGCCCAGAAAGTGATATCTCTCTACGGTTCTCTACTCTCAACTTTTCTTTAAAAGCGCCCCATCTTCAAGATTTTGACCATCTCTCGATGAATTTTCCCATTGCTGGCCAGCACATGTTTTCCATCCAGATGGAGGTCCTTACCCAAAAAGTCAGTAATTTTTCCCCCAGCTTCCCGGACGAGCAGGCTGCCGGCGGCTAAATCCCAGGGGCCCAGCTTCATTTCCCAAAAACCATCGAAACGCCCGGCAGCCACGTAGGAGAGGTCTAAAGCCGCGGAGCCAGCTCTTCTCACGGCGTGAACCCGGAGGGCGAAATTGCGAAAGTGGTCGAAGTTGTTGGCCGGGCTCTCCCGCAAATCATAAGCGAAACCCGTGGCTAGGAGGCTCCGCCCCAGTTTGGAGATCGAGGAAACGTGGATTTTCCGCCCGTTGAGGCGCGCCCCTTTGCCTTTTTCAGCCAGGAAGAGTTCGTCGCGCATAGGCTCATAAACGACGCCGAGGATTAATTCTCCTTTTTCCTCCAGAGCGATGGAGACGCAAAAAACCGGGTAGCCATGGGCATAGTTGGTTGTCCCGTCCAAAGGGTCGATAATCCAGCGGTAAGGAGAATCTTCCTGTTTTGTAACCCTTTCTTCGGCGAGTAAGCTATGATCCGGGTAGTGCTGGCGAATTTCGCCTACGATGATTTTTTCTGAAAGCAGGTCCATCTCTGTGACTAAGTTTACGGCCCCTTTATACTCTATCTTTCTCGGTTGGCCGATTTTGCTTCTTAAGAGAAGGCCGGCCTTTCTTGCTGCCCTTACAGCTACGCTTTTGAAAGATTTCATGTTCGGACATCAATCCTTTCAGGCTGGTCCGAGTTCGGGCTGGTTTTGCAGATTTTCTTAGGGTCAATCTCGAATAGAATTGGCCACGAATAAAGTATGGATAAAAATAGCCCGCCCCATGGATTTTGTCAACCCACTGGCCTTTCTTTCCTTTTACACTCCAGGGATCCCTGCTTGGGCAAAAGATATGGATGGCCGGAAAATTCTTGACAGAAAAGCCCTGTGTTGAGTACTCTATTCAAAGGAAGTAGAAGAGAAAATCCGTCTCGTAGCCTCTTTGAGAGGTTTTTTATTTTCGGGAGAATCGCGGAAGTCTTGCTCGACATGCTTGTTGAGCGCTGAGAGTTTTAGAGACTGAGCGCGGAGGATTTCATGGAAGATTTTCCCCGGATAAGGCGTCTTCCTCCTTACGTCTTTTCCATTGTGGATGATCTAAAGTTGAAAGCCAGGCGCAGAGGAGACGATATCATAGACCTGGGAATGGGCAACCCGGACTTGCCCACCCCTCTCCACATCGTGGAAAAGCTCATCGAGGCCGTGAAGAATCCCCGCAACCATCGTTACTCCGCTTCTCGGGGGATTTACAAGTTGCGGTGCGCGATTGCTTCCCTTTATGGTAGGAATTATGGGGTAAAAATCGACCCAGAGACTGAAGCCATCGTTACCATCGGGACAAAAGAGGGTATTTCCCATCTGGCCCTCGCTACCCTTGGCCCCGGGGATGTGGTCTTTGTGCCCACTCCCGCTTACCCCATCCATCCGTATTCTGTAATCATTGCCGGGGGGGACCTACGCACCATCCCGTTAATCCAAGGGAGGAATTTCTTCGAAGACCTGCAGGCGGCCACACGGCAGACTTGGCCTCAGCCCAAGATGCTCATCATCTCCTTTCCCCACAACCCCACGACTCGAGTCGTGGACCTTAATTTTTTCGAGAAGATCGTGGATTTTGCCCGGGCCCACAGCATCATGGTCGTTCATGACCTGGCCTACGCCGACCTGGTTTTTGACGGCTACAAAGCGCCGAGCTTCCTTCAGGTGCCCGGGGCCAAAGATGTGGGCGTAGAATTTTTTACCCTCTCCAAAAGCTACAGCATGCCCGGTTGGCGGGTTGGTTTTGCTGTGGGCAATCGCAAAATGATAGCCGCTCTGGCGCGCATCAAGAGCTACTTGGATTATGGCATCTTCCAACCCATTCAGATTGCCGCCATCATTGCCCTCACGGAGGATCAAGGCTGTGTGGAAGAGATCCGCAAAGTTTACCAAGAGAGGCGGGATGTGCTGGTAGATGGGTTAAGGAAGGTAGGCTGGAAGATGGATAAGCCCAAGGGAACGATGTTCGTTTGGGGAGAGATTCCCGATAAGTTCAAAGAGATGGGTTCTTTGGAGTTTTCCAAAGTGGTCCTGGAGGTGGCCAAGGTGGCGGTTTCTCCGGGAATCGGCTTCGGCGAATATGGGGACGACCACGTGCGTTTCGCCCTAGTGGAGAATACCCAGCGGATCAAACAGGCCGTAAAAGGCATTAAAAAACTTTTCTAAAATCTTTTTGCCACAGAGCGCACAGAGTTCACAGAGATGAATATAGAAAATAAGGATTAGTGGTTTGAAAAATTTATTAGAATTTCTAATTCTTTTTTCTCAATTCATAACGTTGCTCTGTGATTTCTGTGGCTGATGAATGGGTGAGAAAATGGACCGGATTCACATTGGGCTCATTGGGTTTGGAACCGTTGGCACCGGGCTGGTGAAGATTCTGCAGGAGAATGCCAAACTCCTGGAAGAACGTCTGGGCCTCTCCATCGTCCTCAAGCGCATCGCCGACCTGGACGTGACTTCTGATCGAGGGGTCAAGGTCAATCCTGCCATTCTCACCCCAAGAGTTGCCGAGGTGATTGAAGATCCGGAAATTGCCATTGTCGTTGAGCTTATCGGCGGGCTGGAGCCGGCCCGAACCTATATCCTCGAGGCCATTGAAAAAGGTAAACATATCATTACAGCAAATAAGGCCCTGCTGGCTGTGCACGGCGCCGAGATCTTCCAAGTCGCTGAGGAAGCGGGTGTGGACATCGGGTTTGAGGGAAGCGTGGGGGGAGGAATTCCCATCATTCGCTCCCTTAAGGAAGGACTGGTGGCCAACAAGATCCGGGTGATTTTCGGCATCCTCAACGGAACGGCCAATTATATTCTTAGCGAAATGACCCAGGGCGGTCTAAAATTCCCGGAAGTTCTGAAGAAGGCCCAGGAGCTGGGATACGCCGAAGCAGACCCCACCCTGGATATTGAAGGAATTGACACGGCCCATAAACTCTCCATCCTTCTTTCCTTGGCCTACGGGGTTCAAGTTCGGCTGAAAGATATTTATACTGAAGGAATTTCTAACATTTCTCCCCTGGATATTGAGTATGCCAAAGAACTGGGTTATTACATAAAACTTCTGGCCATTGCCAAATCAGACGGGGGGCCGATCGAAGCCCGGGTCCATCCAACCCTTTTGCCGGCCGAACACCTTCTTTCCACGGTGAGCGGGCCCTTCAACGCCATTTTTGTTAATGGAGACGCGGTTGGGGCAACACTCTTCTATGGGGCCGGGGCAGGGATGATGCCCACGGGAAGCGCGGTGGTCAGCGACCTTGTGGACCTTTGTAGGAACCTCCGCCTCGGTGTCAGTCGGCGTGTTCCCCTCCTCTCTTACCAGCGCAAGTATTTGCGGGAGGCAGAAATCAAGGACATCCAGGACATTACCTCGACCTACTACCTCCGTTTCACCGTGGTGGACCGCCCTGGCGTCCTTTCCCGTATCTCAGGCATCCTGGGGAACTTAGACATCAGCATCGCCTCGGTCATCCAGAAAGGGAGGAGGGCCGAGAAGGCTGTCCCCATCTACATCCTTACCCATGAAGCCCGGGAAAAAAACATGCAGAAAGCCCTGCAAGAGATCGACCGCCTGCCGATCACCGTAGACAAAACCGTTCTCATCCGCATCGAAGACCCCTCTAACCTTGGAGGATGATATGGCCTCCATTTCCGATTGCAGATTGCAGATGGCAGATTTGAACGTTCCTTCTTGGCAAGGTAAGAAACGAAATGGGAAGATTTGAAAACTTGAGCAGAAAATACATGGTCCTCTTGGGTGACGGAATGGCCGATTACCCCATCCCAGAGCTCCAAGGAAGAACGCCACTTCAGGCGGCCAAAATTCCCAACTTAGATATGCTATCCCAAAAAGGAATCCTCGGGCTGGTGCGGACCGTGCCCCGGGGATTTTCTCCGGGGAGCGATGTGGCCAATCTCTCCATTTTTGGCTACGACCCGGCAAGGCATTTCACCGGGCGCGCTCCTCTGGAAGCAGCCTCCATGGGAGTCAAGCTTAATCCGCGGGATGTGGCTTTTCGGTGCAACCTCCTGACCGTCTCCGAAAAAAAGGGTCAGGCCATAATGGATGACTTCAGCGCCGGACATATTTCCACAGAAGAAGCCAGAGAGATCATCATGGACATGGGAAAACTCCTCGGCAACCAGGAGTTCAACTTTTACCCAGGAGTGAGCTACCGCCATCTAATGGTCTGGCGAAGTGGTCAGCAGAGCCTCTCGCTTAAGACCACGCCGCCCCACGACATTACTGGAAAGCCTATTCGCGAATACCTCCCCCAGGGAGAAGGTCAGAATGAGATTCTCCGGTTGATGGAAGAAGCCCAGAAATTCTTGCTGAACCATCCGGTAAACCTGGCACGCCAGCGAGCCGGAAAGAAGCCAGCAAACGCCATCTGGCTCTGGGGTCAAGGAAGTGCCCCTGCGCTTCTCCCCCTGACCGAGCGTTATGGCCTCAAGGGGTCGGTGATCTCGGCCGTGGACTTGATGAAGGGCATTGGTTTTTACGCCGGGCTGGAAATCGTTAATGTTCCGGGTGCCACTGGCTACCTGGACACCAACTATGCTGGCAAAGCAGAGTATGCCCTGCGGGAACTCTCCCAGAAGGACTTCGTTTATGTCCACGTGGAAGCACCCGATGAAGCTTCCCATAACGGAAATCTGGGAGATAAGATTCAGGCCATCGAAGACTTTGACGGAAAGATCGTCGGGCCCATTCTGTACGGTCTTAAAGAGTACGAAGATTTCCGCCTCCTGGTTCTGCCAGACCATCCAACTCCGATCGTCCTAAAAACCCATTCTCCCGACCCAGTCCCTTTTGTTATCTTTTCAGCAGAAGATGCTCGCCGACCCCCGCAGAGGGATCGGTCCTTTGATGAGGTTTCTGCCCAAAGATCCGGCCTTTTCGTGGAGAGGGGCCATGAGCTTTTGGAAAAATTTATTAAAGGATTTTTCCCCCTCAGGCGATGACCCATTTTATCCAGCGAATTGAAACTCGAGTCACTTATGCTGAAACCGATGCCATGGGTATCGTCTATTATGCCCATTATCTGCGGTGGTTCGAAATGGGCCGAACTGAGCTGATGCGTAACCTGGGCATTGCCTACCGAGAGCTGGAAGAGCAAGGAATCTATCTTCCGGTCTCGGAAGTCTTCTGCAAATACCATACGGCCGCAAAGTATGACGATATTTTGACCGTGGAGACCTCCGTGGATTTCTTGAAGCGGGCCAGCATCCAGTTTGCCTATCGGATTTTGCGGAAGGAAGACGGGGCAGTGCTGGTAACTGGTACAACCCTGCACGCCTTCGTCGACCAGGAGGGCAAGATCGTCAAGGTTCCGGCATCCCTGAAAGAAAAGCTGAGGCTTGATCTTTCTCCAGAAAAAGGGCCTTGACAGGTTTTTTTATTTTTAGTAGCTTGAATGCAAAATCGAAGGTTGAAGGGACTTCCCCGCCCTTGCCTTTTCCAGACAAGGGATTTTGAAAGATTCTCATACCTAAAGACAGAGGTTGCCCGCCAAGGGGATGAAGGCGTGGGTAACCTTCTTTCATTCTCTTAAGGAAATCATCCATGAATCCGGCAATCGAAAGAGATGAGGAAAAAGGCGCCTCCAAACTGAGGTCTTTGTACGAAATCGCCAAAACCTTGAACTCCTCCCTGGACTTGAAGGAGACGTACGGGCGAATCCTCAGCATTCTCTCCCAATATATGGGCATGAAGCGGGGAGGCTTTATGGTGTTGAATGCTGAGTCGAGCGAGTGGGAGATGGGAGGAGCCCATGGCCTTTCCGCCGAGGAAATGAAGCGCCGGAAGGAGTACTTCGGCTCTGGGGTCCTCGAGAAGATCTTGGAGAAAGGGCATATGGCCGCAGTGGTCGAAAGCGGGGAAAATATCTGGCTTTATGATGGAAAACCCAAGACAGTCCCTAAGCGGGCAACTGCCTCTTTCCTCTGCGGTCCCTTGAAAGCCCAGGGATCCATCACGGCCATTTTGGGCATAGACCACCTTTTCGAAGAACCGGCTGCGGTTACGGAAGACCTTAATCTCCTGGGAGAAGTGTGTTCTCTGATCAGTGACGCCATACAGATACGCAAGGCCATGGCAACGGAGAACAGGGTTTTGCTCGAGGAAAACTGGGGTTTACGAAAAGAGCTGGAAACTCTGGGCCAGAGTGTTCCGAAGGTCAAGAGGAAGATTTCTTTGACCGAGATATTGGAAGATCGCCTAAGTCGGATGATCGCCGAGATGAAAGTCGACCCCCGGTCAAAGGGACGGCTGTATGACGAAGTTCTGCGTGTAGTCGAGAAGACTCTGCTCAAATCCGCTCTGGAAAAGACGAAGCATGTTCAACTTAAGACTGCCCGCTTCCTGGGGATCAACCGCAACACTCTGCGCAGAAAAATAAAAGAGCTGGGGATCACTCCCAAAGAAAAATGAAGGGTTCAACCCCGCGCTGCGCGGGGGAGGGTCCGAGGGGTCCAGCGAAATACCAGCATGCTTTGTTGAATTTTAATGAAATACTCGAACCCTGTATTTTAGAGGAATCCTTTAGGCTTCGGAGAGACCCCTTTTTCCTCTGGAAGCATGCCCTCTGGCCGATCCTTCATTTCTTCCACTTTTAAACCAGATTTTTCCAAGATGAACTTGTCGTCTCCAGGATCAGGTTTGAACTCCAACTGCAGCTTTTTGGCCTGTTGGATGTAGGACCCTTCTTTGAGGCGGATCTCCCCGCTCGGGACGATGACGATGGCGGATTCTCCCTCGATGGGACACCTTTGCTCGCAAAACCCGCAGCCGTTGCACTTGGAAGCAATGACCACAGGGCGTCGGTAACCTTCCACCGGGCGGAAGACAATGGCGTTGTACGGACAGATCTCATCACAGATCAAGCAGAGTTTATCCTGGGCCCAGACCAAGCATAGCTCTTTGCGCAAAACGGCCGTGCCAACTTTGGCGTGGTTTTTTTCTTCCAGGGAAAGGGAGCGAATGGCTTGCGTGGGACAGACTTTGCCGCATACGTTGCAGTTCTGCTCGCAAGGGGCGAAGCGCAGATCCATCTTCGGGGTCCAGAAGCCTGGGAGACCAGACTCCCAAAGACAGGGTTGGAGGGTATTGGTAAGGCAGGATTTCATGCACTCTCCGCAGCGAATGCAGGTCTTTAAGAACTCGGTCTCAGGCAGCGCCCCGGGCGCTCGGATCAATTGATGCTTGCTTTGAAGCGGGGTAAAAGGAGTGCGGCCAGCCAGAAAAGCGACGGCGAGTCCGCCGGTAAAGGAATAGAGAAATCCTCGGCGCGAGAAATCGATCGGCGAGAATTCTCCCCCTACATTCGAGGTTCGATCAGAAGAAGGGAAAGCTGAAAAGGTAATGGCTCCTTTCGGGCAAACATCCGCGCAGGTTTGGCACTGGATGCATTCGGGAAGGCGCATTCTCTTTGGGTCTTGCTCGATTGCGCCCATGGGGCAGGATTTCTGGCATTCCCCACATTCATTGCATTCCTGATTAACCCGGCGTTTGAAAAGGCCGAGAGGGGAGATGAAGCTCAGGAATGCCCCCAGAGGGCAAAGGTACCGACACCAGAAGCGGGGAGCAAAGCGGTTGAGGGCTATGATCCCGGCAAAGATAAGAAAGGTTATGAAAGACATGTAATAAACCGGCTGGGGATAGGAGAGGTGAGATAGGCCTACCCATCCCAGGGCCTGGAAGAATGGCCGAAGAAGATCTAAGATTAAATTGACGAGGGTAACAATAAGGGGGTAAAGGAAGAAGGTGTAGAACCTGGTCAGCAGGGGCAATGGATCCATAAGGTAGGAAAGGGATAAGCCGACGAGGGCTGCGCTCAGGAAGAGGATGAGCAGAAAGAATTTTATCTTCCGAAAGGTCGCTTCATTTTTCAGCTCCCAGCCGCTCTTTTTGCGGAAGAAAAGGGGATTTAAAAAATCGATGACTGCTCCCAGAGGGCAAACGTAAGAGCAGAAGAACTTGCCGATGGCGAGGGTGGCTCCGATGATGATTAAGGACCATAAAGCCCGGCTAATAATTTCCTTTCCGGCAAGGATTGCAGTCAACCCCAAGAGGGGGTCCAGGCGCAGGTAGGCATCGGCGGGAAGCCAGTCCGGCAGCTCGTAGGTGGCCAAGATAAAAAGGGAGGAGAATAGAAAAAGGGAGAAAGCCTGGACGAGAGTCCTCATGCTCTCCCCTTAAAGACTCTGAGTTGACCGAGGTCGATCTTTCCCAGCCCCCGCTGGTGGGCGATGAGCAAATGTTCGACCTGTCGGCCTTGGAAGTCTTGCCCATACCAGGGAGCCACAGTGACCCCGAAGGAGTCCACAGCCACGGGGTCAACGCCAGCAATGATAAGATTAGGTTTCTTAACATCGCCCGGTCCTCCTGGGCCTCCAGAGACTAAGGCCCGGGTGGCATCAAGAATGGTGAGCTGTGGTTTGATCACGGTGGCCAGGTCAGCCAGCGCCTGGTTGATGTTGTACCTGGAGTGGAAGCTCCACCGGTCCCAGATCAGGCCCATAAGGCCCTTGATGCCCAGGCTAACTCCAGTGTTGGAATGAGACTTGGCCTGGGGGAGGTTGATGAGCACATCACTCTCCAGAACTTCCCGGAAGACTTCTACCCGCTCCAATACTTTTCCCTGGGGTACCTTAATTTCGCGGAAAAATTTCCGGTCTTCGAGGGCTAGCACATGAACCCCTTTGATTGATTTGCAGGCTTCCTGAATGCCTGACCGTCTGAGGCAGAGTTCAGCCGGGCGCAGGGGATAATCCAGGACGATTACCCTTTGCGCTCCAGCATCCATGCAGGCCTGAGCCAAGGTGGATACTACGAGGGGATGGGTGGTGGAACCCCATTCCGGAGGGTTGGAAAAAGACATATTGGGCTTAAGGACAACGCGCTGCCCTTTTTTAACGAAGCGCGATATTCCTCCCATGGCCTCTATGGCCCTTTTCGTAGCCGCCGCAGGTTCACCGGATATGACGGCCAGGTCATACTCATCCGCGCCGTCCAAAAAGGCTGGCTTGGCCACGAGGCTCATGGCCAATCCCGCAGTCGCAGTTTTCAAAAAATCTCGACGGGTAATTTTCCAGCCATGGTTCTGCATCGAGCAATCCTCATTTCTGTAATATTTTAAAACAGATTCTTTGATTTACAAACCTTTTTATACTGATTCTCGATTTTTCCCTATGATCTGCATCAGGAAAGCTTCTTGACAAAACTCTTGGAATATACTATCAAAACAAGAGATAAAATCTGGAGCCCATATCCATTCCTATGGCCCCTGCAGGATCCAAAGGATCATTGATCAAGAAGTTAGAAGCCCTTTCCAAGATCAGTAAAGCCATTTCTTCCGACCTTTACTTGGAGGACATTTTGCGCTTGATCGTGGTGGTTACGGCGGAGGTGATGAAGTCGAAGATCTGCTCCCTTTGGTTGTTGGATGAGAGGGATCAGGCCCTAAAGATCAGGGCCACCCAGGCGATCAGCGAGGAGTATTTGAAAGAGAGAAGCCTCAAGTTGGGAGAGGGCGTGGTGGGGTATGTCGCCCAAGAGAACAAGCCGATGATGATCTACAATGTTCTAAAGGAGCCAAGATACAAGGAGAAGGAGTTAGCTCGCCGAGAGGGGCTTGTCTCCATGTTGAGCGTACCCATGTCCGTGAAGGATAAGATCATCGGGGTGATCAACTGCTATACTTCCTTTCCCCACAAGTTCACCAAGAGCGAGGTGGAGGTGTTGACCACTGTGGCCAACCAGGCGGCCATCGCCATAGAGAATGCCGGGCTGATTATGAAGGCCAAGATTATCGAGGATGAGCTGATTTCTCGCAAGCTCGTGGAGCGGGCCAAGGGAATTTTAATGAAAGAGCAAAACCTCTCCGAGGAAGAAGCCTTCCGCAGGCTACAGAAAAAGTCCATGGACCTGCGCAAATCCATGCGGGAGATCGCCGAGGCGATTATTCTGGCCAACCAAATTCAGAGCTGAAACCGAAAAAATTCAGCCCTCCTTTTAAAAAAACACTTGACAAAAAAATAATCATAATGTTTTATTATATGGCAAACTGTTAATATATCGTGCTGCCCGATGGCGTGCGGCACTCGGGAAGACAAAGGCGTCCAAAAATGGGGCGCCTTTTCTTTTTGGGGGATTTTCTGGGCGCCGAACAGGAATTTCTTGTAAAAATAGGAGGTTAGAAAAATGACCTTTAGCAGAGTGAACGCCAGCCCGGCAACGATGAGTCGAAACCGGGTGAGCCCCTCTCCCTTTTCTGGGATTTGTGTGACCTGTTTGGATGGTTGTCCGGGGCCCTGTGAGGTGGGTCGCTCGGCGCTCCGGGGGAGAGAGGTGATCTACCCCCAGCCCTTCGGGAAGATCACGGCCGGATCGGAGAAAGATTACCCGATCGACTTCTCCCACTTCAACATTCAGGGGAGTTGCGTGGGAGCTGTGGGAGTGGAAGCAGACCCGGACAGGGCCACATTCCCCGTAGTGGATGTATCCACGGAGGTGGGGGCTGAGAACAAAATCTGCCTGCAAGTTCCTTTCTTCACCGGAGCCTTGGGATCGACCGAAATTGCCCGCATTCACTGGGAAGGCATGGCCATCGCGGCAGCGATCTGCGGAACGATCGTGGTCGTGGGAGAAAATGTCTGCGGCATGGATCCGGAGTGCGAGATCAAGAACGGCAAAGTAGTTAAATCCCCGGAGCTGGAGCGCCGGGTGAACGTTTTTCAGCAATGGTCTGACGGTGGAGGAACGATCCTCGTGCAGTTCAATGTAGAGGATGGACGCCTGGGCGTTCCAGAATACGCGGTGCAAAAGTTAGGAGTGGAAGCAATTGAGGCCAAATGGGGGCAGGGAGCCAAGGACATCGGTGGGGAAGTTAAGCTCCCTTCTCTGGAGAGAGCTCTGCAGCTCAAGGAGCGCGGTTATATTGTCCTTCCGGACCCAGAAGATCCTGTTGTTCAGAAAGCTTTCAAAGCAGGGGCCTTTAAAGAATTCGAGCGTCACTCGCGCCTGGGGATGGTGGAGGAAGAGGGATTTTACAAAAGAGTTGAACATCTACGCCAGGTGGGAGCTAAATACGTGACCTTGAAGACCGGTTCATACCGGCCGGCTGACTTAGCCCGGGCCGTCAAATTTGCTTCCAACACCAGAATAGACCTGCTCACGGTGGATGGGTCGGGCGGTGGCACCGGGATGAGTCCCTGGCGGATGATGAACGAGTGGGGGATTCCTACGGTGCACTTAGAATGCCTGCTTTACAGCTACTTGAAGGAGCTGGAAAAACAAGGGGCGTTCATCCCTTCCTGTGCCATAGCTGGTGGAATTACGCTGGAAGATCAGATTTTTAAAGCCCTTGCCTTGGGTGCTCCCTACATCAAGGCCATCTGTATGGGCCGGGCCACAATGACTGCGGCCATGGTGGGGAACACTGTTGGGGAAATGGTCAAGAAGGGAAAGGTTCCTCCAGAACTGCAAAAGTTTGGAGATAAGATCGATCAGATATTCATCGGGGCTGCCAGGCTGAAAGAAAAATACGGCAAGGACTTCAAGAGAATACCTCCCAGCGCCATTGGTATGTATACCTTCTACGATCGCCTGACCGCCGGTCTCCAACAGTTCATGGCCGGGGCCCGGAAGTTTGCCCTGAAGCACATCGGGCGAGATGATCTTCTGGCCCTCACCCGGGAAGCCGCAGATGTCTCGGGGATTACCTATGTGATGGAGGCGGATAAAGAAGAAGCCGCTAAAATCTTGCGGGGTTCGCAAAGAGTCCATCCCGTCCATGCCAGGCGGGAAGAGACTGCATCCGTCAGATCATTAGATCAAGGGCCCCAAACTTAGGAATAGGATGGGGATAGAGTAATCTTGACCCAGCCGTAAGATGAGATTTGGCCTCCTAAGGGGGAAAGGGCAAGCGCCTTTCCCCCTTTTTTATTTTTCCCATTTTTTTGTTTTTGTGATGAAAGAATGCTAATATTTTTTAAATAGAGTCCTTTTAAGGAGGAAAATGAACTCCCTCATTGGCCGGAAAAATTTTTTCCTTCTTTTGCTCCTCTTTCTTCTCTTTCCCATAGCCACCTGGGCTCTGGATGTGGAAGAAGCGGGTAAGCCTATCAAGGCGCTTTCCGCCCATGCCGCCTCCATGGACATGGTCTGGACCCTAATCGCATCTTTTTTGATCTTCCTCATGCAGGCTGGGTTCACCCTGGTGGAAGTGGGGTTCACCCGGGCCAAGAATGCCGGAAACGTAGTGATGAAAAACATGATCGACTTCGCCATCGGTTCCATCGGCTTCTTCTTCATTGGCTATGGCCTGATGTTTGGGGCCAGTGCCCTCGGGCTTTTCGGAACCAGCGACTTTTTCCTCAGCCATCTTACTCTCACGGGCGGGGTGGACAACTGGAGGTTCGCCAACTTAATGTTCCAGGTGGTCTTTGCTGCTACGGCCGCTACCATCGTCTCCGGGGCGATGAGCGAGCGGGCAAAATTTATCGGGTATTTGTTTTACACTCTTCTGATTAGTACATTAATCTACCCTGTGGTGGGCCACTGGATATGGGGAGGTGGGTGGCTGGCCCGCAAAGGGATGATCGATTTTTCAGGTTCGACTGTGGTTCACTCTGTGGGCGGCTGGGTATCGCTGGCTGGAGTGCTGGTTCTGGGGCCACGCCTGGGACGCCACAATCGTGATGGATCGATAAACATCATCCCCGGCCACAACATTCCACTGGTGGCCCTCGGGGTCTTTATTCTCTGGTTCGGCTGGTTTGGGTTCAACACCGGCAACACCCTTTCAGCTACTAATCCGAGCATCGCCCTGATCGCTGTCAACACGATCCTGGCCGGGGCCAGCGGGGCTCTCTGCACCATGGCTTTGACCTGGACCTTGCGGGGGAAGCCAGACGTGGGCATGACCCTCAACGGTGTCCTCTCCGGCCTGGTCTCGTGTACAGGAGGAGTGGCCGTCATCAGTCCTTTCAGCGCTGCCCTCATCGGGAGCTTGGCCGGATTTATCCTTTACTTCTCCGTTAAAGCCTTTGAACGGAGGCGCATCGATGACCCCGTGGGGGCGATCTCCGTCCATGGGGTCAATGGCATCTGGGGGACCCTGGCCGTGGGGCTTTTCGCCCAAGACAAGTATGTTCAGAATAGCCTTGGCTATGCGGTTAACGGGCTAATCTTCGGAGGGGGCATCGATCTTCTAAGCGCGCAAGCCCTGGCGGTCATCTCCGTCTTTCTCTGGGCCTTTCCCCTTTCCTTTGGTTTCTTCAAGCTCCTCAATGGAACCGTTGGGCTGCGCGTACCTGCGGAGCAGGAGGTGAAGGGGCTGGATTTCGGAGAACACTCCATGACCTCTTACCCGATTTTCGATGAGTTCCAGAAAAAGCAGGAGGAGATTATCGAGGAACTGGCGCGGGTGCGGGAGCTCTCTCTTCTTCATGACATCAGTCAATCCATGCACACATTAAACATAGATGAGATTCTGGAGCTGATCCTGCAGGGGGTGGCTAAAGGAGTCGGGTTCGATCGGGCCAGGCTCTACTTGTTGGATGAAGAAAAGAAGCAACTGGTTTGCAAGGTAGCTGTCGGAGTGGAGCGGGATAAGATGCAAAACCTAAGCCTGTCCTATGACCGGGAAGACAATATGGTTTCCCGGGCCATTTGGGAACGCCGCCCTTTCATCGTGGAAGACGCCAGCAAAGACCCGCGGGTGAACCGAGAGTTAATCAGCTTTTTGAACGTAAAATCCTTTGCCGCTGTCCCCCTCCTATCGCGGAACAAAGTTCTGGGCGGCATAGCCGCGGATAACCTGATCAGCCAGGCGGTAATTACGGAGAAGAAACTCCAATCCCTGATGATCTTCGCCAACCAGGCCGCCCTGGCTCTGGAAAACGCCTTGATGTACGAGGAACTAAAAGACTTCAGCAGCCAGCTCGAAGAACGGGTGAAAAAGGCCACGGCGGACCTGGAGGAGACGCAAAGGCAGCTCTTTCACTCTGAGAAACTGGCGGCTCTGGGAAAACTTTCCGCGGGCATTGCCCATGAGATCCGCAACCCTCTGACCAGCATTAAGATCCTGATTCATTCGTTGGTCGATGAAATGGCCACCGAATCATCGCGGGAGAAAGATTTGGCCATCATCGAGGCCGAGATCGAACGGGTGAATAAGATTATCAGACAGTTCCTGGACTTTGCCCGACCCCGTCCTCCTTCCTTAGAACCGATGGATGTGCGCCGGGTCTTGGAAGAGACGCTGGCTCTCATCGTCTACGAAATGGAAGCGCAGGGGGTTTCCCTCGAAAGGCATTATGAAGCGGAAATTCCACCCGTCCCGATGGACCCGGAGCAGATGAAACAAGTGTTCTTAAACCTCTTGCTCAACGCCATCCAGGCCATGGACCACGGGGGTAAACTGATGGTTTCAACGGCCTTAAAACATTATAGGTATGGAACATGGAGCGGCTTATTTGTGGAAGTATCCATCCGAGATTCGGGCAAGGGGATTCCAGAGAATATAAAGGGCAAGATCTTCGAGCCCTTTTTTTCAACCAAAGAAGAAGGAATTGGGTTGGGGCTGCCCATTGCCCGGCGTATCGTCGAGGAACACGGCGGGCAGATCAGGATGGAAAGCAGTCTTGGGAAAGGGGCGACCTTCTATGTTACTATTCCTGTGAATCAAGGAGAGAGGTATCCGGAATGATAAGGATCAATGATCAATGATCAATAGTCAATAGTCAATGGTCATTCCTCAATGATCAATGATAAATGGTCAATGGTCATTGATAATTGATTAGTTGATAGATGGAGGTTTCTTGGACAAGATTTTGATCGTCGATGACGACGCGAGCATGCGCTATTCCTTGAATCGCCTGCTGGAAGGGCAGGGCCTTCTGGTTTCATCAGCCAAGAATGGGGCGGAAGCTCTGGGGCGGTTTGCCGGGGAAAATCCAGATTTGGTGATCATGGACATCAAGATGCCCGGCCAGAGTGGTCTGGAGGTTCTGAAGCGAATCAAGGAGCGAGACCCGAAAGCCCTGGTTATTCTAATGACCGCCTTCGGGACAACAGAGACAGCCATCGAGGCTATGAAATTTGGAGCTTTCGATTATATTCTCAAACCCTTTGATATCCCGCAGATGAGGACTCTGGTGGAACGAGCCCTGGAAGTATCCCGGATGATGAAGAAGATGGTCTCCTATCCTCACTATCCAGAGGATGAAGTTGCCGGAGAAGCGATCGTGGGCTCCTCTCCCGCCATGCAGCAAATCTATAAGATGATCGGCAAGGTTGCTCCCACGGGGGTTACAGTGCTCCTCCGGGGGGAGAGCGGGACAGGGAAGGAGTTGGTGGCCAGGGCCATCTATCATCACAGCAACCGGGCTGACAGGCCTTTCCTTCCGGTAAATTGCGCGGCCATTCCCGAAACGCTCCTGGAGAGCGAGCTTTTTGGTCACGAGAAGGGAGCTTTCACCGGCGCTCTGACACGGCGCATCGGTAAATTCGAGCAGGGTAATGGAGGAACAATTTTCCTGGACGAAATCGGCGACATGACTCCGGCAACTCAGGCCAAAATCCTTCGGGTGCTCCAGGACCAGCAGTTCGAAAGGCTGGGTGGGTCCGAGCGCATCACTGTGGACGTGCGCTTGATCGTGGCTACGAACCAAGACCTGGAAAAAGCCATCCGGGAAGGGACCTTCCGCCAGGACCTTTACTACCGGCTGAAAGTGGTAACCCTGAATCTTCCTCGTTTGCGAGAACGCCGGGAGGACATCCCGGAGCTGGTGCGGTATTTCTTGCAATGCTTCGCGCCGCAGATTAACCGCAATGTGGGCGAGGTCGCTCCCCGGGCCCTGGAAAAACTCATGCGTTACCGCTGGCCGGGTAATGTGAGGGAATTGGAGAATGCCGTGAAAAGAGCTCTGGTCATTGCCAAAGGGAACACTCTACTTCCTGAGGATTTTTTCCTGGAAGGTGTGGGGCCAGAAGGGATGGGGCTTAAAGACCAGATGGATTTTGAAGAACGGCTGCACAGGCTGATGGAGCCAGTGTTCAAGGAATTGGCCGAACACTCCAGGAGTCACCCCGAGGCGGATGTGATGTCGGCTATGGAAAAGACCCTGATTAAGATGGCCTTACAGGAAACAAAAGGAAACCAGGTCCAGGCGGCCATCCTCCTCGGAATCAGCCGAAATACCTTGCGTTCGAAGATTGAGCGATATAGGATCAGAAAAGACGTAGCCATTATAGAGGGCGAGGAATGAGACGCACCTTGCGGCTGGCGCTGGGACAGATCAACTGCACAGTGGGAGATCTGCCAGGAAACGCCAGGAAGATCTTAAAGGTGATTGGCCAAGCCCGGAAGATGGGTGCCGACCTGGTGGCCTTTCCGGAGTTAGCCCTTACGGGCTACCCGCCCGAAGATCTCCTTTTGAATTCCTCCTTCATAAGAGACAACCTAAAAGCTCTGAAAAGTCTTGTCCGAGGTACGCGGGGAATTACTGCCATTGTTGGATTCGTAGATATGAACGACGATATATATAACGCTGCGGCTCTCCTGCACGATGGGGAGCTGGCCGGTATTTACCATAAATTCTACCTGCCGAATTATGGAGTTTTTGATGAGAACCGTTACTTTCAGAGCGGTAAGGAGTTTTTAATCTTTGAGTTGCAAGGGATAAAGATCGGGATGAATATCTGCGAAGACATCTGGTATCCTGGCGATCCTACCCGAACGCAGTGCCTCCAGGGAGATGCGCAGTTGATCGTGAATATTTCCTCATCTCCCTACCATGCAGGCAAGAGGGATTTTCGTCAAAGGATGCTTTCAACTCGGGCCTTGGATTATTCGACCGTTGTGGCCTATGTTAACCTCGTCGGCGGGCAAGACGAATTGGTCTTCGATGGGGGGTCTATGGTTATCGACCAGGCCGGAGAACTCATCTCCTCAGCCAGATCTTTTGTAGAGGATCTTTTAATGGTGGATTTGGACTTGGATAAGGTCTTTCTCCACCGACTCCATGACCCCCGGAGGAGGAAGGAAAAACTGGGTCCCCCTGCGGAAAATAGACTAAGGTGCCTTACTCTCCGGCCCGTGAAAAAAAGGAAGAAAGTTCCCTTTCCCCAAAGAAAATGTGAACCCCCAGGTCGGCTGGAAGAGATTTACCAGGCCCTGGTTCTGGGGACAGGGGACTATGTCCGAAAAAACGGATTCAGGAAGGTGGTCCTCGGTTTGAGCGGAGGAATTGATTCTTCCCTAACAGCCGTCATCGCTGCCGATGCCCTCGGGAATAGGAATGTAGTAGGCGTATCCATGCCTTCAGTGTACTCTTCCCGAGAAAGTCTGGAGGATGCTCGAGCTTTGGCTGAAAACCTGGCCATTGAATTTCAGGTCATTCCCATTGAGGATGTATTCACCGCCTATTTGAGAACCTTGGAAGATCCCTTCGCCGGAAGAAAACCGGACGTAACTGAAGAGAACCTCCAGGCCCGCATCCGCGGGAACCTGCTCATGGCGCTCTCTAACAAATTTGGGTGGCTGGTGGTGACCACCGGGAATAAGAGCGAAACAGGGGTTGGCTACTGTACTCTTTACGGAGATACAGCCGGCGGATTCGCCGTCATAAAAGACGTGCCCAAAATCTTGGTCTATGAGCTTGCGGTTTACCGCAGTAAGTTGGGGTCTAAACCTCTCATTCCTTTGCGGGTGATGGAGAAGCCTCCCTCGGCCGAGCTGCGGCCCAACCAGAAAGACACAGATTCTCTTCCCCCCTACGAAGTCCTGGACCCGATCCTTCAGGCATACGTGGAAGAAGATCAGAGCCCGGAGATGATTCGCGCCAGGGGGTTTGCCAGGAGCATGGTGGAAGAGGTGATCCGCAAGGTGGACCTCAATGAATACAAGAGGAGGCAGGCCCCTCCGGGAGTCAAGATTACCCCCCGGGCCTTTGGCAAAGATCGCCGGCTGCCGATCACGAATCGATACCGAATGAAGGTTAAAGGTTAAAGGTAAAAGGAGAGAAAATCTTATACCGGCAATTTTAGGCTCTTATTTATGCGGAGGGAGAAAAATAATGACGCTGAACTTGGAGACGGTCGGTAGAGTTTGGGGACCTTATGATTTTAATTATAACGAAAGAGACCTGATCATCTACGCCTTGGGAATTGGGTTTGGGAAAGAAAACTTGGGGTACGTTTATGAAGGAGCCAAAGAATTTAAAGCTTTCCCCACCTACGGGGTCATCCTCCCTTCCAATGCTGGAGCCGAGGCATTTCTATCCACCAAGGCTAATTTTGCCATGGTGGTTCATGGCGAACAGACTCTGGAGATTCACAATCCTCTTCCTCGTAGCGCCACGATTTCAACGACGGCGGTCATTGAAGGCATCTATGATAAAGGATCGGGTGCCCTCATTGTCATGCGCTTCGATTCGAAAGATAAGAATGGAATTCCTCTCTGCACCAACTGGATGGGTGCTTTTGTGCGGGGCGCTGGCGGTTTCGGAGGAGCGGTGCAGCCGAAAAAAGATATTCCGACCATCCCCCAGAGAAATCCGGACTTCATCTTCGAGGCTCAGACTGGGGTAAATCAGGCAACCCTCTACCGGCTATCTGGCGACCGGAATCCTCTGCACATCGATCCCGCAGTGGCCAAGGCCGTTGGTTTTAAAGAGCCCATCCTCCATGGGCTTTGCACTTACGGAGTCATCTGCCGCCGGTTTGTGAAGGAAATTTTCCAGGGCGATTGCGGAAAGCTGAAATCTTACTCCGCGCGATTCAGCAGCCCGGTGATTCCGGGAGAAAGTCTGCAGGCCAAAGTCTGGCAAGCCCGTCCCCACCTTTTCCTCTTGGAGGTTTACAATGCCCAAGGAGAAGCCGTTATGCGGAACGGGGTGATCGAGTCGCGGTAAACATATTTTGGCCTGCCAATTCAGCTTTTTATTGCCCGAAGACCAAAGAGGGATGAGGATTTCCGTCTTCGGCGCCATTTTTTCAATCGACCATTTCGGGGGAGCAAAGCTCGTACTAATCCATATCCTCTTTTATGAATAATCCTTCGGAAATCTCTTGTTGCTTCCCACGATTTGCCATATCAAGAATTTAATTAGGGATGAAGGTTTTGTAGTAGTATATTCCAATCCTTCGAATGGGAGCAAAGAACCCTGGGGAAGAAAGGAAAAAGCTGCTGGCTCAAAGGTCAAATGTCACTCCCTGATTGGGAGGATAAATAGACTATTTAGTGAATACCGGGCGGTGGCAAGGTGATTTTTTTCATTGACAGCAAATACTAAAATGTGATAGTCGCAGACCTGGACGAATTTGGGGCCAATATTTTCATGAAAAGGAGGAAGGGTTATGAAAAGGGGGAAAAGGGTTATTTTATTGGTGGGAGTGGTCTTTGCTGTTCTTATGTTAGCTGGGCAATTACAGGCGGCGGAGGAATTGAAGCTGGGAGTCTTTATTCCTCTTAGTGGAGCGGGGACCTCTTATGGAATTCCGCAACTGCACGGGTTGAAAATGGCAGTCGAAGAGATTAATGGGAAGGGCGGGATCACTGTTGCTGGAAAGAAATACAATCTAAGTTTGATTGTATATGATGATAAATGCGTCACATCTGAAGGGGTTTCTGCGTTTGAGAAACTAATAAATTATGACAAGGTTAAAATAATCTTAGGTCCAATTTGCAGTCACATCGCCTCGGCTCTGGCCCCTAAGGTAGGAGACAGAGTAATCCTGGTGACAATCGGTACTGTGGTCTCAGATTACACGGAGATCGGTAATCCGTTCATATTTAGGCCACATATAAGTGTCAAGTCTGTCGCAGAAAGCACGGTCGATTTCTTCACGAAAGAGCTGGATATCCGCAATCTGGGTATCCATGCGGGAAAGAGTTCGTGGACTCCTGAATTTTTGCCATTTGTTCAGGAGAGATTTAAAAAAGAGGGAAGGGAGCTTTCTATTGAATATTATGATTTAGCTGCCACCAATTATTATCCTCAGCTCACTGCCCTCGGGAGGAAGAACCCAGATGCCATATTCAACATGGGGTACCCGAATCATGGTGCTTTATGCATGAAGCAGCTGCATGAACTCGGTATAAAACCCAAGCACCGCTTGACTTATAGCTCGGGTACCGCAGAGGAATTCCTAAGAATTACCCCTGCAGATATTCTCGAGGGGATTTATGACTGTATGGCCGCCCCTATAGATGCTGCCATCCAATCTGGGAACCTGAAGGCCGTGGAATTCAAGAAGAGATTTACGCAGAAGTTCGGAATTGGACCATCCTGGTCCGCAGGATGTAACTCTTATGATGTGGTTTATATTGTTGCCAAAGCATTACAGAATGCTGGAACTGTAACAGACTTAATCAAGATGCGGGACGCCTTAAGGAATATTGGTAAAGTTGAGGAGACGATTGTTGAGTACCCGATCGTTAATGGCAGAATGTTTAATGAAAGGAATGAAGCGTATATGCGTGGCGCTATCAGGCGGATGCGTAGCGGGGAATTTCAATTTGTAAGATGGACAGGAGCCTTTGTCAAATAATCTCTGTTCAGAATTCCTGACATAAATTGAACCGAAGTCGGGAAACGTAAATCGGCCAGATTTATGTCAGGATTTCTGAGAAAATATTCGTTTAAGGGGAAAGAATTTGTAAAGAATCCTTACCCTAATGTTAATTGAGAGGGAAGTATAATGTTGGCCCAGCAATTAGTAAACGGGTTGGTGATAAGCAGCATTTATGCCCTAGCCGCGTTAGGCTTAGCCCTGATTCTTTCGACCTTAGATATTCCCGATTTTGCTCAAGGCCAAATGTATATGCTGGCCGCGTTCATCGGGTTTTTCCTCGTGGTAAAGTATAACTGGGGATTGCTTTCGACGATATTCGTCTCCATGGTTATTGTTGCCTTTGTGGGGGTTTTCGTGGAAAGGCTCACCTACCGCCGAATCCGTACTCATACTCATGGTTTACGCTATGGAGCTATGCACTTGTTGTTGATATTGTCGGCCTTCGCTATAAGTGTTATTTTAGAAAATACAGCGCTGCTCCTTTTTGGTGAATATGTAAGGTCTATTCCGACGCCCTATTCCCAGAAAATCTACCAATTTTGGGGGGTATCGATTCCCCAGATAAGAGTTGTCGTATTTGTGATTGTGGGAGTCTTAATAACCTGTCTCCAACTGTTCATCATGAAGACCAAATGGGGTAAGGCGATGCGGGCCGTTTCTCAGAACCCCTTGGGGGCCGCGATGGCCGGGATTAATCTGGATAGAATATTTTCGATTACTTTCGCTGTAGGATCAGCACTCGGAGCGGCGACTGGGTGTTTACTGGGAGTTATCTTATATGTGGAGCCGACGATGGGTTTCATGCCGGTATTAAAGGCCTTCGTAGTTATTATTGTAGCGGGAATGGGAAGTGTGATCGGTATAATCCTGTCCAGTTTTTTATTAGGTATGTCTGAAAGTTTGGGTGGGGGCTATATCTCCTCAGCCTATACAGACACGATAGCATTTGGGATTCTCATTGTGGCCTTAACGCTGCGGCCTTTTGGGCTGCTGGGTAAGGGGTAAAATATAAAACAAATCTTGTAAATTATAATACGTCTTAGGTAGGAAATAATGGAAATAAGAGGTATTGCTCGGCGGATTCGGGTATCCAGGTATACCAGCCTGTGGGTAGCTGCCATAGGGTTTTTCGTAGTGCCTTTCTTCGTGGAAGATAAATATATTTTGCATATCCTCATTACCTCAGAGATTTGGGTAATTCTATCGCTGAGCATGGATCTCTTGATGGGATATGCTGGACAAGTTTCCATGGCCCATGGGGCGATCTACGGCATCGGCGCATACGTATCCGCATTGTTATGCTTGAACTTCGGTTTTTCGTTCTGGATTACCTTGCCCATGGCTACGCTGCTGAGCATGATTTTTGGTTTTTTGATCGGGCTTCCTTCTTTTAGGGCTACGGGAATCTATTTTGTAATAGTAACCATGGGTTTTGGGTTGGTATTTTACGATATTTTTAACAACTGGATGGAGGTTACCAGAGGGCCGATGGGCCTAAAAAATATTCCAGTTCCGGATTTTTTCTATGGGTTTACATTTACCTCTAAACGGTCTTACTATTATTTGGTTTTTGTCTTTATGTTCTTTACAATGTATTTGATGAAAAGGCTCACCGGGTCCAGTTGGGGCAGGGCATTCGTAGCGATCCGTGAAGATGAGGTTCTGGCAAAATCAATGGGTATCAATATATGGAAGTACAAAACCATAGCGATGACTATTTCTTGTGGTATTACTGGCATGGCCGGTGTATTATATGCTCACTACATCAACTTCATTGATCCAATATCTTTTGGGCTTTTGCCATGTATAAACATGATTATCATGCCAGTGGTAGGAAGTATGGGTACCTTTATCGGACCTATTTTAGGCGCCACGTTGCTGGTCATTTTACCTGAAGCTCTACGGGTAGCGACAGAATTACGGGAGGTATTTTATGGATTCATGCTTCTTTTCTTTCTGCTGTTCATGCCGAGAGGAATGAGTGTATTCATAATGGATAAGATCCTCAAGAGGTAAGAAAGGTGAGAAGCGGGATGGAAACTTTGTTGCAACTTGAGGGATTAAGCAAAGCTTTTGGCGGACTGGTGGCTGTAAAGGACGTTAGTTTTTCGCTCAGGAATGAGGAAATCCTCGGGCTGATCGGGCCAAACGGAGCGGGGAAGACGACGCTTTATAATCTCATTTCTGGTTTACTCGCGCTAGATAAGGGAAGAATTTTGTTAAGCGGGGAGGACATCACTGGATTGCCGGCTCATGAGATAGTCAAAAAGGGAATTGCGAGAACTTTTCAAGGAGTGCGGATATTCCGGAACCTAACTTTAAATGTGAATTTAAGCATTGCGAGACACTGTCGGCTGAGTAAACAGTTGTCTAGTGGGGACAATGTGGAAGACGAAATCTTAATGAGTACAGCGGAGTTTGTGGGATTATCTCATTTAAGAAATAAATTAGCTGGAGACGTGAGACTAATCGACCAAACGCTTCTCGGTATCGGAATGGCCTTGTGTACAGAGGCGAAAGTAATTCTATTGGATGAACCATCTGCTGGTCTCAATGTTAGGGAAGTGAGCATGATAATGAGCATCGTGGAGCGAATCAGGAGAAGGGGGATTCCGGTTCTTTTAATCGAACACAATATGAAAGCAGTAATGGGCGTATGCGACAGAATCGTTGTCTTGAATCATGGGGAGAAAATCGCAGAGGGTTCTCCCAATGAGATAGCGAACAATGAAGAGGTTATAAAAGCCTATCTGGGGTCTCGGCATGTTACTGGACGTTAGGGATCTATATACCAATTATGGAAAGAGTGAAATCCTGAAAGAGATTTCACTTAGCGTTTCTGAAAAGGAAATAATTGCGATTATTGGTGCCAACGGTGCTGGCAAGACGACTTTATTGCGGGCGATATCTGGGTTTGTTAGAGCCAGGCATGGACAGGTTATTTTCATGGGAAAATCGATTAACGATTTAAAGCCTCACGAGATTGTTAAAATGGGCATTTCTCAGGTGCCAGAAGGAAGACAACTTTTCCCGAAGATGACGGTCTTAGAGAATATCGAATTAGGCGCTTATCTGCGAAAGGATGCCAATAAAATTAGGAAGGATATTGACGAGTGGATATTCCCATTATTTCCAATTTTGGAAGATCGAAGGCATCAACTCGCCGGGACCTTAAGCGGCGGTGAGCAGCAAATGCTTGCTCTGGCGAGGGCGTTGATGAGCAAACCGAAACTCTTTATGCTGGATGAACCTTCCTTAGGTCTTTCGCCAATTGTGACTGAGACAGTATTCAGTACGATCAAGAAAATAAACGAGGAAGGATTGGCGATTATTTTGGTGGAGCAAAATTCAACAATAGCGATGGATATTTCCAATCGAACTTACGTTTTAGAGACCGGGCAAGTTGTTTTGGAAGGTTCAAGTCGTGATTTAGTCGATAACCCCCATGTTAAGAAGGCATATTTAGGCCTATGAAATAATCCCCGGGCAAGTCATTTCGGCTCATCCAGAGGAAATCGATTTTCAGCCGTTTAAGGAGAGGTAATTCTCATATCACTCCGGAATTGGAGGGAAGGGGATGGGACTCGATAGAATATTATCGAGGGGGGCGAGGCTTTATCCCAAGAAGAGAGCTGTCACCGAAGATTCGGGGAAGAGTTATACCTATCAAGAACTTGAGGAACGGGTAAATCAGCTATGCTGCGCCCTCAGGAAGGAAGGACTCTCTAAAGGGGATCGGGTTGGATTCTTGAGCCGGAACAGTGCGGAGTACTTTACCGTAAGCTTCGCCTGTGCCCGGTTGGGAGCAGTCCTTGTTCCCCTTAACTTTATGTTTTCTGCCGATGAAATTGTCTATGTAATCAATAATTCCGAACTGAATATCTTTATTTTGGATCACCCTTACTATGAGACCATTAGGGATCTGCGGCCCAGATTGCAAACCATTTCCAAATTTATATGCCTGGGGTCAAAGCCGAACGACATGATGAATTATGAAGAACTACTTGCCTCCTCAAAGCCCGAATTTCCCAAAGAAGAAATTGAGGGGAGTTTGCTTTCTCATATCATTTACACCAGTGGAAGTACCGGTAAGCCCAAGGGGGTTATGCTAACCCATGATAACTTTCTATCCATGATTAACACCTTCGTGATCGAAGCGGGGCTGAGAAGGGATGATATCTTATTAATTTCCATGCCGCAGTTTCATGTAGGAGGCGTGCCCTATCAGTTTGGACACCTCTATGTGGGGGGAAGCAATGTCGTTGCCAAAATGTTTGATCCCCAGCTTGTCTCAGAGCTTATCCAAAAAGAGAAGGTGACCTTTGTAATCTTAGTCCCAACCGCTATGATTCGTTTCATTTTGTATGCCGATTTGAGTAAATATGACCTTCGGTCCCTGAGGATATTCAATTTCGGCGGATCGCCATTGCCATTTGATAAGTTTAAACTCGCCTGGAAGTTGCTTAAGACGGACTTTCTACACACTTATGGATTAACGGAATCGAGTTGCTGGCTGACCTTTAATTATATGCGTCGGGAAGAACTTTCCCAGATAGATTCAGATGAAAAGCTAAAAAAGCGAGCTCTTTCTTGCGGTCGGGAAGGAATCAATATCGAAGTCCGGGTGGTAGATGCGCAGGGTCGAGATGTTCGTCCCGGGGAAGCAGGGCAGGTCGTTGGGCGAGGGCCGAACATCATGAAAGGGTACTGGAAGTTGGAGGAAGAGACCCGAAAGGTACTCAAAGATGGATGGTTGTATACGGGAGATATGGCGACCGTGGATGAAGAGGGCAATATCTTCATTATGGACAGGCAGAAGGACATGATCATTAGTGGGGGAGAAAACATTTTTTCCAATGAAGTGGAAAATGTAATCTCGGGACATCCGGCCGTTCAGGAAGTAGCAGTGATTGGGGTACCGGATGATTTCTGGGTCGAAGCGGTAAAGGCGATTGTGGTTTTGAAGGAAGGGATGCAGGCCACCGAGCAGGAGGTCATTGAATATTGCAAGCAGTATTTAGCGAGTTACAAGAAGCCCAAGAGCGTGGAGTTCTGGAAGGAGCTGCCGAAGAACTCGGTGGGGAAGATCACGAAGAATGTGATTCGAGAGAGGTATTGGGGAAAGAAGACTTTGCAGGATATTTAAGCGTAAGCGGCCCTTCCGCATGCACCTACGGTAGCCTTTTGAACTGTTCATGCCACCATGCCACTGCCGGTCACCGCTATCATTCCGTGAAGGATTATTTCTTTTGCAGGTGTGCCGGTTCCCCGTGAACCCGGCCGCCGTCGATCACGATCGTTTCTCCTGTTATGTAGCTCGCAGCAGCGGATGCTAGGAAAACGACGGCGCCTGCGATTTCTTCCGGCTCACCGAGTCGCATGAGGGGAATCTGGGCAACCGCTTTCACATTGACGGCCGGATCTTTCCACAGAGCCTCGCTGAGACGTGTCTTTATTATCCCTGGGGCGATGGCGTTCACCCTGATGTTGTGCTGTCCCCACTCCTTGGCCATAAGCTGGGTGAGCATAATGACGGCGGCCTTTGTCACAGAGTACACGCCCAGTTCGCCTGCCCTCAAGCCGCCGATGGACGCGGTATTGATGATGCATCCTCCCCCCTGTGGCTTCATGACTCTCGCTGCCAACTGGCTCAGAAAGAAAAGACCCCTCAGATTCACATTCATTGTTACATCCCAGGTCTTTTCATCCTGATCCATGAGCGGACCGTAGTAGGGGTTGGTTCCCGCGTTGTTCATGAGGATATCGATTCTTCCGAATTCTTTCATTACCCGTTCAACCAACACCCTGGAGTCTTCCATCTTGGCATTGTGGGCCGCTATGGCCACTCCCTTTACACCTTTGGCTTTTATTTCCTCGGCCACGGGTTCGAGATCGGCGATTTTTCGACTGCTCACCACCACGTTGGCACCGGCGTCGGCGAGGGCAAGGGCGCTGGCACGTCCGATGCCGCGGCTCCCGCCGGTTATCAAGGCTACCTTTCCTTCAAGAGAAAACATTGAGAGATTCATACTTTTCCTCCCCGAGAAGATGTACGCTACGCTGACGGTTTCGGCTTTTTCTCTAAATTGTAGCGCCTATGAATTAACTTTTTAGCAGGGTGAGTATACTGAAAAGGAGATTATGAGTCAAGCATCTTTCCCATCCTTTCGGCATCAATCATGTTTGGAGGGCAAGCAAGAAAGCTTAGGTTGTTAGGTCCCGATGGATTCCTTCTCTGCTTGACCCCTAACAGTAGCGCCCTTAACGTGGCAGGAGTAGACCCCTTGGGTCGAGTTCTTCCCTGATTAGTCTTATCTCCTCTTGTGTTGGTAGCGGAGCTTCGGGGACTCTCTTTGGTATGTAGTCGTGTACGAATCCCGTATTCTCCCTGACCTCATCCACGGTCACCCCGGGGTAAATCCACTTCAGTGTCGCTATCCTTGTCTCGGGAGGGAAGTCGAAGACACATAAATCCGTCATGATCATGCATGGTCCGGTTCCCGGGAGGCCGAGCCTCTCCCGTGACTTAGGCCCCAGATCTTGGTAGCCGACGCCTGATATGAAGTCCACCTTGTCCACAAAGTTCCTCGCTTCATGATCAATCGCGATGATCTCCCTCTTGAAGTAGGCTAGGTGGGTCGGCTGGAGTATGGGACCGAGGAGGCGGATACTGGGTTTGTGGTAGTCGCCTATGCACACGATGTTTTGGTTCCCATACTTGTCGACTTGGGCACACGAGGACAAACCGATGTCGATCTCACCCAGATAAAAATTGGCGTCCGAGATTACCTTAAGGTTATCCCCCAGGATCCTCTCCATATAAGGTGAATCTGTAAAAGTAATCGCGCAGTTGGGGGCATGTGTTCTCCGGGCTAAGGCCAAGCCAACTCCTGGGAGGTACGTGTGCAGGAGCATCGTAATCCCTCCAGTGGACATCCCAAGAAACATGACTTCGCCATCTTTGATTTCGTGGGAGATGATGGCGGCCATTATCTCCCATTTGGTTGGCTCCAATTCGCTCAAATTAAATCACCTCCAATATCCCTTAACTTTGCGAGCACTTCAGCACCTACCAGCTTCAGGTAGTCCGCATGAGTCCCACAGCCATACACGTATTTATCCAAGAAATTCTTCCAGGGTTCTGGATCCCCCTTCAATCTGGCTCTGCCGGCCTGAGCATACATCCCAATGAATTCGTTATCGGCCTCAGTTACGCCTGTCAACGAACTGGGGTGGGAGCCGAAAGGGGCTTCGACGATGACCCTTGTCCTGAACTCTGAGATCGTAGGTAGGTAACTCCTCCTAAACTGGGTAGGTATGTACCTCGAAATCTGGTCGTGAGGTACGATCCGTTCGACGGTTACGATGTTGTTCCTCGTGCATCTGGTTACCTCCAGTTCCCATAGGGGGGAATAGCCTGCTCCAATAAAAAACAGTACGTTTCCCTTTGGGTCACCAATCGGAGCGTGCATCACCACCCAGTCTGGTTTGGCCGGAGGAAGAGCGCTATAGGGCTTTTCGTCTATAGGGCTTATTCCTTCTTTAATGTCCTTGTTATACTTCAGTATGTCCGTTCCAAAAATCCCTCGGACAGGATAAAACGGCAAACCGTGAGCAGTGGCATAGAACCTCGGGATCACTAAATCTTCAGGGTATTCCGCAACCTCGATTTCGCCCCTCTCTACAGCCCTTCGGAAATTTGAAGCCAATCCAAATTCTTCGAGGCCAACGCAGGATGTTTCAACCCTCTTCACGCAGCCCGCACCACATAGCAGATCGATGCTTAGCCCGTTATTAACTGCAATGATTGTAAGATCCTTGACCCTCTGCCTAACGAGCTCATATACGAAGGCCATGGGATGGTTGGCCCTTGCCGTCCTCCCCACAAGACAGATTGTCGATCCGTCTTTGACAAGTTTGGCGGCTTCGGCCAAAGTGCACAGCTTTTCTTTCAGTTGAGTCATGGTGTCCACCCTTTGCAAGGTCCAGCCAATTGATCTTAATTTTTTAGCTATTTTTCTCTTTCACCTTACCTATATATCTAAGCCTCTCCCCATTGTCAAGACCAAACAGTATCTTACCTCCCTTCAATCTTATGGTAGGAAACAAGGTTAGGTATTTAGGTTGGCGAGAATCGGAGTCTGCCGATAGGATCTGGAGAACCGTCAAGATCTCCGGGCGATCTTGGTTGGGAAATCTTGGCTGTGACAACCGCAAAATACGCTTTAATCTCCGTTTTGATTTCGGGTAAAAGGCTCATGGGAATCCAGAAAATTTTTCGGGTGGGTATAAATTTTTTTCCCTTGACACTAAACATAATCTTTGCTACAAGAAAAAAAGTTTATCGGGGCAGGTTCAGAAGATATTGAAAAATCAACCTAAAAAAGATTACTTTCGGGGTGAGAAGATCTTAACCTTTCTCCTCTCTGCCTCCCCCTTAGGATTTAGGCATCCGCAAGAACTTGTCTCCCACCCCCCTATACGCCGCAAGCAACGGCGTCTGACCGCTTCTCTGAACCTATGCTTCCCTAAAGTCAGAAGGGATCGGCATCCATCTTTAATTCTGTTCAACCTTTTGGGCAAAAGACTCTCATGATTCTAATTCAAACGCAGGAAGTATGTTGACAACAGACTCCCTCTCCCACGAGGGGAGAGGGAAACGATTTTGAGTCAAATGATCTAATGCGTCTGTATTAGTTAATAACCCTCATTTCAAAAAGGCATATTTGGGCCTTTAAGATAAGTGGCTGAAACTCATATCAGCCCATGCGGATGGAAGCCAGTTTATTTTAAGACATTAAAAAAGTTAAATAGATTTTTTCTATAATCCTCAACTTGGAGTGCAAAAAGGATGGGACTCGATAGAATATTATCGAGGGGTGAAAAACTCTATCCCCAGAAGACGGCTGTCATTGATGATTCGGGGGTAAGATATACTTATCAAGAATTGAATCAACGTGTAAATCAACTATGCTCCGCTCTTAAAAATCGAGGGCTTTCGCGGCGCGATCGGGTTGCCTTTCTTTCACGGAATAGCGCCGAGTATTTCGTCATATCTTTTGCCTGCAATCGATTGGGAGCGATTTTTGTTCCCCTGAATTTCATGTTCTCTGCCGAAGAGATCGTTTATGTCATCAATAACTCCGAACCGCATACTTTTATTTTTGAAAATTCTTATCTCGATACAATCGAGAAAATTAGAGAGAGACTTGGAAAAATTTCCAACTATATATGCATGGGGTCGAAATCTGGGGGGATGCTCAATTATGAACAGCTATTATCATCCCAGAGGGCCGAATTTAAAGGGGAGGAAATTGGTGGAGATGAACTTTCCCATATCCTTTATACGAGTGGGAGTACGGGGAAAGCCAAGGGAGTCATGCTAACCCATAATAATTTTTTGTCCATGATCAACACTTTTGTGATCGAAGCTGGGATAAGAAAGGATGACATCTTATTAAGGTCATCGCCGCAGTTTCATGTGGGAGGTGTAACCTATCAGTTCATGTTTCTTTACGTTGGGGGAACTGCGGTTGTTGGCAAAACCTTTGATCCCAAGCTTACTTTAGAGCTTCTGCAAAAGGAAAAGGTGACTTTCATTATTTTGGTCCCGACCGCTCTTTTCCGACTTATTTCTTATCCCGAGTTTAATAGATATGATCTTAGCTCCCTAAGAATAATTAATTTTGGTGCATCTCCGATGTTATTTGACAAGTTTAAGCAGGCTTATAAATTGGTCAATGTGGATTTTCTCCACACTTATGGGCAAACCGAAACGAGTTGCTTGCTAACCTTCAATTATATGAGAAAAGAAGAGCTCGGATTGTTAGATTCTGATGAAAAGTTGAGAAAACGGGTCCTTTCTTGCGGGAGGGAGGGGATGAATATTGAGGTGCGGGTCGTAGATCAGGAGGGTAAGGATGTGAAGCCTGGTAATGTGGGTGAGATCATCGCCAGGGGGCCCAACATCATGAAGGGATATTGGAGGTTGAAAGAGGAGACGAAGAAGGTATTGAGAGACGGTTGGCTATACACAGGAGATATGGGGACTGTTGATGAGGAAGGCAATATTTTTATCATGGACAGAAAGAGAGATATGATCATCAGCGGAGGAGAAAATATTTATTCCGCCGAGGTAGAAAACGCAATCTCTTCGCATCCAGCTGTGCAGGAAGTTGCGGTGGTGGGGGTGCCAGATGAGATATGGGTGGAATCGGTAAAAGCAATCGTGGTTTTAAAGGAAGGGATGGGGGCGACAGAAGAGGGAATTATTGACCACTGCAAGAAATCTTTAGCGAGCTACAAGAAACCCAAGAGTGTGGAGTTCTGGAAAGAACTGCCAAAAAATTCTCTGGGTAAGATCACGAAAAATGTGATTCGGGAAAAATACTGGGGGAAGAAGACCCTGCAGGATATTTAAAAGTATTTTGAGCAAAATTGATATCAAAACGATTAGGTGGGGGGAAGGATGAAAAAATATGAGCTATTATTCCAGCCTATTTATTTAGGGAACGTCAAGCTAAAAAACCGATTTGTTTTTCCCGCCTTTGGCAGCCATTATGCAAACACAGAAGGGGAAGTGACCCAAGAGATCATCGATCATTACGTAAGACTCGCCCAGGGAGGGGTGGGGCTCATTGTGGTGGAGTTTACCGCCATTGACCGGATTCAGCGGGGAAGTACACGGGAGCTGGTGATCTGGGATGACAAGTTCATCCCGGGATTTTCTCGCCTGGTGGAGGCTCTCAGACCCTATGATGTTGCCGTGGCTCTGCAGCTCCATCATCCCGGCAGGTTTAGTGATGCCAGGATTACCGGGTATCAGGGAGTAGCCCCATCCCCTATATCGGCTATGACCATGCGCGAAGTGCCCCATGAACTTTCGAGGGGTGAAATCGAAACGATCATAAACGAGTTCGTAGAAGGGGCGAGGAGAGCGAAAGCAGCCGGTTTTGATGCTGTGGAATTGCATGGGGCATCGGGGTATTTGATCTATGAGTTTTTCTCTCCTTTGGCCAATGTCCGAAATGACGAATGGGGCGGGGATCTTGAGCGGAGAATGAGATTTACCCAGGAGATTATCCGCAGGTCCAAGGAAAGGGTGGGGAAAGATTACCCGATTATACTGAGGATGGCAGTTACGGATTTTCAGGATGGAGGGCTGACGATCGAGCATTCCCAAAAGATTGTTCAGGTCATGGAAAAAGAAGGGGCCGACTCGATCAGTGTGACGGCTGGCACTTACGATTCTCCCATTCCAGCAGTAGTTCCTCCCGTACAGATGGCGCCTGGCTGTCATGTAGAACTTTCCGCTGCCATCAAGAAAGTGGCCAAGACACCGGTCATGGTTGCCGGACGCATCAATACCCCTCAGCTGGCGGACAGGATTTTGCGGGAGGGGAAAGCGGACCTCATTTGCATGGGCAGGCCTCTGATCGCCGACCCCGATCTTCCCAAAAAAACGCTGGAAGGCAGGGAGCGTGAGATTCAGATATGTGTAGCCGATAATACCTGCGGAGACTCTATAACTCGGGGAGTACCCGGGGCGCCTCTTGTCTGCCTGATGAATCCTGAGGTGGGGAGATGGGGTAAGAAAGAAGTCAAAGCAGAGAAGATCAAGAGAGTGATGGTGATTGGTGATAGCCCCGCAGGGATAGAGGCGGCACGAGTGGCGGCTCTAAGGGGACACCAGCTTGCTCTTTGGCATGCGGCGCCGAAGCTCGGCGGACGTTGGTCATACATGTTGCAGGCCTATATTCCTCACCGGTTGTCTATTCTGAAGAATTTGGGAGTCAAGGTAGAGCTGGGGAAGGAGATCACCCCGGCATCGGTTCGCCAATGGAATCCTGATTTGGTCATTGTGACCAGGGGTTTGACGCCGATGGTGCCAAAGATTCTGGGGCTTGAGAAGGCAAAGGTTTATCAGGCGAATGACGTGCTTGAGGGGAAGGTAAAGGTGAGTGGGAAGGTGGTCATCATCGGTGGGAATAACATCGGGCTTGAGTGTGCAGAGTTCCTGAACCGCCAAGGGACGCAGACTGTTATTCTGGAGGAAAGATGGGTAGGGAGAGGCTTTGAACGTTTTATTAGGAGGGGAGCGATCAATCGCCTCTCGGAGCACGGGGTTCGGATTTTGGCGAATGCTAAGATCATTGAAGTGAAGGAGAATCAGGTGGAGCTGCGTAATGAGGCCGGCAAGCAGGAAGTGATCGAAATGGATTGTATCGTAATCGCCCTGCCTGCCGTCATTGATGATATTCTTCTAAACTCCCTCAAAGAGGCAGGCTTGGAGGTTTTGCCTGTGGATCCCTGCCAATCCCCCCGCGATTACGTGGAGGCGGCAACGTCAGGGGCCGCTTTAGGCAGAAAAATATAAAGGAGAAGATGATGGTTGAACTGGTTCATCTATTTCAACCTGGCCGAATCGGGACAATGCAGCTAAAAAACCGCGTCATCATGGCTCCCATGGCTACGATGTATGGTAATGCAGATGGAACTATCTCTGAGCGGCTCTGCCGCTACTACGAGGAGAGAGCGAAATCGGAAGTAGGGCTGATCATTGTGGAGAATATCGCGATTGCTCCGGAGGGCAAGATTCATCCCCGGGAACCTAGAATCTATGGTGATGAGTTCATTCCTGGTCTAAAGCGTCTTGCCGACTGCATTCACCGTTACGACATCAAAGTGGCCCTCCAACTAAGACATGCGGGTCGGCAAACAACCCCTGAGGGCGCTGGAGTACAACCCGTAGCTCCATCTCCCATTCCCTGTCCGATGCGGAAATTGATGCCTCGTGAGCTGGCTACAGAAGAGGTTAAAGACTTGGTTGAAGCCTTCGCAGAGGGGGCTCGAAGAGCTAAGGAGGCGGGGTTCGATGCGGTGGAGATCCAGGGAGCCCATGGATACCTGATCTGCGAGTTCCTTTCGGCCTATTCGAATATAAGGACTGACAAATACGGAGGAAACCTTGAAAACAGGATGCGATTTGCCTTAGAGATTATCTCCCGAACTAAAGAAAAGGTGGGCACCGATTTTCCCTTAATTTTTCGCTTGAGTGGCCAGGAGTTTGTTGCCCATGGGCTTACCCTCGATGAGACACGGCTTATAGCCCGGCGGCTCCAGGAGGCTGGGATTCACTGCCTGGATATATCTGCAGGAAACTACGAGGCTGGGCACATGATTGTGCAACCGGCGTGGCTGCCTCGAGGTTGTCTGGTTCCGTTAGCTGAGCAAATAAAAAAGGTTGTAACGATCCCCGTAAGCGTGGCCGGGAGAATCAATGATCCGACTCTGGCCAATTCTATCATCGGAGAGGGAAAGGTGGATTTCGTTTCTATTGGGCGGCCATTGCTGGCCGATCCTGAATGGGCCAGAAAGGCCAAAGAGGGACGACTGGATGACATCCGCATGTGCATCGCCTGCTGTCACTGTATGGACTCGGTGGTTGCCGAAGATCAAGCCGTGACCTGCGCTGTCAATCCCACTCTGGGGAAGGAAGACTTAATACCTCTGCCAGCGCGGAAATCGAAGAGAGTTTTAATCATAGGCGCAGGGCCGGCAGGTATGGAAGCAGCAGGGGTCGCAGCCCTGCGAGGGCACAAGGTCACGGTTTATGAGAAAGAACAAAACTTAGGCGGTCAATTGATCGCCGCTGCGATTCCACCAGGCAAAGAAGAATTAAGGACCACAATTAAATTCCTGGAAGTACAGCTTTCGAAGTTAGGAGTCGAAGTCCGGAGGGGGGAAAAGGCCTCCTTTGATACCGTTACTGAACTGAAGCCCGATGTGGTGGTCATAGCGACCGGGTCAACAGTAGAGCTGCCGGATATCCCTGGAGCGAACCTACCAAATGTCGCCATGGCCAGAGATGTGATCATGGGCCGCAAAACAGTTAGGCAAAGGGTTGTAGTCATTGGGGGAGGGCGCGCAGGCTGCGAGACAGCAGAGCTCCTTGCCAACCAGGGAAAAGATGTGACCCTGGTTAGGATGACTGGCAAAGGCCGGCTGGCCAGTGAAATTGGTCCGCTGACGAGAAAGAATTACTTGCGCAAATTGCGGCAGTCTCCAATTGTTATCGAGGCCGAAAGTCCTACAGAAAGGATAACCCCGGAAGGAGTCATTATCAAAAAGAATGGGCAATCTATCTTGGTGAAGGCTGAAAGCGTCGTGTTGTCTCCGATGCCCACTCCCAATAGGCAACTGGCAGAGCAATTGAAGGACCGAGTCCCTGAGCTACACATCATAGGTGATTCTGTCGCGCCGCGGGGCATTAAAGAGGCCATTCACGAAGGCTTTGAAATTGGCTGCAAGATCTAGCTAATGTCCGTCCGGAAACCCATATTTTCCTTCCCCCTCGATGGGGGAAGGTGTGAAAAAATTACCTTTTAGTCGTCACCCCGGTGAAAACGGCTCGACTGAGCTCGCCGAAGTCCGGGGTCCAGGCAGTTCTTAAGGGCTTGAAAATACTGGATTCCGGCTTTCGCCGGAATGACGGGAAAAAGACGCAAAGGGATTATTTCACAGCTTGGGGGAAGGAAAAGGAGTTTCGGGATGAGGATTAGTTAGAAAAGCATAATGGTATTCTCGAACCCGAAGGCGAGGAAATTTGGGGGTTTCAAAATTTTTGAAAAGGGGATAAAATGAAAATTTGGTACCAAGGTTACTCGAACGCAAATGTTGATCCAAAATGGAAGAATTATGCAAATGATCTTAGCAGCTATATACACAGGGTAGCCAGACCGGATACTCAGGTTGATCTCCATTATGCTGAAAAAATGTCCCCGCATTTGGTTGGTTCTGAATATGTCAAATTTCTGCACATGCCTCAGGTCATAGAAAAAGCTTTGCAGGCGGAAAGAGAGGGCTATGATGCTTTCTGTCTTGGAGGCACTTTAGAACTTTTCCATGTTGTTCTTAGAGAGGTGCTTGACATCCCTGTTGCCTTCCTAACAGAGAGCTCCCTTTATAACGCCTGTCTGTTGGCTCGTAAATTTACCATTATTGCTCCTAATTTCCTAATGTTGACGATCCTGATGGACCTTGTTGAATTTCACAAACTAGGGGAGCGCTCTGTACCCTCGGAACCTCTCGGGCATACCATGTTCGACCTGATGGAGACCATGAGCAAGAATCCGCAGGTGATTATCGAATCATTCAGCGAAAAAGCCAGAATCGCCATCAAAAATGGCGCGGGCGCCTTGATACCGGGTTATGGCCCTTTAAGTTTGTTCCTCAGCCTAAGAGGCATCCGTGATATCGATGGTGTTCCTGTTGTGGATCTGATCGCCAATGTAATAAAAATGGCCGAAATGCAGGTGGATTTGGCAAAGATAGGAATCAAGAGAAGCAGAAAGGGCTTCTATACTTATGCGTCAAAAGAGGATTTGATAGAAGCGCGGAAGCTATATGGAGTTGAGTAAATCAAGGATACCAAAAAATATCTGCCATTAGTCGGAAGTGTATTATCTGAAAAATTTTGAAAAGGAGGTTGATATGTGTAAAGTGGTAAGGAATTTATCAGTTGGATCTACTATTGTGATTTTGTTAATCACAGATTTGTTGGTGGGAAATGGTCTATCACAAGAAAAATTTCCTAATAGACCCATTACAATTATTGTAATGTCTGGAGCAGGAATGATGGATACATTGACCAGAATTATCGCCAAGCCCGTGGAAAAGGAATTGGGCCAGCCAATTATAATGGAAAATAAACCAGGACCTCAACCCATAGGAATGAATTATGTCGTGAAATCGAAACCGGATGGCTATACATTAGGGGCATGCGTCAGCAGCGTATTCGTCATTGCTTCTCATATACGGAAGGTGCCATATAATATATTAACAGATTCCATGGACATTACCACATACTATAAATATAACCTCTCCCTGGCTGTTAGAGCAGAGGCTCCTTGGAACACATTTGAGGACGTTCTCGCATATGCAAAGAATAACCCCGGTAAATTTACATATGCTACGGGAGGAGTTGGTGTGCCTCAGCATATTTTATTGGAACGGATAGCAATGAAGAGGGGGATAAAATGGACAGCAGTCCCCTTTAGATCCCCCGCAGAATCAGTCGTTGCTTGCTTAGGGGGTCACACGGATGCCACCACACAATCGAGCGTGGATATATTGCCTCATTTAAAGGCAGGAAAATTGAAGTTGCTGGTGGTATTAACGGATGCACGATGGCCTGCCTATCCTAATGTTCCAACTGTCTTGGAAAGCGGATTTGACTTCTGTGCTTTTTCCTATGGGAGTATTAATGTTCCCAATGGCGTACCCGAACCTATTGTAAAAAGGCTTGAGGACGCCTTTAATAAGGCAAAGAAAGATCCTATATTTCTCGAAGCGCTGCAGAAATTTGGGGTGCAAGAAAGCCCTATGGGCGGAAAGGAATACTCCGCCTTCTGGAGATCCCAATATGATGAAATGGGAAAAGTGATCCAGGCCCTTGGACTGCAAGAAAAATAGCTCGGGAGTGGTTTTTTGGGTATTGATCTATTGCGCGGTGAAAATTTTATGTTTTCATCGTGTGCAGGGCGAATTTACCTGAGGGATAGGTTTTTTCAGCGAACCTGTTTTCGTCCCCTTAGAAGAGATAGGTGGTAGGGGAAAGATTTTCTATAATTAGGATCCTCCCAAAATGTAACAGAATCAATATGAAAAAAAATAGTCGCTTGGGTGGCCTTTTCTGGCTTGTTCTGGGAATTAGCATCTGCATCGAGTCAGTGAAACTAAATCTGGGAGATTTACACAGACCAGGCCCGGGGTTTATGCCGTTTTTAGCAGGGACTCTCCTGGGAGCCCTCGGTTTGATTCTCGGGTTCTCCAAAATTTCCAATGGATTAGAGGAGAAAGTATCCAGTAAAAAAATTTGGGTCAAAGGTGGGGACAGAAATATTATCTTTCCTTTATTGGCTTTAATTGGATATGTCCTGCTATTGGATCTTGTAGGATTCCTCGTCACTACTTTCATATTTCTCTTATTATTATTCAAACTTGCCGAACCAAAAAGGTGGTTTATCCCTTTGGCTCTGGCTGGAGGTACAGTAGTTTTAAGTCACCTCATATTTTCCGTCTGGCTCCAATGCCCATTCCCAAAAGGGGCATTCAAATTCTAATGAGATGATTCCATGACAGGATTCTTAGAACATATCCTCCTTGGCTGGCAGGTTGTCCTTTCAACTTCCAATTTATTGTATTGCTTCGTAGGGGTTTTTATAGGAACCCTTATAGGGGTTCTTCCTGGAATTGGGCCCTCGGGCACCATCTCATTGCTCTTGCCAATCACTTATGGAATTAGTCCAGTTTCTGCCATTATCATGCTGGCAGGGATCTACTATGGATCGCAATATGGCGGATCCACTACCGCTATTCTGGTCCATATTCCAGGAGAGGCCGCAAGTGTTGTGACGTGTATAGATGGATACCAGATGGCCCTTCAGGGCCGAGCAGGGCCCGCCCTGGGAATAGCCGCTTTCGGTTCATTTATTGCAGGTACAATTGGGGTCATCATTCTGATGGTCCTGGCCGAACCTCTATCAGGGGTGGCAATTAAATTCGGACCTCCCGAATACTTTTCCTTGATGATTCTCGCGTTAACCATTGTAACCTATCTTGCCCATGGTTCTATGATCAAAGCAATCGTCATGGCTACCTTAGGCTTTTTCTTGAGCCAGATTGGAATCGATATTGTTTCGGGCCACACAAGATTTACCTTTGGGATTATGGACCTGGAAAACGGGGTCGGCTTAATCCCGGTCGTTATGGGTCTTTTTGGAATTGCTGAAGTTTTATCCAACCTGGGAGAATCCGCAAATTTTGAGATCTTTAGGGAAAAGATCAAAGGTCTCCTACCCAATTTGAAGGATTGGGTAGACTCTGCAGGGGCCATCATTCGGGGAACTTTTTTGGGTTTTTTTTTGGGAATATTACCTGGGGGGGGAGCGATTATTTCCTCTTTCGTCTCTTACGCGGTGGAAAAGAAAATTTCGAAATACCCTGAGAGGTTTGGAAAGGGTGCTATCGAAGGCCTAGCGGGGCCCGAATCTGCGAATAATTCAGCCACTTCGGGCGCCTTTATCCCCCTTTTTACTTTAGGCATTCCATCGAATGCGGTCATGGCTTTGCTTTTAGGCGCTCTGATGATTCATGGATTGCAGCCCGGCCCCCTTTTAATCAACCAACGTCCGGATATCTTCTGGGGAACAATCATGAGCATGTATATTGGAAATATATTCCTGCTCATCTTGAATCTTCCCTTGATTGGCCTTTGGGTAAAACTATTGAAAGTCCCGTATCGAATCCTCTTCCCTTTTATTTTATTCTTTTGCATAATTGGATCTTACAGTATTAACAATAGCAAGTTTGATGTGGTTGTAATGCTTATCTTCGGGATCATTGGCTATATATTTAGGAAATTTGATTATGAGCCCGCTCCTTTAATAATGGCGTACATTCTGGGCCCTATGCTCGAGAACTCTTTACGCCAATCCCTCATGATCTCCGGGGGCAACTTCTCAATATTTCTCACCCGCCCAATTTCGGTTTTCTGCTTTATTATCGCTCTAATACTTTTGTTATTAGCTATCTTTTGGAGGAAGCAGCGGAAAATAATAGCCAAAATCGGTTAATCATCTATTAAGAAGTGAAACCATCCTTGATAATTTTGCTCCGGCCCGTTAGATCTTTGAGATTGTGGCCCGAGCCGGCGGGGAAGACACTGGAGGCTCCTGCTGGCAGAAAGAAGATAGGAAGTCTTTGCCCCCTACTTCTTTTTCTGGCTAAGGGCTGGGGAAAAATCAAAGAGAATAGCTTGGGGAAAGGCCAAATCCATGACCAAACGAATTCATTGGGCCTGGATCATTCTTTTTGCCTCCTTCGCCACCATCTTCACCAATTACAGCATTCGCCTGGGTTATGGCATCCTTATGCCCGAAATGATTGTTTCCCTGAAGATCACCAAAGCCCAGGCTGGTGCCATCGCCAGCTCTTTTTATCTGGCCTACACCATTTTTTCCCCCCTTCTCGGGTTTTTAATCGATCGCTACAGTGCCCGCAAGATCCTCGTCCTCTTTTGCCTCATCCTGGGCACGGGTACATTCTTGATGGGCACGCCTGTATCTCTCTTCCAGGCCTGCCTCTTCTTTGCCATCGGAGGGGTGGGCGCCTCAGCCATCTGGACCCCAGTGGTCACCCTGGTCCAGCGCTGGTTTGCGGTTAAGCGCCGCGGAATGGTTCTGGGTATCCTCTCCACAAGTTCTGCCATTGGCTTTGGGGTCATGGGTCTAGTTCTTCCTCCTTTGGTTGCCCGATATGACTGGCGGACCTGCTGGTTAATCCTTTCCTGTTTTGCTTTTGCTCTGGTGCCACTTAACGGGACTCTTCTCAGGACAAAACCCCAGGATTTGAACCTCAGACCCTGGGGAGATGAACCTGACCGGCTTTCGGTGAACCCTGCGGATGATGTGAAAGTAGGGATAAGCTATAGGGAATTGCTAAAGCTCCGGAACCTCTGGCTGGGAAGCATCTCCTACTTCTCCACCAGCTTCAGCGCTTATGTTATTATCACTTTTATCGTGACCTATGGGACTATGGAATTAAAATTTTCTTTCGCTCGGGCCTCCATGTTAGCCAGCGCTTTCGCTTTCAGCGGGTTTTTCGGTGCTCTTTTCATCCCGACCCTTTCTGACTCTTTGGGAAGAAAAAAATGTCTGGTCCTCGTTTGCACGGTTATCGCTTTGAGCATCCTTCTCATCATTTGGGCTGGAAGCAACTGGGTGGCTTTATTTTCAACGGTTTGTATTTTGGGGTTTTTTTTCCAGGCTGCCTGGCCGATGTATGCTGCGGCTGCCGCTGATTTCTTCCCCCGCGGGGTCACGGGCTCCGTGTTGGGGTTTTGGACCATTTTTTATGGTCTGGGGGCCATTCTGGCCCCGACCCTGGGCGGGTACATGGCCGACCTCCTAGGCACCTTTACTAAGTCTTTTCTGATGGCTGCAGGCACCGCAGCTCTGAGTGGCCTCTTTTTCTCACTGATCAATAGAGAAGAGCAGAAAGGAGAAAAGAGATGAACAGAAGCCAGCTTTGGGCTGCCGGCGAAAATACGTAAAGAAGAGTGAGGTGAAACATGAGAAAACTGAAAACTGAAGAGCTCTTGAGATGGGATCGGGATCATCTAATCCATTCCTTGTGGCCGATGGGTGTAAGCCGGGACATCGTTTTCGATTCAGCCGAGGGGATTATGCTACGGGATACGGAAGGGAAAGAATATATCGACTCGGCTGCCCAGCTGGTCAATGTAAATATCGGCCACGGGCGGAGGGAAGTGATCGAGGCGATTGTGGAGCAGTTGAATAAGCTCCAATATACTACGACCTTCTGGGGATTCACCAACACGGCCACGATCCTTTGCGCCAAGAAGCTCGCTGAGATCACTCCTCCAGGCCTAAAACATTTTTTCTTCACCTGTGGGGGGTCAGAGTCGGTGGAGACCGCTTTCAAAATTGCCCGCAATTACTGGCATGCAAAGAAACCAGAAAAATATAAGATTATCAGCCTCTACCATTCTTTTCATGGGGTCTCCTTCGGCACTCTTAGCGCCACCTGTTTGGGCATGGGGCGCCTGTGGAAAAGCTACGGTCCACTGGTCCCCGGATTTTTGCACATCCCGTCCTATTATTGCTACCGTTGCACCTTTGGCCTGGAGTACCCAAGGTGCCAAATTAAATGTGCAGATTTCCTGGCTGAAACCATCGAAAATGAAGGTCGAGATACGGTAGCCGCCTTCATTGCTGAGCCGGTTCAGGGATCAGTGGGGATGATTAGCCCACCGCCTGAGTATTGGCCGAAAGTGCGTCAAATTTGCTCAGAAATGGGGGTCCTCCTAATCGCCGATGAAGTAATGTCCGGTTTTGGGCGGACCGGAAAGCTCTTCGCTGTGGAAAACTGGGATGTGATTCCCGATATCATGACGATAGCCAAGGGAATCACCAGTGGCTATATTCCGTTCGGGGCAGTAGCGATACGGGAGGAAATTTTTCAGGAGATTAAGAGCCGGCAGACCCCCTTTCTCCATGGGTTCACTTACAGCGGTCATCCCGTGGGGGCGGCAGCAGCCATCAAAGACATGGAGATCATCGTGGGGGAAAAATTGGCGGAAAATGCGGCCCAAATGGGCCAATATGCTCTGCGGCGCTTGCAAGAAGAATTTCTCCCTCTTCCATCCATCGGAAGCGTCAATGGCTTAGGGCTGATGATCGGAATCGAATATGTGGAGGAGAAAAAGAGCAAAGCTATTCCCAAAAAAGTTCCGGAAATATCTCAAAAGATTCAGGAACGAGCTTTGGAGGAAGGCCTCTTCGTTCGCTTTTACGGAAACCGAGTCACCTTAAGCCCGCCGCTGATAATCCAGAAGGAAGAGATAAATAAAATCTTGGCCATTCTGAAGCCTATATTTGCGAGCATTCCTCAATGGATGTAAGAAGAGAACAATTCTTCCAGAAATTCTACTTCAGCCTAAGAACAAGGTTGACAACAAAAAACCAATTTGCTAAGAAAAGTACGAATCTCTTTTTAAAAGGCTGATAAAAAAGCCCTCTCGTAGGAGACGGAATTGGGAGGAAACAAAAAAGGAGGTATGAGTAATGAAAGGGAAAAGCAGATTTATTCTTGGTGTGGTAGTAATGGCCATCCTGGCACTAGCCCTCGTTGCGATTGCCCAAGCGCAGGAAAAGACTATTACCTGGAAAATGGCCGGTTTTTGGGGGCCGGGTGACGCAGCCTATTTGCCGGAAACTTTTGCTAAACAAGTTACAGAAAAAAGTGGGGGACGCCTGAAAGTCATCACCTATCCCGCTGGACAGTTGTACGGAGTCCCAGAGGTCTTTGGTGCCTTACAGAAAGGTCTTATACAGGCGTGTCAAGTTGCTACCGGCTGGTGGAGTGGTACCATACCCTTATACCGGTTACCCGATATGCCCTTCTTACTCAAAGAGAACAGTGAGTTGAGGGCTTGGTTAGAAGGGGGGCTCTGGGAGATGTATCAAAGGGAAGCAGAGAAAGCGGGCTTTAAGCTTCTCATCACGTATGGGTGGGCTGGCCTGCAATGCTTTTCCATTTATCCTGTTCGCACCCTTGAAGATGCGAAGGGACATAAATGGAGAGTTCATACCCCTCAGTTGGCCATGGCCGTCAAGGAAATTGGCGGGACTCCGGCAAGCGTGCCGATGCATGAAGTCTATCAAGCACTCCAGCGAGGAGTTATAGATGCAGCTTTTGGCGGAGTAGTCTGGGTTTACTCGTATAGATGGCATGAGGTGGCCAAATACGTCACGAAGTTTGATTTAGGATTGCCACCTGAGGGAATTTTCGTGAATAAAAAAGCTTTCGATGACCTTCCCCCCGATCTAAAAGACATCGTGATTAAGGCTAGCCAACACGTCCAGAGCATAAGTTGGGACACCATTGAGGGCTTCATCAATAAAAAGTGGAAAGCTTTCAAAGAAGAAGGGTGCACGATTAATGTTTTGGCAGCGAGTGATCGCAAAAAGGCCGAGGCTATGGTTAGACACATATGGACTGAAGAAGCCGGGAAGGTAGGCCCTGTTGGTGTCGAAGCGCTTCAGCTCTACTATAAAATTTTCCCAGATAGAAAGCCTTAGAAATTTTACAGGGAATTAGGTACTGCCTAGAAATTCGTACGGCAAGCTCCAGAGGTATTTTTTTCGGAACCTGTCCGCGCAAACCAGGCTTTTTTTCTTCGAAAACTATGCGGGGATTAGGAAATTAGGGATAACCGGACAGGTTCCGAGATGGAGCCATTCATCCATAGAGATGGCTGCTTCTCATGAGGAAAGTTGAATCCATTGGTAGGACTTTAGAATCTCTATTGAGCCGGGTCACCTTTGTCAGCGGACATATTTCTGGTTGGACAATATTTGCTATGATGGTCCTAACGACCGCTGCGGTCTTTGCCAGACGGGTGATTCATTTTCCTTTGGTATTTGGCGACGAATATTCTGCGTATTTATTGGTTTTTTGTGCTTTCTTAGGTGGAGCGTATACTCTCCAGCAGGATTCTCATGTTCGGGTAGATGTAATCGCGATCCGCCTTAAGGACAAACCGCGGATCCTTTTACGAGCGATTACCTCCTGTTTTTCCCTTTTATACGGGATTGTCCTCACCTGGAAAAGCATTGGGCTGGTAATCTATTATAAGCAGATTGGGCATACGGCATTATCGATTTTGGAGACGCCCACGTGGATCCCTGCAATTGCGGTTCCAGTTGGCATGACGATCTTAACCCTGCAAATGATCTTATGTATTGTAGCCGATGTCAAATTGCTTTTGCAGGAAAATTCCCCTGGGGATTAGAAAAATGTTTTACTTTCGAAAAGTCCTTATTATTGTTGTAATCTTGTAGCCTAGGAATATTTCTTATGATTTTGGCCGCCATGATAATAGCTTTCTTGTTACTCCTTGTTGCTGGGATGCCCGTTAGTTTTGCCTTTGCATTTTTAGGGATATTAGGGCTATTCTTTTTGGGAGGTGGAACGGCAGCGTTAGATTCCGCAGCTCTGATTGCATGGTCCTCGGTTAATAGCTTTACCCTCACGGCCATTCCTCTTTTTATCCTGATGGGAGATATTATTAGCCGAGTAGGCTTTAGTAAAGACCTCTTTGATGCGATGCACGCCTGGTTTGGGCGGCAGCGCGGGGGATTGGGAATAGCAACGATATTTACTTGCGGAATATTTTCTGCGGTTTCAGGATCAAGTGCTGCCGCCTGTGCAACAATGGGGATGTTAGCTATTCCTGAGATGGAAAGATTTCATTACGACAAAAGGTTAATCTATGGGACCTTGACTGCGGGGGGATCTTTGGATATACTCATTCCTCCGAGCGTTATTCTTATTGTCTACGGGGCTATGACTGATCAGTCAATAGCCAAGTTATATTTGGCCGGGTTTATACCTGGTTTCATACTGATTTTTTTATTTATTATGGTTATCAATATCTGGACGCGCCTAAATCCCAGTTTGGCGCCAGCATTGGATATCCGATTAACGCTCAAGCAAAAGATTCTGAACACCAAGAAGGCACTAATATTTCTAATTCTTATGGTGGCCTGTTTGGGGACTATATATGTTGGGGTCGCGACTCCGACGGAGGCCGCAGGGTTGGGAGCTTTTGGAAGCCTGATTTTAGCTATTATTATGAGGCGATTGACCTGGCGCATTTTAAGGGAAAGCCTCCTTAACACCGTACTGGTATCCTGTATGGTGCTTTTCCTCGTGATCGGGGGACTCACTTTATCCAACGTCTTGCTACTGCAAAATATCCCCAGTCAGATAATGGAATTTGCTTTTTCTTTGGGCCTTCCGAAGTGGGGCATCTTGATTGCTATTTACCTTATTTATGGAATTATGGGGTGCCTGATAGATGGATTATCGATGATGATCATTACCATCCCGATTGTGGTCCCCATGATGTCGAAGATGGGGATGGACTTGATATGGTTTGGGATTGTTATGGTGATGTTAGTAGAGTTGTCGCAGTTGACTCCTCCCGTCGGGATGAACCTTTTTATTATACGTAATATCAGTGGAGGAAAAATAGAAGACGTCATAAAAGGTTCGGCTCCATTTCTTATTGCAATAGCAGTGGCGCTGGCAATCATAACGATTTTCCCGTCGATCGTGATATATCTTCCTTATATGATTAAATATTAACATCCGTTCATTGGTTTTGAGAATTTTTCCTCTGAATTGAGTCTTTTGGGAGGGATGGGAAAGGGTAATTCTAAAAATAAGGTGTTTATGAAGTGTTTTGATATAAAGAAGGAGCGAAAAGGATGGGACTCGATAGAATACTAACAAGGGGGGCAAAGCTATATCCAGATAAGACGGCGGTAGTTGACGATTCTGGTCTAAAATATAGTTACCGGGGACTTGATCAGCGCGTAAATCAGTTATGTTCTGCATTCGAGGCCATAAACCTCTCCAGAGGGGATCGAGTAGGCTTCCTATCGAGGAATAGCGCCGAGTATTTCGTCATATCTTTTGCCTGCAATCGATTGGGAGCGATTTTTGTTCCACTGAATTTCATGTTCTCTGCCGAAGAGATCATTTATGTCCTCAATAATTCCGAACCGCATACTTTTATTTTTGAAAATTCTTATCTCGATACAATCGAGAAAATTCGAGAGAGACTTGGGAAAATTTCGAACTATATATGCATGGGGTCGAAACCTGGGGGGATGCTCAATTATGAAGAGCTATTAGCATCCCAGAGGGCCGGATTTAAAGGGGAGGAAATTGATGGGGATGAACTTTCTCATATCCTTTATACGAGTGGGAGTACGGGGAAAGCCAAGGGAGTCATGCTAACCCATAATAATTTTTTGTCCATGATCAATACTTTTGTGATCGAAGCTGGGCTCGGGAAGAATGATATCTTGTTATGGACTCTGCCGCAGTTTCATGTGGGAGGGGTAGCCTATCAATTGGGGTTCCTATACGTGGGGGGAAGGACAGTCGTTGCAAAAATATTTGATCCCAAGCTTGCCTTGGAGCTCCTGGAAAAGGAAAAGGTGACTTTCTTTATCTTAGTTCCCACGGCTCTTTTCCGATTTATTTCTTTTCCAGATTTTGATAAATATGACCTTAGCACCCTGAGAATATTTAATTTCGGTGCATCCCCAATGCTCTTTGATAAGTTTAAGATTGCCTATAGAATGCTCAACGTGGATTTTTTGCACACTTATGGCCAAACAGAGACCAGTTGTTGGATCACCTTTAATTACATGAATCGGAAAGAGCTTTTGGCAATAGATTCTGACGAGAAGTTGAAGAAGCGCGTTCTTTCTTGTGGGCGGGAGGGGATCAATATTGAAGTGCGGGTGGTGGATGCGGACGGTAAGGATGTTCATCCTGGAACGGTGGGGGAAATTATCGGCCGAGGGCCGAACATCATGAAAGGGTACTGGAAGTTAGAGGAGGAGACGGGGAAGGTGCTCAGGGATGGTTGGATATATACAGGAGATATGGGAACGGTGGATGAAGAAGGAAACATTTTCATAATGGACCGGAAGAAGGATATGATTATCAGTGGGGGGGAGAATATTTATTCAGGGGAGGTGGAGAACGTGATCTCCGCTCATCCCGCGGTTCAGGAGGTGGCGGTGATTGGGGTGCCGGATGAGCTTTGGGTGGAGGCGGTGAAGGCGATAGTGGTTTTAAAGGAGGGGATGGAGGCTACGGAGCAAGGGATTATTGATTATTGCAAGCAATATTTAGCGAGTTACAAGAAGCCCAAAAGTGTAGAGTTCTGGAAGGAGCTGCCGAAGAACTCTGTGGGTAAGATCACGAAGAATGTGATTCGAGAGAGATATTGGGGGAAGAAGACTTTGCAGGATATTTAAGGATGTAGCGAAAGAAATCAAGAAGAACTTTTCGCGCCATGGGGGGCCAAGAATGAGCGGTTATTTGGGTCGATTTATTTGGGAATCGAACGCTGAAGAACCGGATTGTATTGCCTGCCTTTGGCACCCATGATGGGGATGAGGGGGGGAATGTGACCCAGCGCCTGATCGACCATTATGGCCGGATCGCTCATGGAGGTAACGATCTTGAGGTAGGTAGGTTGTTAGCCGCTTTTTAAAAAAATTCTATGTGTGGAGGTTGAGAGATGGTTAATCTTTCTCGGTTTTCCCTCGAAGGGAAGGTGGCGTTAGTCACGGGAAGCAGTCGGGGCATTGGCCGGGCAACTGCTCTGGGGTTTGCGCAGGCTGGAGCGGATGTGGTGGTGGCGAGTCGGAAGTTGGAAGACCTGGAAAAAGTAGCCTCTGAAATCAGGCGAGTGGGGAGGAAGGCGTTGCCCGTGGCTGCTCATGTTGGACGGATGGAGGATATCCGGAGACTGGTGGAGACGGCGAAGGCTGAATTTGGCCGGATTGACATTCTGGTCAATAATGCGGGCACGAGCCCAGCGATGGCCACAGTCTTGGATGCAGAGGAGCGTCTCTGGGATGCGGTGATGAACTTGAATCTGAAGGGTTTATATTTCCTCAGCCAGGCTGCAGGGCGAGTCATGAAAGAGCATGGTGGGGGGAAAATCATCAATGTATCTTCGATGGATGGGTATCGGCCGGAATACATGGTCGGGCCTTACTCGATTGCCAAGGCGGCTGTTGTGATGGCGACGAAGTCGATGGCTTTGGAGCTGGCACCGTATAACATCAGGGTAAATGCCATTGCGCCGGGTCCCGTAAGCACGCGTATACTTGATTCCCATTGGTTTCACCTGCCAGAGAAGGAAGCGAAGGCTCAGAAGGGAGAGTTTGCGAAGACGGTTCCCTTACAGCATATTGCGGAGCCTGACGAAATCGTTGGAGCGATGATATATTTGGCGTCCGATGCTTCCAGTTTTACGACGGGGGCAACCATCATTATCGATGGCGGGTGTTTGCTCAGTTCACCGGCCGTTGTGCATTGATATTAAAGAGAGCGATCTTGCAAGATTAAGAAGACTGGAGCCCTAAAGCAGGCATTCTTAACAAGCTCCCTTTTTCATTCATCCTGCACTATGAACGGAAGTTAGGAAAGGGGGACCACATGTCGATCAATTTTGATAGCATCGGAAAAGTATGGGGGCCTTTTCAGCATACCTATAACGAGCGCGACTTGATTATCTATGCTCTGGGCATCGGGTTTACCAAAGATGATTTGGAGTATGTTTACGAGGGGAACAAGCATTTTAAAGCCTTCCCCACATTCGGAACGCTCATTCCCCATAAATTCCACTCGGAAGTCGTTTCATCGACTCGGGTAAATTTTGCCATGTCGGTCCATGGGGAACAGACTTTCGTCACTCATAATGCTTTTCCTCGAAGCGGCACGGTTTCAGTCACCGCCGTAATCGAAGGGATATATGATAAAAGATCAGGGGCCCTGATTGTCATGCGTTTTGATACGAAAGATGAAGATGATAAACCCCTCTGCAGCAACTGGAGCAGCGCTTTTATACGGGGGGCCGGGGGTTTTGGAGGAATACCCCAGCCCCCAAAAGAGGTTCCGGCCATTCCGCAGAAAAGTCCGGATTTCGTTTTCGATGCTCAAACAGGCACTGACCAGGCGGCTCTCTATCGCATATCTGGCGACCGAAATCCTTTGCATATTGACCCGGCTGTGGCAAAGGCTGTGGGGTTCGAAGAGCCCATCCTCCATGGGCTTTGCACCTACGGAGTCATCTGCCGCCGGTTTGTGAAGGAAATTTTCCAGGGTGATTGCGGGAAGCTGAAATCCTATTCCGCCCGATTCAGCAGCCCGGTGATTCCGGGAGAAAGTACGCAGGCCAAAGTCTGGCAGGTCCGTCCCCACCTTTTCCTCTTGGAGGTTTACAATGCCCAAGGAGAAGCCGTTATGCGCAACGGGGTGATTGAATCCCGATAAAGAAAAAATTTTTCACCGCGGAGACCGCTGAGAGCGCAGAGGGAAAATTCAAATTTTGGGTCCGAGTATCTAAATTCTAAACGAACCGAAAATTTTAAGCTTTTTTCTTAGAATTTTATTACTTCTCGGCGATCTCTGCGTTCTCTGTGGTGAAAATTTAGGCTGGAATGACCTCGGGCGGGCGGACTTCCTTTAGAGTGATGGCCTCGGTGGGGCAGGTAATCGTACAGACACCGCAGCCGACGCATTTCTCTGCATTGATGCGAGCTTTGGGCTCATCTCCTTCCATGTGGAGGGCATCGAAGAAGCATCGCTCAAGGCAGTTCTGGCAGCCGATGCATTCTTCCTCATTCACCAAAGCCTGGAAGCGGCTGGGATCCACCAATTTATGAGGGTTGGGCAGTTTCCAGTTCATGCAGCAATCCCGGCAGCAGTTGCAGATAATATGATCGACTTTTTGCCGGTTGTCGGCAATGTGCACCAAACCTTCTTTCTCGGCTAAGTGGAGAAGAATGATCGCTTCCTCCTTGGTGATCATTCGTCCGGTTCCTCTTTGAATGGCATAATCGGCAGCCCGGTTTACTTGGATGCAAACTTCCAGGGGCTTGCCGCACTTGCCATCAATGACCCGGCAAGTGCAACGGGTCACAGCCAGATTTCTCGCCTGATTGACGATTTCTCGTACGTCCTCAAAGGCTAAAATCTTCGCTTTGGCCTCGATGCTTGCCCCCACCGGGATGACTCGTACCACAGGCTGCGGAAGGAAGGTCTCGATTGCTTTGCCGAATTCCCTCCATTCTTTTTCCATGTATTCCTTCCATAGGTTGTGGAATTCTTTGGTCGCTCCCTTCCAGAGGATGGAGCTGTCGTGAAATTGAGCCACGGTCTTGACCCGGTAATACCGGGAATCTCCATCCTTCTTGGAGAAAAAAATCAATCCCTTGAGGAACATGTCCTCGACCATCACCTGGACTATTTCTTTGGAGATTCCTGTTTTTTCAGACAACTCAGAAATAGTGGCAGCCGGGAAAGCCGCCAGCAGGACTTTGCTTTCCCTCTCGTCGGCAATCATCTCTATGATTTTAGGAAGGATCCTCGATCCAGAAGCCCCTAAAAGTTTAGAAAGTTCTCGGTAAGAGTTTTGATCTGCCATGCTCGCTGTTCTCCTTAACTTATGAGCTGGAATTCGCGAGTTTCTGAGTATAAAGGCTAACCACTTTGGTTTTTTTTGTCAATGAAAATTTGGCAGGTGAATTCTGCAGGGGAAGGTCGATTACCTAAAAATCAAGAATCAGGGCCAAAGGAGATCTCTAAGAAAAAACTTGACAAGAATAGAAAATATCTATAATTAATTTTTGACGACAACCCCTTTTCTGCATCCAACGCCTTTATCCTCTAAATAGGGAGGAAGCTTGCTACTTGGTGTTCGTTATTCAATTGGCCCGGGATCTTTAGTCTTGGAAAGGAGGTGGTTTTAGGAAACAAAACAGACAGCCGCCGCTTGATCGTGTACCTGGAATGAAGATCCTTCCTGCAAGATGAATTCTTCATAGGGAGGACCTAGCCTGGTTGGAAGAGGGGGAAATGCTGACATGAACAAGGAGGAGAAGATATGAAGTCAAAAGTGGTAAAAGCAGTGTTGGTCAGTAGCGTTGTAATTTTTGCTCTGATGCTTTCTCTCGCCGTTGATGTGGCAGACGCCCAAACAAAAAAACCATTGCCGCCGATTAAAATAGGCATCGTTCAGTCGCTTTCGGGGATGGTTTCTGATTACGCCCTGGAAGATCTCGAGGGCTTCAGGGTGAAGATAGAGGAGGTCAACGCGAGGGGCGGTGTCAGGACAAAGGAAGGGAGGAGGAAGATTGATCTGCTCGTCAGGGACGACATGCTGAAGCCCGATGTCGCGGTGAAGAATGCCAAGGAGTTAATCCTTGAGAGGAAGTGTGACTTTCTTGTCGGGGTCATCAGCAGCGGCGTTCTGCTGGCCGTATCCGAGTGGTGCAGGGAGAACAAGGTCCTCCTGTGGTGTTGGGATGCCAGGACCCATCACGCCACCCAGGGAAGGGGGCACCGTTACCTCTTCAGGAGCTCGGGAGATACATGGATGAATGGACATGCTGCGGCAAGCTTCTGGAAAGATCAGCCATACACTAAATGGGGGTTCATCAACCAGGATTACGCCTATGGACGATCCCAGTTTGAGACCTTCACGATTGCCATGAAGAAGGTAAAGCCGGGCTTCACGATCGCGACTGAACAGTGGCCAAAGCTGGGCACTACCGACTTTACCCCATTCATTACCGCCCTTATGGCCGCCAAGCCAGAGGCCCTCTATACCACTTTATGGGGCACTGATGCTATGACCTTCATCAAGCAGGCCAAAGGCTACGGACTTTTCGACCAGATGAAGGTGTGCGGCCCTTTTTGGGGCATGCCCCTTCTCAGACCCATGGGACAGGAGATGGTGGAAGGGGTATACTGCATGACCGAGTGGCCCTTCGTCTATCCAGGCAGCCCGGAAAACAAAGCCTTTATGGATGCCTATAGGAACCGCACCGGTCAATTCCCTTCCGACTATTCGGTTCTGGGCTACAATGCGGCCACTTTTGTAGTTGCCGGGATAGAGAAGGCCGGAACTGAAAAGACTGAGCCTCTGATCGATGCCCTCGAAGGGATTTCCATCAAGACCATAGCCCCGGCGAAGACAATTACCATCAGAAAATGCGACCATCAGGCCGACTACGGCATATGCATGGGAAAGAGCAAGAAAAGTCCTGATTGGCCGTGGTTTGTCCTTGAAGATGTAAAGGTCCTCCCTGGCGGCCCCACGATGCGAAGTTGCGAAGAAATTCTGGCAGAACGAGCTAAAGCAAAGTAAAAAATAAGAAGGCTAAGGTTTGGCGTGGTGGAAGGAGTTGAACTTCACCACGCCTGACCTTAAGGAGGAAATCATCTATGACCGGGGGGGTGCTAATATCCCAATTCCTGAGTGGGCTGACTACGGCCATGATATACTTCCTCATTGCTGCTGGGCTCACCCTCATCCTGGGAGTTTTAAAGATCATGAACTTTGCCCAGGGTGGCATATATATGTTAGGGGCTTATACTTGCTACACCTTCATGAAGCTTTTCGGCGGCACCAACCTCGGCTTCTGGATGACCCTGATTATCGCCCCTATTGTGGTGGCCGTCTTTTTCACCGTATTGGAAATCATGCTCATGCGAAGATTCTACGAGAAAGTAGCACTTTACATGTTGTTACTCACCTATGGGATATTGATTGCCACCTATGATATGGCGCGGATGATATGGGGCTGGATAATTAAAACCGCCCCTATGCCCCCTATGTTTTACCGCTCAGTGGAAATCCTTGGCCGCCCCTTCCCCCTGTATAACGTATTCCTTATTATTATGGGATTCTTCATGTTTTTCCTAATCTGGTTTGTAATCCGCAGGACAACCTGGGGGAAGATGATGAGGGCCGCTGCTGACGACCGGGAAATGACGGCTGCTCTGGGGATCAATGTCCCTCTGGCGTTCACGAGTGTTTTCGGCTTTGGGGCATGGATAGCCGCCATGGGTGGGGCTTTAGTGGCGCCCATGGCTGGTATGGCTGCCGATATGGGAATTGATGCTGGCATCATTGCCTTTATCGTGGTGGTCATAGCGGGATTGGGCAGCCTGCCTGGCGCTTTACTCGCCGCCTTCATCTGCGGGGAAGTGCAGGCCTTTGGTATCCTTATCCTTCCCGAGTTGGCGATAGCATTTATGTATCTGGTGTTGGTCATCGTCCTCATCGTCCGCCCCTGGGGACTTTTCGGGAAACCAATATTTATAAGATAAGGGGGTTTATGTCGCAGAAAGCTAAAAGTAAAAGAAGGTTAACCAGCAAAACCTGGTTCGTTATAGCAGCGGCCTTTTTCGCCGTCTTCCCCCTTTGGGCCCCGGTAATGTGGAAGCACCTGGCGACGGAGATTTTCATCATCGCCCTTTTCGCTATGAGTCTTAATATGGTCCTTGGCCGCGGAGGGCTGCCCTCCTTTGGTCATGCCTGTTTCTATTGTGTTGGCGGCTATACCATCGCCATGTCTATGATGAAGCTTCACCTCCCCTTCGCTATCGCTGTGATTGCTGCCCCGGTAGCAGCGGCAATCTTTGCAGCCATCATCGGATACTTCTCCATTCGCCTCACTGGAATTCACTTCGCCATCCTTACCCTGGGCTTTGGCCAGCTTGTCTGGGCCATTGCCCATAAATGGTATGGCTTCACCAAAGGGGATGATGGCATCACCGGCATTCCTATTCCGGCCGCCTTGCAAGGGATAACTCATTACTATTACTTCGTCTTTCTTATCTTAATCGCCTGCCTCCTCCTCATCAGGATTGTTCAGAATTCGCCCTTTGGGAATACCATTGTGGCTATCCGTGAGAACCGGGAGAGAGTCACCTTTAGCGGGCTCAAGGTCTGGCACCACCTGTGGCTTAACTTCGTTATCGCCGGCTTTTTCGCCGGCTTGGCCGGCTCCCTCTTAGTTCTCCTCAACCGAGCAGTGTTTCCTGATTTTGGCTACTGGACCAAGTCAGCTGGAGTGGTGCTGATGTGCATCTTTGGAGGAGTGGGGTCATTTATTGGCCCCATAGTCGGGGCGGCGATTATAACCCTCTTGGAGCATTACATCTCCATTTACACCTTTTATTGGCAGCTTGTCTTGGGTTGTTTGATAGTTATCCTGGTTATTTTTCTGCCCGGCGGGGTATGCGGATTTATCGAGAATAAGCTCAGGGGAGAAAAGAAGATAACCGAGGAGGTCCCGTATGCTTCTCAAAGTCGAGGGCCTTAGTAAGTCTTTTGGCGCTCTTATGGCAGTTCATAATGTCAACTTGCAGGTTGATAAGGAGGAGCGGGTAGCAATAATCGGACCCAACGGAGCAGGCAAGACCACATTCTTCAACCTGTTAACCGGCTATTTACCGAAGGATTCGGGAAAGGTTTTTTTTGATGGAGAGGAAATCACCAGGCTTTCCTCTGACCAGATAATAAGAAAGGGGGTGGGAAGGTCCTTCCAGATAGTCAATATCTATCCAGAGACAATCGTCTTCGAAAGCATCCAGATGACCCTTATCGCTTCCAGAAGAAGGTCCTATAATCTCTTCTCATCAGCTAAAAAGTTGTACCGGGAGGAAACGGAGAGGATTCTGGAAGCGGTGGGGCTCACCGAGCTAAGATATATCCCCGGAGGCTCTCTTTCCCATGGGGATAAGAAAAGGCTGGAAATGGGAATGGTTCTCGCTCTCAAGCCAAGGCTTGTACTTCTGGATGAGCCGACTGCTGGTATGGCTCCTGAAGAGACACTCGCTACAATGGGCCTGGTCAAGGAATTAGCTGAAAAGGAACGCCTCACCATGATATTCACTGAGCACGATATGAGCGTCGTCTTTTCCTGGGCGGAGAGGATTGTCGTGATGTATCAGGGGGCAATAATCGCAGATGGTCACCCCCAGGAGATAAAGGAGAACCCTGATGTGCGAAAGGTCTATTTGGGGGAGAGAAGATGATCATAGAGATAAGCGGCATCCATACATTCTATGGGACGAGTCATATTTTGTTCGGCATCTACATGGAGATAGAGGAGGGAGAGACCGTTTGCCTTTTAGGGAGGAACGGCGCCGGTAAGACCACCACCTTGAGGAGTATCATGGGCTTAACCCCTCCCCGCTCAGGGAGCATCAAGTTCAAGGGGAAGGAGATAACGGGCCAACCGGCTTATGCTATAAGCCGCCAAGGAATAGGTTTTGTCCCTGAGGACAGAAGGATCTTCCCCAGCCTAACCGTGCGCGAGCAGCTGGATGTGGCCAAAAAGGCAGGGGTGGGAAATTGGACGGTGGAGAAGGTTTACGGGCTTTTCCCCCACCTGAAGAAGCTGGAAAAACATATGGGAAACCAGCTCTCGGGAGGGGAACAACAGATGCTGACCATCGCCCGCACGCTGATGGGAAACCCTGAACTTCTCCTCATGGATGAGCCCTCAGAGGGCCTCGCCCCTCTGGTGGTGGATGATTTGATGGAGCAGATGAGGAAGCTCAAGAAGGAGAAGATAACTCTACTCTTCTCCGAGATGGGGCTGGGGTTTGCCATTGAACTCAGCGACCGAGCCTATGTCATCGATAAGGGGCAGATCCAGTGGAGCGGGACTTGCAACGAACTCGAGAAGGATGAAGAGCTAAAAAGAAAATACTTGGCAGTCTGAAAAAGGAAATTCAGGATGAGCATCTACGATCAAAAACCCTGGCTTAAAAACTACCCGCCTTGGATTTCAGCAAATTATGAGGTCCCGCAAGAGAACCTCGTCCAAATCCTTAAGCGAGCGGCCTCCTTTCGGGGTTCTCATCCAGCCATTTATTACTTTAATCGTTCGATCTCTTATGCAGAGGTGGATGATTGGTCGGATAACTTAGCTGCAGCTCTTCGGGATTTAGGCCTGCAAAAAGGGGAACGGGTAGTTTTCTACATGCAAAACATCCCCCAATTTGTGATCGCTCAGTATGCCGTCTGGAAAGCTGGGGGAATTGTTGTCCCCCTAAATCCCATGTTTAAAGAGAAGGAACTGGAATATTATTTTCGCGATTCCGGGGCGAAGATGCTCATTACCCTGGGCTCCACTTATGAAGCAGTGGCCAAGAAGGTTGTGGAGCATCTGAAGATCGAGGTGGTGATGACCACTTCAGGTCTTGATTTTTTCCCCCCCGCCGAACCTGTGCCCAAGGTCTTGCAGGAAGAGATCAGTAAAAAATTTCCCGGGACTCTTGATTTCTTGGGCCTCCTTAAACAATATGAACATCGGATCCCTCTGCCCATGCCGCTTTCACCCCAAGAACCAGCCTATTTCACCTATACTTCCGGCACCACCGGTCCACCAAAAGGAGCGATGAACACTCACGAGAATATAGCCTTTAATGCCATGTTATATACCATCTTCCTCAACCTCGGTTTCCGAGATGTCGTTCTGGGTGTGGCCCCGCTCTTTCACGTTACTGGCCAGGTGGCTCACCTGGCCTGCGCAGCTTACGCCGGGGTTCCAGTGATCCTTTTCTTCCGCTTTGATCCTGAAGAGGCCCTGAAGCTTGTGGAGCGCTGGAAAGCTACGATGACTGTGGGGTCCATAACCGTTTTTATTTCCTTGATGAATCACCCAGACATTAAGAAACGGGACTTCTCTACGATGAAGAAAGTTTTCAGCGGTGGGGCACCAGTTTCTCCGGCCATCGTAGAGAACTTTGAAAAAATCTGTGGGGCTTACATCCATAACATCTATGGTTTGACCGAAACCAATTCTCCCTCCCACCTAACACCCTTAGGGACACGCTTACCCGTTGATCCGGTCACTGGGGCACTTTCCGTGGGACTTCCGGCTCCCAACACAATCGCTAAAATTGTGGACCTAGAGAAAGGAGAGAAAGAACTTCCCCCGGGAGAGGTGGGAGAGATTATCATCAAAGGGCCGATGGTCATTCCCGGGTATTGGAACAAGCCCGAAGAAACCGCCCACGCCATCCGCAACGGGTGGCTCTATACAGGGGACGTGGGCAAGATGGATGAAGACGGATGGTTTTATATAGTGGATCGGAAAAAAGATCTGATTATTGTCTCCGGTTATAAAGTGTGGCCCCGGGACGTGGAGGATGTACTCTATCGGCACCCGGCTGTAAAAGAGGCGGCGGTTATCGGGGTCCCCGATTCGTACCGGGGCGAAACGGTGAAAGCCTTCGTGGCCCTCAAAGAAGATATCAAGGACAGGGTTACTGCTGAAGAATTGGTCGACTTCTGCAAGAAGCACATGGCCGCCTACAAATACCCGCGGATCGTGGAGATTGTCCCGGAGATTCCCAAGACCGTGACCGGCAAATTTCTGCGCCGGGCACTCCGGGAAGAAGAAAAAGCCAAGTCAGAGAAATAAGGATTCAATCCAACCCGGCCAAGACGAAATTCCCGAGATGATTCCGCAAAATCAGGAAGGAAATAAGTCTTTAGGAGGAGGGGATGGCGCTAAAATCCGGTTCCGAATACTTTGAAAGGGTGAGAAAACTTAAGCCCAATGTCTACATCGGCGGAAGAGCAGTTTATCGCGATACCCTGGAGCTCGCCACCGCCCTCAATGTCACCAAATTGACTTTTGATGTGGCTTTTCAACCGGAATATCGGGATCTTGTGGTCACCAGATCTCATCTCATCGGGGAGGAGATCAACCGCTTTAACCATGTGCATCGCAGTCCAGAAGACCTTCTGAAAAAGCAGGAGATGATCAGGGTATTGGCCCCCCGCACAGGATCCTGCATTCAGCGATGCATGTCCAATGATGTGCTCAACGCCTTGGGGATTGTCACGAAAGAAATTGATGAAGCCAGAGGGACGGATTATCACGGGCGTTTCCTTAAATACCTCGAATACTACCAAAGAGAAGATCTGATGGCCGGAGGAGCCCAAACCGATGCCAAAGGAGACCGCAGCAAGCGCCCCCATCAGCAGGTTGACCCTGATTTGTACCTGCATATCGTGGAAAAGAAAAGAGACGGGATCATCGTCCGGGGTGCCAAGCTGCACAATACGAGTGCCTCTTATTCAGACGAGCTCTTAGTCATTCCCACTCGGGCCCTTACAGCGGAAGATAAGGATTGGGCTGTGGCCTTTGCGATCCCAGCCGATACAGATGGAGTGAAGTTGATTACTCGAGTGACCTCTACCCGTTCCCGGATGGAATGCAAAGCTCCCTACAATGAGGTGGCGGGCTGGGCAGATAGCTTCACCATCTTCGATAATGTCTTTGTGCCCTGGGAGAGGGTTTTCATGTGCGGGGAATGGGAATTCGCTGGCCGCCTGGCGCTGCTGTTCGCCAATTACCATCGTCACAGTTATACAGGATGCAAGCCAGGAGTAACGGACATCGTCATGGGCGCCTGTGCCTTGCTGGCCGAATACCATGGGGTCCCGAATGCACCACACATAAGGGATGAAATTGCTGAACTGATGGTTCTGGCGGAATTGCTCTACGCCGCCGGCATTGCCGCCAGCATCAAGGCGAACCCCACTTCTTCTGGAATTTATGAGCCGGCGTTTATTTATTCCAATGCTGGACGGTATCTGGCCGGGAAAAATGTTTATCATGAGTATGATACCCTCTGTGCTATCGCCGGAGGCTTACCGGCCACGTTGCCAGCCGAAGGAGATTGGTTGAATCCAGACACCAGAGCCTTTTTGGAGAAATACATCATGAGAAACCCTAAGGTATCGGCAGAAAAACAGCATCGCCTTTTCCGTTTTATCTCAGATTTCTCCTGCTCGGCTGTTGGAGGAGTCTGTCAGTATGCTGGCGTGCATGGAGGTGGCTCCCCGGTCATGGAGTTAATCGGAATCCGCAGCCAATATGACCTGGAATCGAAAAAAAGGTTGGTAAAATATCTGGCCGGCATCGCGGATTAAGAAAATCTGGGTATCATACTCGGAGGGCCAAGTTTGGCTATGGCGGGTCTGGCGATTTCTATCATGGAGAAAAAAAGAATATGGAAAGAAGAACGCTCCAAGGAATTAGAGTCTTAGACGTAACTCTGGTTTATGCTGGTCCTTTTTGCGGGTTGCTTCTGGCTGACCTGGGAGCAGAAGTGATTAAGATTGAGCGTCCGGGTGGAGAGGTGGGTCGTTTTCTTCCTCCTCTGCCCAAGGTAGAAATTGGGGGACCTCAGCGTGAGAATCTCAGCGGTTATTTCATGTCATTCAATCGTAATAAATTGGGATTGACTTTGAACCTCAAGCATCCTAAAGGCATTCAAATTTTTAAAGAGTTGGTAAAAATCTCAGATGTAGTGCTGGAAAATTACGCTCCCGGAGTGATGAAAAACCTGGGGATCGACTACCGCGTACTCAAAGAAGTGAACCCCAAGATTATCATGGCCTCAATCAGTGGTTTTGGGCAGCAAGGCCCCAATTCCCAAAAAGTATCTTTCGATATTGTAGCCCAAGCGATGGGAGGTCTCATGAGTCTCACCGGTTACCCTCAAGGACCCCCGACGAAGACTGGAACATCCTTAGGGGATTGCGTAGCCAGCCTCTATGCCGCCTTGGGAATCGTGGCCTCTCTTTATCACCGAGAGGCAACGGGAAGGAGTCAGTATATAGATGTCTCTCAGCAAGAAAGTATCGCCTCCATCTTGGAGGCAGCGGTTGTCCGCTACACGATGGAGGGGAAAGTGCTGACCAGGATGGGGAGCAATAACCCTAATGCTTCCCCCTACGGATGTTTTCAGTGTAAAGATGGCTATTTTATCGTTGGGGTGGTGGGTGAGGAACAATGGGAGAGGTTCTGCCAAGCACTGGGGGTGGAGGAGTGGAGGCAAGATCCACGTTACCGGACGAATGTCGACCGCTTGGACCATGTCTTCGAGATCCAAAAGGACATTGAAAGCTGGGCGAAAGATTACACGATAGAGGAGATCATCCAAAAGCTGGAAAGGCACCGAATCCCTTGCTCCCGCATTCAAGACATTGCAGAATTGGTCCATGATCCTCACCTGAAGGAGCGACAGTTCTTTGTCGAAGTGGAGCACCCTGTAACCGGAAAAGTCATTCTTCCAGGCTCCCCTTATAAATTTTCCGAGACTCCGCTGGCAGAGCCAAAACCTTCTCCGGGACTTGGGGAGCATAACGAATTTATCTTAACCCGCTATCTGGGCAAAAGCGCAGAAGAAGTGAAAAGTCTATACGCCGAAGGGGTTCTGTGACATTTTTTTTCCAATAATTCTTATCATCCTTATATCAATTTGTTCCTGTGCCGCGTTTAAATTTCCTCTCGAGGAGAGGTTACGGAGGGATCCATTTTCCCGGACTTATTCTATTGAGTTTGTGGATTTCTTCCCGAAGACCAATTTAGCCCTGCAATCCTATGCCCAAAGAAACCCAGGAAATTCTTTTCAAATCACCCGTCTGGGAAATGATGGCGTAATTATTCGGGGGCTTTACCAGAGAGAAAAGGTCCGGGTTCCGGTTACTCTCACGATAAAGCCTGGTGGTCCGAGCAGGAGTTTTCTTGAAGTAAAAATATACTGGGAAAATCGGGATATCGCTCCAGGAGATCTTGAGATAGTAGCCAGCGAGCTATTTCAAATCGTCGAGAAAGCAACAGGCCTTCGTCCATCACCGTAAATGGCCATGCCCCTCTCCATATTTTGCTCACCCTGCTAAAAAATCAGCAGAAATTCCATCCTCCAGATCTTTCATATATTTTTTTGAACAGCCGGGCCATCTCTACCGGGTTCTGGAGGCAATGCATGAGACGGGATTTTTGGGGAGCTTCCTTCCTGAATTTGGCCGGGTCTATTGCCATGTCCAATATGACCGCTACCATATCTATCCCGTCGATATCCACTCCATCTATGCGGTGCGCGACTTAGAAGCGTTGGAGAAGAAAGGGGATGAAAAACCCTGGCCACTGCTGGCGCAAATCATAAGAGAAATAAAGCACCCCATGCTCTTGAAGCTGGCCGCACTGATTCATGATATGGGAAAAGCAGAGGGGCCATCCCACGCTTTGAGGGGAGAGAAAATCGCCGGTTCCATTGGGGAGAGGCTCCAGCTTTCCCGCGAAAGGATCGATACCCTTCAATTCCTGGTGCGGGAACACTTGACTTTTGCAGAAATCGCCCAACGGAGGGACCTGGCCGACGAGACCCTCATTTTTCGATTCGCCCAAACCGTGGAGGATGGAGAACACCTGAAGATGCTCTATTTGCTGTGTTTTGCCGATTTACGGGCTGTTGGTCCATCTGCTTGGACTCCCTGGAAGGACACCCTGATGCGGGAGTTTTTTCTCAAGACCCTGCACCTTTTGGAGCGCGGAGAGGGGCTGGGCAAAAGGGATCGCGACCGAGGGATTCGCATCCGAGCAGAAGTGATGGAGCTGCTTTCCGGACAGGTTCCGGCTGCAAAAATATCGGCACATCTGGTCAACATCCCTCCCCGGCATTATGCAATCTACGAGAGCCAGGCCATCGGGCAGCAGATTCTTATGGCGGAAAGGTTGGCGGATCAAAGGGTAGTCTTGGAAGGGGAGGCAAGACCGGAGGAAGGATGCGACGAAATCCATGTGGTGGCCAGGGATGAACCAGGTCTCTTTGCCGAGATCTCCGGAGTGATGACTGCCAATTTCTTGAATATCCTTTCCGCCCAGATCAGCACCTGGGAGAATGGCATAGCCGTTGATATGTTCCGGGTGCAAAATTTGATCGATGAATCAATTTCCCATCCCCGCAGGTGGGCCAAGCTCCAGGAAGATATGAAAAAAGTCCTGGAGGGGAAGACTGCAGTCGGGTCCCTCGTTGCCGGGATGGTCCCTCCTCTTTTGCACCGATATCATGCCCCCCGCCTGCCCACAAAAGTGGAAGTGGATAATACGGCTTCTGATTTCTATACGATCATTGAAGTCTATACCCATGACCGGCCAGGACTCCTCTACCGCATCACGAAGAAGATCTTCGAGATGGACCTAAACATCTGGATGGCGAGGATTTCCACTAAAGTAGACCAGGTAGTTGATGTTTTTTACCTCCAAGATCTGAGGGGAGCTAAAATAGAAGATGAAAGGACACTTTCACGAATAAGAAAAGAACTCATGGAAGAGCTGGAAAAAGATGGTCATTAAACTCGATTAAATTTTTTCCTCAATAGACCGATAGTATTATTGTGTTATCGGAAAGTCCTTCCATTGCTGGGGCGAAGATTGGTTGAAGAAAAAATAGATGAAAAAAACCTCGGAGAGGAGTTTGATGATGGCAAACATCGTAACCGCAAAGGAGTTGGGACAATACCTGAAACTTTCCGAATCTACGATCTACAAATTGGCCGCCTCAGGGGAAATCCCGGGATTCAAGATCGGGGATTCCTGGCGCTTCGACATGGATGAAGTTGTGCGGCTGATTAGAAAAGCAAAGAGGGAAAGCGATAAGAGGGGAGAAATATGAATTGACGATTATTGAGCAACTTGCCCATTTTGCTACCATGTCTCTAACCCTCCCAAAACACTCGACTTTTAAAAAATAAACCCTAAAAATTATTTTATGTGCCCAGGAAATTGGCAGGGCATAGAATCCCGCCCCTGATTTTCCATGTTTTAAGCCTCGGAGTGTTTTTCTAATTCCTTAAAATCAAAGATATTTTTGATTAAGGGGAAAAAGTTATTTGGTATCGGGATTGCTTTGGAAGGAGTCAGAAAATTTATCAGGGTACATGAGATGGGAGCAATTCTGCTGATCGAGGATGATGGGAAGGTTCACGGGCTAATCGAAAAGATCTTTTCCAAAGAGGATTTGAGAATTTTAAGAGCATCCACCCACGAAGAAGTGGGAGCCCTGGGAAGCAGAGAAGATGAGAGTTTGAAGGTGGGTCCACCTCGGGTCTTAGAGGAAGTTGTCCGGGATTATCTCAAAGGAGGGATCGATACAAAGAAAGAAGGCCATATGTATGAGTATATAATTGGGAAAGTGGAGAAGGCTTTAATCGGAGTCATCTTGGAAGAGGAAAAAGGAAATCAGGTGCGAGCGGCAAGAAGGCTGGGGATCAATAGGAACACCCTGAGGAAAAAGATGAAGGATTTGCAGGTTATCCCCAGGGTAGTCGCCCGATAGGGATAAGGAAAGAATCTCGGAAAAAAATGCCAAAATTACTGGCAGAAAGAAAGTGTTTGCATTTTTTGAATTTTCCAGAAATCCGATTAAAAACTTGACAAAATCTTAATTTTTTAGTAAAGATAATAGTTACTTAGTGGTTACTGTTATAGGCCGCCCGGCGATGTGCGGCATGTCTGATGACAAAGGCGTCTGGATGAATTAGAGACGCCTTTTGTTTTTTGAGGGGATATAAAAAGGGCATCCGAGAAAATTCTTATTTAAAGAGACTTAAATTTATAAAGTCAGTAGCAAATATCGAGAATGGGGAGGGAAAGAATGGACAGGGAAGACATCGGAAAGGTTTTGCAAAAAATTGAGGAGAATGACATCAAGTTTATCAAGTGTTGGTTCACGGACATCCTCGGCTTCCTGAAAAGTTTTTCTGTGCCCAAGGAAGAAATCGAAAAGGGTTTTATGGAAGGGATTGGCTTTGATGGATCTTCTATCGCAGGGTTCGCCCGCATCGATGAGAGTGACATGGTGGCCATTCCGGATCCATCCACTTTTGCCATCCTCCCTTGGCGCCCGAAAGAAAAGGGTGTGGCCCGGATGTTTTGTGACATCGTTACCCCTGAGGGGAAGCCTTTTGAAGGGGACCCGCGGTATATTCTGAAAAGAAACTTGGAAAAAGCCCGGCAGAAGGGCTACACCTATTTCGTGGGTCCGGAGCTGGAATATTTCTATTTTAAAGATTCGCGCAACACTGAGATCCTGGACAAGGGTGGTTATTTTGACCTGATCCCGCGCGATGAGGCCATGGACCTGCGGAGAGAAACCGTCCTCTTCTGCGAGGCCCTGGGAATGAGGATTGAATATTCCCATCATGAGGTGGCCCCCTCGCAACATGAGATTGACATGCGCTACGAAGATGCTCTGACCATGGCCGACAATGTCATGACCTACCGCTTGATTGTTAAAGAAGTAGCCTTCCGCCAGGGCGTTTATGCCACTTTTATGCCCAAACCCTTGTTTGGTGAGAACGGATCTGGGATGCATACCCACATGTCGTTATTCAAGGGCGAGCGGAACGCCTTTTTCGACCCCAAGGGGCTATACCACCTCTCAAATACGGCCAAATATTTTGTCGGCGGGCTGCTAAAGTACGCCCCGGAAATTACCTCCGTTACCTGCCAGTGGGTTAACTCTTATAAACGATTAGTTCCCGGGTATGAAGCTCCGGTTTATCTCTCATGGGCCCAGCGAAACCGATCGGATCTGATCCGAGTTCCAATGTATAAGCCTGGAAAGGAAGAGGCCACCCGCATCGAATTCCGCAGCCCGGATCCTGCTTGTAACCCTTACTTGGCCTTCTCCGTCATGCTGGCCGCAGGAATGGCCGGGATAGAAGAGAAAATTGAACCACCACCCCCGGTAGAAGAGAATGTCTACAAGATGAGCGCAGAAGAGCGAGAGAGGCGGGGGATCGGGCAACTCCCGGGGAGCCTTATTGAAGCGATTCAGATTACGGAGAAGAGCAAGTTGGTACGTGAGGCTCTGGGAGATCATGTCTTCAACCACTTTATCGAGAATAAGAAATTGGAGTGGGATCGTTACCGCATCCAGATTACCTCTTATGAACTTGAGAAATACCTTCCTGTGCTTTAAAAAGGAGCCAGCCAGAATGAAAAAGCTTGCGGAGAAGCTGGGTGGCTATTGATGAGTATCGCCGGCTTAAAGTATAATTTACAAGAAATTTTGCTATCCTATTCGGGGCCATTTTGAGGTATCTGTGTGCCAAAGGGCAGGCAATATTTTTGAGAGGAATTGCAGGAAATGCCTGAGATAGCCATATTTTATTGCCAGCATCAAAGAGAACGCCTAAATGGGGTTCTGAAGATGTTGAATGGCCCGCTCGTGCCGGATATCCGGAAAGTGGCCTTGCCGTGTTCCGGTAAGATGGAAGTATCCTTCTTGCTCAAGGCCTTAGAAAGCGGGGCCGACGGAATCGCCCTCTTGGGGTGCCCCGAGGCAGAATGCCATTACCTGGTGGGCAGCACACGGGCAAAGAACAGGGTTGGATATGTCCAGAAAATTTTGGGAGAGATCGGCCTCTCGCAAGACCGGGTACAACGGTTCGTTTTGGAGAATCAAAACCCACAGGAAAAGACCGATGCGCTGATCGCTTGGGTGAAAAAGATCCAAGCGATGGGGGGTTGGAACAGACTCAGTTCATCGAGTAAATGATCCTGGGATGGAAAGTTCAAAATCTTACGAGATCGTCTAATCGAGTAGAATCTGCAAAATCTTGCTGATCATGGTAAAAAGGTTTCCTGATGCCCAAGAAATATCATCTAAATCCCAAGCCTGCACCGCCCCGTTTCGTTTCCCCTGGTCCTTACGGCATCATCGAGGGAGACGGATGCCTGAATTGCGCCAATTGCGTTAAGAAATCTTGTGTCTATTCAGTTTATCTTAAGCGCAGATATGATCACCGCCAGATGTTCGATACGGCCGATTCCTTATGCAAGAACTGTTTTCGCTGTGCACAGGGGTGTTATGGCCGGATACTTTCCAAGAGCATTAACCCGGAATTTTGGTCTATGGGGGATGACTACTGGACTCCGGAAATCATCGCCAGCAACCAGGGGCAGGCGGAGACAGGGAAGATCCCCGTATCCGGTGGGGGGTACGGAGGCCCCTTCTCCGGGCCCGGGTTTGACAGCATGTGGACAGATATGTCTGAGATCGTCCGTCCCACGCGCGACGGGATTCATGGAAGAGAATACATCAGCACATCCGTCGATCTGGGGCGCATCCCCAGGAAAAAAGTCTATCACGAGATCCCTCCTCCTGAGGAATCTCCTTTCCCCAGGGTGGAAGCTTCGGTTCCAATCCTTTTCGACACCCTCTCCTTCGGAGAGCTGACACTGCCGCTCCTGCCGGCCATGGCCCTGGCTGCCCAGGAAGCGAACACATTTGTGATTCTGCGGGCAGAAGACATTGGGGATGAGCTTTTCTCCGTGATCAACCACCTCATTCCCTTGCTTTCTCCAGGATCTTTGGACCGTTTCCAACAGTTGATTCGCCAAGCGAGGATGGTACAGCTTCCTTTTGAGGAAGGAATTATGAAACGGGTACAACAGGTCAAACAGATCAACCCCCAGGCGGTGGTTTCCATCCGGCTTCCCTTGACTCCTCGGGCTGAGGTTCGGGTGGAGGAGCTGGAGGCCTCGGGGGTGGAGGTGCTCCATCTCTTGGCGGATGAAAAGGGGAGAGAGCAGAATTCCCCCTCGCCCCGGTTTATCAAAGACTCGATCCGGGCCATTCACCTCCATTTAGTCAAATTGGGGCGCCGCGATGGGCTGAGCTTGGTCTATGGAGGAGGTATCGCCATGGCCGAGCATGTGGCTAAAGCGATCATCTGCGGAGCGGATGCCGTTTCCATCGACCGCCCCCTTTTGATAGCTTTGGAATGCCGACTCTGCGGGCCATGTACCCGAGGCATGACTTGCCCTGTGGAGATAGAAAAAAGCGATAGGGATTGGGGGAGACAACGGGTGGTGAATTTAATTGCTGCCTGGCATGGACAGCTCCTGGAAGTCTTGGGAGCCATGGGCCTGCGGGATGTACGCCGGCTCCGGGGGGAAGTGGGCCGGGCGATTTTCCTGGAAGATATAGAAAAAGAAACCTTCGGCCAGATCTTCGGGGAGCCTGTGAGGAAGTTTATCCTAAAAGAAGAGAGCATTCATGCCCTGGCCTCCTGAGATCAGGCGGACGCCATCGCGTTTCCGCAACCCCATCGGGAAATACAGGATCCACCGCGGGCCAGCCTGCATCGGTTGCGGCCTGTGCGCAGAACTTTGCCCCATGGGTGTCCACCACCGTTTGGGTAAGAAAATGCTCCTCCCGAAAGATGAGCGGTGCATCGGCCCTTCCTGCCAGAAGAATGAATTCCATTGCCTCACCCGCTGTCCCCGAGGAGCCCTGCGCATGGTCATCAACCCCAGCCTCCAGGCGCTTACAGACCATCGATGGCCGGCCGATCTACTGCTGTCAACTTGGCAACAAGCAGAAACAGGGAAGATTCCCTATGCCGACCTGGAATATCGAGTGGGTCGTTCTGGGGGAGGGTTCGATCTTTTAAAGTTTCGATTTCCCACGAGGCAGGAATTTCCCTTACCCCCTGCGGAAGAAATATCCACAGCCATTGACTTGAACCGCAGGGGAGATAGCCGGCCACAAGTTCGGATCAGAGTTCCTTTCTATGGCGCGGGGATGTCCTTTGGATCAGTCAGCCTGAATACCATGCTGGCCCGGGCCAAAGCCGCTGAGGCCTGGGATACATTCACTTGCACCGGTGAGGGAGGCTACCCTGAGCCCTTGAACCGGTATGACGATCATATGATCACTCAGGTAGCCACTGGGTTGTTTGGAGTGCGCGAAGAGACAATCCAACGGGTGCGCATCGTAGAGTTCAAATACGCTCAAGGTGCAAAACCTGGGCTGGGAGGTCATCTCCTGGGAGATAAGGTAACCCCAGCTGTGGCCCTCATGCGCGAAGCCGTTCCTGGAAGTTCCCTATTCTCTCCGTTCCCCTTCCACAGCGTTTATTCTGTGGAGGACCATAAGAAGCATGTAGATTGGATCAAAGCGGTCAATCCCCGTTGCTTAATCGCGGTGAAAGTATCCACCCCTACGGACGTGGATATGGTCGCCGTGGGAAGTTATTATGCTGGCGCGCATATCATCCACCTGGATGGCAGTTATGGAGGAACTGGAGCTGCCCCGGATATTGCCAAGAAGAACATCGCCATGCCCATTGAATATGCCATACCCAAAGTCCATCGCTTCCTGCGAGAAGAAGGAATCCGCGACCAGATGACTTTGATCGCCAGCGGGGGAATCCGTACGGCTTATGACATGGCCAAAGCGATTGCCCTGGGCGCGGATGGGGTGGTTATGGGAACCTCTGACTTGGTGGCCATCGAGTGCATCCGCTGCCGCAATTGCGAAAGCGGAAGAGGATGCCCACGGGGTATTGCCACCACAGACCCGGAACTTTCCCAAATGATGGAGGTGGAGTGGGGAGCCCAGCGCCTCATCAACCTCTATGCCTCCTGGAGAGAACAGATGGTGGCCATTCTCCAGCTCTTAGGCCTGAGAAGCATCGGGGAGCTGGTAGGCCGGACAGACTTGCTGGTACATCTGGATTACTACCGGGGAGAACCCGAGGACGATGACATCAAGCCGTTTTTGATGGGCCAAAATCGAAAATAGGCATAGGGCATAGGGCAAAGTGCAAAATGCAAAATGCAAAATAAAAAGGGAATGGATCATGCTATTGAAGATAGAAGTGCCATCCGCTTTGCTCTATGTCATGGGTTATTTTACGAAGAGAGTCGGCGATGAATAATGATTGGGGAGAGATCCAAAGAATTGTGGCTTCCCGAGGAAGGCTGATAAAAGATCTGCCGATACCTCCGACTTGGAAGGCCGAAGAAGAGGGGGGCTGTGGAGTCACGGGTTTTGCCTGCTCTATCCCAGTGGGCGGCCGCCATATCGTCGCGCCGTCTTGTCAGATGCACAATCGCGGAAATGGCAAGGGTGGAGGGATCGCGGCCGTGGGCCTGTCGCCAGAGGATCTGCATGTCTCCAGGGAGATGCTGGAGGAGGATTACTTGCTCCAGATCGCCTTCTTGGATCCCGAATGCCGTCTATCCGTGGAGCAATCCTTCATCGAACCTTTCTTGGAAGTCCATCATGGGGAGCGAATCCCCACGGTTAGAGATTACCGAGAAATTGCCGGCCTGGAAGTAAAGCCTCCTGACGTTTTTCGCTATTTTGTCCGGGTGAAGAGGGAGGCGTTGAGCGATTTTATGGATCGAAATCACCTCCGAGGAATGGACCCCCGGAGGGGCGAAGACGAGTTTATCTTTCAAAACAGCTTCCACCTCAACCGGCAATTCTATGCCTCCCTGGGGGAGAAGAAGGCTTTCGTTCTTTCTCATGGGCGGAACATGATGATTCTGAAGATCGTAGGTTATGCGGAGCAGGCTGCGCAGTACTATAAACTGGAAGATTTCAAGGCGCACGTCTGGATCGCCCACCAAAGGTATCCGACCAAAGGCCGCGTCTGGCATCCTGGCGGGGCGCATCCTTTTATCGGAATGGATGAGGCCTTGGTACATAATGGAGACTTCGCCAATTATCATTCGGTATGTGAGTACCTCCGACAGTGGAATTTAATTCCTCTTTTCCTCACGGACACGGAGGTCTCAATCCTGCTGTTCGATCTCTTAAACCGCGTCTTCGGTTACTCCCTGGAATACATCATCGAAGCGATAGCGCCGACGACAGAAATGGACTTCGACCGTCTGCCCCAGGAGAAACAAAAAATTTACCAGGAGATTCAGAGCAGCCATATCCATGGGTCTCCAGACGGTCCCTGGTTCTTCATCATCGCCCGGAATGAACCCTATAAAAGGTGTTATCAGCTAATTGGCATCACAGACACGGCCATGCTCCGGCCCCAGGTTTTTGCCCTTTCTGAAGGACAAGTCCAGATCGGCTTAATCTGCTCAGAGAAACAGGCGATTGATGCCACCCTGGAGAGCCTGAGCCGGGATGATGCACGTTTTCATCGCGTCGCCGACAAGTATTGGAATGCCCGGGGAGGCAGCCATACAGATGGTGGAGCTTTCATCTTCTCCATTCGAGAAAGGGGAAATGGGGAGGCCGGCAAAGTCCTGAGTTGTACGGATAAGTTTGGCAGGGGCGTTTTCGCTCCGCCAGACCAAGTCTCGTGGGATCACAAGTCCAAGGTCCTCCCGCCGGAAGAGAAGGAGGCTCTCAGCAGAGAGGTCAGCGAAGAATTTCGTTCCGGCGATGTACCTGCTTTCTTTCAATCCTTTAGAGGTCGCCTTCCTGGATGGAGTTACGAAATCTTCCAGGCCTTCTGCCAGCAGCTCGGGCGGATGGCTCAGGCAAACGATGCTGTCAAATCCATCGTGATTGAGGCTCTGACTCTTTTCCTAAATCGCAGGTACAATCCAGGGGCGAAACGCAGAAGTTGTTTGCGGGAAATTCTGCGGGAAGAATTGGAGAAAATCTTTGAAACATCCCCACCTTTGAATTCTAATCTGCTCGGAGCCCACAGAAGGATTGATTGGCAAAGCCGGGAAGCGCTCAGAAAGCCCATGGCGGGAGAAAAAGTTCTCATCTTGGACGCCAGAGGCTTTCCTTCCGAAGGAGAAGGGAGCGCAGCTCGCCTCCTGGTCCACGCCTACCTCAGGGGATGGAGAAAATTCATTGTTTATGGATGCCAAGGTCAGCGGTTTTTCGGTTGCGGCCTGGGCCCGGGAACCCAGGACGTGCAGATCGATGTGTACGGGAGCTCGGGAGATTACCTGGGATCGGGCATTGATGGTTTGGAAATCTACGTGCATGAAAACGCGCAGGATCAGTTAGGCCAGATCATGAAGTCAGGAAGGATGGTCATTTATGGCGATGTGGGCCAGACTTTTCTGTACGGAGCCAAGGGAGGCACGGTTTACGTGTTGGGAAATGCCGCCGGCAGACCGCTGATTAATGCCGTAGGAAGACCCCGGGTCGTGATCAATGGAACCTGCCTCGACTATTTAGCCGAATCTTTTATGGCTGGGGATCCATACCATGGAGGAGGGTTTGTGATTTTGAATGGAATGGAATTTGACGAATATGGAATATTACGGGAGCAGTCCACTCCCTACCCGGGTTCCAATTTGTTCTCCCTGGCTTCCGGTGGAGCCATCTATGTTCGGGATCCCCATGGGCGGTTGGAAGAAGAACAACTGAACGGCGGCGAATTCGCTCCCCTCACAGAAAGAGACTGGAAACTCATCCTCCCCTATCTTCGCGAGAACGAACGGCTCTTCGGGATTTCCGTGGAAAGAGACCTCTTGGCCTTCGAGGGGGAAAGGCGAAAGCCAGAAGAGGTCTACCGCAAGGTGCGAGCAGTGCAGCTAAGCGTTCTATCCTCTACCAAAATAGAGGAGTGATTGGCAAAATCTTTTCTTTTGACAGACCCCTCATCTTTATCTATGATGGGGATAAAAAATTCAGAACAGTTTAGCCCTTGGAAAAATTGGCTGAACTTCAAGGCAAAATGCAAAATTTAAATTGCAAATTTGTAAAATGATTAAAGTTTTTCCCCTCTAAGTTGCATTTTTCAATAAGATGTGGCGTTTCTTTTCCAAACGCTAAATGGTTCGGAAAATTCTACCTGGAGTGAAAAGAAGGCCTATATGAGGCTTAGCGATCGGATCAGCCGCTGGATTCGGGAGCAGGTAGAAGGGGCCGGTGCCGCTGGCATCTTGGTAGGTCTAAGCGGAGGGATCGATTCTGCAGTCGTGGCGGTTTTGGCCAAACGAGCGATGGGAGACCATGTACTCGCCCTCCTCCTCCCTTGCCACAGTATTCGGGAGGATGAGCGGGACGCTGTACTTTTGGCCGATACCTTTGTGATTCGTTGGGAGCGAGTGGACATTTCTTTGGTTTACGATACCTTCCTCCAACAGCTTCCGGATGGCGGAGAGATGTGCCGGGCAAACCTCAAACCTCGCCTGAGAATGGCTGCCCTCTATTACTTCGCCAATAAATTAAATTATTTGGTAGCCGGAACTGGAAATAAATCTGAACGGTTGGTGGGCTACTTTACAAAATTCGGGGATGGGGGTGTAGACCTTTTGCCCCTCGGAGATTTAACCAAATCTCGGGTGCGAAAATTGGCTCAAGAATTAGAAATCCCTTCACAGATCATCGAGCGAACACCGAGCGCCGGCCTTTGGGCGGGGCAGACCGACGAAGAAGAGATGAACATTCGGTACGAAGATCTGGATAGAATCATCATGGCTGTAGAAAAAGGGGAAGAAACGGACCTTCCAAAGGCCCAATTGAGCTATGTGAAGGGGATGATCGCACGGTCAAGGCACAAACGCAGTTCCCCACCCATTTTCCATTTGAAATCCGTCTGACCGGACCATTTATTAAAAAATTCTAAATGCCGATAAGGCTTTAGAGGTTGTTTTGAGACAGGAGGGGTGCTATAATAGATTAATTTTTGGCGAGTTGGGCGAGAAAATAAAAAAAGGGGGAATTCTGTTTTTCCGTTCTGATTGAGAAAAATGGGCGGTTCATTGAAAGTGGGAAAGTGGGCGAATTATTTTAGGAAATTCTTCCAAAAATTTCTCAAAGAGGAGATAAGACAAAAGGGCCTGGATGGGCGCAAAGGGCTGTCGGATATTGATTACTTGGAGAAGCAAGACTGGCAGCTCTGGCTTCTGACCATTTTCATAATTTTGATTCTCACCTTTTTCATCGTGAGTGACTACCTGCATGAACTAAGCGGCTCTCCCCGCCAGTTTTTCAAAGATTTAACTTTCTCAAATATCTATGTCACCGGGTCAGCAGTCCTTATCCTCGCATTCTGTATCTATATCCTTCGGAAGAATGTGGAGATTCGACGCTTGCGCAGGGAAATATTTGCTCAAAGGATTAGGATGCAGGATATGGTTGGATCCTTGGAGGAATTCGGAGCCTTTTTTCAGATCAGTTCGCTGATCGGCGCCCACAAAGACTTGGATAAGATCCTGGAAGTGGTGGCCCGGGAGTCCCTCCAGGGCCTCAAGGGGCACCGGGCCACTATTTTTCTCGTGGATGGGAAGAGCGGGATTCTGAAGACCCAATTCGCCCATGCTCCTGATCCACTGTATGAACAGGTGAACCTCCTCGAGGAAAGGGAGGTGGTGCGGAAAACCATTAGGCAGAGGAGACCTTTCTTGCTCCGAGAGGCGAAAGATTTCTCTGATTTCTTCAAGTACGAGGAACGAGAGCACAAGATCACTTCCCTTATGAGCGTTCCCCTATTTTCGCAGCAGAAGGCGATTGGCGCCCTCAGCTTGGTTCTGATAGACGGAGATCGTATCTTCGATGATAAGGACATGCAATCCCTTTCCATCTTTGGTAACCAGGCTTCCATCGCCATAGAGAATGCCCATATGCTCGAAGAGCTGCGCAAGGGGGCCAGCTTTCGGAAGAGTTATGAGCGATATTTGGATGATATCCTAAACCAGCTGCAAAACCTTTCGGAAGAGGAACGCCACCGTATCGAAGAACATATTGGAAGAATACTACCAGGGCAGACCGCGGAGGAGAAGCAGCTTGCGGAACTAGCCGCCAGAGAGAAGGATGGAGAAGCGGAGGAGGACACCCAGTGGGCCGCAGAATTGGCATCTTTTCGGGGTCAGGATGAGCGGGCAGATGAAATGATCCGGGTAGAGTTTGCTGACTCTTCTCTCGGCTTCGCCGATGATTTGACGACTGCCGGAGTGTTCATTCGGACGCCTAACCCGATGGAGCTGGGGGAGCAAGTCCTCCTGAAACTTCATATTTTGGATGGGCGGGAGCCAGTGGAGGTAGCCTGCAAAGTGATCTGGACGAATAAATATGGGAAAGAAAGCCAGCACTTGCGCCGGGGCATGGGTGTGAAATTCTTGGATCTCGAGGGGGAAGTCCAAAAGCGCATCCAAGCATATGTCCGATCCCAGAAGAAAAAAGAAGTTTTCGCCAAAGAGAAGAAATCCTCTGGAGGATTTGAAGGCGATAGAAAGAAAGTAAAGGGATTTGCTTAGACCATGGGAATTTTCCGCTTCCGGGCTGCGGGAGAGATCATTTTTGGAGCAGGGGCCATTGAGGGTGCGGGATCCATTATCAAAAAGCACGGAGGCAGGAAAATCCTGGTGGTGATGGACCAGGGGTTCGCCAGGACCGGTCCGCTAAAAAGGGTCACGGATGCTTTAGAAAAGGAAGGGTTACCCTTCGTTCTCTTTGACGCTGTAGAACCAGAGCCGCCAGTTGAGGTTGCCGACCGATGTGGGGAGTCCGCCCAAAAAGAGAAATGCGACTTCGTCCTGGGTGTGGGTGGCGGAAGTGCCATGGATACGGCCAAGGCTGCGGCGATTTTGGCAACGAATGGAGGGCGAGCCAGGGACTATCAGGGGCTGGATAAAGTTCCCAAACCAGGATTGCCGAAGGGGATGGTGCCCACAACCGCGGGCACAGGGAGCGAGGTAACCTTCACCGCGGTTTTCATCAACGAAGAAGAGAAGAAAAAGGCGGGGATTAACAGCTCCTTTCTTTACCCGGAAATATCCATCCTCGACCCCGAACTTACTCTAAGTCTCCCAGCAGCGGTCACTGCTTATACGGGCATGGATGCTCTCACTCATGCCATCGAATCCTATACCTCCAAGGCCGCCACCCCAATCTCCGAAATGTTCAGCTTGGAGGCGATCCGGCTGGTGGGGAAGAGCCTGCGCCAGGCCGTGGATCACGGGTCCGACTTGAATGCTCGCTCCAATATGCTCTTGGGAAGCCTGTTCGCTGGCATAGGCTTGGCGAATGCCGGCGTAACTGCGGCCCATTCTCTGGCTTATCCTTTGGGTGGGATTTATCGCGTCCCTCATGGTGTGGCCAATGCCTTACTCCTGCCGGCGGTGGTGGAATTCAATGCCTTCTCTTGCCCGGAAAAATTTGCCAGAATTGCTGAGGAGATGGGTGAAAAGGTTGATGAGCTTTCTGCCAGAGAGGCCGCCATTTTAGCGGTGGAATCTGTGAAGCGACTGGCCAGAGACCTAGGGGTTCCCCAGCGGCTGAGCGACATTGGCATTCCCAAACCCGCCATCCCAGGAATGGCTGAAGAAGCGATGAAAGTGGCCCGCCCCTTAGAAAACAACCCCAGGCCTGTATCTTTAGAAGAGGCCATCCGAATCTATCAGAGCGTCTTTTAGATTCTTACACCTTTTAGTCTGAGAATTTTCTTCTCAGACTTCAGAAATATCCCCTCCCCGCGCGGGAGGGGATAAAGGGGAGGGGGATGAATTCTCATTCCACCCTCACCCTCCCCCATCAAAGGGGGAGGGCTCTATAGGGAAATTTCAAATATCTTTGGCTAGAATTGAGGAGATAAATAAGTTCGGAGTTTTTAGTTCGGAGTTGGGAGTAAAAGAAGAAAGTTCTTGCTCCGAACTCTTAACTCTGAACTCTTTAAGGAGGTCAAGGAGATGGGTGGAGCGGAGTTGATTGGAAAAGAAGAACGCGAAGCAGTTGCAGAAGTGATCGACCGGGGGGTTCTTTTCCGCTATGGCTTCAATGAGAAACGCAAGAATATTTTTACGGTATTGGAATTCGAGTCCCAATTCTGTGAGTACATGGGCTGTTCCTATGCCCTGGGAGTCTCCTCCGGGTCAGCCGCCCTGCGCGTAGCCTTAGCGGCCCTGGACGTGAGGAGAGGAGACGAGGTCATTACTCAGTCCTTCACTTTTGTGGCCACCGTGGAAGCCATCTTGGAGGCTGGTGGAGTCCCAATTATAGCCGAAGTGGACAAGTCCTTGAACCTGGACCCCCGAGACCTGGAAGCCAAAATCACGGATAGGACACGGGTTATCGTCCCCGTGCACATGCTCGGCGTTCCGGCCCGCATGGATGAAATCATGGCCATTGCCCGAAAGAGGAGTGTTCCTGTATTAGAAGACTCCTGCCAAGCCTGTGGTTCGGGTTACCGGGGGAAGAAGACGGGAACGATGGGCGTCATGGGAGCCTACAGCTTCGATTACGTGAAAACTCTGACTACGGGAGAAGGAGGGATGGTGGTGACGAACAACAAGAGGCTTTACGACCTGGCCACTTATTATCACGACCATGGGCACGAGCACAACCCAGAACTCCCCCGGGGAGAAGACTCTCACAACATCACGGGATTTAACTACCGGATGAATGAAATCCAGGGGGCTATGGGGAAGGTCCAATTGAGTCGTTTAGATTTTGTCCTCTCCCAGCAGCGGAGTCATAAAGCCGAAATCAAGAAGGCCATGGGGGAAATACCGGGAATAGAATTTCGGGACCAGCCCGACCCTGCCGGAGATGGAGGGGATACGCTGATCTTTTTCTTACCCGATGCCCGGGCGGCTAAGGCCTTCAATGAAACTTTAATCAAAGAGAAAATTGATACCAAGATTCTTCCCTCGGCCATGAACTGGCATTTTATCGGCAATTGGAACCACATCATTCAATACTGTCCTCCTTACCGGACAAACGCCTGGCCAAAGTCAGAAGCTTTGCTGAAGAGGGCTATTGCCCTTCCCATCTCTGTGGGCATGAGGGGAGAACAGATTCAACGGATCATCGATGGAGTGCGACGGGCAGCAAAAGAGGCTCTTTAACAACGAATATTCACCGCAGAGAACGCCGAGCCCGCAGAGAAATTTTTAATAGAAAAACGAAAATATCTATCCAAGATTTTTGCTTTTTGTGGCCGCAAATTTGCACATTTCTTATGAGGGTCGTATTTAGATAATTGGATAAATCTCAGCGTCCTCTGCGCTCTCTGCGGTGAAAAATAAAAATATGAAAGTCTACGGCATTATTCCCGCGCGGTACGGTTCTACTCGCCTGCCGGGAAAGGTTTTGATAGACATCGCTGGAAAGCCCATGATCCAGCATGTTTATGAGCGTGCCCGCAGGTCTTCTTCCTTAGACCGCCTGGTCGTGGCCACGGATGATGATCGCATTTTTGACCGAGTGCAGGGTTTCGGGGGGGAGGTTTTAAAGACTTCTCCCACTCATCTTTCAGGAACGGATCGGGTGGCCGAAGCAGTCCAAATCCTCGGGGCCAAGGAAGCCGACCTGATCGTAAACATCCAGGGAGATCAACCGCTCTTTGAACCCGGGATGATTGATGAGGTGGTTAGACCATTTCGAGAGACCCCCGAATTGAAGATGGGAGTTCTGGTGTACCCCATCCATAGTCCCGAAGATCTGGCCAACCCCAATGTGGTGAAAGTGGTGTTTGATAAGAAGGGGTTTGCCCTTTACTTTTCTCGCTCCCCCCTGCCTTATATCATATCCACTTCTGGGACTCCGCGATATTATAAGCATATCGGCCCCTACGCTTATAGGACGGGGTTTTTGTTGCAGTTCACCCAGATGGAGCCAGGAGATTTAGAGCGTTTTGAGTCTCTGGAACAATTGAGGGCTCTCGAGAATGGGTATAGAATTAAGGTTGTAGAAACAAAATTTGACTCTCAGGAAGTGGATACTGCCGAAGACCTGGAGAAGGTGCGCAAGCAAATCTCAGGGTAAGTGTGGATGAGGGAAGGTGTACATTCTCTATAATTTCCTTCTCTGGCTATTCTGCCTGGCCGCAGTTCCGTTGCTTCTTGCCAAAATGATTTTTTCGAGGAAAAACCGCCTGGTCCTCGCCCAGAAACTCGGTTTCATCCCGGAAGAGATACTTGCCAGAATGAAGGGAGAACCGAGAATTTGGGTGCATGCTGTTTCCGGAGGGGAGGTTTCCGCCATCCATCCTTTGCTCAGACAATTGCGGCAGGCTTATCCAGCAGGATGTCTGCTTCTTTCTACGAGCACAGAGAGTGGGGAAAGGATCGCTACCGAGCGCGTCCCGGAAAAGACGGCTACTTTCTTTTTTCCCTTGGACTTACCTTTTGTAGTTCGCCGGGTCGTTCAGCGGGTACGGCCAGACTTTTTCCTCCTCGCCGAGACAGAGCTTTGGCCCAATTTCTTGCGGATCGTGAAAGAAGCAGGAGCCCGGACCATGCTGGTCAATGGCCGAATATCAGATCGGTCTTTCAAGAGGTATCGGAAGACAAGATTTTTTTGGACGGCCGTCCTGGACTGTTTGGATGCCATGTCCATGATTCGGGTTCAGGATGGGGAACGGATCATCTCCATGGGAGCCAACCCCGTGAAAGTCTTTGTCAACGGCAATTGTAAGTTCGACCAGGCCGCTTTTTTCGCAGCCTCCGTTTACCCTGAAAAGATGAGAAGGCTCTTGCAGGTCGATGAGCGAGATCTTCTCTTCATCGCCGGCAGCACGCACGAAGGTGAAGAAGAGGCTGTGATCCAGGCCTTCTTGAAAATTCGCCAGAAACATCCTGAGATCATCCTCGTGCTGGCTCCCAGGCATGTGGATCGCTCGGCACGGGTGGAGAAACTCCTGACCAGGTATAGGGTTGATGATTTCGTCCGGCGAAGCCAGATGGGAGCAGGAGGGAGAAAAGGTAAGCGGGTTGTGCTCTGGGATACTTTTGGAGAGCTCTTTAAAGTTTATAGCGTGGGGACCCTTGTTTTCTGCGGGGCCAGCTTAGTTCCGGGCCGAGGACAGAACATTCTGGAACCCGCGGCCTGGGGAAAGGCGGTGCTCTACGGGTCATCGATGGAGGATTTCCTCGATGCCCATGAACTCTTACAGAGCGTGGGAGCTGGCATCATGATCCGGAGCGCAGAAGAGCTGGCCGAGCGCTGTCTTTATCTCTTGGAACATCCCCAGGAACTGAAGAGAAGGGGCGAAGCCGGAAGAGAGGCGGTTCTGGCTCAACGGGGGGCAACGCAAAGAAACTTCGATCTGGCCAAAAAGCTGATAGAAGGCAGATAGAAATATGAAAAGAGAAGGGCCCAAAGCAATTCTGGCCCTAGAAGATGGAAGGGTTTTTGAGGGTTGGTCCTTTGGAGCTGAGGGAGAGCGCTTTGGGGAGGTGGTGTTTAATACCTCCATGACTGGGTACCAGGAAATTCTCACGGACCCCTCCTACAAAGGCCAGATCGTTACCATGACCTATCCTCTGATCGGCAATTACGGGGTGAATGAGGAAGACGTTGAATCTACCCAACCTTGGGTGGAAGGGTTTGTGGTTAAGGAAAATTGCCCCTGGCCAAGTAACTGGCGTTCCTGCGGAAGCCTGGGGGATTATTTAAAACGCTATGGGATCATTGGCCTGGAAGGGGTGGACACCCGGGCCCTGACAAAGCATATCCGGACCGCTGGAGCCATGCGGGCAGTTCTTTCCACCGAAGACTTAGATCATCAATCTTTGGTGGAAAAGGCCAGGAGATCTCCAGCGATGGTGGGGAGCGACTGGGTGATGGCAGTTACATGTTCCGAGCCATACGAGTGGGGCCAGAAAAAAGGGACGGGAGCCGGGGTTTGGGAATGGGGAAAAGGGGAGGGGATTAACCCTTCCAGCAAAAAGAGGTTTAAAGTTGTGGCTATGGATTTTGGAGTGAAGCACAATATCATCCGTCACCTGGCCAGTCGGGCATGTCAGATTTTGGTAGTTCCAGCGCAGACCAGCGCCGCGGAGATTTTAAGAGAAAACCCCCAGGGAATCTTTCTTTCCAACGGGCCTGGAGACCCGGCGGCTTTGACCTATGCGATTGAAACGGTGCGCGACCTTATGGGGAAAAAGCCAATTTTCGGGATTTGCCTGGGCCACCAGCTCTTGGGGTTAGCCCTGGGGGGGAAAACATATAAATTAAAATTTGGCCACCGGGGAGTGAACCAGCCCGTGAAGAACCTGCTCAACGGAAACGTGGAAATCACCACCCAGAATCATGGATTTTGCGTAGATATGGACTCGCTCCCAGCGGGCCAAGTGGAGATTACCCATATCAACCTCAACGACCAGAGCTTGGAAGGGATGCGCCACCGGTGGCTGCCGATCTTTTCTGTGCAGTATCACCCGGAGGCTTCGGCAGGCCCGCATGACGCCGCCTATCTCTTTGATGATTTCATTGCTCTGATGGAGAGATACTCGAAAGAATAATGCCCAAGCGTAAGGACATCAAAAAAATCCTGATCATCGGCTCAGGGCCCATCATCATCAGCCAGGCCTGCGAGTTCGATTACTCGGGGACTCAGGCCTGCAAAGCTCTGAAGGAAGAAGGTTTCGAAGTCATCCTGGTCAACTCGAATCCAGCCACGATCATGACCGACCCCCAAATGGCCGACCGCACCTACATGGAACCCATCACGCCCGGGATCGTGGCCAAGATCGTGGAGCGGGAGCTTCCCCAGGCCCTGCTTCCCACCCTGGGCGGCCAAACAGGCCTGAATACGGCCATCCAAGTGGCCGAGATGGGCGTTCTGGAAAAGTACGGGGTGGAGATGATTGGAGCAAATCAAGAGGCCATCCGGAAGGCTGAGAATCGGGAACTCTTCAAAGAAGCCATGCGCCGGATCGGGTTAGAGGTTCCCCGGAGTGGATTCGCCCATAACTTGAAGGAAGCATGGGAAGTGACGAAGGGAATCGGCCTCCCGGCAGTGATCCGCCCGAGCTTCACCCTCGGGGGAACTGGCGGCGGGATCGCCTTCAACATGGAAGAGTTTGAGCGCCTGTCTGCCCAGGGGATTGAGCTTTCCCTGATCCATGAAATCATGATCGAGGAATCGGTCGTTGGCTGGAAGGAATTTGAGCTGGAGGTCATGCGCGACCTCAAAGATAACGTGGTCATCATCTGTTCCATCGAGAACTTCGATCCCATGGGTGTGCACACGGGGGACAGCATAACTGTGGCTCCGGCTCAGACTTTAAGTGACAAAGAATACCAGCGCATGCGCGATGCTGCCATTGCCATCATCCGGGAGGTCGGCGTGGAGACGGGCGGATCGAATATCCAATTTGCCGTCAACCCCGAAAATGGCCGCATGGTGGTCATCGAGATGAACCCCCGTGTTTCTCGGAGCTCCGCTCTGGCCTCCAAAGCGACTGGGTTCCCCATTGCCAAAGTGGCGGCCAAACTCGCTGTAGGATACACCTTAGACGAGATCCCCAATGATATCACCCGGGAGACCATGGCCTCCTTTGAGCCATCTATCGATTACTGCGTCGTCAAGGTGCCCCGCTGGGCTTTTGAAAAGTTTCCCAGTGCAGACCCTGTTCTCACCACTTCGATGAAGTCTGTGGGCGAAGCGATGGCCGTGGGAAGAACATTCAAAGAGGCTTTACAGAAAGCCATCCGTTCCCTGGAGACCGGCCGGTTTGGCCTGGGGATGGACGGCAGATGGGAGGCGCCCCCAGAAGCGGTCCGCGAGAAACTGGCCATGCCCACGGCCGAACGCATCTTCTATATGCGCACGGCCTTGAAGATGGGAATTTCTTCGGCAGAGATCGCCGAGTTGACCAAGATCGACCGTTGGTTCTTGGAGAACATGAAGCAGGTCTGTGATTTTGAGGAGGAGGTCAAACGATTCAGAACCGATGGCCGGCGACTTCCTGAAGATATGCCCAGGGAGCTTCTCCGCCAGGCTAAGGAGTACGGGTTTTCAGATGTCCAGCTCGCCTATCTTCTGGGTTCGGATGAGATGACGATCCGAAAATGGAGGCATAGAAATGGAGTTTCCCCTACCTTCAAGCTGGTAGATACCTGTGCCGCTGAATTCGAAGCCTACACGCCCTATTTTTATTCCACCTATGAGTCGGAAGACGAAGTGCGCCCCACGAGCCGGAAGAAAGTGATGATCCTGGGGGGTGGGCCGAACCGCATCGGCCAAGGTATTGAATTCGATTATTGTTGCGTCCATGCTTCTTTCGCCTTGCGGGAAGAAGGGTACGAGACCATCATGGTCAATAGCAACCCAGAGACCGTTTCCACAGATTACGATACATCCGATCGACTCTACTTTGAGCCCCTGACCCGGGAAGATGTGTTGAACATCGTGGAGCGAGAGAAGCCCGAAGGCATCATTGTGCAATTTGGCGGACAGACGCCCTTAAACTTAGCCGTACCCCTGGAGAAAGCTGGGGTGCGGATTCTGGGTACTTCCCCAGACAGCATCGATCGGGCCGAAGACCGACAGCGCTTCAAAGAGTTGATCCAGAAGCTGGGGCTGGTGCAGCCGCAGAGCGGAACGGCCACCTCCTTCGAGGAAGCACGGGTCGTGGCCAGAGAGGTTGGCTATCCAGTGGTCGTACGGCCCTCCTACGTCCTGGGCGGGCGAGCCATGGAGATTGTTTATGACGAAGAAACCTTGGAGCATTATATGCGCGATGCCGTGAAAGCATCCCCTGAACATCCCATTCTCATCGATAAATTCCTGGAGGAAGCCATTGAAGTGGATGTAGATGCCATTGCGGACGGAGAAAGGGTAGTGATCGGCGGAATCATGGAGCATATCGAGGAAGCGGGCATCCACTCGGGCGACAGTGCCTGCGTTCTTCCGCCCTACACCCTGAGTGACGAATTGATCGAGGTGATCGAAGAAAATACTTACGCCCTGGCAAAGGAATTACAGGTCAGGGGATTGATGAACGTCCAGTGCGCCATCCGCAACGACGTGGTCTATGTCTTAGAGGTAAACCCGCGGGCCTCCCGCACCATTCCCTTCGTATCCAAAGCCACAGGAGTCCCCCTGGCCAAGCTGGCAGCAAAAGTGATGATCGGTCGGAGGCTGGAGGAATTGGGTTTCACCCGGAAAGTAGAGGTTCAGCATGTCTCGGTGAAGGAGTCGGTCTTTCCTTTCAACCGTTTTCCAGGGGTGGATACAGTTTTGGGGCCGGAGATGAAGTCTACAGGAGAGGTCATGGGCATCGATCACGCTTTTGGGATCGCCTTTGCTAAGGCTCAACTGGCAGCCGGGCAGATCCTGCCCGAGAAAGGGAAAGTATTCATTAGCGTGAAAAATAGAGATAAGCGAGCCATTATCTTCATCGCCAAAAAACTTTCCGATTTTGGTTTCCAGATCGTGGCCACCCGGGGCACAGCCAAGGCTCTATCTCAGAACGGTATCCCGGTTAGAATAGTGAATAAAGTACACGAGGGGAGGCCGAACATTGTGGACTTGATTAAAAACCGGGAGATTGACCTGATCATCAATACCCCCACAGGCCACCGCCCCAAGCGGGACCAGGTTTCCATCCGAGCTGTAGCTGTGGCCCACAATATACCGCTCATCACCACCATCTCCGGCGCTGCGGCGTCTGTGAATGGCATAGAGGCTCTACTCAAGGAAGAAGTTCAGGTCAAATCGCTCCAGGAGTATCATGGAACGGCGATGGGCGATAGGCAATAGGCAAGAGGGGCAGGGCGTATGGACAATAAATTTTATCCCCAGGAAGAATGTGGAGTTTTCGGGATCTTCGGCCACCCAGAGGCTTCCCACTTAACTTACCTTGGCCTCTATGCTCTCCAGCACCGCGGCCAGGAGAGCGCAGGGATTGTTACCTCTGACCATGGTGAGCCGAAGAGCCATAAGGGAATGGGTTTGGTGGCTGAAACCTTCGATCAGGGCCGGCTTGAAGCGCTCTTGGGGAATGCGGCTGTGGGGCATGTCCGTTACTCCACTACAGGGTCCTCCTTACTGAAGAACGCCCAGCCCTTTCTGGTCCAGCATTCCCAGAGTTTTTTAGCCATTGCTCATAACGGCAACCTGGTCAATGCGCGGGAGCTGAAGGATAAACTGGAGACTCGGGGATCGATCTTTCAATCCACGATGGATAGCGAGATATTCGTCCATTTGATCGCCCGATCGAAAAAATTAGGGTATATGGAAAAGACTAGGCAAGCCCTTTCCCAGCTCCGCGGTTCCTATTCCGTCATCCTCCTTACGGAAAATGCCCTGATCGGGGCCAGAGACCCGCGGGGTTTCCGGCCCCTGTGCCTGGGCGAAATCAATGGAAGCTTTGTGCTGGCCTCAGAAACCTGCGCCCTCGATTTGATCCAGGCCAAGTATCTAAGAGATGTAAATCCCGGTGAAATCGTATTGATCGACAAAGATGGGCTTCATTCTGAACACCCTTTCCCCAAAGTTAAGCCAGCTTTCTGCATTTTCGAGTACATCTATTTTGCCCGGCCGGATAGTAACATATTCGGGAAGAATGTTTATTTGGTGCGCAAGAAGCTGGGCACTCGCCTCGCCGAGGAGAGCCCGGCAGAGGTCGATTTCGTCATGCCTATTCCAGACTCGGGGAACTATGCCGCCCTGGGCTTCGCCGAGCGAATGGGCCTACCTTTTGAGATGGGCATGATTCGCAACCATTATGTGGGGCGCACGTTCATCCAGCCTTCCCAGAGCGTCCGGGACTTGGGGGTTAAGGTTAAACTGAATCCTGTGCGGGATTTGCTCAGGGGGAAACGGGTTGTGGTCGTAGAAGATTCGATCGTGCGCGGTACCACCAGCCGGACACGAATCAGGACCTTAAGGGAAGCCGGGGCAAGGGAAGTACACATGCGCATAAGCTGTCCGCCGCATCGATTCCCCTGCCATTACGGGATTGATTTTCCCACACGGGAAGAACTGATCGCTTCTTCCCGCTCGGTGGAGGAGATCGGCAAATTTATCGGCCTGGACAGTTTGGCCTATCTCAGCCTGGAAGGCATGGTTGGAGCCATGCCTCAAGGGAGCGACAGCTTTTGCTTAGCCTGTTATACTGGCAATTACCCTGTGTCTTTTTCTCCCAAAACGAATAAGTTTTCTCTCGAGCGTTAAAAGGATTCTCTCCGGCCCACTTTCCAATCTGGTTTGGAAACAGATTCCTCCCCAATTTATCATTGCAAGTGAAACAGAGCTGAAAAAAAATCTTGACAGCCCCAGGGTGGTATGTTAAAAACTGTTGAATGAATGATCATTCATTTAATTTTACCTAACTGATGGAGAACAAATTCGCAAGAGGAGAAAGGGAAAAGCTTTAAGCACCATGCGGGTATGAAAGACGAAAACAAGCACCAGAAGATCATCCAAGCAGCTATAAAGGTATTTGCGGAGAAGGGATTTTACAACGCCCGCGTTTCAGAAATTGCCAAAGAAGCGAACGTGGCTGACGGGACTATCTACCTCTATTTCAAGAATAAAGACGATATCCTCATCTCTCTGTTCGAGGAAGAATTCGGCAAGATCGTGGAAAATATGCGGCAGGAACTGGGAAAGGAGAAGGATCCCCTGGAGAAAATCAGGCGCTTTGCCATCATGCACCTGTCCATTATTTCCAGGCAGCAACACCTCGCTGAAGTCCTGGGCGTGGAGGTGCGCCAGAGCAGTAAATTCATGAAGGAGTATATAAACAAACCCTTCATCGAATACCTCAACCTGATTCGTTCCGTCGTCATCGAAGGACAAGAAAGGGGATTGATCCGCAAAGATATTACCCCGGGAGTCATGAAGAGAGCCCTGTTTGGGGCGCTGGATGAAATGGCCCGCTATTGGGTCCTTTCAGCCAAAAAGAAGCATAGTATCAGTGAGGCGGCCTTGCAGATCAGCGACGTTTTTATTCGGGGGATGATGAGTGAAGAAGCCAGGAAAAACTATCCATAGCCGTCCTAAACCATGTGGTCAGCTCATCGTATAAGAAGCTTCATTTTGGACACAGATTCACCCTGTTGGATGTTTACTATCTAACAGGGTAAACACAGATTATCATGATACTCATTATCCAGAACCAAATATGAGGATTATTAAATTCTTCCATTATCATCTGTGTCTATCTGCGAAAATCTGTGTCCCATTCGAATTCCCAAGCAAAGGAGGGTAAAGGTGAACGTCATTGTCTGTATGAAGCAGGTACCAGATACCGAGAGCCTGATCAAGATCAAGCCGGATGGGTCAGGGATTGTGACCGATGACGTCAAGTTCGTGATGAACCCGTACTGTGAGTTTGCCGTCGAAGAGGCCTTGCGGATCAAGGAAAAATTCGCCGGCCAGGCCATCCTGGTGTCCATAGGACCGCAGCGGGCTGTGGAAGCGCTGCGCACCGGTTTGGCCATGGGAGCGGACCGATCGATCCATTTGAATGACCCCGCCTTCGACGGCGCAGACGGTTTGGCCACTGCCAGGATGCTCGCCGAGGTGATCAAAAAAGAAACATTTGACCTCATCCTCTGCGGGAGGCAAGCAGTGGACGATGACTTAGCGCAGGTGGGTCCTTCCTTGGCCGAGTTTCTGAACCTCCCGCACGTCACCCTGATTACCAAGTTGGAGATTACCCCGGACAAGAAGAAGGCTAAAGTCGAGCGCGAGGTTGAAGGGGGAAGGGAAGTGATTGAGTTGATTTTGCCAGCGGTCTTCACCTGCCAGAAAGGTTTGAATGAGCCCAGGTATGCCTCCCTTCCCGGGATCATGAAAGCCAAAAAGAAAGAAGTAAAGCCCATCAACCAGGCGTCCTTAGGTCTGCCACCAGAGGAAGTGGGCGCGGCAGGTTCGAGGACCAAGATTTTGAAATATATTCCTCCGCCTTCCCGCCCTCCGGGAAAAATCGTTTCCGGGGAAGTCATCGAAGCCGCCCAAAAATTGGTTAAGCTTTTGCGGGAAGAGGCAAAGGTGATTTAAATCAGGGAATTATTAGGACGCGGATTCCCCCTGCTATATATTTATTATCTAACAGGGGAAACGCAGATTATTGAGATTTTAATCGCAGAAAGATTTTTCTGTAGTTTCTGCAAAAATCTGCGCCCCAATTAGAAATTCGGATTTCTATGAGGAGATGATTTATGGCCAAAGGAATTTGGGTATTTGCGGAAGTCAAAGATGGCAATATTCGGAAAATCGCCTTTGAGCTCCTCAGCCAGGGAAGGAAGATGGCTGAGAAACTTGGGGAAGAACTGGTGGCTGTCCTTTTAGGTTCAGGGGTGGAAGGATTGACGGGTCGATTGGCCGAATATGCCGACAAAGTGTACTGGGTGGATGACCAGGCGTTGGCTCAATACACCACTGATGCCTATGCCACGGTTCTGACGAATCTTCTAAAAGACCATCAGCCCTCCATATTCCTCTGTGGGGCCACGGTCATCGGCAAGGATCTATCCCCCCGGGTCGCCACGCGCCTTCAGACGGGTCTGGCTACAGATTGCACAGGGCTAACCATCGGAGATGACGGCCTGTTGATTGCCAGACGACCAGTTTATGCGGGCAAAGCTTTCACGGATGTGGTCTGCCCAGTCTCTCGTCCTCAAATAGCCTCGGTTCGTCCCAATGTGTTGGAGATGGTTCCACCCGACGGCACAAGAAAGGGCGCGACAATTAAGGTAGAGGCCAAAATAGATCCGGCTAGCTTGCGGACTTATGTAGTAGAGACTGTTAAGGCTGCAGGGGCCAAGGTAGACTTGACAGAGGCCGAGGTTATTGTCTCTGGCGGCCGGGGTATGAAGGGCCCGGAGAACTTCAAGATTTTGGAGGAGCTGGCAGACGCCATCCATGCCACTGTGGGAGCCTCCCGCGCGGCAGTTGATGCTGGATGGCGCGACCATAATGACCAGGTAGGGCAGACCGGAAAAGTTGTCACTCCCAACCTATACATCGCCTGCGGTATTTCTGGCGCCATTCAGCACCTCGCCGGGATGGGGTCTTCCAAAGTCATCGTAGCAATCAACAAAGATCCAGATGCGCCCATTTTCCAGAAGGCCGATTATGGGATTGTGGAAGACCTCTTTAAGGTTCTGCCAGTCTTGACCGAGGAATTCAAAAAGCTCTTGGCGGAGAGCTGAACCAGGATCGGGCACTCCTGTTCAGGGAGGGTGCCTGGGCAGTGGCCTTTACCTCTGGTCTCGCCTGGGGAAATTCCCTGTTTTTTTCCTTCGGCTTGCTCAGAATCGAGGGACGAGATGTTCGGTTCATTCGATCTTCTCTTGCTTTTCGTAGTGGGGGTGGTTTTTGCCTACGGAATCTACCGGCGTTCGCGGCTTTGGCGCTTGGGAAAGCCGGAGAAACGGACGGACCGGCCCAAGGAGCGCTTGCTGTCACTCTGGGCCTATGCGGTGGGTCACAAGCGCATGCTGGTGGATCGCTATCCAGGCTTGATGCACCTTTTCCTCTTCTACGGATTCCTGATCCCATTCATCCTAATCGTGGTCACCCAGGTCAATTTTGCCTTACCCCAACCTCTCTCCCTCCTGCTTTCGCTCATTTTCGACCTGGTGGGATCTCTGGGGATTGTAGCCCTGATCATGGCCTTCTACCGCCGATATGTCAAGAAACCCGAAACTTTGACCTACGATACATCCCTCGGAAACCTGGTCGCCCTTGTCCTTCTCTTGGCAATATTTGTCCTGGGTTTCAGCGTGGAAGGCCTGCGGATTACCAGGACGCAACCGGCTTGGGTAGGCTGGTCACCCATAGGATGGATCTTCTCCCAAGCTTTCAGCGGTCTTTCGGATGCTAATCAGACTCTTCTCCATCGGCTCCTTTGGCGCCTGCACCTCTTTCTGGTCCTGGGTTTTTTAGCTTTTCTTCCCTATTCACGGCTGTTGCACATTTTGACTGCTCCAGCAAACATCTACATGCGAGCGCTCACCCCGAAAGGGGCTATGCCGCCCATCCTGGATTTCGAGACCGCCGAAACATTTGGGGCCTCCAAGATTGAGGATCTGACCTGGAAGCAGCTTTTTGACATGGACGCCTGCACGCGGTGTGGGCGCTGCCTGGAACATTGCCCGCCTGCCCAAACCGGCAAACCCCTGGCCCCCAAGAAAAATTGGGATTCTATCCGGGCCCACATGGAAGAGAAAGGCGCTTTGATTAAGCGCGGAAAAAATGCGCAATCCGAGGGGTCCAAGGCGTTAATCGGGGATGTCATTTCGGAGGACGTTATCTGGGCCTGCACCAACTGTCTGAGCTGTGCGATGGTTTGCCCGGTTTTCATCCCCTGCGTGGATAAGTTATCCGAAATGCGCCGCTACTTGGTCTTAATGGAAAGCCGCTTTCCCCCAGAAGTCCAGCTTGTCTTTCGAAATATGGAGAACAACAGCAACCCCTGGGGCGTGGGCCTGGGACTGCGCGCAGATTGGGCCAAAGGGCTGGAACTGAAAACCATGGCTGAAGAGAGGGATGTCGACCTCCTCTTTTGGGTCGGTTGCGCGGGAAGCTTTGACGACCGAAATAAACGCGTGGCCATTTCGCTGGTGAAAATTTTGCAGGCCTGCGGAACGAAATTTTCCATCCTGGGAACAGAAGAAGGATGTTGCGGGGATTCCGCCCGGCGGATCGGCAACGAATATCTTTACCAGACGCTGGTCCGGGCAAACATAGAAGTCTTGAAGAATTATGGGGTGAAGAAGATTCTGACCATCTGCCCTCATTGCTTCAACACCCTGAAGAATGAGTATCCGCAGTTTGGGGGAAATTATGAGGTGAGGCATTACACCCAGTTCCTAAGCGATGCTCTGGCAAGCGGAAGGCTGAAACTCTCTAAGTCAATTGACAAAGTGGTGGCCTACCATGACTCGTGCTTCTTAGGCCGGGCCAATGATATCTACGAAGAGCCCCGGAAGATCTTGCGGGCGATTCCGGGCCTGCGTCTGGTTGAAATGGAGCGCAACCGCGTGCGCAGCTTCTGCTGTGGAGCCGGGGGCGGGCGGATGTGGATGGAAGAAAAGATTGGAACCCGCATCAATCAGATGCGTACAGAACAGGCTATTCAAGCCAAAGCGGAGTGGGTTGGAACAGCCTGCCCTTACTGCTTAACGATGATCGGGGATGGAATCAAGGAAAAAGGGCTGGAGGAATCGATGGCCTCTTTCGACTTGAGCGAACTGGTGGTACAGTCCATGTGATCCTCCCCCAGCTTCACCCCGTGGAGCAGAGCATTTTACTCCGTGGGGCAAGCCCTCTCCCTCGGGGGAGAGCTGTGAAAAAATTGATTACATCTTTCTCCCCCTTGTCGGGGTCCGGCTCCCGGACCTGCAAAGGTCATCTGATGTTACGCCAGGTTCTGCAACTTGGCACGAGCGTAATTTTTTCACACCTTCGGGGTAAGGAGGGGGTGAAGAAAGGAACATAGATCCAATGTTCAGAGGGCAGCAGGGGCACAGGTGCGGAAAAGGATGGACTTGGCTCCCTTTTCTTGCTTTCTTGTTTGTTGGGGTCTTGACCGCGCAGGCAGCGGATAATGCTGAATGCCTGAAATGCCATAAGAACCCCTTACTCAGCAAGGGGAAAAAAGACGGATCGCTCCTTTCTTTGCATGTTGATGAGCAAGCCTTTAAGACTTCCGTCCATGGCGCGGCGGGGATGGGGTGCACGGATTGCCACCAGGAAGCCAAGCCAACTTTTCATCCCGCAGAGGGTTTTCCACAGGTGGGGTGCGCCAATTGCCACGCAGATTCTGTGGAGGCTTACAAAAAGACAACTCACGGCATGGTCCTGGAAAGTGGCTTGGAACGCGCGCCGAAGTGCCAGGACTGTCATACTTCCCATTACATTCGGAAGATCAATGATCCAGAGTCACCCGTGCATCCAACGCGTATTTCGACTGCCTGCTCGAAATGTCACGAAGAGGCCAAGCCTTCCCAAGGATTGTTAGTAGCTCTGGCAACTTACCGCCTCAAAGGACACCAGAAAGTTGACCTATCCGCGAAGTATGACACGCAGGGATGCGCGAACTGCCATCCGGATAATGCCGGGCATCCTCAAAAACCCCTCACCCCGGTCTGCCTCAAATGCCACGATCGATCTGCCAAGACCCCCCTCCTACTCGGCCCCATTCATTTCAAGGTGTCCTTTCAGGAACAGCCGGTTCCATTTATCCTGCGTATTCTGTATGGAGCCGGCATAATCATCGGGATCATGGGATGCGGCGTTTTCTTCTCTTACCGTGCCTATCGTCGGAGGAAAAATAGAAAACCCGATTCAGATAAGGCAGGGGAGGGAGAAAAGGCAGAGACGAATCTCTAAGGAGCGCTTCACTTTTCTTCTCGCCTTTTTTGCAGGAATCTTGTCAAAGGATAGGCGAAGTGATATAAAATCAAGGCCCAATTGCCAGCGGAGCTGAATTGGTTGGAATTTTAAACCCTACTTCATGAGGAGGAGAGACATGGATTTTCAATTTTCGGCGCAATTAGAGTTGCTGAGGAAGAGCGTGAGGGAATTTGCTGAGGGAGCCATTGCTCCCAGGGTGCAGCAGATGGAAGAGACCGACGAGGTTCCCTGGGATCTTTACAGGGAAATGGGCAGACAGCAGTATATGGGCCTCCTCGTCCCCAAGGAGTTTGGCGGGACAGACCTGGGCCATCTCGCCCGTATGATCATGCTGGAGGAAGTGGGGCGCATTTCCGCGGCCATGGCCATGGCCCTGCAGATCTTTCATTTGGGAACCATACCCTTTGTAGATTTCGGAAATGAAACCCAGAAGAAAAAGTACCTTCCCCCTTTGGCGAGAGGGGAGAGGCTTTCTACCATTGCCGTCACTGAAGCGACGGGGGGCTCTGACCCTACCGGAATCCAGACTACGGCCAAGATTCAGGGAGACAGCTATATCCTTAATGGGAGAAAATGCTTCATCACCCATGGCCATGTGGCCGACACAATCACCGTGATGGCCAAAACAGGCGAGGGCCCAAAAGGCTTCAGTGCGTTTCTCGTAGAGAAGTCATTCCCAGGTTTCAAAGTCGGGCGGAAAGAGAGAAAATTTGGCCTTCATGGTTGTAATACCGGGGAGATTGTCATGGAGAATTGCTTGGTACCCAGGGAGAACCTGTTAGGAAACGAGGGGGATGGTTTGCGCATTTCCATGGCGGCGATCAGTGAGGTGGGCCGGGCCGGAATGGCGGGCTGTGGTCTGGGTGTGATCAACGCCTGTCTGGAAGCATCGGTCAAGTTTGCCAACGAACGGATCCTGGGCGGCAAGCCAATCAGCCAGCACCAAGCCATTCAGTGGATGATCTCGGACATCTACATGGATTTGGAGGCCAGCCGTTTGCTTTCCTACCGGGCCTCTTGGATGAGGGATCAAAAGATGCGTTGCGACGTCGATATGGCCATGGCTAAATTCTATGCCACAGAAGCTGCCGTGCGTTGCGCCAAAAAGGCGGTAGATATTCATGGCGGCTATGGATACATGATGGAGTATCCGGTGCAGCGCTATTACCGGGACGCCGAGCTCCTCATTGCCTCGGCCGGCACCTCGGAAATCATGCGCATCGTGATGGCCCGCAAAGCCCTTACTTCTTTTAAATAAAAACATAGCCACAGAGAACACAGAGTTCACCGAGGTATTAAAGGCAAAATATACGCATCCCAAACCGCAAAAGATCAAAGGCTGGATGGTATAGTGTTATGAATCGATCTAATTCTCTGCGTTCTCTGTGAGCTCTGTGGCAAACAGCTTATGAATATAATCGTCTGTGTCAAGCCTGCTCCGGACCCCAAGCGGTGGGATACCATTCAATTGGATCCGGTGACCAAAGCTCTGCAAAGGGAGGGGATTCCCAGTGTCCTGAGCCCGCTGGATAAGCGCGCCCTGGAAGAGGGGCTACGCCTCAGGGAAAAGCATGGGGGAAAGGTTGCCGTCATGGCCATGGCTCCTCCTTCAGCCAAAGAGAACCTTGTGGAGGCATTGGCCATGGGGGTGGACGAGGGATATTTGCTAACAGACCGCGCCTTTGCGGGATCGGATACCTGGGCCACTTCGCTGGTGCTTTCCAAGGGCATCGGAAAATTGGGAACCTTCGATTTGGTCCTTTGTGGAAGTTACAGCCTGGACGGGTCCACGGGGCATGTGGGCGCGCAGCTCGCCGAATTTCTGGGAATTGCGAACGTGAATCAAGTGGTCGGGGTGGAAAGCATTGAGGAGGGGATTTTGCGCACGAAGATTTTGGTGGAATCAGGATACCGCATCTTGGAGTCTCCACTGCCTGCCCTCATCACCGTAACCCGTGATATCAATACTCCTCGTTTTACCTCCCTCCTCGGAGTGATCGAGGCCGAGAGCAAACTCCTCGTTAAATGGTCTGCTCTGGATTTAGGGATTTCGCCGGAGGAGGTTGGATTCAGGGGCTCTCCCACGCAGACCGGCGATATTTTCCTCCCGGAGATGAAACGCAAGGCCAAGATGCTCAGGGGAGAACCTGGAGAGATGGTGAAGGAGATCATCCGGAGCATTCGGCAGGCCATTGGGGAAAAACAAATTTGAAATTCGAAGCACGAAATTCGAAACAATTTCAAATGACCAAAATTCAAATGTTCCAAACCAAGAGTTTCGAATTTTGATATCTGAATTTTGGATTTATTTCGGATTTCGATATTGGAATTTCGGGTTTGGGATGGAAGATAGATGACAGCCATGCGCCCAGCCAATTTAGAGGAATGGAAGGGGATCTGGGTCTTTGCGGAGCAGGAGGAGGGCTGCCTTGCGGAAGTCTCTTTTGAACTTCTAAGTGTGGCCCAATTTTTGGCGAAAAAGAGAACGGCCAAAGTAAGCGCCATTCTCCTGGGATATGGTGTAGAGTCTTTGGCTGAGCAGCTCTTAGCTTGGGGAGGAGACCGAGTTTATCTCGCCGAGCATCCTGGTCTCGAAAAATATTCAACCCTGCCCTATACGAGAGTGGTCAGCGATCTTATCACCGAGATAAAACCTGAAATCTTTCTCCTGCCGGCCACATCTCTGGGGTCAGATTTGGCCGCCCGGGTGGCCGCTCGCGTGAACACAGGGCTTTCAGCCCATTGTACACATTTGGATATAAACGATAATGGCGAGCTCATGCAAGTCGTGCCCGCCTTTGGGGGAAAAGTCATGGCTACCATCCTCTGCGCCAAACATCGTCCCCAGATGGCTACAGTTCGGCCTGGCGTTTTCAGGAAAGGTGAGCCCCAGAAAAAAATGGGAATGATCGAGCG